>Ga0228698_1001155_pt1 | contig 13979 bp, 13 predicted proteins | sample McNCre117_Aug_MG_FD_178015 | JGI IMG/M metagenome (GOLD analysis project Ga0228698, IMG submission 178015) | Freshwater microbial communities from McNutts Creek, Athens, Georgia, United States - 1-17_Aug_MG | ecosystem: Environmental > Aquatic > Freshwater > Creek | place: USA: Georgia...
AGACACGCGTGCTTCACCTGGCGCCCAGGCAGGTGCCGGGGCCGCCAAACCCGGCCTGGGGGCCCCTGGCCCTGAAGGGCGTAGAATCAGCCACCGGGCCCAAATTCTGGCGCCCGGTTTTTTGTGTCCGCACCATCCCATGCCCTGGATGGCCTCGCGGCACAGGCCGGGAACCCAGGTCAAGCGCTCGCAGCCTTTACCGCGGCACTGCTGGAATCATCCAAAAGCCGTGGTTGATCCGCTACGAAAGCTCCCAGCCATGGACATTTTTGACTACGACAACATCCTGCTGCTGCCCCGCCAATGCCGGGTGAACAGCCGCGCCGAGTGCGACACCTCGATTGAATTTGGTGGCCGCCGCTTCAAGCTGCCGGTGGTGCCGGCCAACATGAAGACGGTGGTCGATGAAGCCATCACCGAGCAACTGGCCGCCAGCGGCCATTTCTACGTGATGCACCGCTTTGACCTGGACGCCGTGGCCTATGCCCGCCGCATGCGCGACAAGGGCCTGTTCGTGTCGATCAGCTCGGGCGTCAAGCCCGCCGATGAAGCCGTGATCGACCAGTTGGCCGCCAGCGGCCTGGGCGCCGACTACATCACCATCGACATCGCCCATGGCCATGCCGAAAGCGTGCGCCGCATGATCGGCTACATCAAGGCCAAGCTGCCCAATACCTTTGTGATCGCCGGCAATGTGGGCACGCCCGAAGGCGTCATCGACCTGGAAAACTGGGGCGCTGACGCCACCAAGGTGGGCATTGGCCCGGGCAAGGTGTGCATCACCCGTCTTAAGACCGGTTTTGGCACCGGCGGCTGGCAGCTGAGCGCGCTGAAATGGTGTGCCCGCGTGGCCAGCAAGCCCATCATCGCCGACGGCGGCATCCGCCACCACGGCGACATCGCCAAGAGCGTGCGCTTTGGCGCCGCCATGGTGATGGTGGGTTCACTGTTTGCCGGCCATGAAGAATCCCCCGGCGCCACTGTTGAAGTCGACGGCAAGCGCTACAAGGAGTACTACGGCTCGGCCAGCGACTTCAACAAGGGCGAATACAAGCACGTTGAAGGCAAGCGCATCCTCGAACCCGTCAAGGGTCACCTGGCCGACACCCTGCGCGAGATGCACGAAGACCTGCAAAGCTCGATCAGCTACGCCGGCGGTCGCCAACTGGCCGACCTGCGCAAGGTGAACTACGTGGTGCTGGGCGGCGAAAACGCCGGCGAACATCTCTTGATGTAACCCAACGGAGCCGTCTTCGATCAGTCACCGCCGTGGATCCGGCTTCGCCGGTCCACCAGCGGTGGCCCCTTGAGGGGGATGAGGCGGGACGTCGAGCAGGCCCTTCGGCCTGATCGTCGCCAGACGAATCCGAGCGGCTTGCAAGCCGCGAAGTGGTCGCGCGCAGCGCCACGGGGTGGGTGTCAAACCCCCAGGTAAGCCGCCTGCACCCGTGGATCGTCCAGCAACTCGCGCCCCGAACCCTCCAGCACCAGGGCGCCAGTCTCCAGCACATAACCGTGGTGGGCGATCTTCAGCGCCTGCCGCACGTTCTGCTCCACCAGCAAGATGGTGATGCCCTGGGCGTTGATGTCGCGCAGCGTGCGAAAGATGTCTTGCACGATGATGGGTGCCAGGCCCATCGAGGGTTCATCGAGCAGCAGCACCCGGGGCTTGGCCATCAGCGCGCGGCCAATGGCCAGCATCTGCTGCTCACCGCCCGACAAATTGCCCGCCAAACCCGACGCACGCTCTTTCAGGCGCGGAAACATGGCAAACACTTGCTCGATGTCGCGCTCACGCTCGGCAGCGGTGATGGCGCGCGTGTAGGCACCCAGTTCGAGGTTTTCGCGCACGGTGAGCGTGGTGAGCGTGGCCCGGCCTTCGGCCACTTGCACCAGGCCACTGGCCACGATGCGGTGCGCACTTTGGCGGCTGATGTCCTGGCCGTCAAACACCACCTTGCCAGCGGCCTTGGGCACCAGGCCAGACAACGCCATCAAGGTGGTGGACTTGCCTGCACCATTGGCCCCCACCAGGGCGGTGATCTCGCCGGCACGCAGCTTCAGGGTGATGCCCTTGACGGCCTCGATGGGGCCGTAACGCACCACCAGGCCATCGACCGACAACAGCGGCTCGCTCATGCGGGCACCCCGGCAGCGGCGGTGGTCTCGTCATCATCGCGGCCCAGGTAGGCCTCGATGACCTGCGGATCATTGCGGATCTGGTCAGGCACACCCTGGGCGATGATGCGGCCAAAGTTGAGTACGGCGATCTGGTCGCACAGGCCCATCACGAAGCGCATGTCGTGCTCGATCATGAAGATGGTGTAGCCCCGATTGCGGATGTTCACGATCTCGGCCATCAGCTCGGTTTTTTCGGCACTGTTCATGCCGGCAACCGGTTCATCGAGCAGCAGCAGCTTGGGCTCGGTGGCCAGGGCACGGGCCAGCTCGAGTTTGCGTTGCTCGCCATACGACAGCTTGTCGGCCAGGTCATCCACCTTGTGATCAAGCTTCACCCAACCCAGCAGCTCGCGGGCACGCTCACGGGCGCGGCGCTCGCCTTCACGAAACGAAGGCAAGGCCAGCAGCGTGGCCGGCCAGCTGGCGTTCATATGGCGGTGCATGCCCACCACCACGTTGTCCAGCAGGCTCATTTCCTTGAACACCCGGATGTTCTGGAAGGTACGGGCGATGCCGGCCTGGGTGATGCGGTGGGGTGGCAAACCCACCAGGCTTTGGCCACCAAAGTGGATGCTGCCGCTGTGGGGTGCCAGCAGGCCGGTGATCAGGTTGAACACCGTGGTCTTGCCGGCGCCATTCGGGCCGATCAAGCCAAAGATGCTGCCCTGGGGCACTTGCAGGCTGACATCGTGCAGCACCTTCAGGCCACCAAACTGGCGCGAGATCGATTGAAGTTCAAGCATGGTGCACGCGCCTCAAGACCGGCCCAGCAAACGGCGCAGCCGCGCCGGATCCCACAGGCCACGCGGCAGAAACAGCACCATCAGCACCAGGATCACGCCGTTGGCCATCAGCCGCCAGTCTTGCAGGCCACGCAGCACTTCGGGCAGCAGGGTGACGATGAAGGCCCCCACCACCGGGCCCATCAGGCCCTGGATGCCACCGAGGATGGTCATGGTCAGGATCTCGACGCCACGGTCAAAACCAAATTCATTGGGGCCGATGAAAAAGGTGAGGTGCGCATTGAGCGTGCCAGCCAGGCCCGCAATGGCCGCCCCCATCACGAAGGCCGCCAGCTTGTGCGCCGCCACATCGATGCCCATCAGGCCGGCGGCGGTTTCGTCTTCCTTGATGGCCTCAAAGGCCCGGCCGGTGCGGCTTCGGCGCAGCCGCTCCAGCACGGCAACCACCAGCAACAACACCAGCGCCACATGCCAGGGTTGGGTTTCGGCCGGAATGCCATTGAGGCCCAAAGCACCGCCCGTCCAGGCTTCGGTGTTGAGGATGGCGATGCGCACCACCTCGCCAAAGGCCAACGTGGCCATGGCCAGGTAAACGCCCGACAGGCGCAGCGTGGGCTTGCCGATCAGGTAGGCCACGGCCGCTGGTGCGGCGGCACCGGCCAGCAGCACGGCCGGATACGGCCAGCCGGCCTGCATGGTGAGCAGGGCCGAGGTGTAGGCACCGATGCCCATGAAGGCCGCATTGGCCATGGCCAGCATGCCGCACGAGAGGGTGAGGTAGATCGACAGGGCCAGCAGCGAGCTGGTGCCCAGCGTGAGCACCAGGTTACTGTAGATCGACCAGAAGGTGTCAAAGGCCTCCAGCATGGGCATCACACCTTGCGTTCCTGGGTGCTGCCAAACAGGCCCTTGGGGCGCATCAGCAACACGGCAAACAGCAGGCCGAAGCCCACGGCATCACGCATGGTCGAGCCGATGTAGGCCACCGACAGCACCTCGGCAAAGCCCAGGAACAGGCCCGCCAGCATGGCGCCCCGGATATCGCCCATGCCGCCCAGGATGATGACAGCGATGCCCTTGTGCAGCACCGGCTGGCCCATCAGCGGAAACAGCGCGTTCGAGTACAGGCCGATCAGCACACCCGCCACACCGCCCAGTGCCGCTGCGGCAAACGAGGTGAGCATGAACAGGCCCTCGACGTTGATGCCCAGCAACAGCGCCGCCTTGGGGGATTCGGCGATGGCGCGCAGCGCCCGGCCCAGCTGCGTTTTGCCCAGCGTGAGCAGCAGCACGGTCATCAGCACCAGCGACAGCAGGATGATGCCCAGCTCCAGCGCGGTGGCGTCCAGGCCGGCAAAGTGCAGCGTGCCCTGCGGCAGCAGCTCAGGCGGAAAGCGCCGGTTCTCGGCACCAAACAGCCCTTGCGCCAGGCTGTTGAGCGCGATGCCCAGGCCAATGGTGGCGATCATGGGGATCAGGTGCGGCGCGTTGCGGGCCCGCAGCGGGCGCAGCACCAGCACATCGACCAGCAGGCCGACCAGGCCCGACACGCCCGCCGCAAAGGCCAGGCTCAGCCACAGCGGCCAATGCAGCAGGTTGACGGCGGTGAGCGCCGCATAGGCCCCCACCATGAACACCGCACCATGCGACAGGTTGACCACGCCCAGCACGCCAAAAACCAGCGTGAAACCGAGCGCGAACAGGGCGTATACGCCCCCTAGCGAGAGGGCGTTGAACAGCTGCTGGGCAAGCATCGTGGCCGGCCGGCTGCCTTACTTGACGATCTCGAACTGCACGCCGCGCGTCACGCTGATGATGGGCAGCTGCTGGGCGTCGTAACCCGCAGGCTTGCCAGCTTTGTCGGTGGCACGGCGGAAGGCGAAATCGCCGGTGGCACCCGTCCACTTGACGGTGGGCAGGGCATCGCGCAGCGCGGCACGGTCAGCGGCCAGGTTGCCGGTCAGCTTGATCTTCTTGATGGCCGATGCAGCGATGTGCATGGCGTCAAAGGCCTGGGCCGCGAACTGGTCGGGCACACCCTTGAACTGCTGGGTGAAGTCGATGATGAAGCTGTTGTTGGCCTTGGCGCGGTTTTGCGACGACCAGGGGCTGCCCACCCACAGGTCATCGGAGGCACCCTTGGCCATGTCGAAGATCTTGACCGAGTTCATGCCGTTGCCACCGATCACCGGCACCTTCAGGCCCAGCTGGCGGGCCTGCACCATGATGGGCGCGCCTTCGGCGATCAGGGCCGACAGCACGATGGCGTCAGGGTTGGTGGCCTTGATCTTGGTGAGCTGGGCCTTGAAGTCGACGTCGCCCTTGGCAAAGGTTTCGGTGGTGGTCACCGGGATTTTTTGCGCCTCCAGGGCCTTGACGAAGTTGTCGTAGCCGCTCTTGGTGAAGACGTCGTCGTTGCCGTAGAGCACGGCCACTTTCTTGATCTTGGCGTTCTTGACGGCGGTGGCGATGGTGACCGGCAGCACGTCGGCTTCGGTGACCGAATTGCGGAACACGAAGTCACCGATCGAGGTGATGCCGTCGGCGGTGTTGGACGTGCCGAACACCACGACCTTGGCGGCCTGGGCGATCGGATCGGCCGCTTGGGCCGAGTTGGACAGCGTGGGGCCGAACACCATCAGCACCTTGTCCTGGAAGATCAGCTTCTTGAAGGCGTTGATCGCTTCTTCCTTCTTGCCCTGTTCGTCTTCGATGACCAGGGTGATCTTGTCGGCGCCGAGCATGCCCGAGGCATTGATCTGCTCAACCGCCAGCTTGAAGCCGTTGCGGATGCTGTTGCCATACTGGGCTGCGGGGCCGGTGAGGGCTTCGGCCACACCGATCTTGATCTCAGCGGCTTGCGCGGCGGCGCTCAGGCCCACGGCGCCAATCAGCAGGGTGGTCAGGGCAATGCGGCGGGTGGTGAAAGAAGACATCGGGGCACGCTCCGTCAACGAATGGGGAAAGGGCTGAGTTTAACGGGCCGCCCGGCATCAGCTGCCAGCCACCTTCATGCGCTCGATCAGCAGCGAGCCCACCGTCTTGCCGCCCATGGTGTAGGTGTCGGCGCCCACGGCCACGATCTGCTTGAACATGTCCTGCAGGCTGCCGGCGATGGTGATCTCGTGCACCGGGAAGGCAATGCGGCCGTCTTCCACCCAGTAACCCGCTGCCCCGCGTGAGTAGTCGCCGGTCACGTAATTGACGCCCTGGCCCATCAGCTCGGTCACGAACAGGCCACGGCCCAGCTTGCGCAGCATTTGATCCAGGTGGTCACCGGGGCGCGTCAGGCGGCTGGTGAGCGACAGGTTTTGTGAGCCGCCGGCATGACCGGTGGTCTTCAGGCCCAGCTTGCGGGCCGAATAACTGCCCAGGAAATAGCCCTGCACCACGCCGGCGTCCAGCGCACGGCGGCGGCGGGTGCGCACCCCTTCGTCGTCGAAGGCGGCGCTGGCCTTGCCCTTGCGGATGAACGGGTCTTCATCGATGTCGATGTGGTCGGCCATCACCTGCTGGCCCACGCTGTCCAGCAAGAAGGTGGCACGGCGATACAAGGCGCCGCCGCTGGTGGCCTGCACATAGGCGCCCAGCATGCCGGCGGCCAGGGTGTTTTCGAACAGCACCGGCACTTCGCAGGTGGGCACCTTGCGGCCCTTCAAACGAGACAAGGCGCGCTCGGCGGCATAACGGCCCACGGCTTCGGGCGAGGCCAGTTCCATCGCGTCGCGCATCGAGCTGTACCAGGCGTCACGCTGCATGCCCGCGCCCTTGCCGGCGATGGGCGCCACCGAGATGGAGTGGCGCGAGCTGGCATACCCACCCCGAAAACCCCGGCTGTTGCCCGCCCAGAAATGCGACTGCTGGGCCGATGTGCCGGCCCCTTCGCTGTTGGTGATGTGGCGGCTGGTGGAAAAGGCCGCGTCTTCGCAGCGGCGTGCCAGGTCGGCAGCGCCTTCAGCGTCCACCGCCCAGGGGTGAAACAGGTCCAGGTCGGTGGCCACCACATCGGGCGTGGCCAGGTCTTCGGCGTCGGGCAGGCCGGCGGCAGGGTCTTCGGCGGTGAAGCGGGCGATGTCATAGGCCGCCCGCACCGTCTGGGCCAGGGCCTGCTGAGAAAAATCGCTGGTGCTGGCATTGCCCCGGCGCTGGCCGATGTACACCGTGATGCCCACGGTCTTGTCGCGGTTGCGCTCGACGTTTTCGATCTCGCCCTTGCGCACCGAGACCGACAGGCCGGCGCCCTCGCTCACTTCGGCGGCGGCATCGGTGGCACCTTGCGCCTTGGCCAGCGCCAGGGTGTCTTCGATGATTTGCTGAAACTGCTCGCGTGTGAAGGCAAAACCCTGGGAGATCGTGGAACCGGACATGTGGCGGGTGCTTTGTCAGAGGTGGGAGACAATGATAGCCACCCCATTGACGAGCAACCGGCCCATGCGGCAACGCCCTGTAGACCCTTCACCCGACGACGACGCCGCGGAGCCGCCCGAGCGCCTGCCCCGCGATCAGCGCCCCAGCAAGACCCGCATGAAGCAGCAGGCCCATGAGCTGCAGTCGCTGGGCGAAGAACTGGTGCTGCTGCCGCCCAGCCGCCTGCGCGACGTGCCCATGCCCGATGGCCTGCGTGATGCCATCGACGCCTACCGCCGCACCCGCAGCTTCGAGGGCAAGCGGCGTCAGCTTCAGTTCATCGGCAAGCAGATGCGATTTGCCGACGAGGGCCCGCTGCGCGAGGCGGTGGACGCCTTCAAGCTGGGCTCGGCCAAGGACACCCTGCTGCTGCACGAAGTGGAGCGCTGGCGCGACGAGTTGGTGGCCAATGACGAAGCCGCCACACGCTGGGCGCAAACCTATCCGCACAGTGATCTGCAGCAACTGCGCAGCCTGGTGCGCGCCGCCCGCAAGGACGCCGCCGCCGCGCCCGAGCAACGCAACGGCCGGGGTTACCGTGAGCTGTTCCAGTTCATCAAGCCCTGGCTGATCGAGGGCGTGGCGGTTGAAGACGACGAAGAACTCCCTTACGAGCCTGACGATGAGTGATCACGAGCCTGTGAAGATCGGCGTGGTGTCGATCAGCGACCGCGCCTCCAGCGGCGTGTACGAAGACAAGGGCATCCCGGCCCTGCAGGATTGGCTGGGTCGTGCCATCCGCAACCCCATCACCTGGGTCACCCGGCTGATCCCCGACGAGCAGGCCGGCATCAGCGCTGCGCTGTGCGAGCTGGTGGACGAACAGGCCTGCGACCTCGTGCTGACCACCGGCGGTACCGGCCCCGCGCCGCGTGATGTGACGCCCGAAGCCACGCTGGCCGTGGCCCACAAAGAGATGCCCGGCTTTGGCGAGCAGATGCGCCAGATCAGCCTGCGCTTTGTGCCCACGGCCATCCTGAGCCGCCAGGTGGCGGTGATCCGTGGCAAGGCCCTGATCATCAACCTGCCTGGCCAGCCCAAATCGATTGCCGAAACCCTGCAAGGCCTGCCCGATGCCCAGCCACCGGTGCACGGCATCTTCGCGGCCGTGCCCTATTGCATCGACCTGATAGGCGGCCCCTACATCGAGTGCGACGACACGATGTGCAAGGCCTTCCGGCCCAAGAACGCGATCCGCCCGCCCAAGAGCGCTACTTGACCAGGCGGTTCAGGCCATCGGCGTCAAAGCGCTCGGTGGTCTGGGCGTCTTGCGGCACGCAATCGCTGGTGGGCAGCTCGCGGGCGCCCGCCGACAGCTTCTCGATGGCCTGCCACAGCAGCATGATCTGGTGCTCGTGGCCGGATGCGTTGTCGATCAAGCCCTTCATGGCCTGCGACAAGGGGTCATCGCCCTGCGTCACGCCGTAGGCTGAAAAACCCATCTTGGCCGCCGCGTCTTCACGGGCGGCGTCGACCGACTTTTGCACGATGCGCGCCGGGATGCCCACGGCCGTGGCACCCGGCGGCACCGGCTGCAGCAGCACCGCATTGCTGCCCACCCGGGCGCCGTCGCCCACGGTGAAACTGCCCAGCACCTTCGCACCGGCACTGATGATCACGCCCTTGCCCAGCGTGGGGTGGCGCTTGGCTCCCTTGCCCAGCGAGGTGCCACCCAGCGTCACGCCCTGGTAGATGGTGCAGTCGTCACCGATCTCGGCGGTTTCGCCGATCACCACGCCCATGCCGTGGTCGATGAACACGCGCCGCCCCAGCGTGGCGCCAGGGTGGATCTCGATGCCGGTGAAAAAACGGCCCAGGTGCGAGAGAAAACGCCCCAGCCACTTCAGATCGTGGCGCCAGCACCAGTTGGCCCAGCGGTGCCAGATGACAGCATGCAGACCCGGATAACAGGTGAGCACCTCCCACGTCGAGCGCGCGGCGGGGTCGCGCTCACGGATGCAGGCGATGTCTTCACGGAGTCGGCTGAACATGGTGATGAGGGTCAACGGTCAGACGGCCAGTGTAGTGCCCGGGCATCAACCCTGTTGACCACGCCGCCAAGGCCTCGTGCCTTGCCGCGCCCTACACTGCGGCGATGGTCTGCCAACTGCTTTTGCTCACCGCCAGGCGCCTGCTGCCCGCACTGGCCTGCGCCACCACGCTGGCCTGGGGCGCGCCACCTGGTTTGCCGGCCGCAGCGGCCAGGCCAGCCGACGCCAACGCCAGCGCGCCCGCAGCGCCTTCGTCCTCCGGCCAGCGCCTGTATGACCAGATGCGCCCCCGCCTGCTGCAGGTGCGCACCCTGCTCAAGACCCAGGACAGCCAGAACTCGGTGGGCTCGGGGTTTCTGGTCACGCCCGAGGGGCATCTGATCACCAACTACCACGTGGTCAGCAGCTACGCCCTGCACCCCAAGAACTACCGGCTGGTGTATGCCACGGTCGATGGCAAGCAGGGTGCGCTGCAACTGCTGGCCTTTGATGTGGTGCACGACCTGGCCCTGCTCAAGCCGGTTGATCCAGCCCCGCTGGCCGGGCGCGGCGTGGTGCCCTTCCGCCCTGAATCCGAGCCCATGCCTCGGGGCGGCCGCATCTTTTCGCTGGGCAACCCGCTGGATGTCGGCTTTGCCCTCACCGAAGGCGGTTACAACGGCCTGGCCGAACGCCACTACCTGCCGTCGATCTTCTTCAGTGGCTCGCTCAGCCCCGGCATGAGCGGCGGCCCCACGCTGGACGACCAGGGCCGCCTGATCGGCGTGAACGTGGCCGCGCGGCGTGATGGTGAGCAGGTGAGCTTCCTGGTGCCGGCCGCCGCCGCGCAGGCCCTGCTGCAGCGCGGGCAATCGGCCAGCCCCATCACCACGCCGGTGCATGCCGAGATGGCGCGCCAGTTGCTGGCGCACCAGGCGGGCCTGGTTGATCAATTCCTGGCCCAGCCCTGGCGATCCGCCGGCCATGCCCGCTACAAGGTGCCCGTGCCGCAGGAGACCTTCATGCGTTGCTGGGGCAGTGGCTCACCCGACACCGCACGCGGCCTGCGCTTTGAGCGATCCGATTGCAACATGGACGGCGCCATCTTCATCGAAGGCTTCCTGCGCACCGGCTACATCACGGTACGCCACGAAAGCTACGACGGCAGCAAGCTGGACGTGCTGCGCTTTGCCCAGCGCATGTCGGCCAGCTTCCGCAATGAGCGCATGGATGCCGGCAACCGCTTCACCACCAGTGCCCGCTGTGATGAGCGCACCGTTGACCGCGACGGCCTGCCGCTGCGCGCCGTGGTGTGCCTGTCGGCCTACCGCAAGCTGCCGGGCCTGTACAACCTGAGCGTGCTCACGGCCACCCTGGATGGCCGCCTGGATGGTGCGCAAGGCCGGCTGGACGCCAGCGGCGTGAGCTTTGAAAACGCCCAACGACTGACCCAACACTACCTGAACGGTTTCGGATGGATCACACCGCCCCCCGCCTCGCGCTGATCGAGTTGCCCGACCGCGACGGTCGCGCCCGCCGGCTGGTGGACGTGACCGGCTGGCCCTTGTCCCTTGGCCGTGCGCTGGACAACTCGCTGGTGCTGGACGACCCACATGTCGCGGCCCGCCATGTTGAACTGGTCACCGACGATGCCGGCCAGCTGTGGCTGCGGGTGGCCCATCAGGCCATCAACCCGGTGTGGATGGGCCGTCAGCGCATTGCCGCCGGTCAGCAGGCGCCGGTGCCCGTCGAAGGTGCCCTGATCACCATCGGCCGCCAGCAGTTGCGGTTGCGCCTGCCCGCCGAGACCTTGCCCGCTGAACTGCCCCTGAGCACGGGCCGGCGCGGCGGCCTGATGCTGGCGGTGGTGGCCCTGGCGCTGCTGGGCCTGGAGACCTTTGAGCGCTGGCTGCAGATGGAGCCCGGCAGCAATTTCACGCAGTGGTTGCCCTGGCTGCTGGGCCTGCCGGCGGCGCTGGCTTTCTGGTGCGGCGCCTGGGCGCTGGGCAGCAAGCTCTTCAGGCATGGCTTTGATTTTTTGGGGCACCTGCGCGTGGCCCTGCCTGCACTGCTGGCCATCAGCTTGCTGCAAGCCCTGCTGCCGCTGGTGGCCGCCACCTTCGACTGGCCCAGCCTGTGGCGCATCTCGCAGGCCGTGCTGCCAGTGTGCCTGATCGCCTGGCTGGTGCACCAGCACTTGCTGCAGGTGGTGCCGCAACGGCCCCGGGCCGTGAGCGCGCTGGTGGGCGGCCTGTTAGTGCTGGGGCTGGGTGTCAACATGGCCATCAACCATTACCAATCGGGCCAGTTGCTGCGCGAGGCCTATATGCGCACCCTGCCCTTGCCCATGCTGCGCCTGGGTGGCACCGTGCCTGTGCCGTCACTGGTGGAAGGCCTGGCGCCGATGAAGCAGGTGCTGGCCGATCGGGTTGCCCAGGATCTGCGCAACAACCCCGACGGCGACGACGACGCGAACATCCTCGAGTGATCAACCTGGCGAGGGCCCGGCCTTGCCTACCGCCCGTGCAATGCCCCGCAGGATGTGCAACTCTTCGCGCGTCAATTGAGCGCGGTTGAGCAACTGCTGCAGCCGGGGCATCAGGCGCTTGGGCGCGGCCGGATCCAGAAAACCGATCTGCTCGAGCACCTGCTGCCAGTGCGTCAGCGCGCCGGCCACCTCCTGCCCGCTGGCCAGCACCGGCTCGGCGGTGCGCGCCTGCACTGAAAACCCACCCAGCGCGCTGCGCCAGTCGTAGGCCACCAGTTGCACGGCCTGGGCCAGGTTGAGTGAGCCGTAGTCGGGATCGGTGGGAATCGACAGGCACACATGGCAGCGCCACACGTCTTCGTTGCGCATGCCAAAGCGCTCGCTGCCAAACACAAAGGCCAGGCGCTGCTCGCCCGCGCGGGCCTGCGCAGCCAGCGCGGGCAGGCAATCGCGCGGGGCGGCCGTGGGCGGGCCGAAATCGCGTGGTGTCATGGCCGTGGCGCAGGCATGGGTGATGCCGTCCAGGGCTTCTTCCAGGCTGCCCACGATGCGGGCCCGCACCAGGATGTCGGCCGCACCGCTGGCCATGGCCACGGTTTCTTCCTGGCTGAGCACATCGGCAAAGCGGGGGTTCACCAGCACCAGATCGGAAAAACCCATCACCTTCATGGCCCGCGCCGTGGCCCCCACATTGCCGGGGTGGCTGGTGCCAATCAGCACAAATCGTGTCGGATCAACGGTAGCGGTGGGTGTGTTGGCGGCCACGTGCGGGTAAACTCCAGGGTTCGTCAGCTTCGCGCATTGTCGGGGCTGATCGCTGGCCCGCCGCCTGCAACCGGTTCACAGCCGCTTGGCACGCCGCCTGGCCCGCCCGCTCTTTCACTCCGCCGCCCCTTTCTCGATCTGCTGTTTCAGCCAGGACGATCCATGTCGCAATCGCTACACCCCATGCTCAACATCGCCATCAAGGCCGCCCGTGCGGCGGGGGCGATCATCAACCGGGGTTCACTCGATCTGGATCTGCTCAAGATCACGCACAAGGGGCCCAATGACTTCGTCACCGAAGTCGACCAGGCGGCTGAAGCGGCCATCATCGAAACCCTGCTCACTGCCTACCCCGGCCATGGCATCCTGGCCGAAGAATCGGGCCGCGAACACGGCTCGCGCGACAGCGAATTCGTCTGGATCATCGACCCGCTCGATGGCACCACCAACTTCCTGCATGGTTTCCCGGTGTATTGCGTGAGCATCGCGCTGGCCTGGCGCGGCGTGGTGCAGCAAGCCGTGGTGTACGACCCCACCCGCAACGACCTGTTCTACGCTTCGCGCGGCCGGGGTGCCTTCCTCAACGACAAGCGCCTGCGCGTGTCCAAGCGCACCCGCCTGGCCGACAGCCTGGTGGGCACGGGCTTCCCGTTCCGCAAGGGCGACAGCTTCCAGCGCTACGTCAAGATGTTTGAAACCGTGATGCAGGCCTGCGCCGGCGTGCGCCGCCCCGGCGCTGCCGCACTCGACCTGTGCTACGTGGCCGCAGGCTGGTACGACGGCTTCTTTGAAACCGGCCTGAACCCCTGGGACGTGGCCGCCGGCTCGCTGATCATCACCGAGGCCGGTGGCCTGGTGGGCAACTTCACCGGCGAAGCCGACTTCATGTACCAGCGCGAACTGGTGGCTGGCAATCCCAAGGTTTATGGCCAGCTGGTCACCTTGCTGGCGCCCTACACCAAGGTCATCAAGGACGATGGTGAGGCCGATGCGGCTGCGCTGGCCCAGCCGGCGGCCGTGCTCGCCACGCCCGGCGACGCCCTGGCCGCTGCCGTGGCGGCCACCACGGATGCCCCCGCCGCCGCACAGGCCGATGCCAGCGCCGAGCCTGCCGCAGCACCCGTCGAGCGCGCCCGCAAGCCCGTGCGCATTCGCAAGATCGAAGCCCCGGCCGATGCCCCGGCTGACGAGCGCCCGGCCCGTGCGCCGCGCGCCGCGCCCGAAGGTGATCGCCGCCCGCCCCGCAACGATGCCCGCCCCGGCCCGCGCCGCGACGACCGTGGTGGTGATTTCCGGGGTGGTGATCGCAACGGTCCGCCCTCGGGTGGTTTCCGTGGTGGCGACCGCAATGGCCCCGATCGCGGCGGCCCGGCCGGCGGCGACCGCCGTGGCCCGCCCCGGTCAGGCCCGGCCCGCTCGGGCCCC
>Ga0228698_1001156_pt1 | contig 13972 bp, 10 predicted proteins | sample McNCre117_Aug_MG_FD_178015 | JGI IMG/M metagenome (GOLD analysis project Ga0228698, IMG submission 178015) | Freshwater microbial communities from McNutts Creek, Athens, Georgia, United States - 1-17_Aug_MG | ecosystem: Environmental > Aquatic > Freshwater > Creek | place: USA: Georgia...
TTCTGCAAGCGTCGCCAAGCCGTCCTGGCGGCTCAGGAATGCCACTTTTTGCTGCACCGCGCTTTGCGCGATACCGCCACCGGCATCCAGCTTCACCGAGAACTCCGCCAGCCGCTGCAAGTGTTCGGCCACCGACACGCCCACCAATGCCTGCGCATTGCCGTTCATCAGCAACACGATGGTGGATTCCATTTCATACAGGACATGGGCGTTTTGCCGGATCACCTTCAGCAGGTGCACGTCGTCCTTTGGGCGCGTAAACGACTGCCCCACCTCCGAGGACAGCGCCATATGCCGCACCTCTTCGTTCATGCGCTGCTGCATGGGAGTCACGGGTGCGGCCGGTGTATGTACGGGTGGCTCCCAGTCGTCCAGTCCGGAAAGATCGATCCCCAGAATGCCGGCCGCCCGCTCGACCTGGGCCACCGCCCCTTGCTGGATCACCGCCAAGGTCTCTACGGGGAGCTTGCACAGCGCGCCCGCTGCGGGTGCCAACGGCAAAAGGATGTCCTGTGACGCCAATTCGTGTGCGAGGTGAACGATGCGAATCAACGGATGCGCCGCATCCAGTCGCCCTGCCGGCTCGTGGTGATAGAGGATGGCATCGGCCAGAAAACTATCCAGATTCCAGCGTTCCACCAGCCAGGCCCCGGCTTCGGTGTGGGACATCTGCACGCCGCGCTGTTCCACCTTGCCCAGTGCTTCGTCGTCACTGCTGTAAAAAATGGGCAGGTATTCATCGGGTGCGGCAGCCAGCAAGGCCAGACGCCCGACGTCATGCATCAGGCCCGCCAGATACGCCTCTTCGGTCTGGGCGTATTGCATGGCCTTGGCCAGTTCGCGCGCAAAAACGGCTGTCAGCAGCGAATGCTTCCAGAACATGCGCAGATCCACCTGGGTCGAATACGGGAAGCCTTGGAAAGTTTGCAGCACCGACTCGCTGATCACCAAGGTCTTGAGCATGTCAGCGCCCAGGGTATGGAGCGCCTGCACCAGGGAGGCGGTTCGCGCGCCACGGTAGTACGCGGCGCTGTTGGCCACGTTCAGCACCTTGGCCGACATGGCGGCGTCGTTGCCAACCAGCTGCGCCATTTCGGCCATGCCAGCCACGTCGGCCTGGCACATCTCCAGCAGCTTGAGCAAAATGGGGGGCATGGCAGGCAATCGCGCTGCCAGCAAGCGCTTGCGAATGTCCTGATCAGTGCGGGTCATGGTGAACCATAAAGTAAGCCAACGAACGTATTTATTTAATACGCAAGAGCGTAACGACCGATTGGCAATAATTCAATGAAAACGGCAACATCTTGCCAATGGTGTGTGTCATACAGGCGACGAATGCACAGGAACTCGCCGTGCATGGCCTGGCCGACCACGCGCCGCGCGAAAGACGGCCCAACCGATCGCTGATTCAGGGCTTGGGTTCAATCACGTCGGCAGCGCTGCGAAACGCTTCTACTGCCGTGGGCACGCCGCAGTAAATCGTGGCGTGCAGCAAGACCTCTTGAATTTCTTCCACTGTGGCACCGTTGTTGAGTGCGCCGCGCACATGGCCTTTCAGTTCGTTCTGCTTGCCCAGTGCCGTCAACATCGCCACCGTGACGAGGCTTCGGGTCTTGAGGTCCAGACCGGTTCGTTGCCAGACATCGCCCCATGCATTGCGCGTGATGTGCTGCTGCAGTGGCGCAGTGAAGTCCGTCACGCCGGCAAATGCGCGGGCCACAAATTCTTCACCCATCACCTGTTTGCGCGTAGCAAGCCCGGCCTCAAATTGCTGATCACCCATAGTGCCCCTCCTTGGCAGTCTTCAAAACATACAACACGGCATCGAAATCAAACCCTTCAATGGCATTGGCAAAACGCCCGGTTCGGTTGCCCAGCAACTTTGCCAGCGCCACGCGCGAAGTCTGCCAGACTGCCTGCGTCACCAAGCCGTCTTGGGCCGACATAACAATGGCGTGTTCGGCCACCTGGCGGGTGTGATTGGGGGCCGACTGGCGGCGTACCACGTGGCGCCTCCATCCAATGATGCACCGCGTGTGTCATTCAGCCAGGGGAGCGGGTGGGTTTTTTGTGGAAACCACATCGTGGATGGTATTCTTATGCAATACACACAGTCAGAGGATGATTAGCGGCACCAGCCTGCGGGATACACATGGCTTACTTGCATACGCTTTTACTCCACTAATCCAACATGAGCTCCCCCACTTTAGACAGGGTCCTTGACGCGGTTTTGCGTGTAGACAGCAAGCTCGACATCCTGTTTATCTCGGAACCAGGCCAACGCTGGTTCTCCAGCAGCCCAGGCGCCTCGCTCCCTAAGAATTTTGCATCCATCGTGCACGTGGACGATGCGGCCAACTTCCTGCGCCTCCTGCACGAAACGCCCGAAACGTTCGCGCTGGACCTGCGCATCCTGAAGGGTGACAAAGAGTGCTGGATCAACCTGCGGAGCTACCCGCTGGCCGCCGCCGGTCAGCACGTTTTCTGCATTTTTGATATATCGCGCTGGAAAACCGAAGACCTGGCATTGCGCCGCGCAGCGGAGCATGATGAATTAACCGGCCTTCCCAACCGGGCATCCCTGAAAAAGAAAGTCGATCAACGCGTTGCCGACAGCACCCATCCGTTTACCGTGGCTTTGCTGGACCTGGATGGCTTTAAAAAGGTCAATGACACCTACGGCCACGCCATGGGCGATGCGGTGCTGATCGAGACCACCAAGCGACTCGTCAAACTGTTGGGGGCAGAAGACACACTGGCCCGCTTGGGTGGCGATGAATTTGTGCTCCTGTACCCCGGCAAGACGGCGGACGAAGCCATTCAGTCGCTGAAAAATGTGCTGCTGGCCGTCGCGCGGCCCTATGACACAGCGCCACACAATGCGTATCTGGGTGTCAGCATCGGGGTAGCCGAATTCCCGGTGCACGGCGACGACTACTCGACCTTGCTCAAGAACGCAGACACGGCGATGTATTACGCCAAAAATGCGGGCAAGAACCGCGTCACGGTGTTTGCGTTGACCGAAGCCAACCTGGACTTCTCCATTCGGGCAGCCATCCACAATGGCATTCAGGATGGCGAGTTCTACATGGAGTACCAGCCCCAGTACGACATGCGGCGCCGGCTGATCGGCGCCGAAGCCCTCATGCGTTGGGTCAACCGCGACTTGGGCCGCGTCGGGCCGGACCAGTTCATTCCGATTGTGGAAGACGCCGGGCTGATGCCGTTTTTGGGCAACTGGGCGCTGCGTTATGCCTGCTACCAGCTCAAACAGTTCCACACGCTGAATCCCGACTTTGTGATGTCGGTGAATGTGTCACCGGTCCAATTCGGCAGCGACAATTTCGATGACCAGGTGCTGCAAGTCATTCGGGAAACCGGTATCAATCCTTCCCGGCTGGTGCTGGAAATCACCGAGTCCACCTTGATGGGCAGCCAGCAAAAGACCGAGCGCGCCCTGGCCCGTTTGCGTGAGGCGGGTATTCGCTTTTCGATTGACGACTTCGGAACCGGCTTCTCCAGCCTGTCGTACCTGACACGCCTGCCGGTGTCGAGCATCAAAATCGACAAGGCATTTGTCACCGCTCTGGGCGACAACATGGATGGTGCAAGCTCTGACCGCAAACTGATCAGCGCCATGATCAACCTGGCCCACAGCATCGACCTCAAGGTCGTGGCGGAGGGCGTGGAAACCGCCGCGCAGTTCGCCTTTTTGCAGGATGCGGGTTGCAACACCGTTCAGGGCTACTTCACGGGCAAGCCACAAGCGGCGGCCCAATTGAGCCGTGAAATGCAAGCGGAGGCCGTTACACCATGAACACAGCCGTTCTGGACAAACTGATGGCGGCCATGAAGACCGCAAAAGGCGTTCCCGCGACAGAGCGCTCCGTTGCCTCCGTATTGGGCGCACTCGACAGCAGTCACGCCGGAAAACAGCAAGTCATCAACCACATCATCGAAGACTTTGCGTTGACGCAGAAAGTGTTGAAGCTCGCCAACTCGTCCATGTATGCGCCCTTCAGTGCCGGCTCGGGTTCGGTCAGTTCTGCGGTGGACATATTGGGTTCCGAGGCCGTTTTGCATCTGGTATTGGGCGCCGACCTGATCACGGAAGAGGACCTGAACCAGGACGCCGATTTGTCCCAGACCCTGCTGGCATCAGAGCTTGCGCGCAACGCCTGTGCAGACCGCGCCGAAGATGCCTCGATTGCCACGCTGATGTACGAAGTTGGCCGCTTGATGACCGCCAAATACCTGCCGACGGAAGCGCATGCGATTGCAAGCAAGATGGCCACTGGAGCAGCGGCGCAAGATGCAGCCACCGCGGTGCTGGGCATGTCGTATCAGGAGTTGGGCGTAGAACTGGCCGCCCGCTGGAACTTGCCCCAAAGCCTGCGCTCCACCATCGACGGGACGGGCGACCCGACTCTGGTTGGTATTGCCCGTTTTTCCAGTTCGGCCTCTTCGCTGATCCACGCCGGACAGCCCGAGGCGGCGCACGCATTGCTGCACGACCTGAACCTGCCAGGCATTAACAAATCAACGCTGGGCGCTTTTGTCAACGCCAAGGCGGAGCAGGTTCGCCTGAACCGCCCGTCACCTCAGCAGCCTTCCCATGAAGCGGCCTTGCAAGAGTTGCTGCATGACTTGCAAATGGACAAAGCGGCCACCATCGATGGCTTGTGCAAAGCCATGCTGCCGGGCATTGCCGCAACCCTGAACACCGCGCACTGCCTGCTGTTCATGGCAACCCGCACCGGAGAAATGCGCATACGCGCCGCCTGTGGAAAAGGCATTGGCGAACTCAAGAGCCGCTTGCGTGTTTCGGCAGAATTTTTGCCCACCGCGTTCCATGCGGCGATCAAGAACCGCATGGACGTGTCCATTGCCGATGTGTCCAAGCTCAAGGACGCATCGCTTCCCGACGGCTACCGCGCGTTGCTGCCGCAGGTCACCAAATTCATCATCCTTCCGGTCGCCAACAGCCAGGTCTCCGGGCTGCTGTATTGCGACTGGGATACCGATGTGACGCTGTTACCCGGCGAAATGGAGGGAGTGAAAAAACTGCGCGACCTCATGTTGCCGTTTTTCCCCGCCTGAATTTTTTGACGCGGCGCAAACGATGCGCTGTTTTTCAAGTTGATTCTTACTAGCTGTTGAACAGCAGGCTGGTCTGCGTTGTCAACCGCGGATGTCGAGGGTATAACCTGCCTCGGCACTGCTTTTCCTCTAATAAATTCTGATCTTAGGAGCATTCATGAAGTCCATCGTTTCGACGTCGTCCCTGTTGCTGGCACTGGCCGCCCTGGTTTCCCCGCTGACTGTTCATGCAGAAACCAAAGCCACCGCCGCCGAAGCCACCGCCATGGTGAAAAAGGGCGTCGCGGCCATCAAAGCCGGTGGCAAGAACAATGACAAGCTCTTCAGCGACATTACGGCCAAAGATGCCAAATGGGTTGACCGCGATTTGTATCTGGTGGTTTACGGCATGGATGGCTCGGTCAAAGCCCACGGCGCCAACGCCAAACTGGTCGGCAACAACCTGATGGACATGCTGGACATTGACGGCAAGCCCTACATCAAAGAGCGCATTGACCTGGCCAAGTCAAAGGGCTCGTTCTGGCAAGACTACAAGTTCACCAACCCGACTACCAAGAAAATTGAACCCAAGAGCATGTACTGCGAAAAGGTGGACGAAGTGGTCGCCTGCGCTGGTATCTATAAATGAAGCTCGGTTACAAGCTGCTGATCGCCCCGTTGCTGACGGCGATCGTGGTGATTACGGCGGGACAGGTTAACGGCTACTTGCAGCATGTGCAGGCTGAAAAGGGGCTTGCCTCGTCGCAAGCCAGTCTGGACAACTTCAAGTCGATGGCCTCCGCTCAGCAACAAATGGCCGAAGTGCATGCGGGCGTGTACCGCACCGTGGCCTTGATCGAGTCGCTGGACGAGGCCAAGGTCAAATCCATCCGCGCAGACTTTGCAACGCAGCTCGCGGGCGTGCGCCGGGTCATCGACGCTCTGGGTGCCGCACCGGAGTTGGACGCCAAAACCCAAAGCGACATCAAAGCGGCTGCCGAACTGGTTGCCACCTATGCCAAGCAAGCCGACGCGGCCATCAACTTTTCCATGATGGACGCCAACACCGGCATTGGGGCCATGCAGCGCGCTGACATGACCTTCAAACAACTCATCAAGGCGGCGGGAACCATCACTGCGGAGGTCGAGCAAAGCTCGCACGCGGCGATTGATCTGTCACGCAGCAATGGCCTGCGCATCAGCTGGACGCTGGCCTTCGTTTCGCTGGCACTGGGTGGTGTCGCTGTGCTGGTGGCATGGCGTATGCAGCAAAAAATTGTGGGCGAGCTGAGCCACGCGGTAACCGTGGCGAACGAGGTGGCCAACGGCAACCTCACGGTGGACTCCAGCACCGACCGCGACGACGAAGTGGGCGACCTACTCCGGGCCATGGGCGGCATGACACGCCAACTCAATCAGTCCGTGACCACGGTGCGCGAATCGTCCGAATCCATCCGGCTGGCCAGCGCTGAAATTGCAACCGGCAATCAGGACCTGAGCCACCGCACCGAACAGACGGCCAACAACCTGCAGCGCGCATCCACCTCTACCGACCAGCTCAACAACGCCGTGCGCCAGTCTGCAGAGGCTGCGCGCCAGGCCTTTTCACTGGCAGCCAATGCGTCTACGGTCGCCGCACGCGGCGGACAAGTAGTCGGTCAGGTCGTGTCCACCATGGAAGAAATCAACACCAGCGCGCGCAAGATTTCCGACATCATCAGCGTCATTGACGGCATTGCATTTCAAACCAATATCCTCGCACTCAACGCAGCCGTGGAAGCGGCACGCGCGGGCGAACAAGGGCGCGGATTTGCAGTGGTTGCCAGTGAAGTCCGATCGTTGGCCGGGCGCTCAGCCGAGGCCGCCAAGGAGATCAAGAGCCTCATCAGTGCTTCGGTGGAAAAAGTGGATTCCGGTACCCGCCTGGTCGCCAGTGCCGGCGAGACCATGGGTGAAATTGTCGACTCGGTGCAGCGCGTGTCCGACATGATCGGAGAAATTTCGAATGCCTCCAGCGAGCAAAGCGATGGCATCGGTGAAGTGAATGTCACCGTCTCCGAGCTGGACCAAATGACCCAGCAAAACGCCGCTTTGGTGGAAGAGTCTGCTGCTGCGGCAGAGAGTTTGCGGGAGCAGGCAATGCGTCTGGCGCAAGTGGTGTCAGCGTTCAAACTGTCCGACGCCGGCAGACCGCTGCTCGCGTTGCGCTAAGTGCGTCGGCCTATGCAAGCCCGAGGCGCGCCTGGGGCTTGCTCAGGCTTCGCTCATCTCCCAGTTGCGAATGGCTTCAGTCGCAAAGTACCGGAATATTTTTTGCTCCAGATCGTGTGAACTTACGGGCTTGGTGATGAAGTCAATTGCGCCCAATGACTTGGCCCGTTGCATTTGGCTTTCCTCGTGCAGGGTGGAGAGGAACATGACGGGAATGCGATGGGTTTTTCGGTTTTTCTGAAGGACGTCACAGACCGTAAATCCGTCCAGCTCGGGCATCAAGGCGTCTAGCAAGATCAGGTCAGGCGCGTCTTCCGCGAGCGCCAGTTTGATGCCCCGGCTGCCACTGTTGGCCACCTTGACCCGGTAGTCCTTGCACAACAGGCTGTTGAGCAGAATGAGGTTGCTAGGCGTGTCGTCGATAACCAGAATTGTCTTTTTGTTCATGATGTTTGCTCCGTTGCGATGGGTTGCTTGCCGAGATACTTGGCCCCTTGAAGGGAGGCTTTTGAAAGCCTAGGCCAGCATTGTTTTGGCAATCGCAAACAGAGCGCGGCACAAATAGCCGCCTGTGAACAATTACGGTGTTTTGTACTCGTTGTTGCCGGCCTCCCATAGCGCAGCGGCAATGGTTTGCAGCCGCAAAAAATCAACCGGCTTGCTCAATATTTCGACCCGTTTGGGCAGACCGCCATGGGCGTCAATTTCCGGCACCGGCAGGCCCGAAATCACCACAATACCCATGTGTTTGAAACGTGGCATTTCACACAGCGCCCGCACCACATTGAAGCCGTTGACGCCCGGCAATCGCAAGTCACAAATCACCAGCCGGGGCTGCACTTCACCCACCAAGACCAGTCCTTCGTACCCATTGGGTGCCACGTAAGTCGTCACCCCAAACGGCCAAGCACCCATCTTGGCCCGGTAGAGCGTGATGAGGTTCACGTCATCTTCCACAATCAACACGGGCAGGGAATACGGCAATCGGGCCTCTTCCCCTTTGCGGCGTTGCTCTTCCAAGATTTCCAACACCGAAGAGTGCAGGATGCGGCGGTGACCACCTTCGGTCTTCCAGCTTTTGAGAAGACCACGCTCGACCCACTGCTGCGCCGTGGGAACCGACACACCAAGCATGTCTGCGGCCTCGCGCGTGGTGAGGTAATTTGACGTTGACACTAAATATTTACTCCGCCGTTGCCAATGCAGTCAATTGCCGCACCGCTTCTTGTGCAGCCTCCCGCACCAGCACAAGGATACGTTCATCGGCATCCACATGTGCTTGCTGGGTTACTTCTGATTCCGCGGCGCGCGCTGCTCGGGACAGGGCCATGGCACCCACGGTCGCCGCGGTTCCTTTGAGGGTATGCAAAGTGCGTTTGGCGGCCAGCCGGTCAGTGGACTGCAATTGCTCCGCCAAGACATCAGGCAGCGCCTGTAACTCATCCAGAAAGGCCTGCAGAACGTCTTTGTACAAAGCCCGATCGCCGCCCAAAGTCGCAATGGCGCCTTCCACATCAAACGGCGCCTGCGGGTCCGCAACCGATGCGGACTGCGAAGCCGCGCGCACGTTGAAGGACGGCATGCCGCATTGGCGGCGAATCACGTCCACCAGATAGCCCACATCAAAGGGTTTGCCGACGTGGTCATTCATGCCGGCGGCCAGACAGGCGTCCTTGTCACTCTGCATGGTATTGGCCGTCATGGCAATCACCGGCAGATCGGTCAACTCCAATGTCTTGCGAATCGCGCGGGTGGCGGTACACCCGTCCATCACCGGCATTTGCATGTCCATCAACACCGCGTCAAACGCCTGCGGGTCGGCCGCCAGCCGCGCCACACCCAGCTGTCCGTTGTCTGCCGTGGTGACCTTGGCCCCTTCTGCCGATAGCAACTCGCGCGCAACCAGCTGATTGAGCGGGTTGTCTTCCACCAGCAAAAGGCGCAGGCCACGCAGTCGCACCCCTTTTGGAATTTTGCTGCGCGACCCGGCGCGCACGTTGCCATGCCCGCTGCGCGCACTCTCGACTGCGTCACTGAGCATCGCCGCAGTCAGGGGTTTGGTGAGATAGGCACTGAGCAGCGCCTGCTCATCTTGCGAGCGCTGCCCCAACACGTCTCGTCCATTGGCACTGGTCATCACGCACACCGGCAACTGGTCCACCGGATACCGTTTGCGAACGGCCCGCAAAGTCTCCCAACCGTCCAGCGGCTGCATCCGCCAGTCCACCAAAATCACGTCAAACAGAGGGTCTCCCGCCGCATGCACGGCCTCAATGCGCTCCAGTGCCTGCAGCCCGCTTTCGACCGCTTCCACCTTCCAGCCGATGCCACGCGCCATCGTGACCGTGAGCTTGCGGGCCGCATCGTTGTCGTCCACCACCAGCACACTCAGCGGCCGCTCGGTTGGCGGCATTTCCTGTGCGCCACCCTGAATGGCCTCCATCGCTACACGCGGCAGAGTCAACTCGAAGAAAAAGCAGCTGCCCTTGCCGGCTTCACTTTGCACCTGCAAGTCACTTTGCATCAGCGATAGCAGCTTCTTGCAGATCGACAGGCCCAGCCCGCTGCCACCAAAGCGGCGGGTAATGGACGCCTCGGCCTGCGCGAAGACTTCGAAAATGGCACGCTGGTTTTCAGGCGCAATGCCGATGCCGGTATCGCGCACGGCAATGCGCAATGTGGCCTCCTGCTGGTTGCTGCTGCAAACTTCAAGCTGCACCACCACCTCGCCCTCTGCGGTGAATTTGATGGCGTTGGACAACAGGTTGAGCAACACCTGCTGCAAGCGCAAGGCATCGCCCACCAAGGCATCCGGAACGGCCGGGTCAATGTCAAACAGCACCTCAACCGGCTTGCTTCCCACCATGGTGGGGACCATGTTGGAGAGGTCCCGCAGCAAACGCTCCACAGAAAAGGGCAGCAGCTCCAGCTCCATCTTGCCCGCATCGATCTTGGAAAAATCCAGCAAATCATTGAGCAGTGCCAGCAGTGACTTGGCGGCTCGCTTGGCCTTGTGCGTGTAGTCCGACTGCAACGACGTCTGCTGGGTTGCCTGCAGCAGTTCCAGAAGGCCCAGGACCACATTCATCGGCGTGCGGATTTCGTGCGACATGCTGGCCAGAAACTGGCCCTTGGCGCGACTCGCCTCTTCCAGCTGGGCGGTGCGCTCGGTGACCCGCGCCTCCAGTTCCGAATTGGCCTTGAGCAATGCATTCTTGGAGCGCTCGGCAAACTCCACGCGCTGCAGCTCGTACTTGTCTTGCAGGCTTTTGAACTCCTGCTCCGCCAGAAACTTCTGCGTTTCGTCGTGGATGACAACCTGCACGGCATCGCTTCCGTCCCACTGAATGCGCCATGCCGACACCTGCAAATGCACCGACTCGCCCGCCTTGTTGATGCAGTGGCAAGGCCCTTCCCAATGCGCCACTTCTCCGCTCATCAATTGCCGCAGCTGGTCACGCACAGCCATGCGGTGGACCTCTGGCAGTGCTGCATACAAGTCCTGCGCCAACAGCTCCTCCACGCTGGAGCACCCTGCCAGCCGTGCGGCAGTTGGGTTGGCATATTGCAGGCGGTCTGCGCCAACCACTACCACACCCATCAAGGCGTTTTGGCTCAGTACCTTGAAGCGCTCTTTGGCCTGCTGCGTGCTGTGCTGCGTCCGCGCCATGGCGGCCACCATGAAAACCATGCCCAAAGCAACCCGCAGTACGACGCCAACTGCGAACATCGGCTCCATGCCGTCTTTCTCGAATAGCACCAGAAACAGCGAGTTAAGGCCGATGGCACCAATCAAAATGCCCAGCGCACGTTCGAACCAGCCGCGGTGCCACAAAATCCGACCGCAGACCACACCGGTAGCGACCCAAAGCACGCAGTTCACCAGCCCCAGCAGCGCGTGGTGTCCGGTCTCGATCAGGATCAGGTAAACCGCGAGCACTGCCAAAAAGGCCGCCGGGCCTATCTTCAGTTGGCTTTTCTGGCAACGCAGCTCGGCCACACCGCGCCAGAGAAAGGTGTACATGGCGCCGACCATCGCGCACATCAGCAACGCGAAACCGTGGCGCCAAACCCCTTCAGCCGTTTGCCATGCACCAAAGACAATGCCGATACCGCCGTTTAGCACGGTGGTAATAGCAATGCTGCGCGCAAATCCCTGCTCGCGGTCATAGCGCCACACGAGCCACAAGCCCGACGCCATCACCAGCGAAACCGCCAGGTTTACGAAAAATATTGTTTGCAAAATCGTCCCTTGATCCGGTTGTCAGCATCTGTCCAGATGCCGCAAAGCCAACGCTACCGGGCCCTGCAATATAGGTACCGGGTACCTGTGCGTCAAAGCTGCCGAAAAAATGAAGATTCGCCTTCATATTCACGGGCTTCTAGGGCGAAGGCCCATGCGGGCAGTCCGGCTTGGGGAAGTATTGCGTTTAATCGACCAGCAACGGCGGTATAGTCTGCCGAAACCCCTGTACTTCCGTGGGGGCGAATACATACTTTGGGACTTGAGAGGGAATTTGCATCATGCGCCGCAGCCCTGAAATCCTTGTGCCATGTCGATGGTTACAGATGCTGCTCCGACTTGCGCACCGTCGCTTGGAGTCTGCACCTTGATTTCGCCCGCCGCTTCCGATGCCAGCATCCTGATAGTGGATGACGACCACTTCCAGCAGGAATTGATCGGCCAACAATTGCGCAACATGGGCTGGAGCAACCTGCTCATGGCCGACTCCGGCGACACCGCTTTGCAGCTATACGACTCCCGCCGGGAAGACATTTGCCTGATCATCAGCGACCTGTCCATGCCCGACATGGACGGCCTGGTGTTGATGCGCCATTTTGCCCAGCGCCAGTTGGATGCCGCGTTGATTCTGATTTCCGGCGTATCGGACGAGATTCTCAACAGCGCGGCCGGACTGGCCAGCGCCCACCAGCTGCACCTGTTGGGGGTGCTCTCCAAACCAAACACCCCGGAAATGCTGGCCGCCTTGCTGTCCAAACTGGACCGCCCCGCCCGCAGTCGCCGAACCACACTCGATGCCAGCCTTTCACCCGAGCGCCTGCGACTGGCTCTGGATGAGGACGAATTCATCCCGTGGTACCAGCCCAAGGTCAACACCTTGACGGGCATGGCCGAAGCGGTTGAGGCGCTGGCCCGGTGGCCCCGCCCCACAGGCGCCATGGTCGGGCCGGGCCAATTCATCCCGGCCATCGAGAACGCCGGCATGGCCGATGAGCTGTTCTATGCCATATCGCGGCAAGTTATTGGCGCCGTGAAAACCTGGCGTAGCCAAGGCCTTCAACTCAAAGCCGCAATCAACCTGTCGATGGACACGGCGCTGAACCTGGAAATGCCCGAGAAGCTGCATGCGCTCGTTCGCGAAGGGGGCTTGCAGCCGCGTGACTTCATTATTGAAGTAACCGAGAGCCGTTTGATGGTGGAGCGGTCGCTGGCCATGGAAAGCCTCACCCGCCTTTCCCTCATGGGGTTCAAGCTGTCGATTGACGACTTCGGCACCGGCTACTCCAGTCTGGTGCAACTGATTGACCTGCCGTTTCGCGAACTCAAGATTGACGGCAGCTTTGTGCAACGCGCCAGCCTGGAAGACAAGGCCAAAACCATCCTGCGCATCTCTGCGCTACTGGGCCAGAACCTGAAAATGGATGTCACCGCAGAAGGCGTTGAAACCCGCGACCAACTCGACTACGTGCGCGACTGCGGATGCGCCACGGTGCAGGGCTACTACTTTGCCGCGCCCATGCCGCTGGAAACGTGCACACAGTGGTTGCTCGCCCAAATCCAACCTGCTTAGACTGCAAATTTCAGCGCCCCTTCCAACGCCTCCCCACTTTCGGTAATGCAGAGTTCTCACCCTTCATCCAACGCCGCGGCCAAGACCGGGGTCGTCCCCTGGGTGTGGCTGCTGGCGCCCGCACTGGCCCTGGCACTGGCGGCCATAGCGCTCGCTTTGGACAACGTCTGGCTCCAGGGGGCTTGCCTTGCCGGTGTGGCGATCGCATCTTTTCTCAGCGTTTGGAAGTTGCTCCAACACATCCAATGGCTTAACGCATGCATGCAAAGCCAAGCCCTTGAAGACCAGAACCCGCCTTCGCGCGCCGCCGTGGAGTTGCTGGTTGAAATACTCCCGGCCTGGCAACACCATGTTTCCATTGTCAAAGACCAAACGGAAGAGGCGGTCAATAAACTGACTACCAGTTTTGCCAAGGTGCTGGACCAATTTGATCAGGCCGGCATCGGACAGCCCGGCCAAACCCTGGATCAGGGCGAACGCACCATTCAACTGCTCGACCTGTGCGAACGCGAGTTGCAACCGGTGGTGCAGTCGCTCTCCAGCATGATCGACGGCAAAGACCGCCTGCTCGGCAATGTGCACAGCCTGGCCGAACAAACCCTGGAGTTGCAAGCCATGGCGGCCGAAGTCGGGAATATTGCCGCTCAGACCAACCTGCTCGCGCTCAACGCCGCCATTGAAGCCGCCCGTGCCGGCGAAATGGGTCGCGGCTTTGCGGTGGTCGCACAAGAGGTGCGCATGCTGTCGCAGCGCTCGGCTGAAACCGGCAAAAAAATCGGCCTGCGGGTGGGGCAGATTGCCGAAATCATGAAATCCACACTGCACACCGCCGAAGAAGCCACCGAGCAGGACAAGTACGCCGTCAGCCT
>Ga0228698_1001158_pt1 | contig 13938 bp, 13 predicted proteins | sample McNCre117_Aug_MG_FD_178015 | JGI IMG/M metagenome (GOLD analysis project Ga0228698, IMG submission 178015) | Freshwater microbial communities from McNutts Creek, Athens, Georgia, United States - 1-17_Aug_MG | ecosystem: Environmental > Aquatic > Freshwater > Creek | place: USA: Georgia...
GAATTAGAAGATTCTCCTGCTGGTGTAAACATTGATGGACATTCCTATGGGTTTTGGGCACAAGCTGATTCCGCCCGTGGGTGTCGAAATGGTACAGCCTTTTTTGCATCCGTTGCTTCTGGTGGTTGGAGACATGCTTTTTATACAGCAAGTGATGTTTCAGATTATTTAGCTTATCTAGAAAGTACCAACACAACTAATTGTAATGGTGTTAAAGTTGTACTTCCTACTGCGGGAGCAGGTTTTCCTTTGGTACTAACCACAGGTACAACTAATGTGTTTAGTGTGGATAAATCTGGTAATGTCTCGGCCACTGGAAACATTACAACATCTAACAATATGCAATGTAATGTTATGTTGCCCACATATGTTGGAACTACCTCTGCTCCAGCAAATACAGTGTTTGCTACAAATTTGGGAAATGGTACTTTACCTATCACAACCATAACATGTAGTGGTACAGTAACAGCAGCAACTGTTTCTGCAACAACTCATTCTGGTACTAATGGTACATTTACTGGACCAGTAACGGGATCAACAGGGACATTTTCTAGTACAGTGACAGCCGGAGGATTATCTACAGCAGGTAATCTAACAAGTGCAACAACTACGGCTAATTCTGGAGTAGGTAATCGTGGATTAGCTATGGGAAGTGCTGGGGTTGGTATTTATTTTGGTGATGGTGATCCTTATGCTACTGTGGGTGCTCCAAAAGGGTCAATCTATCTACGCACAGGTACTGGAGCTAATAGCTCTTCCACCAGAATTTATGTAAACACAGATGGTGGTGCCAATTGGACTAACCTTGTAACAGCGGCATAAGGATAATATGGCTTCTAAAACTTTTATAGATTATACCACCGTAGTGGATGCTGCTTGGCTTAACGACGTTAACCAAGTGGTGTACAACAACTTAGGTGGTAGAGATAACATTGGTACTACAGCGGGGAGTGCATTAATTGGTACTCCCCCTTTAGCAGGTGTTACGGGTAGTACCGTAGCACAGCAACTTTCTTCTTTAGCAACTTCTCTTGCTTCAGGTGGGGTTACTTCTGTCTCTGTAGTAACCGAAAACGGCTTTCAAGCTATTGTAGATAACCCCACTACTTCTGCAACAATTCATTTGGGGGTAACCCCAGTGGGTATTCTCAAAGGTAGTGGTGGTAGTATTGTGGGTGCTGTGAATGGCACTGACTATGTAGATGGAGCAGCATTAGCTTTAAAAAGTGATATTGCTTCTCCTACGTTTACAGGTGTTCCTAGGGTGCCTACGGCTGCTCCAGGAACTAACACCACTCAGGCAGCTTCTACTGCGTTTGTTACAGCGGCTGTTGTTGCTTCTACCACTGGTGTTTCTTCTGTTAATGGCAACACTGGTGCTATTACAGCAGGACAAATTGCTACAGCAGCAACGTCTGGGTATGGATACACTCCCGCTACATCAGTGAGTCCTACCTTTACTGGGACACCTTTGTTGACTACCACTCCTACTGCTGGAGATAGCTCTCACAAGATTGCTGACACAGCCTTTGTAGATACTTCTTTTGCTAAAAAAGCTAGTCCAACATTCACAGGCACTGTAACAGTTCCCACCGTCACTCCTGCTACTACAAGTGATACTCGGGCTGCTTCAACAGCATTTGTACAAGCAGCTTTGGCTGCCACACCTGCCACAGTGACAGCAACCTCTATTGGTAATGCTTTGTGTGTGGACAGTTCAACCAAATCGTGGATTTGGAATAATGATATTTCTGGTCATGCTGATGCTGGTGACAGTCATTCATTGTACATCCAACGTAAAGCTACATACAGTGGAGGTACGGCAGGAAAAGTTAACTCTGCTCTGTATTTAGAAACGTACACACCAACAAATAACACTTCATATGAATGGGGTCTTACTTCGGTGTTGTACAGTGCTTCTGCTGGTACTGGTGGTGGTGCTTCTGCTGTTCCACAAAATGTGGCCGTTAATGGTACTACGTGGAAACAAGGTACAGCAGCATGTTGGGGTGGTAATTTTGTTGTTTATGACACACAAGGTGTGTTCTCTTCTACTTCTGGGCCTTCTATTGGTATTGAAGTAAATGTGGGTGGAAATGGTACAGACAATTGGCAACAAACAATTGGTATTGATGCTGCACCACAACTTGTGTCAGGTGCTACAAGCTCATCCCTGTTTACGGCTTTCCGTTCCAGTGGTAGTGCTACATCAACCTGGCAACATGGTTTCTATGCACTAACAGGAACAACCTCTTCCTTCACATCCACAGCAACAGGAACGTATGGTATGTTCTTGGGTGGTACTTATAACGTAGGTATTGACCTTTCGACTTCTACTATTAGCTCTAATGTTGGTATTAGATTGAAGAGTGGTCAAGGTATTATGTTTGAGGCCACAAACAACATTTACATGAACTTTGATGCTGCTACACAGCGTTTACAGTTTATTAATGGCTCCACTCCACATGGATATATTGACATGTCTGGAGGTGCTAATAATGACTTGGCTTTGTCTGGTATTGTGTCTTTTAATGGACGTGCTGCTGTAAATGCTGTTTTAAATACTACAGATGTCACAGATGCTTTAACCTTTACTCCAATGCGTAACGATAAGTTGTCATTACCAAGTTTAGGCAATGTCGCAGCAACCGCCACTCCTGGTCCTGGTGCAGCAACTCCAGGTACAGTGAATGGTTTCCTTATCATCGAAATTGATGGTTCTAACTTTAAAATTCCTTTTTACAACCCATGAAAACTTTTAACATTGCTCTCACTGAACAAGAACTTAATTCAATTGGTCAAGCTCTCAATCAAGCTCCTTATGGTGTTGTGGCTCCCATTGTTGCCTCAATCAATAAACAGATACAGGAGCAACTAACGGTAGTGGAGGAAGTTGATGGCACTTGATCCTGTATCCGCCCTTTTAGACATAGGGGGTAAGCTTTGTGAAGATTGTGCTATTTCTAAACCATTGACTGAGTTTAGTTTTAGAAACGATTCACAAAAATATCGTCCTTATTGTAAGCCTTGTGCTTCTATACGACAAAAAGCAAAATATCCTTTAACAAAAGATAGGCAATTGTTAGCTGCCAAACAATGGAAAGAAGATAACCCATTAGCTAAATTACTTAAAAGTGCAAAAAATTCTGCGGCTAAAAAAGGCCTGACATTTTGTATCACAGAAGATGATTTGTTTATTCCGGAATATTGTCCGTATTTAAAAACACCTATTACTAATATTATTGGAAAAGGGTGTGTTTGGACTAATGCTTCTATAGATCGTATAGATTCATCTAAGGGATATGTACCTGGGAATGTACAAATTATTAGTAGAAAAGCTAATTCAATGAAACAAGATGCAAATGCAGAATCACTTTTAATTTTTGCTAAAGCTATTCTTGAAATGCAAGGAGAATCCTATGTCTTTAGACCCAGTTAGTGCTATCCTTGACGTAACAAGTAAAGTAATAGATAGGCTGTGGCCTGACCCAGTGCAGGCTGCTAACGCTAAGCTAGAACTCATCAAGATGCAACAAGCGGGTGACCTACAGGTCATGGCTGGTCAGATGGCAGTTAATACAGAAGAAGCCAAAAGTGCTTCTGTGTTTGTTGCAGGTTGGCGTCCGTTTATTGGGTGGGTTTGTGGCACAGCATGTGCATGGAATTGGGTGGGTATTTCTCTTGTAAATACTTTATGCACTGTCTTTGAACACCCCCTCACTTTGGCACCAGCTAACATATCAGACATGCTTCCAATCTTGTTAGGTATGTTGGGTCTTGGTGGCCTTCGTACAATTGAAAAACTAAACGGAGTGGCGCGCCCATGAATCCCTATGAAATACTTACAATGGCTTTAGGGGTGGGTATGTCTGCTCTTGGTTGGTTTGCTCGACAATTGTGGGGTGATGTCAAAGGGTTGACTTCCATTGTATCTCAACTTAAAGAATCTCTTCCAAAGGAGTATGTCATGAAAGATGATTTTATTGCTTTTAAGAGTGATTTGTTTGAACTTTTACATCGTATCGAAAATAAACTAGACGGCAAACAGGATAAATAATGAGTACATCAGGCACATATACATGGACAATGACGTTACAGAGTTTGGTAAATGCTGCCTTGAGGAAACTTGCTGTTCTCTCAGGCGGTAGTAGTCCCGAAACCTATGAAGTTACCAACGCTACAGAAGCGTTAAATGCTATGTTGGTTGGTTTACAGACACAGGGGCTACCCGTCTGGAAGATGACTCAGTTGTCATTCACCACTGTTGGTGGACAACATACATACACAATCGGAGCAGGGCAGGGTATTGATTCCATTATGCCCCTTAAAGTTGTACAAGCATGGCGTAGTACCAATGGACAGGCTAACATCCCTGTTAATGTATATACAAACTACAACTACAATTTGCTCCCCCAGATTACGTCTAGTGGTACCCCAGTCAATCTGTACTACCAACCTTTAGAGGTGTATGGTCAAGTGCATTTGTGGCCTACTCCACAAGACACAACCAATTTAATTACAATTCGCTACCAAGCTCAGTTCTCTGACATGGTTAATTTAACGGATGAAATTGATTTTCCCCGTTATTGGTATGAGGCAATTATTTATGGGTTGGCTTCTAGGCTTGCTCCTGAATATGGAATTGCGTTACAAGATAGAGCAGTTATTGAAGCACAAGCAGAACGCTTTAAACAAGATGCTTTGTCTTATGGTCAAGAAGAAGGGTCGATGTTCTTCCAGCCAGATTGGACAGGTACAGGTCGTGCCGTTCAGTAAAACTCCTATTCAAAGTACATACGAAACTAAACGTATTGCTTTTATTACAAACCCTGAAAACAGGGATAGCTATTCTGACAAAGACTTCCATCTAACAAACATGATGGTGTCTGTTGTTAAAAGTCCAGGTGAAGATGGTAAACGTTTCTTTGTTAAGACACGTCCTGGTTTAACACCATACCAAGTGGGAGAAGTCGGTGAAGGTCGTGCCATTTATTGGTGGAATGTTCCTTCAAAAATTGTTTCTGTAGTAGGCAGTAATGTTTATTTCGGTTTAACACTTTTGTTTTCTTTAACTACGGGTAGTGGGTATGTTGGAATTACAGAACACTTAGATCAAGATGCACTACGCACTTTGTTTATCTGTGATGGTAATCAAGGATGGGTTGTTAAAGCTGATGGCACGTACAGAAAGTGTATTCCTGACAATTGGCTTCCTACACAGGCTTATGCTCTCACAGACGCTGTAACTCCATCTCCAGCAAACAATTATGTATATGATGTCACTGTGGCTGGTACTACAGGAAGTAGTCAACCTGTGTGGCCTACTACAGTGGGTGCTACAGTGACTAACGGTACGGTTACATTTACATGCCGTGAACAAGCTTTTCCAAGTCCCCACATACCACAACCAATCTTTTTAGATGGTTATATGTTTCTTGCTAAGCGTGGAACACAGGATGTATACAATAGTCAACTAAACTATCCCTGGAAATGGGATGCTGGTAATTTTCTTTCTGCTGAAATGTATGCTGATAATGTTGTAGCTTTGGCTAAAAACAATAACATGATTTATGCTATTGGTGAGCAAAGTGTACAATTTTTGTATGACAATGCAAACCCAACAGGGACTCCTTTGTTAAACAACCCAGGTGCTGTTCTTCAATTTGGTACACCTGCTATGGGTACAGTGGTACAGACAGAAGAAGAAGTTATTCTGGTTGGAAACACTGGAAATGGTGGGCATAGTGTTTGGACTATTAATGGTTTTAAAGCTAAAGAAATTTCTATTCCTGCTGTTGATTCTGTCCTAGACCAAGATATTTATTTAGCACAAGCTGTGGCTACTTGTGTACGTGTAGCAGGACAGAAACTGTATGTGTTGTCTACAACAGATAAAACGTTGGTATATAGCTTTACCACTAATACATGGACAGAATGGCAAGGGCCTAATTACACTACATTCCAAGCACAATATTCCAGTGACTTTATTTCTGGTAGTCCTTTGTGGCTAGACAGAACAAATGGTAAGATTTATGTGCAGAATGCTGAAGGTAGTTACCTGGATGATGGGCTGTTTTATCATTGTCGCATCATGACTCCTAAACTTGACTTTGATAGTTTGAACAGGAAAACAATGTCACGGTTTAGTATTGTTGGGGACATTCCTGACACCACTCCTCAAGTGACAATATCCTGGAGTGATGATGACTACAAAACATGGAGTAGCTGGCGCACTCTAAACTACACAGGGGATTTGCCATCTATCCGACAACTGGGTGATTTCCGAAGACGTGCTTTTAAAATTGATTTTGTATACAACGGCCTCATTCGTTTAGAAGGGATTGAAGTGGATATTAACAAGGGGATAAGATGAACTTAATTCCTATACCTTTAAGAACTTCATTTAAAGATGATCCGTTCAATTGGACTCAGTGGTTTGTTGCCTTGTACTATTATGTTACAAATCGTGGTGACGTTGCACAACAAGCCTCTGATCCAACCACAGCACAAATATCACCCAATACCTGGCAAATTGTTAAAAACACAACAACAGGTACTTTAAAACTCTGGGCAAATGACAATGGTGTCATGAAGTCTGTAACACTGACATAAGGAATATTATGAGTAATAGTGCGACCTCCCCTCTTGGGTATTCCTATGTGGGTGGAGACAATGGTTTAGACCAAGACACCTGGAATCAAATTATGGCTGCCGGCTCTGGTGGCTCTGCTGTAGGCGCTGATGGGCGTGGTGTAACAGCATATGGTGGTCAGTTTGAAAATGCTGGTGGATACGAAGGAAACAACTTCAGTAACCAAAGTCCTTTGCAATTCTTTCAAGCTAATCCTGATCGAAGCCAAAATCTTTACAACGGTGATGGAACCTTTAACAAATATGTTGCCCCCAACAACGACAACACAAATGAACTTCTTGGAAGTCTTGCAGCTATGGCTGTGGGAGGTTATGCTGGAGGTATGTTTGGGGGATTGGGAGAAGGAGCATCCACATTAAGTGCTGCTCCAGAAGCTGCCACAGGTGGTGGGATGTTCAGTGGATATGGAGAAGGTGTTTCTGGTGCCCTTCCAGGCTCTACAGGAGGCAGTGTATTGGGTGGTGGTGGGGGTAGTGCCCTACCAACGTTTCAACAAGCCCTGCCTTCATTTGGAGGGTCGGCAGGAGCTGCCTCCGGTTCTTCTGGTGGCTTGGGTAGTTTGTTTGGTGGTGGGCTTGGTTCCAATCTGAAGCTTGGTGCATCTCTGTATGACTTGTATGCTCGACAAAAGATGGGTAATGCTCAAATGGATATGCTGAATCAAAATCAAAACCGCATAAACAATTTGTATGCTCCTGGTAGCCCTGAATACAATTTGCTAGCACAGAAGATTGAGCGTTCTAATGCTGCCTCTGGTAGGAACAGTCAAGTTGGACAGTTTGCTACTGACCTTGCTGCTACCATTGCAGAGAAGAAATTTAATGCTCTCAGCGGTAATCAAGCCAATCAAAGCAACATCCTCAATCAAAGTTTACAAAATCGTTATGGTGGTTTGAACAGTTTGTTCTACCGACTAGCTAATGGTTTGGGAGAATAAATATGGCGACGTCAGGACTTGACACCTTGTTCCAAAACCTTGGTCCAGCTACAGCATCTATGGTGGCTGGTGAGCGTGACTACCAAGCACAACAAGAAGCTAAGATGCAAGCTCTTATTGAGCAAGAGCGCCTTAAAGCTTTACAGCAAACTTACAATCAAAATGAACGTATCAATCCAATTGAAGTACAACATAAAACTTTAATTAATCAAGGTTTGGAAGCTGAGAATCCAGGTAAGGTTGCTGATGCTACTTTAAAACAAATTACTTCTCGTGTAGCCGCTGCTGGTGAAGGTGACACCATAGCAATGAACGCTGCTAAAACTAAGAGTGAACTCCTGGCATTAAAACTCAAAGAGCATCAAGCGTATGATGGTGTTCTTGGTGACTTAGCTCCTAAACTAGCTTCTGTACCAGATGCTGCTAAACACTCGTTCATTACAAGTTATTTACAGTCTACTGGTGTGGATATGGAAGCTCCATATGTAAAAAATATGTTGCAGAAATTTGCTACCATGAAGCCACAAGATATTCTTCCTGCTATGACTAAGGAGAAAGAATGGGCTGCTAGGGTGACGCCAGGATACATCCAACACATGGAAGGTATTAAAGCTCAGGGTTCCAATCACCTTGAGGGCATTCGTCTTCAAACCGCCTCACAAGAACGTATTGCCCAAGCTAAACTACAAGCTGCCACTGCTGCTAAAGTTAAAGCTTATAAAGACATGGATCAGATTTTACGTGAAGCTAAAAACCCACAGGCTAAAGCTGAAGCGTTGGATAACATCTATTATGAAGCTATTAAAAACCAGGCTGATGAAGAGACGCTGGCACGAATTAAAGCTCGTGCTGAAGATGCCCGTAAACGTGCCGCTGAAGATGCTGCTAATAGGGCTAATGGAGCACCAGGTAGTATCCTAGGAACCGGTCCTGATGGCAAGCCGGCTATTGTACCTAAACCTGCTCCAACAGCAACTGCCCCAATTGCAGGAACTCCTAAACTGGGTACTGCTGAGAACCCAATTGTACTTAAATAATCTAAGGAAATGAAATGCCTGTTTACCAATACGAAGGACAACATTATGACCTTCCTGATGGCTTGTCCAATGAGCAGGCTATTTCCAAAATCAAAGCACATTTAGGTACTCAGAAAGCTGAAGAACAAACTACCAATATTGGTAAATCGATTGTAGGTGGACTTGAAGCAGGGATGTCTACACTAGCAGGACTACCTTCCACCATTGTTGGTGGTTTGGCTGGTGCTGGTAAATTACTTACTGGGGGTTCTCTTACCGAGGCTAATGATGCCTTATCTAACATCCAAAAATGGAACTTTGGTGCTGGTGCCTATGAACCTTACACTGACAAAGGTAAGCAATATGCACAGGGAGTGGGACAAGCTTTAGAATATCCTGTACACAAAGCTGGCGATGTTGGTGCCTACCTTGGTGGAGATATTGGGCGCCTCACTGGTGAAGTGGGTATGGGTACGTTGATGGCTTTGGTTGATCCCCTAATTGCAGGTAAAGCAGCTAAAGGCATGATTACTCGTGCAGGTAAAAGTATTGCTCCAAAGATTGAAGCTATTAAGCATGGGGATAGTTTGCTACAAGACATCACTACAGAAAAACCTCCTGTAGCTGAAGCACCTCCACCAGCACCCCCAAGTCCCACTACTCGATACACGCAACTCCAACAAGAAAAGCAACAACTTCTTGGTAAAACCACCAAAGAAGCTAAAGCTCGCCTTAAAGAAATTGAACCAGAATTGCTTGCTCTAAATGAGCAATTGATGCAGCAACGTGCTCGTGAGCAGATGTTAGCTGAACAGAGTATGTTTGGTGCCAATCCCAAAGAACCTGGCTATCGTCCCACAGCAGATGAAATTGCAAATCAGGAAGCTCTTAACAGACAATCTCAATATGAGCAAGCTCATCCACAAGAACAAGTTCCTGTAGCTCCCGATCATCCTGGACAACTAGAGCTACCCTTTACAGACAATCCTGTTGAGGGGATGGCTAAGCGCAACATTGAACAACGTGTCTTGGAAGATGGTCAACTTGATTTGTTTGAACACAAGCAACCTGATGTCATCTCCCCTGAAATACTCAAACGTCAAGAGATGGAGCGTGCTTTTGCAGAGCGTCCACAAACTGACGAAGCTATTGTAAAACGTTGGGATGAGGAACATGCTGCTCAAGACAAGCAACAATCTCTGTTAAATTTAGAAGATACGTTGCGTGTTGAAAAAGAACAAGGTACTGGACAAGGCCCTAAAACTCGTGCGGCTAAGCAAGAGGAAATGCGTGCTAAATTTGGTAAAGGTCAGACAGGTGGTATTAACTTGTCGTGGAATGATAAAAAAAAACAGGAGTTCCTAAAGGGAAACCCAGGTCTTAAACACGCTGTTACCGATGTTGGTAATGCCATGATAAGTTCGCCGGACGAGGCCATCCGGCTCACGGAAGGTCATCCAGACGTCTCACAAGGGATGCTTGGCAAGGCGTTTAACTGGTTTACCAAAGGTCCGATGTATCTTAAAGGTAGAGTGGACAATCCTGTAGTGCACTTCACTGTGGATAGAGTGTTTGATGCACAAGATATGGCTGCTGCTGATGTGTCTTCTAAGATACGTGGTGACTACATCAAGAAAATGCAAGCATTGTCTAAGGATGAATACACCAGTGTTGCCACTCTGTTGTCTGCTGCTGACTTGCATCAGAAAACCATTACGCCTGCTATGATGGATGCTCACAACCTCTCTCCAAAGATGCGTGAAGCTATTGACACTCATAACAAGTATATGGCTGAGAGTTTGGAAATTATTAACAAAGCTCGTGCCACCATGGGGAAAGAGCCCATCACTGCTCGTGAAGCCTACTCCCCTATGTCCATTCGTGGGGACTTTCGTAAACCCATTTACAAAACTGTAGATGGTAAACGTGAAGTTGTTGGTGTTATTGGTTCAGATTTTCTGTCTGGTAAAGTGGGTTGGACTTTGGAGAAGATTGAAAACTACATTAAAGAAAAGCATCCTGACTATGAAATTGGTCCGTTACAAGATCGTAGTAAGGCGGGTAATTACACCCATGACACTCCACATGAAGCTTTTAATGATGTGCTGCAAACCCTTGGTGATACCAACCCTAACATCAAAGAATTCTTAGATGTTCTTAGGGATATGGCTAAGGAAGACACTAAACATTATATGGGTATGGACAAGCACATGCTGCAAAAGAAAGGTGTGTTTGGTAGTGAGGGACGCAAGCCTTGGTTGTCTGAAGCTGAAAATGCTGCTCAATTCTTTGACAGTCAGACAAAGTATTTAGAGAATGTAATGACATGGGGGCACCTCTCTGAAGCTGCTAAAGATGTTAATGCTGTCCTCACTGACCCTAAAGTGATGACAACACAAAAGAATGCTGTAGCAATGTCTGAAAACATTTTACAGAAAGCTCTTGGTGTTAACGGAGAAGCTTTAGGTAAAGCTCTTAATTCAGTAATGAATAGTGCTTTTAGACTTGGGGATATGGGGCCTAGTGTCCCACGTAATACAATCAAGTTGGCTAAAACAGCAATCAATACTTGGTTGCTTTCTGCTAGTCATGTGTTCCTCGGTATGCAAATGTTACAGGCTCCTATGGGTATCCCTGCTATGGCTTCCTTTCTACGTGCTCGTGGTTTGGCTACTCCTAGCACCTGGTTGTCACAGGGATTGGGACATTTTGTAGAAGGACAGTATACTCTGTTGAAGCAAGTGTCTGGTATGAAGTTGAATGAGTTTGAAAAAGCTCAACTAGCTTATGCCAAGAAGAAGCATGTGTATGCTGATGACATGGTGGAGCATTCCATGGCTACACAGAAAGACAAGGGATATTACTTTAAACATGTGACACAAGCTCCAATTAGTTATGTAGAAAAAGGCACTCGTGCTCAAGTTTACATGGCTATTAGCAACATGATGCGTGATGCTGGTATGAAGATTGAAGATGGTTTGTTTGAACAAGCACACCGTTTCACCGATCAAGTAATGTCTCGTAACACTTCTTTGGAAAAACCCCGTCTATATGAAGCATTAGGACCAATTGGAAGTGCTGCTTATCACCTATCTAGCTTTAAACATAATGAACTTTCTCGTTATGGTATGTATGCTAATGAGGTAATGAAAAGTAAAAACCCATTTCCTATCCTTATTCAAATGGCTACTACTATGGCAATGGCTGGTGTTATGGGACTTCCTTTCTTCTCACTCGCTTCTAAAATATATGAAGAGATTACGACAGCATTAGGAGAACCTAAGAGCTTGATCTTGGATGTGCAGCACATGAGTGAGCAGGTTGGTAAAGACCTTGGTGGTCTTGGTAAATATGTCATCTCTAATGGCCTACCCACTTTACTTGGTTTTGATCCATCTAAACGTATGGGTATGGGAGACATTGTTCCATCCAGTGTAGTAGATGCTGCTTTCCCTGGTGCATCTAAACTAGGCTCTATGGCTACCAGTGTGACTAAAGCAGCCATACATCCCACTAAGGGTGAGTATGCTGAAAGTGCTCTGTATAATGTAGCTCCTGCTTTTGCACAAGGACCATTGGATGTTGCCTTGTTCCAGGATGGTGATTTGGCTATGTCTAAAGACCCTGATGCTCTTAAATCTAAAGTCAGACGCACTGACAAAGACGTGTTGATGCGTAAGCTAGGTTTGATGGGTATCAATGAAAGTGCTGAGAATGCTAAGAACTTTGAACTTAGTAAAATCGATAAGGCTTACACTGATATTCGTCACACTGCTCTTAACGGCATGGCACAGGATTTGCGTAGGGGTCGTGACCTGGGTGAAAACATCACTAAGTATATACGTGCCCAAGGTGATGCCAATTCTTTAGATAGAGACATCACTGCCATTGCTCAGAAGATTTCTCTTTCTCAGAGTGAGCAAGCACTTCTTAAAGATGCTGCCAGTAAGAGTATGACACGTCAACAAAGCTTGCAACGGAGACTGCAATGAAAACATCCAAATCAGGACTTAAAGCTTTAATGGATCGGGAGGGTACTAGGTTAGTTGCATACAGAGACACTAAAGGTATCTGGACTAACGGTGTTGGACATACGGGGGGTGATGTGTTTCCTGGTCAAGTGGTTACTACTCAGCAAGTTATGTCCTGGCTGGAACAGGATGTGAAGATAGCAGAAGATGCTGTAAACAAACTTGTTAAAGTACCTTTGACCGAGAATCAGTTTGATTCTCTTGTTAGTTTTGTCTTTAACATCGGTGTTGGAGCATTCACTACCAGTACGCTACTTAAACTGTTAAATCAAGGAAAGTATGCTGATGCAGCCAATCAATTTCCAAGATGGAACATCCCTAAAGAAATTATAGGGAGACGTGCTTCAGAGCAAGCTCAATTCAGAAAAGCATAGACGTAAAAAAGCCCGGATATCCTTTACAGGACTCCGGGCTTTATTTTTGCCTATACTATTCGTCAGGGTGATATTTAATTATAATGATTCTAAAGACAAACAAACTGAACACAATTGCCCAGGCCATCTCATCATCATCAATGTCACCAGAGATGTGCTCTGCACCTAGGGTGATGCCATTAATAAGTTCTAGTGCTAGTCCTAACATTTAAACCCCACAGGAACCGCCATGGCCCGTATATAGGCATACATCTACTTCATCAAAAATCATATCTTTATGCTTTAATGCCTCTTCATATGGAACAGATGTCAAGGGTTGACCTCCTCGACTTCCATCTGGGTAACATGTGAAACCTCGTAGCCCAGGAGCGTACTTAGCCAGGGTTTTTGTAAATCCAGCGACGGCGGATTCATTATTATGTTTAGTGCCCCAGGCTGGCAAGTTAATGGTACTTGAGATAGACATGTCAACGTAACTCTGAATTTCCGCTTGGAACTTAATTCGTTGTTCATAATTTTCACTTAGGTCAATAGCGCTTTCAATACTGTTTGGGTCCACTCCAAATTCTTTGATAAGATTTTGAGCTGTTCCGTCAACGACGTATTGATACTTCCATTTAGTGCCCTCTGTGAGAAAGCGGCGTTTATAAGCGACAGCGAAGAGGGGTTCAATACCGGTGGTCGTTCCTGCGAGGATGCCAATTGAACCTGTGGGAGCGATGGCACGATACGCCACTGGACGGGAGATGAAGAATCGATCACAGTGTTCATTAGCTGCACGTTCACTTTCTTGTTGATAGACCTTAAGCCATTTATGCAACTCAGGGGTTACTTCGTATTTGTATTTTCGTTTGAGGAGCCACTCGTGAATTCCCATAAGGCCCAAGCCGAGTCGCCTATTTTTCTCTCTAACTTTATAGACTTTCTC
>Ga0228698_1001159_pt1 | contig 13932 bp, 13 predicted proteins | sample McNCre117_Aug_MG_FD_178015 | JGI IMG/M metagenome (GOLD analysis project Ga0228698, IMG submission 178015) | Freshwater microbial communities from McNutts Creek, Athens, Georgia, United States - 1-17_Aug_MG | ecosystem: Environmental > Aquatic > Freshwater > Creek | place: USA: Georgia...
GTTATTTTGGCGTGGCCCCCGGCACCAACTTCCACACCAACCCCAACTGCATGGCCAGCCTGGACAAGAACGTGATCTTCACCAATGTCGCACTGACCGACGACGGCGATGTGTGGTGGGAAGGCATGGAAAAAGACACCGGCAAGCTCCCCGATCACCTGATCGACTGGCAAGGCAACGACTGGACCCCGGCGATTGCCAAAGAAACCGGTGCCAAAGCCGCTCACCCCAACGCCCGTTTTACCGTGGCTGCCGGCAACAACCCTGCGCTGGACTCCGCCTGGGACAACCCCAATGGCGTAGCCATCGACGCGTTCATCTTCGGCGGACGCCGCTCCACCACCGTGCCGCTGGTGACCGAAGCGCGCAACTGGACCGAAGGTGTGTACATGGCTGCCACCATGGGTTCTGAAACCACCGCTGCCGCTGTGGGCCAGATGGGCGTGGTGCGTCGCGACCCCTTCGCCATGCTGCCTTTTGCCGGCTACAACATGAGCGACTACTTCCAGCACTGGCTGAACCTGGGCTCCAAGATGGAAGCCGGCGGCGCCAAGCTGCCCAAAATCTACACCACCAACTGGTTCCGCAAGGGCGACGACGGCAAGTTTGTCTGGCCCGGCTACGGCGAAAACATGCGCGTGCTGAAGTGGATGATCGACCGCCTGGAAGGTACCGCTGCTGGTGTAGAAACCGGCTTCGGCGTGGCCCCTGCGTATTCCGAAATCACCTGGACCGGCCTGGACTTCTCACAAGCCCAGTTCGACTCCGTCACCAGCCTGAGCAAAGACGCCTGGAAACAGGAAATTGCCTTGCACACCGAGTTGTTCACCCAACTCGCCTACCACTTGCCCAAAGAACTCGAAGAGACCAAAGCAAAGCTGGAACAACGCCTCGCCGCCTGATCCAGCCATAAACGATGCGCCTCCCGACAGGCGCACATACGAAAAAGCCACCGCATGCGGTGGCTTTTTTTTGGGGAGACCGGCGACGGCTTAAGCAGCGTCTGCGTCGCGCACCATGGCAGCCCGGATTTCGTCCATCACGCGTGGATCGTGGCGGGCCGCGGCCCACATGCGCGCTTCCTTGCGCCGCGCACGTGCTTCAGCAAAGTAGGCGACAAAGCCTCCCGCAGTAAACGCGGCAATCTGGCGCAACGGGGGCGTCAACAGGGCAAGAGCGGCAAAGGCAACCGTCCACAAAGCAACCCACCCCGCCAGCAAATGGCCATCGCTCCAGGTGTCAATCACCTGATCGGCCACCACCAGCAACGCCGCCATCGCCGCGGCAAGCAACATACCCGCCAGGGTGCGCGACCCGTCCAGCGCTGACCCCATGTTGCCGGCAATTTGCTGGCTCGACGGGGTGGTCTTACGGGGTGAAGGCGAAAGGCGGGACTCTGCAAAGCGTGCCATGGCGAACTCTCGGGAAATGTTGAACGGCTGTTTTTGTAATAGGGACATGGGGCGATATTAGGGTTTTTACTAGTGTCGGTCTACTTTCTGTTATTTATCTCAATCATTCATAAAATCAATGTATGAATCAACCCGCTACCGCAAATACCGCCAGCGCCGCGTTCAACCTGCGTACCTTTGATCTCAACCTGCTCAAGGTGTTTGACGAGGTCATGGCCGAGCGCAACCTGACCCGTGCCGCGGCGCGGCTGGCGTTAACCCAGCCTGCGGTTAGCAACGCATTGCGGCGGCTGCGCGATGCCCTGGGCGATGAACTGCTGACACGCAAGGGGCGGGCTCTGGAGCCGACCAGCCGCGCGCTGGAGTTATGGCCGGCCGTACGCGAAATGATGCGGGGGTTGCAGGCCTCGTTGGCCAATAGCGTCTTTGACCCGGCCACAGCCGACAACGTGTTTGTGCTGGCCATGGCGGATGCCACGGCCGCTGAACTGATGCCCGGGTTGGTGGACGTGCTGGGGCGCGAGGCTCCGGGTGTGAGCCTGCGGGTCTTGCCGTTGACCACCCGCGATCCGCGCAAGCTGCTCGACACCGAATTGGCCGACATGGCCATTGGCCACTTTCCGACCGCACTGGCGGACCTGACCGAGCGTGCCCAGCTGGGCGAGACCGTATCGTTCCTGCACCAACGTTTGTTCCAGGGCGATTACGTCTGCGTCATGCGCCAGGGGCACCCTTATGCCCATGGGCCCCTGACTCTCACCCGCTATTGCGATGCGCGCCATTTGTTGGTCAGCTTTTCCGGGCGTGCTTTTGGCTTTGTCGACGAATCGCTTGCCTTGTTGAGGCAAAAGCGCCGGGTCGTTTTGACCGTCAACCAGTTTTTTACCGCCGGCAAGGTGGTTGCCCATTCGGACCTGCTCACCGTCTTGCCCAGGCACTTCATCAACGTAACCGGATTTGCCGACCAACTGGTGCAGCGCGAGCTGCCGTTTGAAGTGCCCCCCATTCAGGTGGATGCCATCTGGCACCACCGTCAGGACGGCTCCAGCGCCCATGCCTGGCTGCGCGCCAAAGTGCTGGCCCTGGCCGACCGGGCCTTTCCGGCATGATGGGGGCCGCATGAAAATTCAATTGCTGAGCGACCTGCATCTCGAAACACACCCCCACTGGCGCGCCACCCCCGCACCGGGCGCCGACGTGTTGGTGTTGGCGGGCGACGTGGGCTCATACCAGAACGGCCACCGGATGCCGGATGACCATTTCGGCCTCGGCCAGTTTTCACCTTTGCGCGGTTGGCCCACGCCTGTGGTTTTTGTGCCGGGCAACCACGAGTACGACGGCATGGACTTTGACGAAGCCCACCAGCGGCTGCAGGAAAGCTGCGCGGCGTTGGGCATCACGTGGCTGGAGCGCACCGTTCTGCTAACGCCTTGGCAGGATGCGCAAGGCCGTGCCGTGCGCCTTGTCGGGACCACGCTGTGGAGTGACTTTCAGGCCTTGGACGCGCCTGAAAAAGCCTACCGCGCAGCCAATTTCTACCTCAAGAAAACCGGCACCTCCCGCAGCGGGGAGCCCTTTCTGGCCGAGCAGGTACGTCAGCAAAGCTTGCAGTGTCAACAGTGGTTAAGCGACGCCTTGGCCACCCCGTTTGACGGCAGCACAGTGGCCATCACCCACTTTGCCCCCAGCCTGAAGAGCGCCGATCCGCGCTATGGGCTGACCCCGGGTACGGCGGGGTTTTGCAATGCCCTGGACCATTTGCTGCCCCACGCACAGCTCTGGCTGCATGGCCACTTGCATGCCCCATCGGACTACGTTGCGCTGGGCTGCAGGGTGGTGGCCAACCCGCTGGGCTATGCCCGCAAGAACGAGCAGGTGCACTTCAAAGCGGCCGAGGTTTTGGTAATTTAAGGACTGGTTGCAGCCGGGCGCGCGTGCAGGCCGTCAAAGCAGGTGGCCATCACCAGGTCGATGATTTGGGTGTCATCATGCAGACCGCCCATTTTCAGAAACTCCAGAACCGGATCGCAGGCACGGGCATACACCGTGTACAGAATGGCGATGGCCGGAATGTTCTGGTTCAGTGCGCCCTGTGCCTGGGCTGTTTCGATCCAGGCGCCCAGCACGTCACTCACTTCCATCAGACCGTCCATGTAATCGCGGTTGGCCATCAGCGTCGCCCGCAATTTGGAGTTCTGGCTGGGCAATGAAGGCATCTCACCGGCCAGTTTCACTTCCATCGTCCAGCGCACCACCGCGCGCAGGTTCTCCAGCGCCGGTGCCGTGGCCGGCAGCGTGGCAATAAAGGCCTGTGCCCGGCGCATGACGCTCACCATGGCGGCCGCTGCCAGATCTTCTTTGCTGGGGAAATGTTTATAAAGACTGGCCTTGGCGATGCCCACGGAAGCTGCCACCTCGTCCACCGTCATGGCATCAAAGCCTTTTTCCGCCAGCAGCAAATTGACCGTGCGGATGATGGCGTCTTCCCGGGCCTGGAGCATTTGCTCCTTGAAGGAAACCTTCACAACTTGATTGGAGTGCATGGCCGCAGTTTAGCCATTTGCGTCACTTTGTGGAGTGCAGGGTTATTTTGTGACTGATGCGTTCAATTTTTCGCCCAGCGCCGCTTTCGCACCCTGCGCCAGTGCCTTGGTCAGGCGGTCAATTACGTCGGAATCCAGATTCCAGCAATGCCAGTACAGGCTTACCGGCAAGCGATAGTCAGGGGCCAGATTCACCAATTCGCCCGCATCGATTTGCGCCTGCACCAGCAATTGCGGCACCACGCTGGCACCCCAGCCGGCCTGCACGGCGTGCACCTGGCCTTCGGAACTCGGCACGAAGCGCTGGCTCAGCGTGACCCGCCTGAGGCCCAGTGCGCGCGCCACAAAGTCGGCCTGCAAGTCGTCTTTGCGGTTGAAGGCAATGAAGGGAATCTGCCGGAAGTTGTGCGGCGTCAGGCCTTGCGGGCACTGGGCTGCGGCATATTCTTTCGACGCCACCGCCACGTAATGCATGTCGCCCAGAGGCAGCACCTTACAGCCCCGCAAGGCCTGTTTGAGCGTGGTCACGCAACCCAGCACCTGCCCTTCGCGCAGCCATTCGTGGGTGAAATCCTGGTCGTCGGTGATGATCTCCAGCGGCAAACCGCCATTCACCAAATGGCTCAGCGCCGGCAGCGCCCAGGTGGCGATGCTGTCGGCATTGATGGCAATCGAGATGCGGTCCTCTTCGCGCTGGGCATTGGCGCCGGGCGTGAGTTCCTGCAAATCGTTTTCGAGATCAGAGCGCAGCAAGCGCAGTTGCACCGCGTGTTTGATCAGCAAGCGCCCGGCGGTGGTGGGGCGCAACGGGCGGCTGCGCACCAGCAACACGGTGCCCACTTGCGCTTCCAGCGAGCGCAGCCGCTGTGACACCGCCGACTGCGTGATCGACAGCCGCACTGCAGCGCGCTCAAAGCCGCCTTCTTCCACGATGGCGGCAAGGCACTCCAGCGCATCGGCATCAAAAGTTCGCATGGTTGCAATTATTAGCAAACCTAATGGTTTCGCAAAGCCTCTGGCCTGATCTTCTTGATTTTTGGCAATTCAGCGACACTTCCACCATGAAAATTACTGTACTTGGCGCGGGCATCATGGGCGTGAGCACCGCTTGGCATCTGGCGCAGCGAGGGCATACCGTCACCGTGGTAGACCGCCAACCCGATGCCGCCCTGGAAACCAGCTTTGCCAATGCGGCACAAATTTCGGTGAGCTACTGCGAGCCGTGGGCCAACAAAGATGCACCGTGGAAGGCGCTGAAGTGGATGTTCAGCAAAGAAGCGCCCTTGCTTTTCCGCCCGCAATTTCCGCTGGGCAAAGGCTGGCACCAGTACCGCTGGGGCCTGGAATTTCTGGCCAACTGCAATGACGCCGCCTTCGAGCGCAATGTGCAGCAACTGGTTGCCTTGGGCGCCTACAGCCACGCCGCCCTCAAAGACGTGGTGGCCGCCACCGGTATCGAATACAACCGCCTGGAAAAAGGCATTGCCCACTTTTACGTGGACCAGAAATCATTCGATTCCGCCGCCAGCGCAGCCGCGCTGATGGCCAAGTACGGCGTGCAGCGGCGTGTGGTCAGTCGCGACGAATTGCTGAAGATCGAACCGGCATTCAAAGCCTACGCATCGCACATCGTCGGCGGCACCTACACCGCCAGCGACGAAAGCGGAGACGCCCGCGAATTCACCCAGCAACTGGCCCAACGCTGCGCCGAGCGCGGCGTGCAGTTTTTGTGGAACCACGATGTGTTGTCGCTCAACCAGACCGGCGACGGCCTCGACTCGGTGAGCGTGCAGGACCGCCAGACCGGCATGACCAGCGCCTTGCGCAGCGACCAGTTTGTGTTGAGCATGGGCTCGTACACCGCGCCGCTGCTGCGCACCGTGGGCATCAACCTGCCGATCTACCCCGGCAAGGGCTACAGCGCGACCTTCAAAATATTGAAGCCCGAAAGCGCGCCCCACGTCAGCTTTATCGATGACTCGGTGAAGTGCGCCATCAGCCGCCTGGGCGACTATTTGCGCATTGCCGGCACCATCGAAGTGGGTGGTTATGACACCGGGCTCGACAGCAGCCTGTCGCGCGCCCGCTGCGAGATGCTGGCGCGCCGTGTGGAGGCTATCTTCCCCGGCGTTTGCGATACGCGCCTGGACACGCAGGGCGGCAACCCGCAGTTCTGGACCGGCCTGCGCCCGGCTACCCCGACCAACATTCCCTACATCGGCCAGACCAAGGTGCAAAAGCTGTGGATCAATGCCGGCCACGGCACCCTGGGATGGACGCACGGCGCCGGTTCGGGCAAGGCGGTGGCAGAACTGATCAGCGGCCACACGCCTGACATGCGATTCAACTTTTATCGCGGGTGAGGGGCATTGACCAAGGCGAGGCCAAAGCGAGCTGATTGCGCTTGCCCTGATCAGGGCTAGGCCAGAAAGTTGGCAAGCTGCGCGTCGTCTTTCACTATGTGCAGCGTGGCCCAGTCATTCATCAGGTCAATGAGCGCTTGCTTGTTCACATCGCCTTGCGCAATGCTCTGGCTGATGGCATTCAACCGCGAAATAAGCTGGTTATGGCCTTCGGTGTGGCCCTTCACGCCGGGAAATCTGACTTCTCGCATGAGTGCTTCTTCGTGCTTGAAGTGCTCTCGCGTGTGCTTGTACAACTGCATGGCAACGACGGTTTGCTCCGCCTGATCTTTGGCTTCCATAAACCGGTTGGCCAGCTCGAAAGCCTGCACATGCTCGGCATCGATAGTGGCGTCGCCTACCTTGTAACTGTCATTCCATTCGAGTTTCATATGGGCCCTCATTGATGTGATTGCGGCGTGGTTTTTAAAGTGGCGACTAGCGCGAGCTGCCGGTGTGAACGGCCAGTTGCTGCATGATTTCTCGGCCGATGGCCGTCAGCGTGACCGTCTTCTCCACGCCGCCGCGCTTGACCGCTTCTTTGGGCATGCCATAGACCACGCAGCTATCTTCATCCTGGGCAACCGTGCGTGCCCCGGCCTGGCGCATTTCCAGCAGTCCGGCAGCGCCATCGTCGCCCATGCCGGTCATGATGACACCGAGCGCATTGGCGCCGGCGCACTTGGCAACTGACCGGAACAGAACATCGACGGACGGCCGATGCCGGTTCACCAAGGGACCATCCATGACCTCAACGTAATACTGTGCGCCAGTGCGGCGCAGCAACATGTGTTTGCCACCGGGCGCAATCAGTGCACGCCCCGGCACCACACGGTCATTGTTCTGCGCTTCACGCACCTCGATCTGGCAAATGCTGTTTAACCGGTTGGCAAATTCGGCGGTGAATTTTTCCGGCATGTGCTGCACGATAACGATGCCCGGCGTCACGCGCGGCAGGCTGCGTAAAACCACATCCAGCGCCTGCGTGCCGCCGGTGGAAGTGCCCAGCGCCACCACACGTTCCGTGGTCTGCACCATGGCCGAGACTGAAGACTTCTCCAAACCCGGCATGATCACGTCGGCCGTGTTTTTCTCGGTCACCGCAACGGCTTGCAAGCGACGCACATTGGCCTTGGCGGCGGCCTTCACGGTAGAGACCAGGTCTTCGGAAGCATCCACCAAGAACTGCTTGAGCCCCACCTTGGGTTTGGTGATGATGGCCACCGCGCCGGCTGAAAGTGCCTCAATGGAAGTTTTGGCACCCGCTTCGGCCAGCGTCGAACAAATCACGACCGGCGTCGGGCGCTCGGCCATGATTTTTTTCAGAAAAGTAATACCGTCCATGCGTGGCATTTCCACGTCGAGTACCACCACGTCGGGCCAGCGGGCATTCATCCGCGAGATCGCCAGGATCGGGTCTGCCACAGCAGCAATGACCTCAATTTCGGGGTCTGCTTCCAGCATGGAAGTAACCACCTGGCGCACGACGGCGGAGTCGTCAACGACGATGACTTTGATGCGTCCTTTTTCGTTCATGGTTGGGTTTGGATGGTTGAGCGGGTGGGCCGCACCTGATGGGCCCACACATCGCCCTTGCTGACGTCAAAAATTATCTGCCGGTGGCCCACGCCAAACAGGCTTTCCGACACCACCGGAATGCCATGGCGGGTCAGCATCGCGCGGGCGGCTTCGCCGTTGCGCTTCCCCACGTTGATGGCACCCGGGTGGGAGTGATCAGGAAACATATTGCCACCACCGAAAATTTTGGCCTGGCAGCCGGTATGTGCCACGCCGGCCTGCTTGAGTTCATTGATCATTTGCTGCAAGGCCTCATCGCCATAGCGCCCGTCCAGTTCCTGCCCTGCTTGTGCGCCACCGCGCGTGGGCAACAAAAAATGGGACATGCCACCCATGCGTGCCACCGGGTGCCACAGCGTGATGGAAACGCAGGAGCCCAGGATGGTGCGAATCTGGTATTCAGCGTTGGCCACAAACAAATCGCCCGGCTGCAAGAAAATTTCGATGAGACCTTCCAGGCGCGCCATATCACCCCGGCTTCTGATAAATCGCAGGGGCCACCGCGCGCACCGCCTGCGTTACATCGTTCAGGGTTTCCGAATGACCCACCAGAAAATATCCGTTCGGCCGGAGTGCCGTAATCACGCGGTTGACCACCTGCTGTTTAGTCTCATTGCTAAAGTAAATCATCACGTTGCGCAAAAATATGAAGTCAAACTGACCCAGCTCGGGCAACGGTTCATTGAGGTTTGCGTAGCGAAACGAGACCCGGCTGCGCAGGCTGCGGTCAATCAGCAATTTGCCCTCGTATTCAGCCGTGCCCTTCAGGCAATAGCGCCGCAGATATTCGGGCGGCACGTGGCGCGCGCGGTCCATGGTGTACAGGGCGCGTTCGGCGTCGAGCACCATGCGCGTACTGATGTCGGTGCCCACCACTTCCCAGGGCGCATTGCCCATGCACTCTGCCAGCACCATGGCAATGCTATAGGCCTCTTCGCCACTGGAGCTGGCGGCACTCCACACGCGGAATGGCTGGCCACGGCCCCGCGCCGCATTGGCCCGTTCGCGCAGAAACTCGAAGTGCTTGATTTCCCGAAAGAAATACGTTTCGTTGGTCGTGAGCAGGTCAACCGCAGTCTGGACCTCCTGCGTGTCCTGACCTGAAACCAGCAACTGCAGGTATTCGGTAAATGTCTCCAGCCCATGATGGGCCAGGCGTCTACCCAGTCGCCCCATCACCAGCGCCTTCTTTTGCGCCGACATCGTGATGCCGGCCTGCTCAAAGATGAAGCGCTGAAACTGAGCCAGCTCGGCGTCAGTGAGGGGTCTCATGCATCGTGGGTCAATGCGATATCGGCGTTGGCGGCAGCCTGCCCCATGGCACCGATTTCCTGCGTCGACAGCACCCGGTCCACGTTCAACAAAATGACAAACTTGCCATTCACCTTGGCGATGCCTTCAATGAAGTCGCTGCGGATTTTGGCGCCGAAAGTGGGGGATGGCTCAATGTCAGATGCCGGGATTTCCAGCACCGCCTGCACCGCATCCACCACCACGCCCATGTTCTGGCGCTCGCCTTCATTGCCCGTGGCCACTTCAATAATGACGATGCAACTGCTCTTGGTAACCGGTGTGGACGGTTTGCCAAAACGGGCCGACAAGTCCATTACCGGCACCACCGCACCACGCAGGTTAATCACCCCGCGAATGCAGGTGGGCATCATCGGAACTTCCGTCAAGCTGGAGTACCAGATGATTTCCTTGATGCACAGGATGTTGATGGAAAACATCTCGCCACCCAGATTGAATGTCAGGTACTGCTTTGCCTCCGTAGCGGCCTGCTCTGCCTTGGAGTCTGCCGGGAGCGTGCCCCCGGACTTCACCAGTGCGTTCATGGCTGGCTCCTTCAGAACTTGGTGAACTTGGTTTCGTCCACCTCGGATCCGGTTGCAAACGCAGGCACGCTGGCGGCTTTCGCACTCTGCAATTTGCGCACAGGCGCAGCGCTCTTGCGCGGCACCAGATTTGCCATTCCTGCACTGCTGCTGCCGTCGAGTTTGAAGAACGACATGGTGTGTTGCAACTGCTCGGCCTGGCTGCTCATTTCTTCAGAAGTGGCAGCCAACTCTTCGGAGCTGGATGCGTTTTGCTGCGTGGTCTGATTCAGTTGGCCCACAGCCGAGTTGATCTGGCCCACACCCGAAGACTGTTCGCTGGATGCCGCTGAAATTTCCTGCACCAGGTCGGCGGTCTTGCGAATGGACGGAACCATTTGCTCCAGCAGCTTGCCGGCTTTTTCGGCCAGGTCCACGCTGGAGCTGGCGACTTCGCCAATCTCCTGTGCGGCGATCTGGCTGCGCTCTGCGAGCTTGCGCACTTCGGCCGCCACCACGGCAAAGCCTTTGCCATGTTCACCGGCACGCGCCGCTTCAATGGCGGCATTCAAGGCGAGCAGATTGGTCTGGGCGGCAATGTCGTCAATGATGCCGATCTTCTTGGCGATCTCCTTCATGGCGGCCACCGTGGCGTTCACCGACTCGCCACCGTCTGCGGCATCTTGCGCAGCCTTGCTGGCCATGCCTTCTGTGACCTTGGCGTTTTCGGTGTTCTGCGCAATGCTCGACGTCATTTGCTCAATCGACGCACTGGTTTCTTCCACGCCGGCGGCTTGTTCACTGGCGGCCTGCGACAGCGACTGCGCGGTGGCGCTGACCTCTTCAGAGGCGCTGGCCAGCGCCTGCGCGCCGCTGTTGACATCGGAGACCACCGAGGAGAGCTTGACGATCATGTTGCTCATGGCCTGCAGCATCTGACCGGTCTCGTCTTTGGATGTCTCGCCAATACGAACCGTCAAGTCGCCATCGGCCAGGCGGTTGGCCACACTCAGGGCTTCGTTGACCGGCTTGGTGATCGAGCGGGTCAGCACAAAAGCCAGCACGGAACCGAACGCAATGGCCAATCCAGCCAGCGTCAACATGTTGCGAAAAGCAGATGCATAGCTGCTCTTCGCGGTTTCGTAGTCGCTGGCTGTGTTTGTTGCTTGCAATTCGACGTTTTCGTCAATGGCGTCCTGCCACTTTTGCGCAGCCGGTGCAGCATGTTCCATCAGGACCTTGACCGCTTCAACGTCTTTGTTGACCAGTGCCAACTCGATTACCTTGTCGGTGTAGCCGCGTGCTTCCGTGGCGGCATCCTTAATCTTTGCGCGGGCTGCCTTGCCTTTTTCGCTGGCCTCGGTCTTGTTCAGAGCGTCCCAGGCGTCGTTGTAATTCTGGCGGTATTTAAGAAGCTTTTTGTGCTCTGCTTCTATCGCTGGAAGATCATCCAGCAGGATCATGGTGCGCGTGATGCGGGTGACGATGTGCACCGCCTCAGACATGTCATTGTTCAGCTTTATCTTGTACATGTTGTCGGTAACGATTTCGTCCAATCGCCCCTGAATCGTCGACATGCTGTTGACACCGACAAAGGCCATGGTGGCCATCAGCGCCAGCACCACCGCGAAACCCAGTGTTAGTCGAACACCGATCTTGATATTTGCAAACATCACACACCTCTTTTCACTAAAAATTTATCTTGTTCCGCTGCTGACCCGATGTCTCCGTCAGTCATGCCCTTGCGCGTTGGCCAGAGCAAACTCTTGTGGCGGTTTAGCTTTCCCTTCCACTGCCTGGCGCACCAGCGACGGCACATCCAGAATCAACGCGACGCCACCATTGCCCAGAATGGTCGAACCGCTGATGCATTTCACCTGGTTGAACATCTCGCCCAAGGGCTTGATGACGGTCTGGAATTCGCCCATCAAGGTGTCCACCACCAGGCCGGCTTTTTGTCCGTTGTACTTCAGCACCACAATGTTTTCACCGCGTGCGGGCTGGCCCTTGATGCCGAACAATTCACGCAGACGAATAAATGGCAACACCTGACCCCGAAGGTTGGTGAAGTCGTGGCCCGACTCGGCGGTGAACGCAATGCACTCTTCAATCATGTCCAGCGGGATGGCATAGACCGACTTGCCCACGCCCACCAGAAAGCCGTCGATGATGGCCAGTGTCAGTGGCAGGCGCACGCTCACGGTGGTGCCGACGCCTTCTTCGCTATCGAGGCTGACGGTGCCACGCAGGGCGGTGATGTTGCGCTTGACCACATCCAGGCCGACTCCGCGTCCGGACAGGTTGGTCACTTTTTCTGCCGTTGAAAAGCCGGGCTCAAAAATCAGCGAGTACACCTCCGCATCGGACAGGTGATGGCCCGCCTCGACCAGTCCGCGTTCAATCGCCTTGGCCAGAATGCGGTCGCGCTTCAAGCCACCGCCATCGTCCTGCACGGTGATGACGATGCTGCCCGAGTCGTGGAAGGCATTGAGCTTCAAGGTGCCCTGCGCCGGCTTGCCACGCGCCAGCCGTACATCGGCCGACTCAATGCCGTGGTCCATCGAATTGCGCACCAGATGCATCAGCGGATCGCCGATTTTTTCGACCACGGTTTTGTCAAGCTCGGTGTCTTCGCCGGCAATGACCAGCGTGACGTCTTTGCCCAAGTCGCGTGACACGTCGTGCACCACGCGCTGAAAGCGGCTGAAAGTGGCACCAATCTTCACCATGCGCAATTGCAGCGCACTGTCGCGCACCTCTTCCACCAACAGCGACAGTTTGGAGGTGCTCTCCTGCAACTCTGCAACCCGTGCCTTGTGGGCAATCATGTTGACGTTGGCGCCGGCAATGATCAGCTCACCGACCAGATTGATGAGTTGGTCCAGCTTGTCGGCATCCACGCGAATGGAGCGGCTCTCGGCCGCGCCGACTTCCTTGATCTGCTTTTGCTTGGTAAGCGCGGCGTCCACCACCTCAGGCTGCACCGAGCCTTGCTCGACCAGAATGGTGCCGATCGGTTTGGTCGGCGTCTCAGCCTGGGCATTGAGCGCCATGTCCAGCTCTTGCACGCTGAGCGTGCCGCACTTCACCAGCATGTCGCCCAGACGCGAGGCCTCACCCTGATGCTGTTGCAGCAGGCTCACATATTCAGAAATCAGACTGTTGGGCGGGAGGATGACCAGGCGGCAGTCGTCGAGCACAAATTCAAACACCCGCTCTATTGCCGCTTTGTCGCACTTGCTTTGGAAGGCGATCTCAAACCCCAGGTAGCACACCTCGGGGTCCATTTCCTCGACCGAAGGCAGGTCATCTGCAAGGGTGGCAATACCGCTGATGCGGCCTATGGTTCCAAGGTAGCGGATGAACGACAACGGGTCCATGCCGTTCTTCAGCACATCAGGGCCGAAGCGCACTGAAATGTGCCAGTGGTCCGCGTGCACCCCGTTGCCGTTGATGCGCTTGACCTGCTCTTCAGCGCCGACCACGGCATTGGCAGAGACGACCGCCTTGGGGGTCGGGTCCAGGTAAGAACGCAGCTGCTGAATCAGTGGTTCGCCTTGCTCCTGCAGCTCCGGGTTTCCGTCGGTTTCTCCGTTGGCTACGCCATCTATCAGCGAGCCGATGTGGTCGCAGCAGGCCAGCAACAAGACCACCAGTTTGTCGGCGATTTTGAGCTTGCCGCCGCGCACGCGGTCCAGCACGCTTTCCACCACGTGGGTAAAGGCCACCACATGGTCCAGGCTGAACAGGCCGGACGATCCCTTGATGGTGTGTGCCGCCCGGAAGATGGCGTTGACCAGCTCGTCTTTTTCTTCAGCCTGCTCCACTGAAAGCAGCGCGGTCTCCATGTCTTCCAGGAGTTCGCGACATTCCAGAATGAATGTCTCCAGTGCGTCATCGAGGTTCATTTTTTCGTCTCACTGGAATCCATGAGCAACGGGTCGCCGAAGTAGCCGGCCACATTGAGCAGCTCAAACACTTCTATCACCGCAGGGCTGTGGCCGACCAGGTGGAGTTCGCGCTCTTGCTCTACCGCCGTGCGCTTGGCCACCATAAGAAGTTGCACTCCGGCGGAATCCATTTCCGTCACGCCGGACAAGTCAATTTCCTGCGGCGGGGGCGTGCAGAGCACCACCGGTTTGAGCTCAGCCGCGGTGAATATGGTGAACTCGCCTTCGATGCG
>Ga0228698_1001160_pt1 | contig 13927 bp, 5 predicted proteins | sample McNCre117_Aug_MG_FD_178015 | JGI IMG/M metagenome (GOLD analysis project Ga0228698, IMG submission 178015) | Freshwater microbial communities from McNutts Creek, Athens, Georgia, United States - 1-17_Aug_MG | ecosystem: Environmental > Aquatic > Freshwater > Creek | place: USA: Georgia...
CGGCGCAAAGCGCGGTATCGGCACAGTTTGTGGTGACCGTTGGCAGTTTGCCACTGACCCCTGGCATTGCGATTGGCAGTGCCGCCCAGGTGGGGAATACGGGGGCTGCTGGTGGCGGGGGCGGGCTGGGCTTGCAGCCGGTCTGCCTGCGTTGTGTGGTGGTGCTGAGCACGGCCCCCCGTCTTCAGTTGAGTGCGCAGTTTTCCGGGGTTGGCGTGGCACCGCTGAACAGCGTTGCATTGGCCGTGACATTGCGCAATTTGGGTGGCGCGTCGACCACCGGCAACCTGGCCTTTGGCGTCACTTTGCCTTTGGGGCTGGCGCTGGCCGGAAGCAATGTGTCGATTAATGGCTTTCAGTGTGCAGGCAATGGTGCCTTGCCCCAAGTGGTTGCCTGCAATTCGATTAACGGCTTGGCGGCCGCCGGTAGCACCACGGTAACCATGCCTTTGCAGGCTGCCAGCGGAATTACCGGCAGCAATTTGAATGCGCAAATTGTGGCCACTGCCATCGCCAACGATCCACGCGCTGGTGCACTGCCTGCGCCGACTTTGGCGGCGGCCACGGTCGGTGCCAATGCGCTGGCGTCGGTAACAAGCGATGCCTCGGGCTTGTATGTGAACGCAGCCATCAATGCCCTGTATGGCGCACTCACCACCCGCCTCAGCCTGTACCAGGTGCAACGCGCCGGCGTTCAGGTTGCCGTGGATGCCAGTGTCAACGGTTTGTACAGTCAGATCGTGCAGCCCGGTGATGTGCTGACCTACCGCCTGCGTTTGTCCGAGGCTGCAGGTACCTCGACCACCACGGTACTGACGCAAACCGTGCCTGCCAACACCCGTTACAGTGACAACGCGGCGGCGCCGGAAGGCTGGTCTGGCCCGTGTGCTGCTGCCGGCAGTGTGTGCACGCAAACCATTACGGTGAATGGCGGTGGTGTGCGCGATGTGTACTTCACCAGCACCGCAGACAGTAGTTTTGTGAGCGGCGTGACGCTGTTGACCGATGTGGCGCAGTCGAGTGCCAACCCGGCGTGTGGTACCGCGTGCAGTGCCAGCAATGCCACGCCCCCGCTGTTGGCAATCAGTGTGCTGGCCAACCAGGCTGCGATCGCCTCCAGCACCGATGGCAGCTTTGCCGTGGGCGTGCGCAATACGGGGGGCAGCATGACAACGGGTGCTTTGGCGATCACGCTGAATCTGCCCGATGGCCTGGTCTACGCCGGTGTGTCCGGCGCAGGTGCCGCGTGCACGGTTGGGGTGCCATCGCTTGGCTGCAGATTGTCCGAGATCGTGCTTCCGGGAGCGACCGTCACCGCCCAGGTGCGCACCACAGGCAGCGGCACAGGTGGTGTGAATGCAATTGTCCTGGCGGCGCTTGACACCCATGCCATGGGGGGCGATGTGCGTGCCGGTTTTGCGACCAGCGGCGCCAACCTGGCGGCCGATCCGGTGGCGCCTGGCAATGTGAACACGTTGGCAACCGCCACCGTCGCTGCATCGGGTTTGTCTGCCAAAGCATTGGTGGCCATTACCCCGGCACCGTCGCTGAGCCTGGTGCAAAGCGCCTTTGCCAGTGGCGCAAGTGGGTTGGTGGCCGAGGTGCCAAACAGTTTCACGTTGACGGTGACCAATGCGGCGAATGCCGGTAACGCCACCGGTGCCAGTATTGCGGTGGCGGTGCCGGCCGGATGGCGTACTGAAAGTTACAGCGGCACGGCGTGGACCTGTGCCAATGCCAGTGGTGCGCCGTGGTTGCTTCCCGCGCTCGGGCCAATGACCTTGCAATGCACCTACGGACTGGCGGTGGCCGCTGGCAGCAGCGCCCCGCAACTGGCCATCAACGGAACACCGACCGCCGCCACGGTGGGCACGATTGTGGTGGTGTCCAGCAGCGTCGATCCGGTCGGGGCAACGCACCCACCCGTGCCGGGTGGCACATGTGCGGTGCCGACCCTCTGCGCCAGTACCAGCGGCACGGTGGGCGCGGCCACCGGGCCTGCACTGGCAGTGTCCTTCAGTGAGCCGACGATCAATGTGGGCGGTCTTGTCACTCTGGTGGCGACATTGTCCAACCCAACAGCCAGCACACTGACGGCGGTTGGCTTGGCGATTCCATTGCCCGTCGGTCTGAACTTGGCCAGCGTGCCGGCATTGACGAATTCGTGCGGCGGTGCGTTCACGGTGGTAGGGGCCCAGCCCGTCTGGACCGGTGCCACCGTGCCCAGTGGGCAGAGTTGTGTGTTGCGTGTCACCTTGACCACGGTGACCGGCCTGGTGGTGCCAGCCACGCTGCTGGCGACGCTGCCGGCCAATACGCTGGTAGCGCGGTATGCCAACAGCAACGCCAGTGTCAGCAATGCGTTGGCAGTCAGCGCGGGCTTGCAAGTGATCGCCGGTGTGGGGGTCACTAAAAGCTTCTCCAGTCCGAGTGCAGTGGCGGGTGCACCGCTGCGTTTGACTCTGACATTGCGCAACGGCACCGCGTTCGCTGCCACCGATGTGGCCGTGACCGATATATTGCCCTCGGCACCGGGTGCCATGGTGGTCAATACACCGGCCAATGCGTCGACCAATTGTGCTGCCGGTGCACTCAGTGCCGATGCCGGTGCGACGCTGGTTGCCATTCACGGCGTGGCCTTGGCGGCAGGTGGCAGTTGCGTCATCGGTGTGGACGTCCATGCCCCGGTGGGCGCCTACATCAACAGCATCCCGCAGGGCGGGGTCACCGGTTTGCTGGACGGATCGGCCCTGTCCGGTTCGCCTTCCGCGGTGGCGCTGCTCAGCGTCGGACAGGGCGCCACCATTGCCGGTGTTGCGCGCCGCAACGGCAGCCCTTTGGCGGCTGTCGGGGTGGCGCTGTTGGACAACAAAGCACAGCCTGTTTTTGATGCGTCAGGCCACGCTGTTCGCACCACCAGCGCGGCCGATGGAAGCTTTGCATTCACGCAAATTGCGCCATCGGTTTTGGGTGATCCGCGCACCACCTACGGGGTGCAGTTTTTCAGCCCGCCCGGTGCAACGGCGATTCCCAATGCGGTGCCACAGCATCCGAATCCGCAGGTGAATGGAACGCCCAATGCCGACAGCATTGTCAACATTACGGCCCTGGATGGGGTGGTAACGCAAGAACAAAACGTCAATTTTGTAGACCCGCAAGGGATCACCTACAACACCGTGACGCGCCAGCCTGTAGCAGGCACCGTGGTGACCTTGGTCGACGCTGCCGGTACACCGGTGTCCGATGCCTGTCTGGACACCCTGCAGGGAACGCCCAACGGTACGCCGACGCCGGCTTCGGGCAACTTTGTATTGCTGATGCGTGCCGCGTGCCTGACTACCACCCCGGTGCTTTACCACCTGCAAGTTACGCCACCCTTGAATGGCTTCCGCCCAGCGGTCAGTGCGTATGTACCGTCGGCCCTGATAGCGCCCGGGCCCACATATACACCCACCGGGCTCAACAGCAACGCGGTACAGGCCCAGGCAAGGCCTCCCACCGGTAACCAGCCAACCACCTATTACACCAGTTTTAACCTGGCCAGTAACTTGCCTGGACTGATCAACAACCACTTGCCGTTGGATGCATTGGCCCAACTCTCCGTGGTCCACGGTGCGGTGGCGTTTGCCCCGGGTCTGGCTTCCGATTACACAGTGCGCGTTGCCAATGGCAGCAGCGGCGGGCCAACCGCCGGCGTTACGCTCATGGAGTCGATTCCCACCGGCATCACACTCAACCACATTGGCACCGGTGGCTGGCTGTGTACAGCGGCCGATGGCAGTGCGCTGGCATTGCCCGTGCATGGCCCTGTGGCAGTGCGTTGTTACAACGCGGGCACTGTGGCCACCGGTGCCGCGTTGCCGGTGTTGGCGGTCGGAATTACGCCCGACCTGGCCACCTTGGGGCAGCCTGCAGCGGTTTTTTCGGTGGTTGCTGCGGGCAATCTCAGCGTGCTTCAGCTGCCCCCGGTTACCGACACCGGCACCTGCCTGGCAGCCGGTGCGGTGTGTGCCAGCAGCAGTGGCGTGGTGGCCCTGACGGCCGCCTCCCTGATGCTGCAAAAAACCGGTAGCAGCAGCAGCGTGGAGTTGGGTGACAGCGTGCAGTATGTGTTGACATTGAAGCACAGCGCGGGTGCCCCACAGTCGCAGGTGGTGGTGACCGATACCTTGCCACGTGGCTTCAAGTACATTGCCAATACGGTGCGCCTGGTGCGCACCGGTGCGACGGTCGGCAGCGTGGTGGGTGACGCCGCCGCCGGTGTCGTCGGCGTCGGCCCGGTGCTGAATTTCAATATTGGCAACCTGCAACTCGGCGACAGCGTGACCATCAGCTACCGGGTGCGGGTGGGCGTTGGCGCACAGCAGGGTGACGGTATAAACCGCGCTGTCGCCCACAGTGCGGCGCACCAGCAATCCAACGAAGCACGTTTCACGGTCAAAGTCAGCGACGGCGTGTTCACCGCCAGCAGCTGCTTGGTTGGCAAGGTATTTGTAGATTGCAATGGCAGTGGCATGCAAACCAGCGCCACCGGAGATCCGGGCATTCCGGGGGTCCGGCTGTACATGGAAGATGGCACCCATATCATCACCGACAGCCAAGGCAAATTTTCAATTTGTGGTTTGGTGGCCAGCAGCCATGTGGTCAAGGTGGATCCACAGACATTGCCTGCCGGCGCACTGCTGACCATCAGTGCCAACCGCAATGCCAGTGACCCCGGTTCCTTGTTCATAGATGGTCGTTTTGGCGAATTGGCCCGGGCGGACTTCATCGAAGGAAGTTGCAGTCCTGCGGTTCTGCAAGCGGTGCGTGAACGCGGTGTAGCCGGGCCGGCCACCGCCCGAACACCGCCAGGGGCTTCGGTGTTGCAAGCCGCAACCCTGCGCTTCGGTTCACGCAAAGATGCCAATCTGTTCACGCCGTCCGCTGCCTTTGAGTTGGACAATCTGGGAGCCGCCAAATGAGCCATCAACACACGGTGCTGGGGGCGGCTATGGCGGCCCTGATTTGGGCCTGTGCTTTGACACCGGCGGTGGCCGCGATGGACGCAGCGGTGTGCGCGTCTGACGCGGTACAAGAGAACCTGCGGATTGAGGTACAGGTTCAGGGCCTGGTCGATGCGCGTGGTTTGCTGCGCGCCGACGGACAGACGCGGGTGCCACTGCGCGTGCAGTTGCGCGATGCCTGTGGGGACTTGTTACACGGAATGCAGACGGTTCAGATCCAGGCTGGTGGCCTGCGTTTGCTGCAGTTAGACCGCTCTGCGCTGGCGTCATTGGCGAATGCCGAGGACGCCCATGTCAGTGGTGATATCTGGCGGGTCAGCAACGGTGAACTGGCGCTCCTGATGGTCGCGCCGTCATCGGCACAGGACATTGAATTGGTGGTCCGGGCGGGCAAGCAAGTGGCCCGCAGCCCGATTGGTTTTGCGCCGGACCTGCGCCCCATGATTGCCACCGGACTGATAGACGGCGTGTTTTCGCTGGGGCGCAAGGACTCCAATGGCCTGGTCCCTTCGGCCGGTATGGGCGATGGATTTGACGCCGAGTTAACCCGCTTTCAGCGCGATTTTGACGATGGCAATATGGCACTTGCCGGGCGCACGGCGTTTTTTGTCAAGGGCATGGTGCGCGGCGATACCTTGTTGACTGCGGCCTTCGATTCAGAGAAACCCAACCGCCAGCGGGTGTTGGCCGACATCCGTCCCGATCAGTATTATCCGGTGATGGGCGACAGTTCCACCAAAGGGTCGGAGGCCCGCAGTTCCGACCGTCTGTACGTGCGCTTGGACAACGGACGCAACTACCTTTTGTATGGCGATTTCGCGACCGGCGATGGCTTCAGTCAGCAATTGGGTGGCGCCAGTGTGGGGAACCTCCAGCAGCGCAACCTGGGGCAGTACAACCGCAGCATGACGGGCGTGCGCGGCCACTGGGAAAACAGTGCAGGTTTTGTGGATGCCTTCGCCATGAATGACGCTTTGCGTCAGGCGGTCGAGGAATACCGTGGCAACGGAACGTCTGGCCCATATGCCATCGCCAACCTCAACGCGGTGGAGAATTCCGACAAGCTGGAAATCATTGTGCGCGACCGCAACAACGTCGCCCGCATACTGTCCCAAACCTTGTTAACGCGCTTTGTTGACTACACGTTCGAGCCGTTCAGTGGCCGCATTTTGCTGAAAGCGCCGCTGGCGTCGCTGGACGATAATTTGAACCCGGTATCGCTGCGCATCACCTATGAAGTGGACACCCTGGGTGACACTTTTTGGGTGGCTGGCGTGGCAACGCAGCGCAAATTAAGCGATGCCTTTGAACTGGGGGGGAGCGTTATGCACGACGATAATCCCGCCCGGCCCAGCGGCACCAGCTACGGCAATTTACCCGGCCAGGGCCTGCGCGAGTTGCGCAGCCTGACCAGCATCAATGCGGGCTGGCAAACCGGGCCCCAAAGCAAGTGGGTTGCCGAATTCGCGCAGTCGATCAGTGCAACGGCGGATGTTGACGCCACGGGCAATGCCTACCGGGTTGAATACGTGGGCCAAGGCCAGGGAGACGGCCGCGCTGTAGCCGGCGCACAGCCGAACTACACATTGCGCGGTTTCGCTGGTGTTTCAGATACCGATTTCAACAACCCTGCGGCCAGCTACACCGCTGGTCACAGTGAGGCCGGCGTGCGCGGCGACGCCGAACTCAATCCGACAACCCATGTGTTGGGCGAGGCATTGCGCAGCGAAGACGCCTTGGCACACAGCAGCCGCAGCGCATTTTCAACCCGCCTTGAGCACGCGCTGAGCGACAAGCTGCTGTTGGATGCGGGCCTGCGCCACGTTCACCAGACCGAAGGTGCCGTGCTGTCCTTTAGCAATGCATCATCGAATCTGAATTTGCCCGGGCAGGGCTCGGTGTTTTCCGGCGCCGGTCTGAATCCGAACGGTGCCGGCTTCTGGGGTGCTGGCAGTGGCCTGAATCCGGTCAGTGGGCAGCCGCAAAGCATGCTCAATGGACAAGTTATACCGGGCGCTGCGGCAAGCCCCGCATTGGACGCCTGGACGGTGCGCAGCGGACTGCGCTACCGCACCAGCCCCTCGCTTACGCTGGGTGTTGAAATGGGCCAGGACATTGGGCTGGACGGCGATCCAGTGTGGGCGGCGGCCAGTGTGCGCTATCACGTCAGTGGCTGGAGCGCCTTCGCCAGAGCGGAGACACCAACCGGGCGCACCAGCGCCGGTGGTGACTATCGCCTGACCGAAACCGTGTTCCTGTACGGGCGAATGGAAAACACCAATGGCTTGGCTTCCAGCTATGCCTTGGACAGTGCAGCCCAATCACAGGCACTGGTTGTGGGCATAAAACAATCGGACGGGCAGGGCCTCGAAAATTTTAGCGAGTTGCGCTTGAACGATGCCATGTCCGGCGAAGATGCTGAGAGTGCCACGGGCTTGCGCAACACGTTTCTGCTACAGGCGGGTCTCAAGGTCAACTTTGCCGCAGAGCGCCTGGTGATTCTCAGCGGCGGTAATCGCGGTGCATCGGCCCTGGCGGGGGGGGTGGAATGGAGTCGGGATGTCTGGCGCAGTGCCACCCGTCTCGAGTGGCGTCAGCTGGACCCGACGCCGGGCGCCCTGATAAATGACACTACAAGCAGTTGGCTGATGACACAAGACGTGGCCCGAAAGATTGATGCCGACTGGACCGCGCTGTTGAAAAACTATGCCTTGATCACCGACAACCAGGCGATTGATGGCACGCAGTCACAGCTGCGGGTGCAACTCGGCGCCGCCTACCGTCCAGTGGAACACAATCGTTTTGACGCGCTGCTCACCTACGCCCACAAAGTGCAAGTGAACCAGGAAATTGACCCCGCAGAGCGCAGCATTGCCGACGTCTTGGCGAGCAATCTGAATTGGCACCCACGCACACGCTGGTGGCTGGCAAGCCGCGTGGCAGCCAAAAACGTGGATGAAAATCTGGCCGGTGTGGCCGACACCTACCAGGCCGCTTTGGTGTCAGGTCGGCTCACACACGACCTCACAGCCGATTGGGATGTGGGGGTGGCGGCGAGCAATATGTTCAGCTCGCAGGGCACCCAGCAATATGCCTACGGGGTGGAAGGCGGCTACCTGGTGGCACGCAATGCATGGGTCAGTCTGGGTTACAACTTCAGTGGCTTCTCAGACCCCGATCTGACCGGCTCGGACTACACCCGCCAAGGACCGTATCTGCGCCTGCGGGTGAAATTTGACGAAAAGCTGTTTGACCGCAGCCCCAACACCAAGGCGCGCTTTCAGGAGTGAGGTAGACCACCGTTTTTATTCACACCCCGGTGGCCTATGGACCCGGCTCGCAACCCCGTGTTAGTGGGCCCCGGCTGCGGCATCGGCGGCTGCAGCCGCCGCTGCACCGGTCGCTTTGCGTGGACGTGCCAGCCAGACCAGCGGTATCAGCAGAATAAATATGCTGGCCGACGCCAGAAACACATCGTCGGCCGCCAGCATGAAAGCTTGCTGGTCCACCAGGCGGTTGATCATGGAGAGCGACTGCGTCGGGTCCATGCCCACCGCGCCGAGTCCACTCAAAGCATCGTTGGTAGCGACACTGCCGCGGTTCACCAGTTCGGCCAGTTCGGCATGGTGTGATGCGGCCCGGTCTTGCCACACGCTGACGGCAATCGATGTGCCAAACGAACCGCCAATAATCCGCGCAAAACTCGACAAGCCCGATGCCGACGGGATTTTTTCGGGTGGCAAACCGCCCAAAATAATACCGGTCAGAGGGATGAAGAAGAAGGCCAGTGCAATGCCCTGAATCACGGTCGGAATCATCAACGTGGTGAAGTCGGCCTGGGTGTTAAAGCGCGAGCGCATCCACAGCACGGTTCCAAACACAATGAAGGCAAATGTCGCGAAGGTGCGCGGGTCGTGCTTGCTGATATTTTTGCCGACCCAGGGCGACAAAATAATCGCGAACAAACCGACTGGGGCCATCAACATGCCAGCCTGCGTAGAGGTGTACGACATGAACTGTTGCAGCCACAAAGGCAGCAGCACCAGATTGCCCATGAACAGGCTGTAGGCCACCGACAAAGCCACTGTGCCGGTCCAGAAGTTGCGCACTTTGAGCAGACGCAAATCCACCACCGGGTGTTCCTCGGTAAGCTCCCAGGCGATGAAAAATGCAAAGCCAATCACCGATAAAACGGCCAATCCAATCACCACAGGCGATTGAAACCAGTCCAGTTCTTTGCCTTCGTCCAGCATGATTTGCAAGGCCGTGACGGCAATCACCAGCAAGGCCAGGCCGACTTTGTCAATGGGCAGTTTGCGGGTTGGCGTTTCGCGCTTGTGGTAGATGCTCCAGGTGAAGAATGCTGCAATAAAACCGACCGGGATATTGATGAAGAAAATCCAGCCCCAATGCATATGGTCGGTAATCCAGCCACCCAATACCGGCCCGGTCACCGGCGCCACCAACGTGGTCATGGCCCACAGCGCCATGGCGATGCCGGCCAGCGCTGGCGGGTAGCTTGACAGCAACAGGGTCTGGGCCAGCGGCATCATGGGGCCCGAGACGAATCCTTGCACGGCACGCATGGCGATCAGGGTGCTCATATTCGGTGCCAGACCACACATCCATGAGGCGATCACAAACAGGATCACGCTGGCCATGAACAAGCGCACCTGGCCGAAGCGTTGGGACAACCAGCCGGTCAGGGGCAACGCAATGGCGTTGGCGACGCCGAAACTGGTGATCACCCACGTGCCCTGGTTTGGGCTGACGCCCAGGTCACCGGCAATCGATGGCAAAGAGACGTTGGCGATCGACGAGTCCAGCACATTCATAAATGTGGCGGCTGACAGGGCAATCGTGCCCAGCAGCCGTTGGGTGCCCTGCAGCGGCGGCAGGGGTTGGTAAGCGGGTTGGCTCATGGCGTTGGGCAGCGGTTGATTCAGGGGTGGGCTTTGTGGGGCGCGCTGGTGCCGCTGGCTTTGCCGGTGTTACCGGTGTTGGCAGCAATAATGCGGTGCACGTCGTCACTGGCGCCCTTGTCCATGGCGGCATAGACTTCGGTCTGAACCGCAGCGCCGGCACGCGGAGCTTCGGCCAATGCGCTGCCGCTTTGGTCACTGGTGTCGACATTGGCTTCCATCGACAGGCCAACACGCAATGGGTTCTTTTTCAGCTGCTCCGGGTCGAGCGCTACACGCACCGGCACCCGTTGCACCACTTTGATCCAGTTGCCGGTGGCGTTTTGCGCCGGCAGCAAGGCGAAGGCGGCGCCGGTGCCAATGCCCAGGCCGGCCACCGTACCCTTGTATTCGACATGTTGGCCATAGAGGTCGGCGGTCAATTTGACCGGTTGACCGATGCGAATGTTGCGCAGTTGCACTTCCTTGAAGTTGGCGTCAACCCAGAGTTGTTCCAATGGAATCACCGACATCAGCGGCGTACCGGCAGCCACGCGCTGGCCCAGTTGAACGGTGCGCTTGGCAACGTAGCCGTCCACGGGTGCCGGCAGGGCAGCACGGTGCAGCGCCAAATAAGCCTCCCGCACTTTGGCGGCGGCGGCGGTCACGCTCGGGTGGCTCTCCAGCTGGGTACCATCGGTCAATGTCTGGTTGCTGCTGAGCTGGTCGCGGGCGGCAATGACGCCGGTTTGGGCCGTAGCCAAGGCGTTTTGCGCGGCCGTCAGTTGCGATTGCGCGTGGCTGACCTCTTCCTGCGATACCGCGCCATTGCCGACCACCGACTGGCGGCGGCGCAGGTCGTCTTCGGCCCGCGCCAGTTCGGTCTTGGCGCGGGCAACATCGGTTTCACGCAGGGCCACCTGGGCTTCCAGACTCTGGTTGTTGGCATACAGGCCACGCACCTGGCGCACGGCCTGTGCCAAGTTGGCTTCGGCGGATTCCAGTGCGACATGGGCGTCGGCTGCGTCCAGTTGTACCAGTGGTTGGCCGGCCTTCACGCGGTCGGTATCGTCGGCATAAATAGCCGTTACGGTGCCGCCCACCTGGGGCGTAATTTGCACCACATTGCCTTGTACATAGGCGTTGTCGGTGGCTTCTTCATGGCGGCCAGTCCACCAGTCGTAGGCGCCATAGGCGAGACCGGCCAGCACCACCACGCTGATGGTGGTGAGGGCCTTGGTGCGGGCGTTGTTCGGGGCTTTTTCAGCGGCGGGAGCAGTAGTCGGTGCGTTCATATTCGGGCCTGTGTATTGTTTGGGGATTGTTCGTTGCGGTGTGTGTATCAGGGCAGGGCGGCACCGACCGCATGCAGCAATTGCACGCGGTTGTCCAAAGCGCGGGCCGCCAGTTCGGTGGCGTTGCGTTGTTGGACCAGCACCGGCAGCTCGGCTTGCAGCGCGACCAGTTGGGTGGCCAGTCCGGCTTTCAAGCGCGACTGGGCAATTTGCAAGCCGTGTTCTGCCGACTGCGTTGCCACCCGTTGCTGGGCTTGTTGGCGCTGCACCGACTGTGCTGTGGCCAGTTGGTCCGACACTTCATGCACGGCTTCCAGTACTTGCGTGTTGTAGCTTTCTACAGCGGCATCGAGGTCGGCGGTTTTGCTGCCAAGCTGGGCGCGCAGGCGACCGGAATCAAACAAGGGCAAATTGATGGCCGGGCCAACGCCCCATTGGCTGCTCTTGCTGGTGAGCAATTTGTCAAAGCCAATGCTGGAGAAGCCCAGGTAGGCGGTGAGGTCGATATTCGGATAAAAGCTGGCTTTGGCTGCTTGCACGTCTTTTTGTGCGGCTTCAATGCGCCAGCGGGCAGCGGCAATATCCGAGCGCGCTCCGAGCAAGTTCAGTGGCAGGGCCTGGGGCTGGGCGGGCAGGGCAATTTGTGTCAAGTCCGGCACGCTGGACAACTGCAATTGCAGTGCCGCACGGGGTTGGGCGGTCAGGGCTGCCAGTGCATTCAGCGTCAGCTCTTTTTGTTCGGAGAGTTGTTCCAGCTGCAATTGCACATCGGGCAAGGCACCCTGGCTTTGTTCCAGCTCGAGCTGGGTGTCCAGGCCCGCCTTCAGGCGGTCGCCCACCAGTCCCTTGAGTGCTTCGCGCACTGCCAGCGTGCGCTGGACGAGACGGCTTTGCGCTTCGATCCGCGCCACCTGGTAGTAGCTGCGCGCCACCTTGACAGCCAGCAGTCCGCGGGCTGCTTTCAGATCGGCCTCGGCGGCGCGGCTTTGGCCCAGTGCGGCGGCCAACGCAGCGCTGTTTTTGCCAAAGAAGTCGAGCTCCCAGCTGGCGCCGGCCTGCAATGTGCCCATGTCATATTCGGTGCCGCCATACGGCGGAGGGTAAATCGTGTTGGCCGAAAACAACTGCCGTTGCAAACTGCCTTCCAGCCCCACTTGGGGACCGTCTGCGGCCTTGCGCTGGGCTGTTTGGGCTTGTGCCAGGGCCAGTCGCGCCTGTGACGCGCGCAGGTTGGGGCTGTTTGCCACCGCTTGCTGAATCAGGGCGTTCAGCTGGGCATCATTCAGGGCCAGCCACCAGTCGGTGTCGGGCAAGGGCGCGGCTTTGTTGTCCAGGCCCAAAGGGGTGGCGTCGATCGGTTTGGCGACCGGATCGATGCCGCTGTAATTGGCACAGGCGGCCAGCGTGGCGATCATGCTGGCGCTGAGCGCCCAGCGAAGTTTAGGAATTTTTTGCATGGGCAGCGATGGTTTCGGCGTTGGTCAGGATGCGGCGCAAATAGCCGCGCAGGGTTTCAAATTCTTCGGCGTTGAAGCCGGCCAGATGGGCGTTCTGAACGCCACACAAAACACTTGGGATGACGCTGGCGGCCTGGCGACCGGCGTCGGTGAGTTCGATGTTGACGACGCGGCGGTCAATTTCCGAACGCACCCTTTTGCACAGGCCCTTGCTTTCCAGCCGGTCCAGCGTGCGGGTCATGGCGCCGTTGTCCAAATTGCACATGCGGGCCAATTGCGCCACGGTTGAGGCATCTTCAATAAACAATTTGTAGAGTGGCACCCATTGCGCGTTGGTGAGAGCGGTGTCGGCCAATTGCCGCTCCACTTCCTGGGCAACGCGGTTCAAAATGTTGCGCATCAGATAGCCGACACTGTCTTCCGGGCGGTAGGCCTTGGCCTGGTAAAAGGCGGCCGGTGCAAGGTCGGATTGCACACCGTCCGGCCCCGAAGCCGGTATCGCAGTGTGGGAGAGGGGGCGCTTGGATGTCATGGTTTGGGATAATAATTGCCTGAGCAAATATTGTCATGGCTGCTATTGCCATGGCAGACTAACTTGTAGGGTTATTACGGCATCGCGGGGCGGCGATAATATGCAATTCGGTTGCAACCGACCGCGACCCCATTACCCGTTCGAAGAAACTTCTGTCATGACCCAGTCCCCCATGCGCGTTGCCGAGATTCGCAAAACTTTTCTCGATTTTTTCGCCTCTAAAGGCCACACCGTGGTGGCATCGAGTCCGCTGGTGCCGGGCAATGACCCGACCCTGATGTTCACCAATTCAGGCATGGTTCAGTTCAAGGATGTGTTTTTGGGAACCGACAAACGTTCCTATGTGCGTGCGGCGTCGGTGCAAGCCTGCTTGCGTGCCGGCGGCAAACACAATGATTTGGAAAACGTCGGTTACACCGCGCGCCACCACACCTTTTTTGAAATGCTGGGCAACTGGAGCTTTGGCGACTATTTCAAGCGCGACTCCCTGGTGTGGGCCTGGGAACTGCTAACCCAGGTTTACAAACTGCCGGCCGACAAACTCTGGGCCACGGTGTACATCGACGACGATGAGGCCTATAGCATCTGGACCGAAATCATTGGTTTGCCGGCCGAGCGCGTGGTGCGCATTGGCGACAACAAAGGGGCTCGCTACGCCTCCGACAACTTCTGGATGATGGCCGACACCGGCCCTTGCGGTCCCTGTTCAGAAATATTCTTCGATCACGGCCCCGAT
>Ga0228698_1001161_pt1 | contig 13925 bp, 8 predicted proteins | sample McNCre117_Aug_MG_FD_178015 | JGI IMG/M metagenome (GOLD analysis project Ga0228698, IMG submission 178015) | Freshwater microbial communities from McNutts Creek, Athens, Georgia, United States - 1-17_Aug_MG | ecosystem: Environmental > Aquatic > Freshwater > Creek | place: USA: Georgia...
CAGGATCTGGCCGGCCAGATCCTTGACGCCATCAACGCTCTTGGCCACCTTGACGCCGCCGCCCTTGCCACGGCCACCGGCGTGGATCTGGGCCTTGACCACCCACACGCTGCCGCCCAGCTTCTGGGCCGCTTCAACCGCCTCCTGCTGGGTGAACGCGGGAATGCCGCGCGGCACCGGCACGCCGAATTGGCGCAGGATTTCTTTGCCTTGGTATTCGTGAATCTTCAAAGGAGGCTCCTCGGGGTTGGTCGGGGACGACGTTGAGTCAATGGGTGAGAGTGTCCAACCGGTGGCTGACCGCAAGCTGATCACCAGCGGGCAGATCGGGCAGGGGGTGATCAGTGGTGGCCGGCGGCCTCCAGGCCGTTTTCAAAATGGGCGCGCATCAGGCGGGCGGCCTCGGGCGCGTTGCGGGCGGCCATGGCCGCCATCACGGCGCGGTGCTCGGCCAGGGATTCAGCCAACCGGCCCTGCTTGAACAGCGACAGGTGGCGGTTGAGCTTCATCACCTTGCGCAGGTCTTGCACGATCTGGGCGCTCCAGCGGTTGCCGGCCAGCTCCAGCACAGCCAGGTGAAACTGCTCGTTGGTGGCAAAAAACGCGTCACGCTGGTGTACCTGCTGCTCCAGGCGCTCATGCAGGGCCTGCAACTGCGCCAGTTGGGCGTCGGTGGCGCGCTGGGCCACCAGGCCGGCGGCGTCGCTCTCCAGCAGGGCCATCAGGTGGTAGACCTGGGCCACGTCGTCGGTCGACATCTCGGTGACATAGGCGCCACGCCGCACCTTCATGGTCACCAGGCCTTCAACGGCCAGCACCTTGAGGGCTTCCCGCAGGGGCGTGCGGCTGATGCCGAACTCGGCCGCCAGGCGTTGTTCGTCGATCCAGGTGCCGGGCTCCAGCTCGCGGGCAAAGATCTGCTGACGCAGCCGCTCGGCCACGTCCTGGTACAGGGCGCGGGGGGTCAGGGGCCGGGTGTCGGCCAGCGTGGCGGCAGGCAAGGGCAGGGGGCTCCGGTGAAGGGCTGTCAGTTTGATGACGGATTTGAATTCATAATTATGCATCATGTATCATGCGAAGCAATCGGGTGTTGTCTGGCCCGCGGCGTTGCCCCAGGTTTCGCCGGCTTGGCCTGATACCGGCCGCACCTCATCCATTGCCTCATGCCCCGCCCGATGGCTGCCGCCGTCGAGGCTTGCCCAAGGATCTGCACCATGTCTTCGCAACAACCTGAGTTCAACCCGGCATCGCTGGACCAGTGGCAAAAGGCGGCCGCCAAGTCGGCCCCCGGCGGCAATGTGGAGGCGCTGACCTGGCACACGCCCGAAGGCATCGCCGTCAAGCCGCTGTACACCGCGGCCGACACCGCTGCGCTGCCGCATGCCAACACGCTGCCGGGTTTTGAGCCCTTCATCCGCGGCCCGCAAGCCACCATGTACGCGGTGCGCCCCTGGACGATCCGCCAGTACGCGGGCTTCTCCACCGCCGAAGAAAGCAATGCCTTCTACCGCAAGGCGCTGGCCGCCGGTGGCCAGGGCGTGAGCGTGGCCTTTGACCTGGCCACCCACCGTGGCTACGACAGCGACCACCCGCGTGTGACCGGCGACGTGGGCAAGGCCGGCGTGGCCATTGATTCGGTCGAGGACATGAAGGTGCTGTTCGACCAGATCCCGCTGGACAAGGTGTCGGTCTCGATGACCATGAACGGCGCGGTGCTGCCGGTGCTGGCCGGTTATGTGGTGGCCGCCGAAGAGCAGGGCGTCAGCCAGGACAAGTTGAGCGGCACGATCCAGAACGACATCCTCAAGGAGTTCATGGTTCGCAACACCTACATCTACCCGCCCGAGCCGTCGATGAAGATCATCGGCGACATCATCGAGTACACGGCCAAGAACATGCCGAAGTTCAACTCGATCTCGATCAGCGGCTACCACATGCAGGAAGCCGGTGCCAACCAGGCACTTGAGCTGGCCTTCACCCTGGCCGATGGCAAGGAGTACGTGAAGACCGCCATCGCCAAGGGCATGGATGTGGACGATTTCGCCGGCCGCCTGAGCTTCTTCTGGGCGGTGGGCATGAACTTCTACCTCGAGATCGCCAAGATGCGCGCGGCCCGCCTGCTGTGGTGCCGCATCATGAAGGGCTTCAACGCCAAGAACCCCAAGAGCCTGATGCTGCGCACGCACAGCCAGACCAGCGGCTGGAGCCTGACCGAGCAGGACCCGTACAACAACGTGGTGCGCACCACCATCGAAGCCATGGCGGCGGTGTTTGGCGGCACGCAAAGCCTGCACACCAACAGCTTTGACGAAGCCATCGCGCTGCCCACCGAGTTCTCGTCGCGCATCGCCCGCAACACCCAGCTGATCATCCAGGAAGAGACCCACATCACCAGCGTCGTTGACCCCTGGGCCGGCAGCTACATGATGGAGTCGCTCACTCAAGACATGGCCGACAAGGCCTGGGCGATCATCGAAGAGGTCGAAGCCATGGGCGGCATGACCCGCGCCGTGGACAGCGGCTGGGCCAAGCTCAAGATCGAAGCCAGCGCCGCTGAAAAGCAGGCCCGCATCGACAGCGGTAAAGATGTGATCGTGGGCGTCAACAAGTACAAGCTCAAGACGCAGGACGCCATCGACATCCTCGAGGTCGACAACGTCAAGGTGCGTGATGGCCAGATCGCCCGCCTGCAGCAGATCAAGGCCACGCGCGACACCGCCAAGGTGCAGGCTGCGCTGGCCGCCATCACCGGCGCAGCGCAATCGGGCCAGGGCAACCTGCTGGATCTGGCCATCCAGGCCATCCGCCTGCGCGCCACCGTGGGCGAGGTGAGCGATGCCCTGGAGGCCGTGTACGGCCGCCACCGCGCCGACATCCAGAAGGTGACCGGCGTGTACGCCGCCGCCTACGACAGCGCCGAAGGCTGGGACAAGCTCAAGGGCGAGATCGCCGCCTTTGCCGACGAAGCCGGCCGCCGCCCCCGCGTCATGATCGCCAAGCTGGGCCAGGACGGCCACGACCGCGGTGCCAAGGTGGTGGCCACTGCCTTTGCTGACCTGGGCTACGACGTGGACATGGGCCCGCTGTTCCAGACCCCCGAAGAATGCGCCCGCCAAGCCATTGAAAACGATGTGCACGCCGTGGGCATCAGCACGCTGGCCGCTGGCCACAAGACCCTGGTGCCGGCCATCATCGCCGAGCTGAAAAAGCAAGGCGCTGACGACATCATCGTGTTCGTGGGCGGTGTGATCCCGCAGCAGGATTACGGCTTCCTGTACGACGCCGGTGTGAAGGGCATTTATGGCCCCGGCACGCCGATCCCGGTCAGCGCCAAGGACGTGCTCGAGCAGATTCGCGCAGCCCAGGCCGCGTGATCCCGCAACGCGTCAGCCGGCTTCACCGCTTGCCCGCCATGAACACCGCCTACGGGGCACCGCCCCTGGCGCTGGAGCCCGCTTCGGAGGACGACTTCGAGGCGCTGCTGTCGCTGCGTCTGGCGGCCATGCGTGAAAGCCTGCAGCGCCTGGGCCGCTTCGATCCGCAGCGTGCCCGCGAGCGCCTGTCACGCGCGTTCGAGCCTGCGCACACGCGGCACATCCTGCTCGATGGTGACCGGGTGGGCTTTGTGGTGGTGCTGCCCACGCACGACCAACTGGTGCTCGACCACCTGTACATCGCCCCGCAGGCCCAGGGCCGGGGCGTGGGCAGCTGGGTGATGGCCCAGGTGCTGGCCGATGCCGACCGCGAGGTGCTGCCGGTGCGGGTGACCGCACTCAAGCTCAGTGACGCCAACCGCTTCTACCAGCGGCACGGTTTTGTGCTGCAGGCCGAAACCGAATGGGACATGCATTACCTGCGCCCCGCCCAAGGTGATCACCATGCCTGATCACACCCCCGCCTTGTCTGCGGCCGAGCAGGCCCTGCACGATGCCGTGCTGGGCACGCCCGGCCCGGCACAACGCCGCGCCGTGGCCAAGACCATCACCCTGCTGGAAAGCACCCGCGCCGATCACCGCGCCCGTGCCGATGAACTGCTCAACGCCTTGCTGCCCGCCAGTGGCCGCAGCTTTCGCCTGGGCATCAGCGGTGTGCCCGGCGTGGGCAAATCCACCTTCATCGAAGCGCTGGGCCTGCACCTGATCGGCCTGGGCCATCGGGTGGCGGTGCTGGCGGTTGACCCTTCGTCTTCGGTCAGCGGCGGTTCCATCCTGGGCGACAAGACCCGCATGGAGCAGCTCAGCGTGCACGAGCGCGCCTACATCCGGCCCAGCCCCAGCAGCGGCACCCTGGGCGGCGTGGCCGAAAAAACCCGCGAGGCCATGCTGGTGTGCGAGGCCGCCGGCCACGACATCGTGTTGGTGGAAACCGTGGGCGTGGGCCAGAGCGAAACCGCCGTGGCGGGCATGACGGACATGTTCGTGCTGCTGCAACTGCCCAATGCCGGCGACGACCTGCAAGCCATCAAGAAGGGCGTGATGGAGCTGGCCGACCTGGTGGTCATCAACAAGGCCGATATCGACGAGGCCGCCGCCACCCGGGCCCGCGCCCAGATCACCTCATCGCTGCGCCTGATCGGCATGCACGGCAACCCCGACCGGGGCGGCCCGCACCACGACCAGGCCTTCTGGCAACCGCAGGTGATGCAGCTGTCGGCCTTGAAGGGCCAGGGCCTGCCCGAGTTCTGGGGCCAGGTCAGCCAGTTCCGCACGCTGCAAACGGCCAACGGCCGCCTGGCCGAGCGCCGCCACCAGCAAGACCGCGCCTGGATGTGGGAACGCATCGACGCCGGCCTGAAGCACCGTTTCAAGACCCATGCCGCTGTGCAGGCGGCGCTGCCCACGCTCACCGACGAGGTGCGCGCGGGCCGCATCGCCGCCTCGGTGGCGGCCCGTCGCCTGCTTGATCTTTTTCAATGACGTTCATCTCAGACAGGAGCCCACTCCATGCATGACATCCAACAGAAGCTCGAAGCCATGCGCGCGAAGGCGCGCCTGGGTGGCGGGCAAAAACGCATCGATGCCCAGCACAGCAAGGGCAAGCTCACCGCCCGCGAGCGTCTCGAGCTGCTGTTTGACGAGGGCACCTTTGAAGAGTGGGACATGTTTGTCGAGCACCGCTGCGTGGACTTCGGCATGGCCGACAGCAAGATCCCCGGCGACGGCGTGGTCACCGGCTACGGCATGATCAATGGCCGCCTGGCCTTTGCCTTCAGCCAGGATTTCACCGTGTTCGGCGGCGCGCTGTCTGAATCGCATGCCGAGAAGATCTGCAAGGTGATGGACCAAGCCATGAAGGTGGGTGCACCGGTCATCGGCCTGAATGATTCGGGCGGCGCCCGCATCCAGGAAGGTGTCGCGTCACTGGGCGGTTATGCCGAGGTGTTCCAGCGCAACGTGATGGCCTCGGGCGTGATCCCGCAGATCTCGATGATCATGGGCCCCTGCGCGGGTGGTGCGGTGTACAGCCCGTCCATGACCGACTTCATCTTCATGGTCAAGGACAGCTCGTACATGTTTGTCACCGGCCCCGAAGTGGTCAAGACCGTGACGCACGAAGAGGTCACGGCCGAAGAACTGGGCGGCGCCAGCACCCACACCAGCAAGAGCGGCGTGGCCGACCTGGCCTTTGAGAACGATGTGGAAGCGCTGCTGATGCTGCGCCGCTTCTTCAACTACCTGCCGCTGAACAACAAGGAAAAGCCCCCGGTGCGCCCCAGCGGTGACCCGGCCAGCCGCATGGACACCAGCCTGGACACCCTGGTGCCCGACAACCCCAACAAGCCCTATGACATCAAGGAATTGATCGTCAAGGTGGTGGACGACGGTGACTTCTTTGAGCTGCAGCCCGACTACGCCGCCAACATCGTTATCGGCATGGCCCGCATGGAAGGCCAGACTGTGGGGCTAGTGGCCAACAACCCGCTGGTGCTGGCCGGCTGCCTGGACATCAAGAGCAGCATCAAGGCCGCGCGCTTTGTGCGCTTTTGCGACGCCTTCAACATCCCGGTGGTGACCTTTGTGGACGTGCCCGGCTTCATGCCCGGCACCTCGCAAGAGTACGGCGGCATCATCAAGCACGGCGCCAAGCTGCTGTACGCCTACGCCGAGTGCACCGTGCCCAAGGTCACCGTGATCACCCGCAAGGCCTACGGCGGTGCCTATGACGTGATGGCCTCCAAGCACCTGCGCGGCGACGTCAACTTTGCCTGGCCCAATGCCGAGATCGCCGTGATGGGCGCCAAGGGCGCGGTCGAGATCATCTTCCGCGAAGACAAGGGCAACCCCGAGAAACTGGCTGCCCGCGAAGCCGAATACAAGGCCCGTTTTGCCAACCCCTTCGTGGCTGGCAGCCGTGGCTTCATCGACGACGTGATCCAGCCGCACGAAACCCGCAAGCGCATCTGCCGCAGCCTGGTGATGCTCAAGGACAAGAAGCTCGACAACCCCTGGCGCAAGCACGGCAACATACCCTTGTGACCCCCGCGCACCCAGCTCGCTTTCGCTCGCCCGTGCGCGACCCCCGAGGGGTGGGTCCTCGGGACCGGCTCAGCCGGATCCCTGCGGCGCGTTAAACCAGCCAGACATCGGTGGCCGTGGACGGCCACCGACAACCGCCCCCCGGCGGTGACAGGAGTCCAGACATGTTTACGAAAATTCTGATTGCGAACCGCGGCGAGATTGCTTGCCGGGTCATCAAGACCGCCCAGAAGATGGGCATCAAGACGGTGGCGGTGTATTCCGAGGCCGACAAGGACGCGCGCCATGTGTCGCTGGCCGACGAGGCCGTGCTGCTGGGCCCGGCGCCCTCGCGTGAGTCCTACCTGGTGGCCGACAAGATCATCGCGGCGGCCAAGGCCACCGGTGCGCAGGCGGTGCACCCGGGTTATGGCTTCCTGTCCGAGAACGAAGCCTTTGCGCGCCGTTGCGAAGAAGAAGGCATCGCCTTCATCGGCCCCAAGCACTACAGCATCGCGGCCATGGGCGACAAGATCGCCTCCAAGAAGCTGGCCAACGAAGCCAAGGTCAACACCATCCCTGGCTACAACGACGCCATCGACACGCCCGAGCAGGCCGTGGGCATTGCCCAGGGCATCGGCTACCCGGTGATGATCAAGGCTTCGGCCGGTGGTGGCGGCAAGGGCCTGCGCGTGGCCTACAACGACAAGGAGGCCTTCGAAGGTTTCTCGTCGTGCCGCAACGAGGCCCGCAACAGCTTTGGCGACGACCGCGTGTTCATCGAGAAATACGTGCTCGAACCCCGCCACATCGAGATCCAGGTGCTGGGTGATTCACACGGCAATGTGGTGTACCTGAACGAGCGTGAATGCTCGATCCAGCGCCGCCATCAAAAGGTCATCGAAGAGGCCCCGTCGCCCTTCATCAGCGACGCCACGCGCAAGGCCATGGGCGAGCAGGCCGTGGCCCTGGCCAAGGCCGTGAAGTACCAGTCGGCCGGCACGGTCGAGTTCGTGGTGGGCAAGGACCAGGACTTCTACTTCCTGGAAATGAACACCCGCCTGCAGGTCGAGCACCCGGTCACCGAGTGCATCACCGGCCTGGATCTGGTCGAGCAGATGATCCGCGTTGCCGCTGGCGAAAAGTTGTCGTTCACCCAGGCCGACATCAAGCGTGAAGGCTGGGCCATCGAGTGCCGCATCAACGCCGAAGACCCCTTCCGCAACTTCCTGCCGTCCACCGGCCGCCTGGTGCGTTACCAGCCGCCGCAGGCCGATCTGGAACAAGGCACCGAAACCCTGCAGGGCGCGGCCTATGCCAATGGGCAATTCGGTGGTGTGCGGGTGGACACCGGCGTGTACGAGGGCGGCGAGATCCCGATGTTCTACGACTCGATGATCGCCAAGCTCATCGTGCACGGCCGCGACCGCACTGAAGCCATTGCCAAGATGCGCGCCGCGCTCAACAGCTTTGTCATCCGCGGCATCAGCAGCAACATCCCCTTCCAGGCCGCGCTGCTGGCCCACCCCAACTTCGTCACGGGTGCCTTCAACACCGGCTTCATCGCCGAGCACTATGGCAAGGGCTTCCGCGCCGAAGACGTGCCCCATGATGACCCGTTGTTCCTGGTGGCCATTGCGGCTTTCGTGCGCCGCAAGGCCCGCGAGCGTGCCGCCGGCATCAGCGGCCAGTTGCCCGGCCACGAGGTGGCGCACAAGAACGAGCTGGTGGTGGTGCAACTGGGCGAAGAAGGCCGCCACAGCTACCACGATGTGCAGCTGGGTGACTTCGACGCCCAGGCCGGCACCGCTGAGGTCACGGTGGGCGGCAAGTCCTACCTGATTCAAAGCCACACCAAGCTGGGTGAGGTGCGCATGGTGGGCACGGTCAACGGCCAGCCCTTCAGCGCCCAGGTTGAGCGTGGCTCCAACCGCCAGCCGCTGGCCCTGCGTGTCTCGCACAACGGCACGGCCATCGACGCCCTGGTGCTGCTGCCGCGTGCGGCCGAGCTGCACCGCCTGATGCCCTACAAGGCACCGCCTGATTTGTCCAAGTTCCTGCTGTCGCCCATGCCGGGCCTGCTGGTGGACGTGGCCGTCACGCCGGGCCAGAAGGTGCTGGCCGGCGAGAAGCTGGCGGTCATCGAAGCCATGAAGATGGAGAACATCCTGGTGGCCACGCAAGACGGCGTGGTCAAGGAAGTGCGGGCCAGCAAGGGCGAGAGCCTGTCGGTGGACCAACCCATCATCGCCTTCGAGTGAGGGGCACCATGACCAGTTCCAAGCCTTTCAAGATCCTCGGTATCCAGCAAATCGCCGTTGGCGGCCCCAGCAAGGCCAAGCTCAAGAGCCTGTGGGTGGACATGCTGGGCCTGACGGTGAAAAGCACCTTTGTCAGCGAACGCGAAAACGTGGATGAAGACATCTGCGCCATGGGCGAGGGCCCCACGGCCATCGAGGTTGACCTGATGCAGCCGCTGGACCCCGACAAGAAGCCGGCGGTGCACACCACGCCGCTGAACCACGTGGGCCTGTGGGTGGATGACCTGCCCCGCGCCGTCGAATGGATGACCGCCAACGGCGTGCGCTTTGCCCCGGGCGGCATCCGCAAGGGCGCAGCCGGCTACGACATCACCTTCATCCACCCCAAGGGCAATGAAGAATTCCCGCTGTGCGGTGAAGGCGTGCTGATCGAGCTGGTGCAGGCACCGCCCGACGTGATCGCCGCGCTGGGCTGATCGGCCTTCAATCGGTGGCCGGTGCCTCGCTGGGGGTCTCGCCCTGCAACAGCGCCAGCAGGTCGGCCGCAGCCAGCGGGGCGCTGGCCCCGTCCTGGCCACCGATCACGTCTTCGGCCAGGGCGCGCTTGTTGTGGTGCAGGCGCACGATGCGGTCTTCGACCGATCCTTGGGTGACCAGGCGGTACACGGTGACCGGCCGCTGCTGACCCATGCGGTGGGCGCGGCCACTGGCCTGGTCTTCGGCGGCGGGGTTCCACCAGGGGTCGGTGATGATCACGTAGTCGGCCATGGTCAGGTTCAGGCCAAAGCCCCCGGCCTTCAGGCTGATCAGGAACAAATCGCCTTCTCCCGCCTGGAAAGCCGCCACCCGCTGCGTGCGCTGCGCGGCCGGCGTGCTGCCGTCCAGGTACTGATAACGCAGCCCCGCAGCGTCCAGCCGTTCGCGCAGCAAGCCCAGAAAGTCGGTGAACTGGCTGAACACCAGGGCCTTGTGGCGGCCGGCCACCAGCTCTTGCGCCAGTTGCTCAAAGGCCTGCACCTTGGCACCCACGATGCCTGCCTCGGGGGCCACCAGGCGCGGGTCGCAGGCCGCGCGCCGCAGGCGGGTGAGGGCGGCCAGCACATGCATCTGCGCCTGGCCTGCGCCGGCACCGGGTGCGCCGCCTTGCGCGGCCATGGCGGCGGCCACGTCGTCTTCGGCCTGTTGGCGCAGGGCCTCCAGCAGGGCGCGTTCGCGGCTGCCGGGCACCACGTCCAGCACGATCTCGGTACGCGGGGGCAGGTCGTCCAGCACCTCGGCCTTGGTGCGCCGCAGCAGGAACGGCGATACCAGGCGGCGCAGGCGCTTGCCCACCTGCACATCACCCTCGCGTTCGATGGGCGTGGCAAAACGCTGGTTGAACTGCTCGGCACTGCCCAGCAGCCCCGGGTTGGCAAAGGCCATGATCGACCACAACTCAGACAGGCGGTTCTCGATGGGGGTGCCCGTCAAGGCCAGCTTGAAATCGGCTTGCAGGGCCTGGGCGGCGCGGGCCCGGGCGGTGCCGGCGTTCTTGATGGCCTGGGCTTCGTCCAGCACCACGGTGTGCCAGGGGCGGCCGGTCAGCAAGGCCGCATCGGCCTGCAGCAGGCCGTAGCTGCACACCAGCACCTGGCCCGGCCCCATGGCCAACACCTGCTGGCGGCGGGCTTGCAGACGAGGGCTGTCGGCCAGCTCGGCCGGGCTGTCCCGCTCATCGTTGTCATCGGGCAGAGCCTGGGTGTCGCCGTACAGCGCCACCTGCAGGCCAGGGGCAAAGCGGCGGGCTTCGGCCAGCCAGTTGCCGCACACCGATGTGGGCGCCACCACCAGGGCCGGGCCGCTGCCCGCGCGGGCGGTCAGCAGGCCCAGGGTCTGCAGCGTCTTGCCCAGGCCCATGTCGTCAGCCAGCACCGCGCCAAAGCCGCTGGTGGCCAGGCGCATCAACCAGCGCCAGCCTGCCAGCTGGTAATCACGCAAGTCGGCCAGCAGGCCGGCGGGTTGCTCAAACCGGGCCTGCTGGGCGGTCTCCCAAGCCTGGCAGCGCGCCAGCCAGGGTGAATCACCATCGAGGCTGGGTGCGCCGGCCTGCTGTGACCAGGCGATGGCCGCCAGCACCGGCACACGCTGCTGCGGGCCTTGCTGCTGCGTGACCGCACCCAGGTCTGCCAGTTGCTGGCGCAGCGTGTCGGCCAAGGCCAAAAAGCGGCCATCACCCAGCGCCACATAACGGCTGCGCTGCTGGTGCACCATGTCCAGCAGTTGCCGCAGTCGGATCACCTCACCATCGTCCAGGGTCAGCTCACCGTCCAGATCCAGCCAGTCGCCCTTGGATTTGACGCGCAGCTGCACCTGGGGGGCGCTGGCGGCTTGCACCCGCAGGGGCTTGCCCTTGGGCCATTCGCACACGATGGCATCGGCCAATTGCCCCAGGGCCTCCACCACGGCCAGTGCCAGGTCGGGCTCATCCAGCAGCCAGGCGTGCTGCTCCCCATCCAGGCCTTCGGCCAGGGCCAGCAGGCGGGCCTGGTTGGCGCGCTCTTGCGCCAGCAGGCGGCGCGTGCTGAGCGTGGCACCCTGGTGCACACAGGTGGCGCGTTCGCGGCCCAGGCCGGGGGCCAGGCGGGGGCCATGGTCACCAAATGGCGCGGCCACCAGGCGCAGGTGCAGGCCGTCACCCTGGGGTGTCAGTTCGGCGCGCAGCACGGCGGTGGCGGGCACCTCGGTGCCGGCCTCGGCATCGCTGCTCACCTGAAAGTGCGTGCCCAGCACCCGCAGGGCGGTTTCCAGCTCGGTGCGGGCGGCGGTGGGCACCTGCCAGCCCTGGCTCACCAGCTCGGCCACGCGCAGCTGGGCGGGTGTGATGCGCAGCAGGCGCGCGCGGTCGGGCCCATCACGCAACAGCAGCACGGGCGGGCGGCCGGCGTCGGCACCGCGCCGGCCGTTCAGTTCGCGGTCCCAGTCGTCCTCGTCCATGTCGTCATCGTCCAGCTCGGCCTGGGCGGCATCGGGCCGGATTGGGTCGATCACCTTGAACTGCAGGTGGTCCCCCTTGGACAGCACTTCCAGCTGGGGCAGGGATTCGTGCACCTCGATGAAATGCAGCGGCGCGTCGTGCCAGGCCACATGCGGGTGGCGCACCAGGGCCTGGGCGGCTTGCACCTTATCGATCACCACCTTGCCACCAAAGGGCAGCTTCTTGACGGCGCGCAGCACGGCCGCATCGTGGGCGGGCAGGTCGGTGCGCCGCGACAGGCCCAGCAGCGACGCCGCCTTGGGCTTGCCCAGGCCCCGTGCGCCGCCTTTTTGCTCCCAGGGTTCAATCTGCCGCACGCGGCCCAGGCTGTCGGCACGTACCGTCCAGATCAGCCGATCACCACCACCCGATTGGGCCGGGCCGGGCACCACACCGGCCACCGTGCCCAGGGCCACGATGGCGTCCAGCGCTTCGCGCCAGGGCTCGGCAGGCGGCGCCACCGGAAAAGCCCAGGCGGCGTCAGCCGGCAAGGCCGGTTGATCCAGCAGCAGGGCCGCGCTGCGTCGCGCCAGCATGGCCAGCCAGGGCAGGCCGCCCGCCTCAAATTGCTGGGCCAGGGCCTGGGCATGGCCGGCCAGCACCATCGGTTTGGCGGCGCCGTGGCCCAGCCAGGCGGCCAGCAGCAGGTGGCTGAGCTGCAGCAGGCCGTGCGGACGCCCCTGCACGGGCGGCGCCAACGCAAAACGGGCGCTGCTGCGCGGGGCGTCGCCCAGGCGCTGGTCCATGGCCTCTTGCCACACGCCCCAGAAGGTGTAGGGGTCGGCATCCCGCTTGCCGGCTTCGCCCGCTGCAAACTTGCGGGCGCGTGTCCACAGCGTCGGGTCGGCCTGTGCAATCAGTGACACCGCATACAGCCAACTGGTGGGCTCGGGAAACAGCTGCTTGCGGCGGCCCGATAGCGTGGCGGCTTCTTTCCAGGCGGCCTCGAAACCCAGCGTGGCGCTGGCGTGGTCGCCTTCAACCACCGACGCACCCGCGCGCAAGGCCTGGGCAGCCGGGTGATCCAGGCCGTGCAGCACCCGCCGCGCCTGCACCACGTCGCCGGCCAGCACCAGGTGCTCGGCCAGGGCCAGGCGCGGGCCCTGGTGCAGGCGCTCGGGGTCGGGCTGGCTTTGCGCCAGCAGCCAGGCCCACAGCGGTGCCATCGCCGCCGAGCCATCGCCGCCCATGGGCTTGATCAGGCCCATCAGCAGGCGGTAGCGCAGCTCGTCGTCCAGGCCGGCCCACAGGGCTTCATCAAAGGGCTGCAGCAGCGCGGCCGCCAGCACGCCGTGCTGCTCGGCACCGCCTTGCGGGCTCAGCCGGCACAGGCGCTCAAAGTCGGCGCTCTGGCCGCCGGCATAGACCACCACACGCACCGCGCCCACCAGGGCCTCGGCGGTGAACAGCTCCAGGTGCCAGGCATGATCAAAGCGGTGCAGCTGCTTCCAGGCCTGCCACCAGCCTTGGCGGCTGCCGCTGTGCTGCACCAGTTGCACAAAACGCGGCCAGGCCTGGCCGGCAGGGGCCCACCACAGGCCCTGCGGGTTGTGGTGGGCATGGCCGCTGTCACGCAGCTGGGCCAGCAAGGCCCGCAGCTCGGGCCCATGAAACCGCGTGCCCCGCTCGGTGCTGTGGCCACCCAGCAGCTCGGACAGTCGCGTGACGGTGATGGGCGACTGCATGAAGCACAGCGCATCCCACACCGTGGTCAGATCGCCGCCAGCCGGGGCGGGCAGGGCGTCAGGGGGTGCAGAAGGCGGCATGTTCGGGCGGCAGGTGGGCAGGGGCGGGCGCCAGTGTAGGGGGCGCAACGCCTAGTTGGTTTCGTGCTGCGCGAAGGCTTCATTGGTTCTTTGCAGGTGCATTGGCTTCAGCCTTCGTGCATCATCTGGGGTGGCGGCCTGTCGGTGCGCCACCCACACACCATGCGCTTTGACCTGCTCACGCTCAATCTGGTTCTGGCCATTGCCGAAACCCGCAGCATCACCCGTGGTGCGGCGCAAGAGCACCTGGCCCTGGCGGCCGCCAGCAAGCGCCTGAGTGATCTGGAAACCCGGCTGGGTGTGGCCTTGTTCGAGCGCCGGGCCAGGGGGGTGGAGTTGACCGAGGCGGGCCGCGCCCTGGTGCGGCACATCCGCTCACTCAATGCTTCGCTGCATGCGCTCGAGCGCGAAGTGGTCGAGTTCTCGCGCG
>Ga0228698_1001162_pt1 | contig 13915 bp, 11 predicted proteins | sample McNCre117_Aug_MG_FD_178015 | JGI IMG/M metagenome (GOLD analysis project Ga0228698, IMG submission 178015) | Freshwater microbial communities from McNutts Creek, Athens, Georgia, United States - 1-17_Aug_MG | ecosystem: Environmental > Aquatic > Freshwater > Creek | place: USA: Georgia...
GGCCGATCACCTCATGGTCTTCAAAGCCGGAGATACGGGTGAACGCCTGGTTGACCCGCAAAATCTCCCGGCGGGCATTGGTCACCATCATGCCTTCTTGTGCTTCAAAAGCGGTCGCGGCGACCCGCAATTCGGCCTCGGTGCGCTTGCGCTCCGTCAGATCAATATCAAACCGGAAAAACTCTGCGTGCTCGGTCGCGCCCTCGATGGCCGCGTAGCTGGAGAGCACCGGCACCTCATGCCCATGGCTGTGCAACATCACCAGCTCCTGGGCCGGCAAAACCTCACCGGTTTCGTGCATGGTGCGCAACGCCTCCTGCACCTGCGCTTGGTACGGCAGGGGCACCAGGGCTTCCAGCAAATTGCGGCCCAACACCTCGGCTTCTGAGTAGCCATAGAGTTTTTCGGAAGCGCGGTTCCAGTAGCTGACGCTGCCATCCACCCGGTAGCCCTGCACCGCCACCGAGCTGATGTTTTGCAACAAGCCCCGGAAGCGGGCTTCCGAAGCGCGTAAACGCTCGTCAGCCGCGTGGTGCTCGGTCACATCGCGGGCCAGCGCCAAAACACGGGGTGCCTCCGGAGCGGTATCGCCCGGCAGCACCTCCAGCGCGTGCAATCGCACCTCAAAACGGCGAAGCCCCAACTCAGTGGACCACTCGCACTCCACCACGCCAACCTCGCCGGTCTGCAGCGTGGCTGCAATCGGCTCCTGCAAGAGACTGCGCACAGAAGCCGGAAAAGGTGGAGTCGAGGCGCCGACTAACTGCAAGGCATCCACGCACCGGCCTTGGATATCCAGCAAGCACATGGCATCGGGCACGGCCTGCAAGGTAGCCTGCAGCTGGGTGATGTGCTGCTGCACACTGCGCGCATGGCGCCGGTGCATCCACTCACGCCACAGCGCCCAGAGAGCAAGCGCACCCAGCGCCAGCATCCACAGCCAGCGGAGTGAACCATCTCCCCATGCGTAAGGTGTATCCAAGCAGTCCTCCCCGAATACGGTTTCGGTTCATTATGGCGTGCGGACCCGCATCTGCTCAAGATTTGTAACATAGTGTCAAACTCCGGCCTACGCGGCATGACTTCGGCCGCGCGCCGCGCAAAATCTGCCTTGTTACATATTTCGAGGACGCCATGCAGCCCCAAGCCAACCGACCCAACAAAATCCTGGTGGTGGATGACGACGCGCGCATCCGCGACCTGCTGCGCCGCTACCTCACCCAGGAGGGGTTTGAGGTACTGCTGGCCGAAGACGGCAAGTCGCTCACCCGCATCATGCTGCGGGAGACGGCCGACCTGATCGTGCTGGACCTGATGATGCCGGGCGAAGACGGCCTCTCCATCTGCCGCCGCCTGCGTGCCGCCAACGACCTCACCCCCGTCATCATGCTGACCGCCAAGGGCGAAGACATTGACCGCATCGTGGGTCTGGAAGTCGGCGCCGACGATTACCTGGGCAAGCCTTTCAACCCCCGCGAGCTGCTGGCCCGTATCCATGCGGTGCTACGCCGCCGGCCTGCACAGGAGGCCCCCGGCGCTCCTTCCAGCGACAACGAAGTGGTCAAATTCGGCACTTTTGTGTTTGACCTCGGGCTGCGGACCCTCAAAAAGGCCGATCAGGAAATCACCCTCACCACCGGTGAATTCGCCATGCTCAAGGCCTTGGTGCGCCACCCGCGCATTCCCCTGTCGCGCGAAAAATTGGCCCAGCTCTCGCGCGGGCGGGAGTTCGAGCCGTTTGACCGCAGCCTGGATGTACAGGTCTCCCGGTTGCGCAAAATGCTGGAAACCGATCCCACCACCCCTCGCTTTATCCAAACGGTATGGGGCGTGGGCTATGTCTTTGTGCCTGATGAAGCGGCCGCCAGCTAACTCCCGGTAGACGCGTTTGCAACAGACCCAGATTCCCGACTTTGACGCCAGCGCCCCCGCCGATTTGGCCGAGGAGGTCACCGCCAGCGGTTGGCGCAAGCCGTTTTCCCGCGTCAGCCTGTTTTGGCGTACCTTTTTTCTGCTGGCGGTGCTGCTCATCGGCAGCATCCTGGCGTGGCTGCAAACCCTGCGCGCCTTGGAGTTTGAGCCGCGCGCGGTGCAAACGGCGCAGCTGCTGGCCTCCCAGGTCAACCTGAGCCGCGCCGCGCTGGTGTATGCGGACGGCATTGCCCGCATCTCGCTCATCAAAACCATGAAAGACGAAGAGGGCCTGCGCATCGTGCCACGTGAGCCTACGGACACCTTTGCCTCCAAAGATAACGACGCTTTCAGCCGCCAGGTAATCCAGGAGCTGGGCAGCCGCTTGGGCAAAAACACGGTGGTCGCCAGCAGCATGAACGGCCAACCTGGCTTGTGGGTGAGCTTTCAGATCGACAAGGACGACTACTGGCTGCAAACCGACCAAACCAAATTCAACCCCGCTGGCGGCACCACCTGGCTGATCTGGCTGCTGGTAGCGGCGGTGCTCTCTCTCGCAGGCGCCGCGCTGATTGCGGGTCTGATCAACCGCCCGCTGAAGGAGTTGTCCTTTGCCGCCAGCCGCATGCGCGAAGGCAACTTCACCGCCAGCCAGTTGGACGAGCATGTGAACACCAGCGAAATCCGCGAGGTCAACATCGGCTTCAACCGCATGGCCCAGAAGCTGGCCAAGGTGGAGCAAGACCGCGCGCTGATGCTGGCCGGCATCTCGCACGACTTGCGCACCCCTTTGGCCCGCCTGCGCCTGGAAACCGAGATGAGCGTGAGCAACGAAGAGGCCCGTGCCCACATGGCGGCCGACATCAGCCAGCTCGACGCCATCATCGACAAATTTTTGGACTACGCCCGCCCTGACCGGGTGAGCCTCACCCCGGTGGTGCTGGGCGATGTGGTGGACACCTGCATCTACAGCATGCGCAAGTTGCACGATGTGCAGATTCAGGTGGAGCTAGAAGACGACTTGCTGGTCTACGCCGACGAGGTCGAGCTGGGTCGGGTGCTGACCAACCTGCTGGAAAACGCCCGGCGCTACGGCAAATCGGTGCACACCGGCATTGCCGACATCCACATCCGCGCAGTGGCCAAAGAGAAATGGGTGCTGATCAAGGTGCGCGACCACGGCATCGGCGTGGCGCCCGAGCAGCTGTACCAGCTCACCCAGCCCTTTTTCCGGGGCGAGGCAGCCCGCACCGCCGCCAATGGCGCCGGCCTGGGGCTGGCGATTGTGGAAAAAACCATGCAGCGCATGGGCGGCACCTTCCACCTGGCCAACTCCAGCCGGGGCGGGCTCACCGCCCACCTGCGGCTGCAGCGGGCGACCCGGCTTTGATCTTGTTTTGCAGGTAGTTCAGCTCTTGCTGAGCAAGACCACGGCGCGCGCCTCCATGGCACGGCCCTCGCCCACCGGGCCCATTTTCTCGGCCGTCTTGGCCTTGACGTTCACACAGCCGATATCCAGATCCAGCACAAACGCAATGCGCTCCCGCATGGCCTGAATGTGCGGCGCCAGCTTGGGCGCCTGGGCGATCACGGTGCTATCGAGGTTGATGATGTGGTAACCCAGCGCCCGCACATCCGCCGCCACTTTGGCGAGCAGCACGGTGGAATCGGCGCCCTTGTACTGCGCGTCGGTGTCCGGGAAGTGCTTGCCGATGTCGCCCAGGGCCGCCGCGCCCAACAGTGCGTCGGTGATGGCGTGCAGCAAGGCGTCGGCATCCGAATGGCCCAGCAAACCCTTGGTGTGCGGAATCTCGACGCCGCCCAGAATGAGCTTGCGGCCCTCGACCAGTTGGTGGGTGTCCCAGCCTTCACCGATACGGATGTTCATAGTGCGTTACCTGTTAGGGTTGAAATAGACCTCTAGCGCAGGTGGAACGTGCGCGAGCAGCTATAAAAAAGATAGTAAGAATGACTCACAAAGCGAAGTTAAGGCTTAACTCGCGCTTTGATGGAAGAAACCACAAGTCTCACACTCGGCCAGCCTATCAACAAGCCGGCTCCGATCAACACTGCACCCAATGCAGGACACCACGGAGTATCCAAGGCCCACTCGGCAGCGCGTGCTATGAGCCCAGGCCTTCCACCCGTGCCATTGATCAAAAAACTGCAAGACTGCGCATACCAACTATGCAACCCAAGCCCAGTGAGCCCCAAAGCAGCAGACAGATATACACCGGCGTGTCCAAAAACAAAAAAGCCTTGTCTGCGTGAACTCACCACGTAGGCGCCTGCCCAGATAGACAAAAGCGAGAGCGTCAAGATATTGAGGCAGACAAACGTAAACATCTGAACCGGCAAGCCCACGCTAATTTGCATCGCAAAAGCATTCAGCATCACGGCGAGCAAGACCAGACACAGCAAGAAAAACCACTTCATCTTTACGCACTGTGAGTTGAGTTGTTTCGCGCCGCCAGCACCGCCGCCGCCAAGGCGAAGTCCTGCGGGTAAGTGACCTTGAAATTCTGCGCACTTCCTTCGACCAGTTTGGGGCTTTGGCCCACAAACTCCAGCGCGCTAGCCTCATCCGTCACCGCATCACCGGCCGCTTGCAAGGCGGCTTGCAGGGCCCCGAGGCGGAACATCTGTGGGGTTTGGGCCAGCCACTTGTCGCTGCGGTCCACAGTAGCGGCAACGCGGCCGGCGTGCTCTTGCTTCAAGGTGTCGGGCAGTTTCAGGGCCAGCAGGCCACCCACAGTGTCGTGTTGGCAGGCATCTATGAGCCGGTTCACGTCAGCGGGGGTGATCAGACAGCGCGCGGCATCGTGCACCAGCACCCAGTCGTGCAGCTGCGCGCCTTGGGCCAACAGCGCAGAAATACCGTTAAAAACGCTGCTGGCGCGCGTAGCGCCTCCGCAAGCAGCTACAAAAACAGGAGCACCCACGAGCTTGGGGGCTGACTCAAAAAACGTGTCCCCCGCAGACACCACCACCTGAATGCTCGCCAGCCGCTCTACCGCCGCCAGCGCCTGCAAGGTGTGCAGCACCATGGCGCGGCCTCCCAACACCGCGTATTGCTTGGGGCCCGCCGCGCCGGACCGGCTGCCATTGCCCGCGCAGGGCACCAGGCCCCACAAGCGGGCTGGTACAGCGGGCAGAGAGGGCGTAAGGGGTGCGTCGGCAGGCGACGAAGGGGATATGGGCGGTGTCTGGGTCATAGTGCGAGCGGCCATTCTAAAATCACCCCAGCGCACTGCAGCCCCACGCCGGATTTTTCTGGCGCGGGGCTTATTGCACGCCAGCCGCCCCTTCAGGCGGCTGTACCTATTTTGGCCGCCCTGACTGCACCACACCGATTCATGGACCTCCCCAAGCTCTCCCCCGGCAAACGATTCACCCTGCCCCGCCCCGTTGGCTCCGCCGACGCCATGTTGCTGGCGCGCCTGGGCGCCCGGGAAAAAGCAGCCGGCAAGCCCATGACGGTGGTCACGGCCGACGCCAGCGATGCCCAGCGCTTGCTGGACGAAATCGCCTTTTTCGCGCCCGATCTGCGCTGCGCCCTCTTCCCCGACTGGGAAACCCTGCCTTACGACACCTTTTCGCCGCACCAGGATCTGATCAGCGAACGTCTGGCCACCCTGTGGCGCATCAGCCAGCGCGACAAGGAAAACGGGGCTGACGTGGTCATCGTACCCGCCACCACCGCGCTGTACCGCCTGGCGCCCCCCAGCTTTCTGGCGGGCTATACCTTTGAGTTCAAGGTCAAACAAAAGCTGGATGAGGCGCGCCTCAAGAGCCAGCTCACATTGGCGGGCTACAGCCATGTCACGCAGGTGGTGAGCCCCGGCGAATACGCGGTGCGCGGCGGGCTGATCGACCTGTTCCCCATGGGCAGTCTGGTGCCCTACCGGGTGGACTTGTTTGACGACGAGATCGACAGCATCCGCACCTTCGACCCCGACAGCCAGCGCAGCTTGTACCCGGTGCCCGAAGTGCGCCTCTTGCCCGGCCGCGAGTTCCCCATGGACGACGACGCCCGCGCCAAGTTCCGCAGCCGCTGGCGCGAACTGCTGGACGGCGACCCGACCAAGAGCCGCATCTACAAAGACATCGGCAACGGTGTGGCCACCGCGGGTATTGAGTACTACCTGCCGCTGTTCTTTGAAGAAACTGCCACGGTGTTTGACTACGTGGGCGGGGACGCCACCGTGGTGCTGCATGGCGACTTGGAGCCGGCCTTCCAGCGCTTCTGGCAAGACACCAAAGACCGCTACCGCCTGGTGCAGGGCGACCCGGACCGCCCGGTGCTGCCGCCCGAGAGCCTGTTTCTGGGCACGGAGCAGTTTTATGCCAAGGCCAACGAGCACGCCCAACTGGCTATTCGCGCCCAGTCCGAAGGCACCGAGCTCACCGAGGTTAGCCCCCTGCCCGAGCTGGGCGTGGTGCGCGGCACCGAAGAACCGCTGGCCCTGCTCAAGCAGCACGCCCGCAACACCCAGCAGCGCCTGCTGGTGCTGGCCGAGAGCGATGGCCGGCGCGAGAGCCTGCTGGACTTTTTGCGTGCCTCGCAGTTCAGCCCGCCCGCCTTTGACAGCCTGCAGGAGTTTCTAGACAGCAAAGAACCCATCGGCATCGCCACCTCGGGCCTGACCAAGGGCTTCAGCTGGCTGGAAACCAGCATTGACCTGATCACCGAGACCGAGCTGTTTGCCGCCGGCCCCACGACGCGCCGCCGCAAGAAGCAGGAGCAGGTCAGCGATGTGGAAGCGCTGATCAAAGACCTCTCCGAGCTGAACGTGGGCGACCCGGTGGTGCACGGCTCGCACGGCATCGGGCGCTACCGGGGCCTGATGCACATGGACATGGGCAACAAGAACGCTGCGGGCGAGCCTGAGCTGCAAGAGTTTTTGCACCTGGAATACGCCGACAAAGCCACGCTCTATGTGCCGGTGAGCCAACTACAGCTGATTTCCCGCTACACCGGCGTGAGCGCCGACGAGGCGCCCCTGCACCGCTTGGGCAGCGGCCAATGGGAAAAGGCCAAGCGCAAGGCGGCCGAGCAGGTGCGCGACAGTGCGGCCGAGCTGCTTAACATTTACGCCCGCCGTGCGGCGCGCGAAGGCCACCCCTTCCGCTACAGCCCGGGCGATTACGAGACCTTTGCCAACGACTTCGGCTTTGAAGAAACCGCCGACCAAAAGGCGGCCATCCACTGCGTGATCCAGGACATGATCTCCCCCCGCCCCATGGACCGCCTGGTCTGCGGCGATGTGGGCTTCGGCAAGACCGAAGTGGCCTTGCGCGCCGCCTTCATCGCCGTCACTGGCGGCAAGCAAGTGGCGTTTCTGGCGCCCACCACCCTCCTGGCCGAGCAGCACTACCAGACGCTGGTGGACCGCTTCAGCAAATGGCCGGTGAAGATTGCCGAGATGAGCCGCTTCCGCAGCGCCAAGGAAATTACGGCGGCGATGAAGGGCGTGGCCGATGGCACCGTGGACATCGTGGTGGGCACCCACAAGCTGCTGAGCCAGGACACCAAGTTCGCTAACCTCGGGCTGCTGATCATCGACGAAGAGCACCGTTTCGGCGTGCGCCACAAAGAGCAAATGAAGGCGCTGCGGGCCGAGGTGGATGTGCTGACGCTCACCGCGACCCCTATCCCGCGTACGCTGGGCATGGCGCTCGAAGGCTTGCGCGATTTGAGCGTAATCGCCACCGCCCCCCAGCGCCGTCTGGCTATCAAGACCTTTGTGCGCTCTGAGGGCAATGGCGTGATCCGCGAGGCCGTGTTGCGCGAGCTCAAGCGCGGCGGGCAGGTCTACTTCCTGCACAACGAGGTGGAGACCATTGAGAACCGCCGCCAGAAGCTCGAAGAGCTGCTGCCCGAAGCCCGCATTGCCGTGGCCCACGGCCAGATGCCCGAGCGCCAGCTCGAAGCCGTGATGCGCGACTTTGTGGCCCAGCGCTACAACCTGCTGCTGTGCTCCACCATCATCGAGACCGGTATTGACGTGCCGAGCGCCAATACCATCGTCATGAGCCGAGCCGACAAGTTCGGCCTGGCGCAGCTGCACCAGCTGCGTGGCCGCGTGGGCCGCAGCCACCACCAAGCCTATGCCTACCTGATGGTGCCCGACATCGAGGGTCTGACCAAGCAGGCGCAACAGCGCCTGGATGCGATTCAACAGATGGAAGAACTCGGCAGCGGTTTTTACCTGGCCATGCACGACTTGGAGATTCGCGGCGCCGGCGAGGTGTTGGGTGAAAACCAGAGCGGCAACATGCTGGAAGTGGGCTTCCAGCTCTACAACGAGATGCTGAGTGAGGCTGTGCGCTGCCTCAAAAACGGCCAGGAGCCGGACCTGCTGAGCCCGCTCAACGTCACGACGGAGATCAACCTGCACGCCCCCGCCCTGCTGCCCGATGACTATTGCGGCGATGTGCATTTGCGCCTGTCCTTCTACAAAAAGCTGGCGACGGCCAAAACCACCGACCAGGTGGACGGGCTACTGGAAGAAATTGTGGACCGCTTCGGCAAGCTGCCGCCCCAGGCGCAGACGCTGATCGACGTGCACCGCCTGCGCGTGATCGCCAAACCCTATGGCGTGATCAAGGTCGATGCGGCGCCCGGCGTGATGAACATCACCTTCAAAAAGAACCCGCCGGTGGAGATGATCAAGCTCATCGAGCTGATCCAGAAAAACAAGCACATCAAGCTGGCCGGCAACGAGAAGCTGCGCATTGAGCGCGAGCTGCCCGAAGTCAAAGACCGGGCGCAGATGGTGCGCGACATCCTGCGCTCTCTGGGGCAACCCGTCGCGGAGAAGGCCTCCGCATAGAAAAAATCAGGCTCTAGCGCTCATCCAATATGCGCTAGTAGCTACTAAATTTATAGCAAATCACCTTATGCCCAGCACCGAACTCTCCCCCGGCCTCGTCGTCCAAAACCTGCCTGCCTCGCTGCGTTTGAGCGACTACAAGCTCATCGCGTTTGACATGGACTCGACCCTCATCAACATCGAGTGCATCGACGAGATTGCCGATGCCGTGGGCCGCAAAGCCCAGGTAGCCGCCATCACCGAAGCCGCCATGCGCGGCGAGATCACCGACTTCAAAGACAGCCTGCGCCGCCGTCTGGCTCTGCTGCAGGGCGTGACTGAGGCCGACCTGCACGCCGTGAAAACCGAGCGACTGCGGCTGAACCCCGGCGCGGCTGCGCTGGTCGCCGCCTGCAAACAAGCGGGGCTCAAAGTGCTGCTGGTCAGCGGTGGCTTCACCTACTTTGCCTCGCATGTGTGCGAGCTGCTGGGCATCGACTTCATGCGCTCCAACGCGCTCGACATCCAGGATGGCGCGCTCACCGGCGGCCTGGTGCAACAGGCCTGGGGCGATATTTGTGACGGCGCCGAGAAACGCCGCACTTTGCTGGAAGTCGCGTCGCTGATGAACATCCGCCCCGAGCAGTGCATCGCCATGGGCGACGGCGCGAACGACCTCCCCATGATGGGTGCCGCAGGCCTGTCAGTGGCCTACCACGCCAAACCTGCCGTACGCGAGCAAGCCCAGGTGGCTATCAATGAAGGCGGCTTGGACCGCCTGTTGGAAGTACTGAAGGCCTGATCGCCTGCTAAAGACCTTGAGCTGGCGGTTGGGACGTTTGCCGACGTCCCTCAGGCACTGTGCACCTGGGGCTGCCCCTGATCCACCACAAAAGCGGCCAGCGTGCTGACACCGCTGTCTGCGCGGGTCACGTCATCCACCACCCGCAAGCGCACGCTGAGCTGTTGCGGGGTGATCTCCGCCACCCCGTAGCCGCGCCGCTCACGGTCAGCCATAACGAAGTGCGGGTTCTCCGCCAACACCTCCGCCAAACCCTTGTTGTCCCCACCGCGAGAGGTGATGCTGGTACCGCAAAACTCCACGCCCACCGCTTTGCTGTCCGGCCGCGCGTAATCGGCTTTGACGTGCCCCACCCAGTTGGAATGCACATCGCCGCCCAGAAACACCGGGTTGCTGACCTTGTGGCGCTGCAAGGCCTGGGTAAGTCGGGTGCGTGCGGGCGCATAGCCGTCCCATCCGTCGTTGTGCAGCACCAGACCGTCGCCGGGCTTGAAGTCGCGCTGCCCGAACACGGTTTGCTGCGCAATCACACTCCAGGTGCCGCCGCCGGTGGCCAAAGACTGATCCAGCCAGCGCTCCTGCTCAACCCCGAGCAAGGTGCGGGCAGGATCATTCCAACTGGCGCAGGTGGCGGGATTCACCCCACTGGAGCCGAACGCACCACCCTTGGTGCACGCCTGCCGGTCGCGGTATTGGCGGTCGTCCAGGGTGTGCAGCACCGCCAACCGACCAAAGGCCACGCGGTCATACAGTCGTAGCTCGCTGCCGGTTTGTATCACACCCGCCAAGGCTTTTTGCAACACCGAAGCCCGCAGGGGCATGTGTTCGTAATAGGCCTGGTAAGCCGCCAGACGGCGTGCGGCAAAGTCCGGCACCTCCGGCCCGAAAGTGCCTTGCACTCCGCCGGCGTAATCGTTCTGCACCTCATGGTCGTCCCAGGTCACGATCCACGGGCAGGCTGCGTGCATGGCCTGCAGATCAACGTCACTTTTGTACAGCGCATAGCGGGCGCGGTAGTCATCCAAAGAGATAGTGGCGTTGGTGGGCACGCGCCGCACAGACTTGCTGCTGCCACCGTACTCGTAGATGTAGTCGCCCAGGAACATGACGGCATCGAGATTTTCAGCGCGCATGTGCCGGTAAGCGCTGTAAAAGCCGTGCTCCCAATGCTGGCAGGACGCATAGGCCAAGCGCAACTTCTGCGCGGCGGCACCCGGCGCGGGGAAGGTGCGGGTGCGCCCGGTAGCACTCACGGCATTCCCGACCTGAAAGCGATAGAAATACCAGCGGTCCGGCTCCAGGCCCTGCACTTCTACGTGTACTGAGTGCGCCAGTTCCGGCACGGCATTCACCGAGCCGGTTTGTACCAGGCGCTGGAAACCTTCGTCATGCGCCACTTCCCAGCGCACGGCCACCGGGGCCAAGCCCCATGCGGCGGTATCGGCGGCTTGCGTCTGTACCAAGCGTGTCCACAGCACCACCGAATCGTGTCTAGGTGAGCCACTGGCAACACCCAGTGCAAACGGGTCAGTGACCAATCGAGGCTGAGCACGGGCACTGTCGGGCAGCCACAAGCCCCCGGCAATGGCACCTGCCATCGCCAGCACACGCCGCCGCTCGAGGAACGATGGGGTGTCAACAGTCATAGGGAATACGCGGTTCGCTTACTCCGCAGCGATCTGGCGCAATGCCTGCTCAAACACTTCGGGCGGCTGGCCACCGGAGATCAAATGCCGGTCATTGATGACCACGGCCGGCACCGAGTGAATGCCGGCATTCAAGTAAAACTGTTCCTGCTCGCGCACCGCATCGGCAAACTCGTCCCCCGCCAGGACTGCGCGTGCCTCGTCGCCCGACAAGCCCACCGATTCGGCCGCCTCCACCAGCACCGTGTGCTGGCTCGGGTCTTTGCCATCGGTGAAATAGGCTTTGAACAGCGCTTTTTTGAGCGCGGTTTGCAAACCGGTGTCTTCGGCCCAATGCAGCAGGCGGTGCGCGTCAAACGTGTTGTAAATGCGGGCGCGCTTGTCCATGTTGAAGGTGAATCCCAGCGCCTCGCCCCGTGCGCGGATGTTCTCGCGGGCGGCAGCGGCCTGCTCCGGCGTGGAGCCGTATTTTTTGCTCAGGTGCTCGGTGATGTCTTCGCCCTCGGGAACCATTTGCGGGTTCAGCTCAAAGGGTTGGAATTGCAAATCCACCTCCACCTCGCCACCCAGGCGGGTCAGCGCGGTTTCCAGCGACTGCAGGCCGATGGCACACCAGGGGCAGGAGACATCGGAAACAAAATCGATTTTCAATCGCTGGGTCATAAATATTTAAATAGTTAAAAAATTTGCACAAGCGGCATAAAACAAAGTTTACAATTGCAACGTTTTTGCCACTTAAATCACCAAATCATGTCCGCTGTGCGTTTTTTGGTTGCCGACAGCAGCCCTGCATTACAAACCTTTGTCAAAAACCTGCTCGTGAACTACGGCTTTGAGGCGGCGTGGGTGCACACCAGCCGCGATCCGCAGTCGGCCCTGGCTGCGGCCAAGGAGCAAGCACCGCACTTTTTGCTGACCGACTGTTTTTCCAAAAGCGCCTTGGATGCCGTGACCCTGGTGCAAGAACTCAAAGCCCTCAACCCCGACCTTCGCTGGGCGCTGATGAGCGCCCAACTCCACCCCGAATTGAACGACACCGCACACCAGCAGGGCGCGATGTTCCAGTTGGAAAAGCCTTTTGGTGTGCACGACATGCAATCCGCCATGGGCAAAGCGCTGGAGCAATGGGGCCGGGACAACCACGAGGTCGGTCGGCGCATGCCCGGCTACCGCCGCCCCCGCATGGCCCCCACCGCGCCACTGGTGCCTGACACCCCCACGCTCAAAGCAGGCGACCTGGTGGACTACCAGGGCACCCGGGACCGGGTGCGCTACGTGATCTTCCGGCGTGGCGAACTACTGGTACAGCTAGACAGCACGCCGGGCATGCTGCCGGCCACCAAGCTCCGAAAACTGTAGCAGCAGGCGCTTACAGCGCCTGCCCGAGGCGGGCAATACCCTCTTTGATTTTGGCCGCGTCCGCCGTGGCAAAGCTCAGGCGCAGGGTTGTCTGGTCCGGGTCATGCGCATAGAACGGCGCACCCGGCACAAAGGCCACGAGCTTGTCGATAGCGCGCTTGGCAAAGTCACCCGCATGGGTGGGTTTGCCATGGGCACCGGTCAAGCGCACCCAGAAGAACATGCCGCCCTGCGGAGCGTCAAACGCAATCGCATCGCCCAACTCCGATTGCAAACATGCCGCCATGACACGGGCCCGCTCGGCATAGGTGGTGCGCACGGCTGCAAGCGCCGTGGGCAAGCGGTTCAGGGTGAGGTAATGGGCGGCGGTGGCCTGGGTAAGGTTGCTGGTATGGGCATCGCTGAACTGCTTGCACATGGTGGCGCGGCTGAGCAAAGCAGGCGGCGCAATCAGCCAGCCCACGCGCAAACCGGGGCTCAGCACTTTGCTGAAGCTGCCGCAATGCGCCAACCACTCGCGGCTGCCGGGCACCTCGTCACTCAAGGCCAAGAGGCTGGGCGGAGGTGCCTGGTCGAAAAACAGCTCGCCGTAGGGGTCGTCTTCCACCACCAGGGTTTGGGTGCGGGCGGCGATTTCCAGAATGCGTTTACGACGCTCCACGCTCAGCATCGCCCCGCTGGGGTTGCCGAAGGACGGAATCAGGTACACCAGCTTGGGTTTGTGTTCTTCGATCAAGGCTTCGAGCTTGTCCACATCCACGCCATGCGCATCGATGGGGGCGCCAATCACCTGCGCACCATAAAGGCGGAAGCACTGGATGGTGGCCAAGAAGGTAGGCGCCTCCATGATGACTTTGTCGCCAGGGGAAATCATGGTTTTGCCGATCAGGTCCAGCGCCTGCTGGCTGCCAGTGGTCACGATCAGCCCGTCCGGCGCCACCGTGGCGCCTTTACCGGCCATGTGCAGGCTGATGCCTTCGCGCAGGGGCTGCCAGCCTTCGGTGGCACCGTATTGCAGCACCGGGCCAGGGTTGGCGGTGAGCACGGCGTCGGTCGCCTGGCGGATGCCCTCCACATCAAACAAGGCGGGGTCCGGAAAACCGCCGGCAAAGCTGATGATGCCGGGCTTGCCCAGCAGCTTGAAAAGTTCGCGGATGGCGGAGGTTTCCACGTTGTTCAGACGGTCGGCAAATTGCATATTCTTATTTCACAATTCAAACAAAAAATTATTAATAGTCAGCACAAAACCAGATTCACAAGCAGCAAAAGTAGGAGTAAATTGTCTCCGACAACGGCCCGACAGACGAACCAGGAGACACCATGACCCAGCTCACCGCGTTCTTTGAAACAGTCAAACTGCCCTCCATGTCCGAGGTGGCGCA
>Ga0228698_1001163_pt1 | contig 13912 bp, 14 predicted proteins | sample McNCre117_Aug_MG_FD_178015 | JGI IMG/M metagenome (GOLD analysis project Ga0228698, IMG submission 178015) | Freshwater microbial communities from McNutts Creek, Athens, Georgia, United States - 1-17_Aug_MG | ecosystem: Environmental > Aquatic > Freshwater > Creek | place: USA: Georgia...
TGTTTCCGAATCCTGCCATGAGCCTTTCCAAACAACCGCCACTCGATACGACCCGCTTCATCGCGCGTCACGTGGCGGGCCTGCGCCGCTCCGGCATCCGCGACTTCTTCGAACTAGTCGCGAAGACCGACGGCGTCATCTCCCTCGGCATCGGCGAGCCCGATTTCGACACCCCGCAGCCGATCCGTGATGCCGTGAAGACGGCCATGGACACCGGCAAGACCCACTACACGTCCAACCTCGGCCTGCCTGAGCTCCGGAAGGAGATCTGCCGCTACGCCGAGGGGCATTTCAAGGTCAGCTACCGCCCGGACGACGAGGTGCTCGTGACCGTCGGCGTCTCCGAGGGCCTCGACCTGACGCTGCGCTCGCTGCTCAATCCCGGCGACAAGGTGATGTATCACCAGCCCTGCTATGTTTCCTATGCGCCGTCGGTCGACCTGGTCCACGCCGTGGGCGTGCCGGTGGCGACGCACGCCGCGGACCGGTTCTCGCTCGACGCTCCGGCCCTGCAGGCGGCTTGGCAGCCGGGCTGCAAGCTCCTCCTCCTGAACCTGCCCTGCAACCCGACCGGCGGCGTGTGCTCGCGCGAGCAGTTGGAGCGCATCGCGAAGTTTGCCGTGGAGAAGGACCTGATCGTCGTCAGCGACGAAATCTACTCGGAGCTGGTCTTCGAGGGCGTCCACACGAGCATCGCCAGCCTGCCCGGCATGCGCGAGCGGACGATCCTGCTGCACGGGTTCTCGAAGGCCTTTGCGATGACCGGCTTCCGCCTCGGCTACGCCTGCGGCCCGGCGCCGCTGATCGAGGCGATGATGAAGGTGCACCAGTATTCGATGCTGTGCGCCCCGAGCATCAGCCAGGAAGGCGCCGTGGCGGCGCTGCGGCTGGGCGACGATGCCACCAAGTTCATGCGCGACCGCTACCGCGAGCGCCGCGACCTCTTTGTCCGCCGGATCAACGCCGCCGGCCTCAAGTGCCATGCGCCGCGCGGCTCGTTCTATGCCTTCCCCTCGGTCGAGGGCACCGGGCTGAGCGAGGGCGACTTCGCCCGCCGGCTGCTCACCGAGCACAAGGTCGCGGTCGTGCCCGGCACGGCCTTTGGCGACGCCGGCAAGGGTCATGTGCGGGCCTGTTTCACCGCCAACGAGGAGAAGCTGACCGCCGCGTGCGACCGCATCGAGCGCCTGCTGAATTCCTTGAAGACGCCCGTCACGGCTTGAGCCTGATTTCCGCCCAAAGAAAACCCGTCCCCGCAGGCGCAGGGACGGGTTTTTGGCAGAATCAGGCCCGGGCGGGCTTAGAAGGTGTAGGCAAGGTCGATGGTGCCCCAGAAATGGCTGCCAGAGAGGCCGGCGATGTCTTGGTCGGCATACTGGACGCCGAGGGTGAGCGTGGCGGCATCGGACAGCTTGTAGGGCAGGGTCGCACCAAAGCCGTAGTAGGTGTAGCCGCTGCCGGCGTCGGGTGAGACGTTGCCGACGGTGGCGAGCACGTTGACCGTGATCTTGTCGTCGATCTTGATGCCGTAGCCGAGGGCCTCCTGGATGGTGAAGGCCTTGAGGGTGAAGTCGTAGTAGGCGTAGGTGCCGCTGGTGAAGTCACCGATCGTGCCGTTCGCCCCGATGAAGCCCTCGTAGGTGGCCTTGTCCCCGACGCCGAGACCCGGATAGGTGTAGACGGTCAGGCCGACATCCAGGCTCCAGTCCTTGGAGATTTTGAAGCCGGTGTAGCCCGCGGTATAGTCGAACTCGAGCTCATAGCCGCGGTCGACGGGCATGCTGCTCCACACGCTGGCATAGAAATCACCGCTGGTGATCTTGACCGAGGGCTGGAAAGCGCCCTTGGCCAGCTCCACGCCGCGGAAGACGTATTTGGTGGCATAGGCAAAGTCCGCCGTCACCGAGTAGGACGGGGCAGCGGGGGCCGGGGCCGGGGCGGGAGCCTGGGCCGAGAGCGAAGCGCCCGCAACGAGCGCCGCGAGGATGAGTGCAGTCTTCTTCATGATGTAGTAGGTTGGTAGGTAGGTTGGCTGGTTTTCCAGCCGGAGGGGTAAAAGCAAGCTGCGGGCCAATCCGGCATTTATCAAAAACAGCGGCCGGTTATATGACACGGCGGTCAGGCCCCGGCGGCGTGGAAAGGACTTAGGCGACCCAGACCCAGACGGCGCCGGGCATGAAAAAAGCCGCACCGGATGAGGTGCGGCTTGAATGGGGGCCGGCGCTTACTTGCTGGCGGGCAGCGGGGGGGGCGGCGGCGGGGTGGCAATGGAGCTGTCATTCAGCCGCTTCCCGACCATGTCGATCATGCGCTGGATCTCCAGTTCGGAGGTGCGGCGGTTGATCTTGCCCAGCTCGACCGACTTGCTCAGCTCCAGGGCTTCGCGGGTGAGGCGCTCCTTGTCATTGCGGGTCTGGAGAATACCGGCCTCAAGGTCGGCGGCCTCCTTGTTCAACTTGGCCGTCTGGCTGCTGTAATCGTCCGCCTCGTCCTTGAGCTTGGTCATCGCGTCCTGGTAGTCCTTCTCCTTCTTTTCCTCCTTGGCCTTGTCGGCGGCGGCGCGTTCCTCCTGCTTCTTGATGGCCTCGGCGGTCGCCTTTTTCTCGATCTCGGCCTTGCGGTCGGCCTCCACCTTGGCCTCGCGGTCGATCTTCTCCTGGCGGGCGACCTCCTTGGCGTGCATTTCCTTGAGGGCGCCGTTGTAGAAGAATCCGAAGATGGCCAGCAGAACGGCGGGAACGATCAAATAGGACTTGTTCATGTGAGTCGGGAGTGGGGCGGTTAGGATTTCTTGGCGGCGGCGGCGGCGGCCGCGGCCGCGGCGGCCCGGGCTTTTTCCGCCGCATCGATCTTCTCGAGGAGATCGGAGTAATACTTCACGTTGGCCTCGGCCTGCTTGACGTAATTCCGGAGGAACGCCTGTTCATCGGAATATTTCTTCTTCTCTTCCTCGAGCTTGCCGAGGGTGCCCTTGACCTCGTCGAGGTCCTTCTTGAGGCGGACGACCTGGTCGCGGGCGCGGTTGCGTTCGTCGTAAGTCTTCTGGCGGCGATCCTCGGCCTCCTGGCGGGCGGTCGCCTTGAGCTCGGCGATGCGGTCGCGCTCTTTCCGCTCGGCCTCGCGCTTCTTGGAGGCCTCGACGGCGGCCTTGATGGCCTCTTCGCGGGCGGCCATGTCGCGGGCGACCTTCGCCTTGAGCTCGTCGTCGGCCTTCTTCTTGATCTCGGTTTGCTTGGCTTCGTAGTTCTTGTCGAAGCTGTAGTAGAACGCACCAAAGATCAGGGTGCAGATCAACGGGAAGATGATGTAGGCTTTGTTCATGTTCGAATGCTGGTGCGTTAAAGGGGTGGCGGGTTACTGCTTGGCTTTCTTGGCCTCGCGGTCGCGCATGGTGTCCTCGATGGCCTTGATCATGCCCTTGGTCTGCGGGTCCTTGGCCCCTTCCGGCGTGGCGGCGGCCTTCTGGGCGGCATCAAGGGCCTTGTCGAATTTCTTCAACTCAAACGCGATGTAGGCGAGATACATGTAGACCTGATGGGGCTTGGTCAGGTTGCCCTTGGCCACCGCGGCCTCCAGGTGGGGCAGGGCCTCGTCGGTCTTTTCCAGGCCGTGGTAGGCCTGGGCGATCATGAATTCGATCTGGCCGGACTTGGGGAAGACCTTGCTGGCCTGCTTGAGGACATCGATGCTCTTGAGCGGGCGGTCCAGCTGCTGGTAGCAGAGGGCGTAGAGTTCCCAGTTTTTCTGCTCGTTGTCGATGGTGCCGGCCTTGAGCCCGGCGTCGAGGAGGTCGGCCGCCTTCTCATACTGGCCCATGTTGAAGTAGATGCCGACCAGGTTGAAATTGTACTGGGGCGTGTTCATGTGCCCCTGCGCCTGCGCCCGCTCGATGGTGAGGGCGGCCCGGAGCTCCTGGCTGGTGCTCAGGTAGGTGGCGGCGAGCTGCTGGTAGTAGGTGGAGCTCTCCGGCTTCTGCTTGATGAGCACCTCAAACATCTCGGCGGTCTCCGCCGTGCGGCCCAGCTGTTGCAGCGCGGCGAGCTTCAGCACGTAAAAGGTGTCCTTGGGGTGGATCGCCAGGTGCAGGCCGATTTCCGTCTGGTCCAGGGAGCGCTGCACCAGCTTGAGGTCGGGCTTCTCCGGGTTCTGGATGGCCCAGGTGTAGAGCAACTGGGAGTAGAGAAGCTGGGCGTCGGCCGTGGACTTGGGGTTGAGCTTGAGCCACTGCTGCATGCTGTTGTCGGCCTTCTGGAACAGCTTGGACGCCACCGCGGGGTTCTTCGACTGGACGGCCTCCTGCACATAGAGCTGGGTCAGGTAGTTGAGCAGGTCGCGGGTGATGCGTTCCTCGAAATAGGTCGGCGTCTTGGCCTCGGAGATGGCCAGGGCCCGCTCCATCGGCTCGATGGCCTTGGAGAAATCGCCCTTCTGGAACAAGGTCTGGACCTTGATCTGGTAGAGCATGGCGGCGTCGTAGCTGTCGGCCGGGACCTTCGCGATCTGGGCATCCAGGATGGCGATTGCGGCGTCATAATTCTTGGCATCAGCCACGGCCTTGAATTTCGGCAGGACCTCGCTGGTGGCGTCGGTGAACGCATAATCCCGGACCGGCTGCTGCTGGGCGGGGAGCGTCACGGCCAGCACGGCCGCCCCGAGCAGGGCGAGGAAGGGACGGAAGGTGGGGGAAGAGAGGTGCGACATGTCGGCCGGCGGGATTATTTGTTATCCTCGAGGTTGAACTCGATGAGCTGGGAGGCCTTGGTGGCGACCGCCTTGCCGCCCTTGCGGCCGGGCTTGAACTTCCACTTTTGCACGGCCTGCATGGCCGGCACCTCGAACTCACGGTGGGAGGAGCGGATGACGCGGGTGTCCACCACGTCGCCGCTGGAATTGATGATGAACTCGACCGCGACCTCGCCGCTGATGCCGGCGCGGCTCATCTCATAGGGATATTGCGGCGGATTCTGGACGCGGGCCACGGGCTTCTGGTCCAGGTTGTTGATGTCGAAGAGATCCTTGATGCCGCGGCCGAAGTTGGCTCCGGGCGGATTGACCGGGATGTTGATGGCGCCCTTGGCGGCCGTCATGCCCGGGGGCGGGGGGGGCTGCAGGGGCTGGGTGAAGGCGTTCACCGGCACCACGGTCGGGAGATCCACGAGGCTGGGGGGGGCCATCACGTTTTCCATGGGCTCGTCCTGCAGTTCCTCGACCTTCTTCTCCTCGTCCTGGTCCAGGGGCGGCATTTCCATCTGCACGACCTCCTCCTTGACCTCGGCGACACGCTTGGGCGGCGCCTGCTTCCCGGCGAAGGGGTTCAGCGCGACGAGGTGGACCGCGACGGAGACCATGAGGCCGATGATGAGATCTTTGTTCATGGCGCTTATTTGCCGGTCGGGCGGGTGCGGGTTTCGACCGAGAACTTCATGATGCCGGCCTTGCGGACCTCATCGAGCACCTGGACGGTCGCGCCGAAACGGGCCTTCTCGTCGCCCGCGATCAGGATCTTCGGATCCTCGGTCTGGGACTTGTAGGCGGTGATGCGGCTGGGCAGATCGGTCATTTCCATGGGCTCGCGGTTCCAGAAGAGGGAATTGTCGGCGGAGACCTGGATGGTGACGCTGTCCTTGTTGTCCTGCGGGTCGGAGTTGGGCTTGGCCACCGGCAGGTCCACGGGCACGGACTGGATGCGGTTCAGGGAGAGCGTGAAAAGGACGAAGGTCGCGAGCAGGAAGAAGATGACGTCAATGAGGGGGATGATCTCAATGCGCGCCTTCTTGCGGGCCGGGAGTTTGATTTTGGTGCCTTCCATGTGGTGTGGGCTGCGGGCAGAGAGAATGACGCGCGAGGGGCCGGTTTCTTAGGCGGGGGTCAGCGGACGTGGGTTTCGATGAACACGCGGGTGAAGCCGGCCTTGCGGGCCTCGTCGAAGACGTAGATGGCTTGGGCGAAGAAGGCGCGCTCGTCCCCGTTGATGAGGATGCGGCCGTCCGGCTGCTCGCGCTTGTACTGGAGCAGGCGCTGGGTGAACTCGTCCAGGGTGATCAGGTCCTTGTTCCAGGCGACCGTGCCCTCGTCGGTCACGCTGATGGTGACGGTGCCGTTGGGGTCGCGGGGGACGCTGCTCTCGGCCGTCGGCAGCTTGACGCTGATGCCGTTGGACTTGTTCAGCGAAAGCGTGAACAGAACGAATGTCGCGAGCAGGAAGAAGATGACGTCAATGAGAGGGATGATCTCAATGCGCGCCCTTTTCTTGCCGCCTGGGCCTGTGCCGCCGCCACCACCGTGCATGACAGTTAGTGTTTAGAGGTTAAGTCGATGAGGGCCGGGGCCGCTCAGCGGCTCTTGGCGCTCTCGGCCTTGTTGATGATGATCTCGAGCGAGTTCGAGGCGTCCTCGATGTCGTGGCGGGCCTCTTCGGAACGGGCGTTGAGATAATTGAAGGGCAGGAGGCCCATGATGGCGATGGCCAGACCGCACATGGTGGCGATGAGCGCCTCGGCGACGCCGCCGGTGATCTTGGTGGCGGCCGAGCCGATGTCGCCGCTGCCGCTGTTCAGCGCGGCGAAGGTGCCCATCATGCCGGTCACGGTGCCGAGAAGGCCGAGGAGCGGGGCGGCGGTGATGCAGGTGTCAAGCGTGGGCAGGCCCTGGCTGAAGCGCTGCATCTCCTGGCTGGCGGCGCGGGTGAAGGCGTTGCCGAGGGAGTGCTCCTTGTGGGTGAGGGCGTAGACGAGGATGCGGGCCACGTAGTCCTGGCTCTTCTTGCCGAGCTCGACGGCGCCGTCGATGTCGTTGGTCTCGACCTTCTCGAGCATCTTGTCGACGAGCTCGGGCTCGCGCCGGCGGTTCTCGCGGACGATGAACAGCACGCGCTCGATGGCGACGGTGATCAGGAGGAAGGAGACCACCAGGATCGGCCACATGATGGGACCACCATGCTTGAACAGTTCCATGGAAGTCATGGGACTGCCGTCCGGGTTAGTGAGCAGAATCGCCAAGGGCAGGGATGCGGTGATCATAATGCGTGTGGGCTGATGGGTTTAACCGTGGGTAATATTCCTTAAATGGAAAGTCGGGGGGCGTGAAGCAAGCAGCGCGCCATTGGGGTGCCCATTATCGGCGGCGCCGGAGGCACGGCGAGGGGAGGAGGAGGTGGGGAAGCGGGGACAATGGGACCAAATTACTGTCGGGAAACCAAATGTTGCCGAGATTCACTTTGGACTGTCAATGCGCTTTCTTGTGCCTAAGAAAAAATTAATGCGCATCGATTGGCTGCCCGACTAGGACTCGAACCTAGACAGAACGAGTCAGAGTCGTTCGTGCTACCATTACACCATCGGGCAGTGACAATCTTGCGTGTGCTGCGGCGGACATCGTTCGCGCATCACCGACGGAAAAATGGAGCCGGCGATGGGATTCGAACCCGCAACCGCCTGTTTACAAAACAGGTGCTCTACCGTTGAGCTACGCCGGCGAGGCGTTGCTGCGCAACCGAACCAAAGTGACTGGCAAAAAACAGAAATTGGTGGCTCCCCGGGGACTCGAACCCCGAACCAATTGATTAAGAGTCAACTGCTCTACCATTGAGCTAGGAAGCCAAAAATCGAAGGGGCAAAAGTTATTATCGGGCAGGCCATGTCAACGACATTTCCTTGTTTTGCCGCGCGCCAGGATCTCCCCCGCGGAACCATCCCCGCCGGGCTTCGCCGGCTCCGGGGCCGCCCGGTGTAGAAGCCTGCGGGGGGCGGAGTTAGGCGGGCGGTTGCGCGGCCCCGCACTTTGTTGGACAAAACTCTTGCCAAGGCCGCGCGCGTGCTCTGTTTTCGCCCGCTCCATCCATGCAAAAGACCAAAAAGTCCGTTGCCAAGCGCTTCAAGATTTCCGCCACAGGAAAGCTGATCCGCCGCACGCCCGGCTTCCGTCACCTGCTGGCCGCGAAGAGCACGAAGTCCAAGCGACGTGCCTCCCGCGACAAGCTCGTGGCCCCCGGCCATGCGGCCCCGCTGCTCCGCTGCCTGCCCACCGGCCTGCGGTAAGCTGTCGCGCAAAACCATAACTTGCCAGGCGGGTGAATCCTAACGAGACGACCCGCCGGCACTAAAACCACCTATATAACATGGCTCGTGTCACCAACTCCCCCGCGTCGCGCAAGCGCCGCAAGAAAGTGCTGAAATACGCCAAGGGCTATTTCGGCAACAAATCCAAGCTCTACCGCTACGCCAAGGAAGCGGTGCAGCATGCCTGGCAATACGCCTACATCGACCGCAAGAAGAAGAAGGCCAACATGCGCGGCCTTTGGATCGTGCGCCTCAATGCGGCCTGCCGCGAAGCCGGCATCACCTACAGCCGCTTCATCGAGGGCCTCAAGGCCGCCAACATCCAGCTCGACCGTCGCCAGCTCTCCGAGATCGCGATCGCCGACGCCGTGGCGTTTGCCGGCCTCGTCAAGCAGGCCCAGGCCGCGCTGAAGTCCAAGGCCGCCAAGGCCTGATCTCCCGGCGGGCCTTTGGAGGCTCGCCTTCCGGTCAAAAAGACCATTTCAGTGAAGGACGGGCTCCCCGCGGGCCCGTCCTTTTTATTTTTTCCATGCAAGCCACCCTCACCGCCCTCCTCGCCAAGGCCACGGCCGAGCTGCCCGCGCTGAAGTCCCGCGCGGACTTCGAGGCCGCCAAGGCCCGCTACGTCGGCCCGCACGGCGAGTTCACCGCCCTGATGAAGCAGATGGGCACGGTGCCGAAGGAGTCGCGTCCCGCCATGGGCAAGCTGGTCAACGAGGCCAAGGCGCAGCTGCAGGTCCGGCTCGACGCCGCGCTCCAGCGCATCGCCGATGCCGAGATCTCGGCCCAGCTCGGGCCCGCCATCGACCCCACGCTGCCGTCACCCGACGCCGGCCCCGGCACCTCGCACCCGCTCACGCTGGTGCGCGAGGAGATGTGCCGCATCCTCCGCAAGGCGGGCTTCACCGTGGTCGAGGGCCCCGAGGTCGAGACCGAGTATTACTGCTTCGACGCGCTCAACACGCCCGCCGACCACCCGGCCCGCGACGCGCAGGACACATTTTATTTCCCGGAGAAGGCGCGCTTCGGCAACATCACCAAGAAGGTGCCGGAGGAGAAGTATCTGCTGCGCACGCACACCTCGTCGGTCCAGATCCGCACCATGCTCAAGGGCGAGCCGCCCATCCGCGTCGTGTCGCCCGGCCGCGTCTACCGCCGCGACACCTCGGATGCCACGCACAGCGCCAACTTCCACCAGATCGAGTGCCTCTACGTGGACAAGAACGTCACCGTGCGCGACCTGAAGGCGCTGCTCGACTATATCTTTGCCGCCCTGCTCGGCAAGGACACCCGCACGCGCTTCCGGCCGCACTACTTCGGCTACACCGAGCCCAGCTTCGAGGTCGACCTGTCCGCCAGGCACCTGCCCAAGGTCAACAAGGAGTGGATCGAGATCGGCGGCTGCGGCATGGTCGACCCGCTCGTCTTCGAGGGCGTCGGCTACGATCCCAAGGTCTGGAGCGGCTACGCCTTCGGCATGGGCCTCGAGCGCCTGGCGATGCTGATGTATGGCATCGATGACATCCGCTACTTCTACCAAAACGACCTGCGCTTCCTGAAGCAGTTCGCCTGAGACCGCTCCGATGAAACTTTCCCGCAACTGGCTCCGGCAATACGTCCGCCTCTACGCCACCACCGAGGAGCTGCAGCGTGCCATCACCTTCCTCGGCTTCGAGGTCGAGGGCGTGCATTCCACCGGCCTGCCGCCGCTCGGGCAGGTCGTGGTCGGCGAGATCAAGACCCGCGCCAAGCACCCGAACGCCGACAAGCTCTCGGTCTGCACGGTCGACGTCGGCCCCGCCCACGGCGGCGTGCGCACCATCGTCTGCGGTGCCCACAACTGCGACGCCGGCAACCGCGTGCCCGTGGCCCTGCCCGGCGCCGTGCTGCCGGGTGATTTCAAGATCAAGTCGTCCAAGATCCGCGGCCAGCAGTCCGACGGCATGATGTGCGCGGCCGACGAGCTGGGCCTCGGCGGCGACCACGCCGGCCTGCTGGTCCTCGCGCCCGACGCGCCTCTCGGCGAGGCGCTCAACAAGGTGATGCCCGACGGCGACACGGTGTTCGACATCGAGGTCACGCCGAACCGCCCCGACGCGCTCTGTCACATCGGCATGGCGCGCGAGCTCGCGGCCTGGCTGCGGGCGGAGCTGCAAATCCCGGCCATCAAGTTCAGCGGCCAGCCCGCGGGTGCGCCGCGTCCCGACATCCTGAAGAACATCCGCGTCGACGCGCCCGAGGACTGCCCGCTCTACGTCGGCATCGCCGTTGCCGGCGTGAAGGTCGGCCCGAGCCCCGCGTGGATGCAGGAGCGCCTGACAGCCGTCGGCCTGCGCCCGATCAACAACCTGGTCGACGTGGGCAACTACGTCATGCTCGAGCTCGGCCAGCCGCTGCACGTCTTTGACGCCAGGAAGATCGCCGGCCGCTCGATCATCGTGCGCCGCGCCACCGACGGTGAAAAGCTCGTCACCCTCGACGAGAAGGAGCGCCTGCTCAACAGCCGCATGCTGGTGATCGCCGACGAGGCCAGGCCGCTGGTGGTGGCCGGCATCATGGGCGGGCACGACGCGGGCGTCGACGCCACCACGACCGACATCGTGCTCGAGGCGGCCTATTTCCGCCCGCAGTCCATCCGCTGGACCTCCAAGCGCCTCGGCCTCGCCTCCGACTCCTCCTACCGTTTCGAGCGCGGGGTCGACCCGCACGGCACGGTCGCGGCCGCCCGCCGCGCCATCGATCTGATCCTCGAGACCGCCGGCGGCACGGTCGTCGGGCCGTCCTTCCAGGTCGGTGGCGACCGGCCGTGGTCGCGCGAGATCAAGGTGACGCCCGGCTACATCCGCGCCAAGGTGGGCTTTGACATCACGGACGACGAGATGCGCGACGCCTTTCACGGCCTGCATCTTGCGATCAAGGGCGAGCACGAGACCGCCGACGGCCTCGAGTGGACCGTGGCCATCCCGAGCTATCGCGGCGATCTCGACCGGCCGATCGACCTGGTCGAGGAAGTGTTGCGCATCTACGGCACCGACCGCGTGCCCGCGGCGGTGTGCGCGGGCCCGGCGCTGGTCGACGGGGACGACGACCCGATCGCCGTCTTCAACCGGCAGGCCACCGATTACCTGGCCGGCCAGCATTTCCACGAGGTGGTCAACTACACGCTGCGCTCGAAGCAGGAGCTGGCCACGTGGGCCTCGGCCGCCGCGGTCGAGGAACTCGGGCTGGCGAACCCCTTTGTCGACGACCAGTCGCACCTCCGGCCGACACTCATCCTCGGCATCATGGAGTCGCTCAAGCTCAACCAGTCGCGCGGCGTCCCCGCGGCGCGGCTGTTCGAGACGGGCCGCGTCTTCATGGAGCTCAACGGCACGGTGCAGGAGTGCGTGGCCGTGGGCTTCGTGCTCTGCCACAATCCCAAGGACCGCGCGTGGTTCGCCCGGCCCGAGCCGGATTTCTATGCGGTGAAGCGCCACCTGGAGATCCTCGCCCGCGCGGCCGGGATCGACCTGGCGGCGCAGGAACTGGTGCCCGTGCGCGGCGCGTTCTGGGGCTGGCAGGAGGGCCAGTCGGCCGCCGCCGGTGAGATGAAGGACGGGTGGACCGCGCGCTTCGGCCTGCTGAACCTCGCCATGGTCCGCGCCGCGGGCCTCGAGGGCAAGGTGTGGGCCGGCACGCTCGCCTTCCTGCCGACCAGGCTCCCGGCCGCCGCCGGCCACCGTCGTTACCAGCCGTTCAGCCTTTTCCCGGCGGCCCTGCGCGATCTCGCGCTGGTCGTCGATGCCGCGCGCCACGCCGAGGAGGTGCGGACGCAGTTGCTCGCCGCCGCGCGGGCGGCGACGGCCGGCACGGCCTTCGCGGTCGAATCCGTCCAGGTCTTCGACGTCTACGCGGGCTCGGGCCTGCCGGCCGGCAAGAAGAGCCTGGCCTTCGCGCTCTCGTTCCGTTCCGCGGAGCGCACGCTGACGGACGACGAGGTCAACGCGGCCTTTGCGAAGATCCAGCTTGCCGTCGCGGCCGACGGTACGATGGCCGTGCGGGCCTGAGCCGCTAGCTGGCGAACCGGTCGAGGAAGGTCCGCACGTCCGAGGGCACGGTCTTCGGGAAATTGGGCACGATCAGCTGGAAAAGCTGGCGCACCTCGTGCTGCTGGGCGGCCGTGAGTTTGCCGCTGGCCTTGGCTCCCTCCTGGTAGCCGATCTGCAGGCCGGGGGTGGCGGCGCTGCCGCGGATGAAGTAGTCATGCGCCAGCAGCTCGAAGTGCTCGATGACCTTGCCCGTGCTGTCGCGCCAGACCGAGAGCTTGATCTCCTCCTCGCCGGCGTATTGCTCCTTGAGGAGCCCCGGGGAGTCCTGGTCGACCGAGCCGACGGGTGCGAGCATGGCGCCCAGTGCGACCGGCTCCACGAGCTGGCGGAAGGCCTTCTGCGTGTAGCTGTCGGGAAACTTGAGCGCCACGCCGCAGGTGGCATATTGCGGGCCCGACCAGAAGTGGGCGATGGAGGCGTCGATTTCGAAGAGCTTGTGGTCCAGCTCGAGCTTCAGCCGGCAGTTCTCCCCGCGCTCGCCCATGGCGGCCGGATGCAGCCGCATGCTCACGCCACCGGACGACATGTTGACCAGCTGCCCGCCCCAGTCCATGGCCCGGTTGTCGTCCGCCTTGAGGATGTTGCCCTCGCCGTCGCGGCCCACCAGCGTGACCTTGGCCTTGAGGGGATATTTGGCGCCGACCGGGTAGCGGGTGGCGCCGCGCTTGTCCCCCAGGCCGGTGCCGGCCTTGAAATTGAGGATCTTTTTGAAGAGGAGCACGGGGCACGGATAGGCTAGTTGCGGCGCTGGTTCAAGCTCGGTCATAGGGGCCCCGGCGGCCCTTTTGCCGGTTGCCAACCGGCGCTTCCGCCGCCTGCTTGGAGGCTGCACCGGCCCACCCATGAGCACCAACCGCGACCTGAACCTGGACTACGTGGCGAACCTCGCCCGGCTCGCGCTGACCGACGCCGAGAAGGCCGGGTTTGCCCGGCAGCTGGGCGACATCCTGCAGTACGTCGAGAAGCTCAGGCAGGTGGACGTGGCGGGGGTCGAACCCATGGCCCACGCCTCGCCGGTCTTCAACGTGTGGGAGGCGGATGTGGCGCGCCCGGGCCTGCCGGTCGAGGCGGCGCTGCGCAATGCGCCGGCCCGGCGGCAGAACATGGTCGTGGTGCCGAAAGTCGTGGAGTAGGCCATGGCGGAAGAAATCCTTTATCAATCCGCCGCCCGGTTGGCGGCCATGCTCGCCGCGCGGCAGATCTCCGCGGTGGAGTTGCTGCAGGCCTGCTTAACCCGCATGCGGGCCGTGGACGGCCGCATCCGGGCGTTCAATTCCTTCGACGAGGCCGGCGCGCTGGCCGCCGCCCGGGAGTCGGACGGCCGGCGCGCCGCCGGCCGGGCCCGCAGCCTGCTCGACGGCATTCCCGTCGGGCTGAAGGATGTCATCGCGACCGAGGGCCAGCCGCTGACCTGCTCGAGCCGGATGCTCGCCAATTTCGTCTCGCCCTACGACGCGACCGTCACCGCGAAGCTGAAGGCGGCGGGCGCGATTCCCTTCGGCCGGCTGAACATGGATGAGTTCGCCATGGGCTCCTCGACGGAGAACTCCGCCTTCGGTCCGACGGCCAACCCGTGGGACCTGACGCGCGTGCCGGGAGGCAGCTCGGGCGGATCGGCCGCCGCGGTGGCGGCGGGTGAACTGCCGCTCGCGCTCGGCTCCGACACCGGCGGTTCCATCCGCCAGCCGGCCGCGCTGTGCGGCATCGTCGGGCTCAAGCCGACCTACGGCCTCGTGTCACGCTACGGCCTCGCGGCGTTTGCGTCCT
>Ga0228698_1001164_pt1 | contig 13897 bp, 12 predicted proteins | sample McNCre117_Aug_MG_FD_178015 | JGI IMG/M metagenome (GOLD analysis project Ga0228698, IMG submission 178015) | Freshwater microbial communities from McNutts Creek, Athens, Georgia, United States - 1-17_Aug_MG | ecosystem: Environmental > Aquatic > Freshwater > Creek | place: USA: Georgia...
AAAGGCTTTTTCTCAGGCGAGGCCATGCCCGAACAGAAGAAGCCGGGCCGGGATTTGTCGAACAGAAACTTGGCCGGCCGGCCGCGCCCGGTGGATCGGTCAGTTCCCGCCCGGCAGCGGCGCCGCTTTGGAGGGGTGGCAGGCGCCTTCCAGGTTGGTGATGTCCTTCCGGGCGATGGCGCGGATGACATGCTGCAGGGCGACCAGGTCAGCCTGGCACTCGCCGGCATCGATCGCCGGCCGCTCGGCTTGGGCCAGCACAAGTGCTTCCAGCAGGGCCTGCTCGCCGGCACGGAAGTAGGCCAGCAGGGGGCTCTTGGTGTGGGCGGGCAGGGTGGCCGCGTGCCGGGGCGGGGCGGTCCGCAGCCGGGCAAAGACCTCGGCCAGCGTCTGGTCGAAGAGGTAGACCAGCGTGTCCGGGCTGGCCAGGGGAGTGTCCACGTGCTCGATCCGCAGGAAGGCTTCCCACCGGGCGCGGATTTGCGCACGGCGGTCCTCCAAGGTTCGAATGAACCGTTCTTGCATCGCCCGAGTATGCCGTGTCGCCCGGGGGAACGCTCCGCATCAGTTGATGAACCATCATCATATATTGTCTTAGGGCAGGGAGGATTAGGCCGGGACGGGCGGGCGGGGCGTCCGCCTTATTAATTTCCCCGGATACTTTCCCTGTTGCGCGCAAAGCGGGCCGGACTACGGTCTCAGCATCGTGCCCACGCCCGAAGCCCGCGCCAAACGCAGTCGCGCCATTGTCGAGCAGCTCAAACGCTCGGACATATACAAGGATTATGCCAAGGCATTCCGCGAGACCACCGGTCTGCCCTTCAACCTGCGGGCGATCGAGGCCTTTGACCTGCCGCACCACGACGACCCGAAGGAGAACCCCTTCTGCGCGCTCCTGGCGACCACCAACCAGTCGTGCGCCGCCTGCCTGCAGCTGCAGAAGAAGGTCGAGGAGCAGGCCCGGCTGGAACCCAAGACGCTCAAGTGCTTCGCCGGCCTGTGTGACTCCGCCGTGCCCGTGCGGGTGGGCGAGAACCTCGTGGCGTTCCTCCAGACCGGCCAGATCCTGCTGCACCAGCCGAAGAAAACCGAATTCTCCAAGCTCGCCCGCGACCTCATCAAGATGGGCGTGGACACCGACCTGAAGCGGCTCGAGGAGGCGTATTTCCAGACCCGGGTGCTCGGGAAGCAGCAATACGAGGCCGTGGTCCGCCTGCTCACGGTCTTCGCCCAGCACCTGTCGTCCCTCAGCAACCAGCTCATGGTCACGGCCGAGCCGGTGGAATCACCGATGATCTCCCGGGCCAAGGTGTTCATCACCGAGCACCAGAACGAGGAAGTGTCGCTCCGGCAGGTGGCCTCCGCCGTCAACACGAGCGCGTTCTACTTCTGCAAGATGTTCAAGCAGGCGACCGGCCTGACCTTCACGGACTACCTCGCCCGCACCCGCATCGAGAAGGTGAAGAACCTGCTGCTCAACCCGCACAAGCGCATCAGCGAGGTCGCCTACGAGACGGGTTTCCAGTCGCTCTCGCAGTTCAACCGGGTTTTCCGCCGGGTGACCGGTCAGTCGCCGACGGTCTGGCGGGCGAAGCTGCCGCGGGCGGGCTGACCGCCCCGCCGGTCCGGGCGGCCTCGACCTGCTCGCGCAGTTTCCGCACCTCGTGGATGAGGTGGTGGATCTCCGTTTCCTCCTTCAGCTGGGCCTTCTCGAGGAAGAAACTGGCGACATAGGCCGTGAACGTGCCGAAGAAGCTCAGCCCGAAGACCACGAGCACCACCGCGACCACCCGGCCGGCCGCGGTCACCGGGTAATGGTCGCCGTAGCCGATGGTGGTGATGGTGGCGAACGCCCACCACAGCGAGTCGCCCGCCGAGTGGATGTTCGACCCCGGGGCGCCGCGCTCGAGCTCGAAGACCGCGATCGTGGCGAACAGCACGGCGATGACCGACATCAGCCCCACGATGACGAACGTGCCCCGGGCGCGCTCCGCGGCGAAGTGGTGGTAGACCGCCGAGAAGGACCGCAGCGCCCGCAGGATCCGGAACACGCGGAACACGCGGCCCCAGCGGAGCCAGCCGATCTCCGGGATGCTCGACAGCAGGTCGATCCAGCCCAGCCGCCAGAACGCGGGCTTGGACGGCGCCAGCGCCAGGTGCACGAAGAAATCCAGCAGGAAGACCGCGCAGACAAAGTCGTCGATCCGCGCCAGCAGCGCGCGGACCTCCGGGTCGAGCGGCAGCAGGAGCTCGGCCGTGAGCGCCGCGAGCGAATAGAGCGACAGCAGGAGCACGGCGATCTCGAGGTAGATGACGCGGCCGCTCAGTCGGGCGGCTTCCTTCAGGCTCAGGGTCATGGCATGGGCGGGGATGGGACCGGAGGGTAGGGCGGGCCGCCCGCGGGACGCAAGGCCCGCGGCCCGGGCGCGCGGTGCCGGCCATCGCAATATATGCGCAGCGAACGGCAGGTCATGCGCAGCGCTTGCCGCCGCGGTTTTGTAGAGTGGGCTGCCGACATACCACGCCATGTCCGTCATCCCGCTTACCATATTCTTCAGCCTGCTCCTGGCCGGCCTGTTCATCGTCCTGTTCGCCCACGAGCAGCGCCGCCGCCGCTTCGCCAGCGCCGAGCGGGACTCCCTGCTGCCCCTGGCCGACGAGATCCCGCTGGCGGTGGAGGCGGACCACGATCACCCCGAGCCCGGCGCCGACGGCTGCGGCTGCCGCGAGGGCCTGCGCCCGCCCTGTTCCGGCTGCCAGAGGCGGAGCGCCGCCCCGCCGGTCGCCCCGTCCCGCTGATTTCCACGCCATGACAAACGGTCAAAAGATAACCATCGAATTCAACGACAAGGTCGTCCGGCAGTTCCTGCTCGCCTCCGTCCTCTGGGGCGTCGTGGGCATGCTCGTCGGCGTCCTCATCGGCACGCAGCTCAACTTCTGGCAGGCCAACTTCGGCCAGGCCTGGCTGAGCTTCGGTCGCCTCCGTCCGCTGCACACCAACGCCGTCATCTTCGCCTTCGTCGGCAACATGATGTTCGCCGGCGTCTACTACTCGACGCAGCGCCTGGTGAAGGCGCGGCTCGCGAGCGACTTCCTCTCCCAGCTCCATTTCTGGGGCTGGCAGCTCATCATCGTGGCGGCGGCCATCACCCTCCCGCTGGGCCTGACGCGCGGCAAGGAATACGCCGAGCTTATCTGGCCCATCAACATCGCCGTCGCCGGCATCTGGGTGGTCTTCGCCGTGAACTTCTTCTGGACCCTCGCGAAGCGCCACGAGAAGTCCCTCTACGTCGCCATCTGGTTCTACATCGCGACCATCATCACCGTGGCGATGCTCTACATCGTCAACCACCTGTCGATCCCGACGTCGCTGCTGCACAGCTACCCGGTCTTCGGCGGCGTGCAGGACGGCCTGGTGCAATGGTGGTACGGGCACAACGCCGTGGCGTTCTTCCTCACCACGCCGATCCTGGGCATCATGTATTACTTCCTGCCGAAGGCGGCGGAGCGGCCGGTGTATTCCTACCGGCTGTCGGTGATCCATTTCTGGTCGCTCGTGTTCCTCTACATCTGGGCCGGCCCGCACCACCTCCTCAACACCGCGCTGCCCAACTGGCTCCAGCTGCTGGGCATGACGTTCTCGCTGATGCTCTGGGCGCCGTCGTGGGGCGGCATGCTCAACGGCCTGCTCACGCTGCGCGGCGCGTGGGGCAAGCTCCGCACCGACCCGGTCATCAAGTTCTTCGCCGCCGGCGTCACCTTCTACGGCATGGCGACCTTCGAGGGGCCGCTGCTCTCCATCAAGGCCGTCAACGCCCTGGCGCACTACACGGACTGGATCATCGGCCACGTCCACGCCGGCGCGCTCGGCTGGAACGGTTTCATGGCGGCCGGCATGTTCTACTGGCTCGTGCCGCGCCTCTGGAACCGGCCGCTCCATTCCCAGTCGCTGGCCAATCTCCACTTCTGGCTCGGGACCGTCGGCATCCTCCTCTACGTCGCGGCCATGTGGGCCTCCGGCATCACGCAGGGCCTGATGCTCAACGCCACCGCCGAGGGCGGCACCATCCTCAAGTATCCCAACTTCCTCGAGACGCTCAACGCCATCCGCCCGCTCATGCTCCTGCGCGTCGTGGGCGGCGGGCTCTACCTGACCGGTTTCCTCATCATGGCCTGGAACATCTGGCGCTCCATCGCCGGGGCGAAGGCGGTCAACGGCACGATGGAGGTCTTTGTCGAGGCGCCCGTCCCCGGCGAGGCCCTCGGGGTGCGCGGCACCTTCCTCAACGCCCCGGTGGTCTACACCGTCCTCGGCCTTACCGCCGCCTGCGTGTGGATGTTCACGAGCGGCGTGCTCAACGTCCTCGCCCTGCTGGCCACCATGTTCTCTGTGCTGCTGGCCATCGGGCACTTCGAGTCCCGCGGCAAGGCCTGGAGCGATTGGTACGACCGCCTCCTCATCAACGCCCTGCCGTTCACCGTGCTGACCTTCCTGGCCGTCGTGGTCGGCGGGCTGATCCAGATCATCCCCATGATCACGATCGACCGCACATTGCAGACCGAGGACCGCGTCGCCCGCACCTACACCCCGCTCGAGCTGGCCGGCCGCGACCTCTACGTCCGCGAGGGCTGCTACAACTGCCACTCGCAGATGATCCGCACCTTGGTCCCCGATGTGATGCGCTACGGCGAATACTCCCGCCTCGGCGAATCCATCTGGGACCATCCCTATCAGTGGGGCTCCAAGCGCACCGGCCCGGACCTTGCGCGCGTCGGCAGCAAATACAACTACGCCTGGCACTACGACCACCTCGAGAACCCGCGCAACATCTCGGTCGGCTCCAACATGCCGGCCTACACCTGGCTCATGCAGCAGAACACCGACTACGCCTCGCTCTCGGCCAAGATCCGCGTCCAGCGGATGCTGGGCGTGCCGTTCCCGTCCTGGTCGCCGGCCATGATCGACACGCTCGCGAAGGAGCAGGCGAAGGACATCGCGAAGGAACTCAAGGCCCAGGGCCGCTACGTCGACCCCGACCGCGAGGTCGTCGCGCTCATCGCCTACCTCCAGAGCCTCGGCCAGACGTGGGACCCCACGGGCGCCCCGGCCGCCGCCGCTTCCGCCAAGTAATCCCCAACCACGCCACCCATGTTCCACCGCATCATCTACGAAGACTGGCAGCTCGTTTTCCCCGTCCTCGCCCTGGCCGTCGCGTCGTGCGTCTTCCTCGCCGCCGCCTGGCGCGCAACCCGCATGAAGCCCGAGCAGGCCGAGCAGCTCGCGCGCCTGCCCTTCGAGAACCAATAACCCTCCCGCCATGCCCCCGTCCCCGACACCGCCCGACGATCCCGGCATCAAGCTCCGGGAGCACACCTACGACGGCATCCAGGAATACGACCAGCGCCTGCCGAACTGGTGGCTCTACACCCTCTACGGCGCCATCCTCTTCTGGGTCGTCTATTGGTTCGCCAATATGATTTCCGGCCTGGCGACCACGGACGGCGCCCGGGTGGACGCCGCCATGAGCCGGATCGCGGCCGCCAAGATGGCCTCGTCGATCGACGTGTCCAACGACGGCAAATTCTGGGAGATGAGCCGCAACCCGGTGTTCGTCGAGGCCGGCAAGCAGACCTTCACCTCCCTCTGCATCGCCTGCCACCTCCCGAGCCTGCGCGGCAAGTCCGAGAACCCGGCCGCCGTCGGCCCCGACCTCACGGACACCGCCTGGATCCACGGCGGCACGCCGAAGGAAGTCTACACCACCGTCGCCAAGGGCGTCCTCGCCAAGGGCATGCCCACCTGGGAGCCGGTGCTCGGCCAGAAGAAGACCGCCGAGGTCGTCGCCTACATCCTCAGCCATCATCAACCGGGGGAGACCATCACGGTCGAGGTCCCGAAGTGAACTGTAGCCGGGGTCGCCGACCCCGGCCCGGCCTGCCCGAGGCCGGCTACAGCCGGATCCCACCGCTCAAACCACGCATGAGCGCCGAGCCCCCAGTCCAGCCCAGGCCTTCCCCGGCCCGCCATGCGCCGGCCGTGGACTCCGTCACGACCATCAACACCGACGGGTCGCGCTACTTCCTGTATCCCGCCGACGCGCGCGGCCGGTTCATGCACTGGCGCCGGATCAGCGCCTACCTGCTGATCGCGTTCTACCTGCTGCTGCCGTGGATCCCGGTCAACGGCGCCCCAGCCGTGTTCCTCGACATCGCCGAGCGGCGCTTCCATTTCTTCGGCTACACCCTCGCGGCGCAGGACGCCTGGCTGCTGTTCTTCGGCGTCACGGGCCTCGGCTTCGCACTGTTCTTCCTCACGGCGCTGTTCGGCCGCCTCTGGTGCGGCTGGGCCTGCCCGCAGACCGTGTTCCTCGACCACGTCTACCGCCGCATCGAGCGCTGGCTGGAGGGCGACGCCCCGGCGCGCCGCGCGCTCAAGGTGGCGCCGATGACCGCGGACAAGTTCTTCCGCCGGGTCGCCAAGCACACCCTCTACGCCCTGGCCTCGCTCGTCATCACGCATCTCTTCCTCGCGTATTTCGTGAGCCTCCCGGAGCTGTGGTTGTTCATGCACGCGGCCCCCGGCGAGCACTGGGCGTCGTTCCTCTTCGTCTTCACCGCCGCGGGCCTCCTCTATTTCAATTTCGCCTGGTTCCGCGAGCAGCTCTGCATCGTCATCTGCCCCTACGGCCGGCTCCAGTCGGCGCTGACGGACGACCACACGCTGGTCATCGGGTATGACGGCCGGCGCGGCGAGCCGCGCGGCCGGCTGGGCACCCCCGACGCGGGGGCCTGCGTCGACTGCAGCCGCTGCGTCCAGGTCTGCCCGACGGGCATCGACATCCGCCACGGCCTGCAGCTCGAGTGCATCGGCTGCGCCGCCTGCATCGACGCGTGCGACGAGGTCATGGCCAAGGTGCACCGCCCCGCCGGCCTGATCCGCTACGATTCCTTCGCCGGGTTCGCGGGCGGCGTGACCCGCTGGGTCCGGCCGCGCACCCTGCTTTACGGCGCCCTGCTGCTCGTCGGCGCCACGGTCGCCACCTTCGCCTTCTCCACGGTCAAGCCGGTCAACTTCCTCGTCTACCGCACCGGCGGCGCGGCCTATTTCGTCGGGCCGGACGAGGTGCGGGACCAGTTCATGGTGCGGCTCGTGAACAAGCGCGCCGTGCCGGCGACGTTCACGGTCAGCACCGAGGGCCTGCCGGCCGGGCTCCGGCAGAGCGGCTTCGATGCGCCCGTCACGCTGGCGCCGATGGCCGAGACGGTCAGCCCGCTCGTGCTGGTGGCGGGCCGCCATGACTACCACGGGCCGTTCAAGTTCACCGTCCGCGTGCGGGATGCGGCGCGGACCTTCACGCTCGCCCGCGAGGTCGAGTTCATGGGCCCCGATGCCCGCCTGTTGCGGGAGGACGAGGAGGAGCGCGCCCACGACCGGGCGAAGCGCGCGCAGGACCAGAAGGAGGGCCGGCATGAATAGGTTCCGCCCCTGGCTGCTGGTCTCCGTCGTCTTCGCCGCGCTGGTGACGGCGTATTTCTTCGCGTTCCGTGCGGCGCACGAGGCGCAGATCAAGGATGTCCCGCTGGCCGGGAAGGGAGGCCGGCCATGACGGGGGAGCTCGCCGGCATCACCGGACCGGGCACGGCGTTCCTCGCCGGGCTGGTCACGAGCCTGCACTGCGCCGGGATGTGCGGGCCGCTGGCCTGCGCCCTCATGCCGGCGGCGCGCGACGACACCGACCCGCAGGTCGTGGCCTCGGCCTACCACCTGACGCGGCTGGCCGGCTACACGGTGCTCGGCGCCCTGGCCGGCGGGGTGGGGCGGCTGCCGCTGGCCCTGCTCGGCGAAAGCGCGCTGCGCTGGCTGCCGTGGCTGCTGGTGCTTTTCTTTGTCGCGATCGCGTTCCGGCTCGACCAGCGCCTGCCCCGGCTGCCGCTGCTCGGGCACGCCTACGCCGCCCTGCTGGCGCGGCTGCGCGGGGGTTCGCGGCTCCGGGCCGCCGCCGCGCTGGGCCTGGCCACGCCGCTGCTGCCGTGCGGCCCGCTGTATTTCCTGCTGTCGCTGGCGCTGCTCTCGGGTTCGGCCCTGCACGGCGCGGAGACGCTGCTGGCGTTCGGCCTCGGCACCGTGCCGCTGCTGTGGCTGGCGCAGGCCAACTTCCACTGGGTGCGGAGCCGCCTCGGCCCGCGCACGCTGGCGCGCGCCCAGGGGGTGCTGGCGCTGGCCGTCGCCGCGCTGCTGGTCTGGCGGCTGCGCGGGACCCTCGGCCTGGGCGGGCCCGGCCCGGGCGACTTCCTCTGCTTTTGACCATGAATTTTCCGGCCAACGATTTGGTGAACGGGGGTGTGAGCCCGACGGTGCGAGTGCGTGGACTGCGCGCCCCGCAAGCCGCCCCCGTTCACCTTTGCCGACACTGCGGGACGCCGCTGGCGGGGGAGGCGGCGCAGGCCGCCGGCTTCTGCTGCGCGGGCTGCCGCTACGTTTTCCGGCTCGTGTCGGAGCACGGGCTCGACGGTTATTACCGGATCCGCGACACGGTGGTCGCCCCGGTGGGCGAGGCGGTGTTCCAGCCGCGCGACTTCACGTGGCTCGGCGGGATGCAGCGGGCGGCGGAGCAGGCCCCCGGCACGCCGGAGCTGGCCCTCGAGGTGCAGGGCATCTCCTGCGCGGGCTGCGTCTGGCTGATCGAGAAGGTCTTTCACCAGCAACCCGGGGCGCTGCACATCGAGACCGACGCGCAGCTCGGCCGGATGCGGCTGCGGTGGGCGCGCGGGGTGTTTGACGCCCCGGCCTTCGCCGCGCGGCTGCAGTCCTTCAACTACCTCGCCGGTCCGCCCGGCGAGGAGCCGGCGGTGCCCGAGAGCCGGCGGCTCGTGCGGCGCATCGGGCTGGCGGCGGCGTTCTCGATGAACGTCATGCTCTTCACCCTGCCGGCCTACTTCGGCATGGCGGCGACGTTTCCCTATGCGCGGCTGTTCGGCACGCTCTCGCTGGTGTTCGCCACGCTCAGCCTGCTGACGGGCGGGATGTATTTCCTCGGCCGCGCGGTGTCGGCGCTGCGCGCGGGGACCATGCACATCGACCTGCCCATCGCCCTCGGCATCACCGGCGCCTACCTCGGCTCGCTCTACGGCTGGCTGGCGCGCCGGGAGGATTTCGTCTACTTCGACTTTGTCGCGGCGTTCATCCTGCTGATGCTCGTCGGCCGCTGGGCGCAGGTGACGGTCGTGGAGCGGAACCGCCGCCGGCTGCTTTCCCCGCGGGACCGGCCCCAGCCGGTGCGCGTCGAGACGGCCGCCGGCCCGGTCGAGCGGGCGGTCGCCGACCTGCGGGTGGGCGACGTCTTCGCCGTGCGTTCCGGCCAGGTGGTGCCGGTCGAGGCGCGGCTGGAATCGCCGGCCGCCACGGTCGGGACGGCCTGGATCTCGGGCGAGGCCGACCCGCGGGAATGCCGGGCCGGTGCGCGGGTGCCGGCGGGCGCCGTCAATCTCGGCGTGGGCGATCTCCGGCTCCGCGCCACCCGGCTCTGGGCGGGCTCGCTGCTGGCGCAGCTGTTGCAGCCGGTGAGCCGCGACGCCTACCGCCACCAGTTCCTTGAGCGCGTCATCCGCGGCTACCTGCTCGGCATCCTGGCGATCGCCACCGCGACCGGGCTCGGCTGGTGGCTCGGCACGCACGACGCCGTGCGCACCTGGTCGGTCGTCACGGCCGTGCTGGTCGTGTCCTGCCCCTGTGCGATCGGGCTGGCCTTTCCGCTGGCCGACGAGATGGCCGCGACGGCGTTGCGCCGCGCCGGGGTGTTCGTGCGCGAGTCCGACCTGTGGCCGCGCCTGGCGCGCATCCGGAAGATCATCTTCGACAAGACGGGCACGCTGACGCTGGAGACGCCGGTGCTGGCCAATCCCGCGGCGCTGGCCGCCCTGGCCCCGGCGGCCCGCGCCGCGCTGGCGGGGCTGGTCTGCGACAACGCGCATCCCGTCAGCCGCAGCCTGCACGAGAACCTGCTCGCGCTGGACCTCGCGGGCGGGCCCGGGACGCCCGGCGAGCTGCGCGAGGAATCCGGCTTTGGCGTGACGCTGGAGAACGCCGACGGCCGCTGGTCGCTCGGCCGCCCGGGCTGGCGCGGCGGCCACGTGCCGGCGGTGCTCACCGAGGACCACGACACGGAATTCGCCTGCGACGGCGTGGTGCTCGCCAGGTTTCATTTCACGGACACCGTCCGCGCGGATGCCGCGGCGGAAATCGCCGCGCTGCGCGCGCGCGGCCTCGACGCCTGGATCCTCAGCGGCGACCGCCGCGCCAAGGTGGACCGGATGACGCAGGCGCTCGGCCTGCCCGCCGCCCACGGCCTGGCCGAGACGACGCCGGAGGAAAAGGCGGCCTGGATCCGGCTGACCGATGCCCGCGACACGCTGATGCTCGGCGACGGGGCGAACGACAGCCTCGCCTTCGACGCGGCGTTCGCGCGCGGCACGCCGGTCATCCACCGCGGCGTGCTCGAGGGGAAGGCCGATTTCTACTATCTCGGCCGCGGCCTCGCCGGCATCCGCCGGCTCTTCGAGGTCAACGACGCGCGCCGCCGCACCCAGACCTGGCTGCTGGTGTTCTCCGTCGCCTACAACCTCGTGGCCGTCGGCCTCGCGGTCGCGGGCCGGATGAGCCCGCTGCTGGCGGCGATCCTGATGCCGGTGAGCTCGCTGCTGACGCTGGCCATCGTGGCCGGCGGCATGCGGCGCTGGCTGGCGAGGTAGGGGCGGACCCCGTTCCGCGCCCCGCCGGCCTACCGCGGCTCGAACAGCGGCAGGAGCTGCATGCCGGGCACGGTCACGAGGCCCTTGTCCGTGATGCGGATCTCAGGGATGACCGACAGCGGGATGAGGTTGAAGCCCATGTAGGGCAGCGTGCAGCCGGCGGCGGTCCACGCGGCCTTGAGCGCGGTGGACTCGGCGGCGACGGCGGTGGCGCGCTTGTCGGAGAGCAGGCCGGCGACCGGCAGCGCGACCTTGGCGGCCACCTGGCCGCCGCGGATGACGCACACGCCGCCACGCATGGCCTTGATGGTCTTCAGCGCCAGCTGCAGGTCGGCCTCGTTGGTGCCGGCCAGGATGATGTTGTGCGCGTCGTGGCCGACCGAGCTGCCAACCGCGCCCTCGCGGAGGTTGAAGTCCTTGAGCAAGCCGTGCGCGACCCGGCCCGACTTGCCGTGGCGCTCGACGATGGTGACGAAGCAGAGGCCGTGGCGGGCGAACAGGTCCGGCCACGTGGTGCCGGGCGCGGGATCGAGCGCGACCTTGTCGTGGAAGAGGATGATGCCCGGCAGCGCGGTGCGGATGCAGTTCGCCGTGACGGGGCCGGCGGGGAGCGCCGGGGTGAGCTTCAACCCGGGCGAGAGTTTCACGGTCTCGTAGGCGGCCTTGGGGTAGCGGTAGCGCTTCGCCAGGGCCCGGTCGAGGAGCGGCGTGACCTTGCGGTCCTCGACGACGAGTTCGCCGCCATACCAGGTGTTCTGCGGCAGGAGGTCGTCGTTGAGCAGCACGAGGTCGGCCCGGCGGGCGGGCGCGATGCCGCCGAGGTCGCCGTCCTTGGCGTAGCGCGTGGCGGGATGGAGCGAGCCCATGCTCCACGCGGTCGTGGTGCTCATGCCGTGCTTCACGGCCTCGCGGACGACCCAGTCGAGGCCGAAGAGGAAGAGGTCGTCGGCGTCGCGGTCGTCGGTGCAGACGCAGACCCGCTTCGGGCTGGCGCCGAGCTCGGTGATGGTCTTGATGGCCTGCGGGAGGGAGTGCCACGGCGTGGTGGGCGGGCCGCCGCGGAGGAAGACCCAGACGCCGTTCTCGAGGAAGTCGTCGGCGATGTCGCGGTCGATGGCCTCGTGGGTGTCGTTGATGCCGCTGGCGGCGCCGGCGGCGACGAACTCGCGGCCGTAGATGTGGCCGCAGACGGGGCGGCCGCGCTTGATCGCCTCGGCGAGGACGGCGTGGCTGCGCTTGTCCCCCATGGCGACCTGCACGAAGTCCATCTTCTCGCCGAGGGCCACGGCCTCGGGCCATTTGTCGAAGAGCCGGCCGATCTTGGCGGGCGTCAGGTCGCCGCCGGCGGTCTCGAAGCGCGCGGAGGTGGCCGGCACGGTGCTGGGCACGGTGAGGAAGATGTTGAGCGGCGCCTGGCGGGCGTCGCGGAGCATCCACTCGATGCCCGCCGCGTCGCAGACGTTGCCGATCTCGTGGCTGTCGCAGAAGATGGTGGTGGTGCCGTTGAGCAGGGCGCCCTCGGCGTAGGCGCAGGCCGTCATCATCGAGCTCTCGATGTGGATGTGCGGGTCGACGAGGCCGGGCGCCAGGATGCCGCCGCGGGCGTCGTAGATCCTGGTCTTCGCGCCCTTGGCGGCCCGGAAGGTGCCGGCGGGCTTCACGACGGCGATGCGGCCGGACTTGATCCATACCTCGCGGCCGGCGTGGACACGCTCGGTGTAGGTCGAGAGCAGGCGGGCGCCGGTGATGACGAGGTCGGGCGCCTCGCGGCCCATGGCCACGGCGGCCAGCGAGCGGGTGACAGTATGGAGCGGCGGGACGGAAAAGCGCGTGAGGGGCATGGGGGGAATTTGAGCACCGGCAATGCCAGCGGCGAGGAGTTTTTCCGGCCGGCGCGCCCGGCGGCGTCAAATCCCCTTCGGGATCGCGGCGGTCAGGTTGACCGGCGCATCCTCGGTCACGAGGATGTTGTCCTCGAAGCGCACCCCGCCCAGGCCGAGCATCTTTTCCGCCAGCGGCCAGTTGACGGCGTCGCGGTATTTCGCGCGGCGCGCCGGGTCGTTGAGGATCGCCGGGATGAAATACAGGCCGGGCTCGACGGTGACGATGTAGCCGGGACGCAGGACCAGGTCCATGCGCAGCGTGCGGAGCGAGGGCCGCGGATCCTTCGGGCGGCCGGGCTCGAGGCCGCCGGCGTCGCGCACGCCGAGCCCGAGCATGTGGCCGAGGCCGTGCGGGAAGAAAAGCGTGTGCGCCTCCTGCTCGACCAGCGACGCCGGGTCGCCCTTCATCACGCCCATGGCGACGAGGCTGCCGGTCATGTCCACCGCGGTGGCGAGGTGCAGGTCCTTCCACTCGGCGCCCGGCCGGCAGCGCGCGCAGGCGCGGACCTGGGCCCCGAGCACGGCCTGGGCGAGGTCGCGCTGGAAGGCGGAGGGTTTCCCCGCCACGTAGGTGCGGGTGACGTCGATCACGTAGCGGTCGAGCTGCGGGCCGGCGTCGATCAGGATGAAGTCGCCCTCCTTCGCCTGGCGGTCGGGCGAGGGCGAGCCGTGGAAGACCGCGCTCCGGGCGCCGGCCCCCACGATGGAATCGTAGCCCGTGGCCTGCGCGCCGTGGCGGAAAAACTCCGCCTCAAGCTCGATCTGCAGGGTGCGCTCGCTGACGCCCGGCTGGAGCAGCGGCTGGATCTTTGCGTAGCCGGCGGCGGCGGCGGCGGCGCAGCGCTTCATCAGGTCGATCTCCGCCGGCTCCTTGGGCCGGCGGGCGTGCTTGTAGGCCTCGCGGACCGCCGCCGTGCGGGTCTCGTCAAAGGCCACGCCGGCCACGGGCGCGCCGAGCATGACAACCCTGCGGCCCGGCCGGGCCGCGAGCCAGGCGGGGAACTGCGCGAGCCGTTCGCCCGGCAGCTGCTCCTTGCCTTCCCAGACCCGGTCCAGCTCGGTGACCTCCGGCACGAGCGACGTCCAGCCCGACCGCGGGTCGAAGGCGAGGATGCCGCCGGCGGCCTCGGCGTGGCCGGTCAGGTAGTAATATTCCTGGTGGGCGATGAACGGCAGATGGATGTCGCTGATCTCGGGCTTGGGGACCGGCAGGCCGGCGCCGACGAGCAGGATCTCGTCGGCCAGGCCGAGTTGCGGGGCGATAC
>Ga0228698_1001165_pt1 | contig 13896 bp, 10 predicted proteins | sample McNCre117_Aug_MG_FD_178015 | JGI IMG/M metagenome (GOLD analysis project Ga0228698, IMG submission 178015) | Freshwater microbial communities from McNutts Creek, Athens, Georgia, United States - 1-17_Aug_MG | ecosystem: Environmental > Aquatic > Freshwater > Creek | place: USA: Georgia...
CTTGGGTGACCTGTTCGGCCAGCTCGCGCGTGGGGCACAGCACCAGGGCCTGGGTGTCGGGCTGCCTGGTTTGCAGGCGTGCCAGCAGGGGCAGGGCGAAGGCGGCCGTCTTGCCGCTGCCGGTGGCCGCCTGGGCGATCAGGTCGTGCCCGGCCAATGACAAGGGCAGGCTGGCCGCCTGGATGGGCGTCATGCTGGCGTAGCCCAGGGCGGCCAGGTTGGCCAACGTGGCCGGGCTCAGGGGCAGGGTGTCAAAAGCAGGGCCGCCGGTGGGGGCAGCACCGGCAGCGGGGGCCTGGGATGCAGGCGAAGGCGCGGAATCGGTCATGCGCCATTGTCGGGGATCCACCCCCGCCGCGCAGCGCGCTCAGGCCGGGGCGGCCATCAGGCCCAGCTTGGCGCGGGCTTCTTCGGGTGAGGCGATGTCGCGGCCAGCGTTGCGGGCACAGCGGGCCAGCGCTTCAATCAGCGGGCCGTTGCCGCTGGCGCGGGCCCCACCGGGCAGGTAGAAGGTGTCTTCAAGACCTGTGCGCAGCATGCCGCCCAGCTCGGCCACGCGCTGGTGCACCGGCCAGATCTCGTCGCGGCCGATCAGCGTGGCCTGCCACACGGCCTGGGCCGGCATCCAGCGTGGCAGCAGGGCCAGCAGGTCGGCATCACAAGGCATGCCCGATGCCACGCCCATCACCAGGTTGACCTCGGGCACACCCTGGATCATGCCGGCCTTCAGGTACATGGCCACCGAGCGCACGATGCCCACGTCGAAGCATTCGAACTCGGGGTGGGTGTGGGTTTCGGCCATCACGTCCAGCATGGTTTGCACCTTGCTCACGGGGTTGTCAAACACCATGGGCGGCCAGGCCCATTGGCCGTCGTCCTTGATCTTGAGGTAGTTGAGGCTGCCGGCATTGCAGGCGGCGATCTCGGGCTTGACGCGCCGGATGCAGGCCACCGGGCCCGAGACATCCTTGCCCACCACGCCGGTGGTCAGGTTGATGATCACGCCCGGGCAGGCCTGGCGGATGGCGCTGCACACCGCATCGGCCACGTCAGGGTCCCAACTGGGCATGTGGCCGTAGCCTTCATCTTGCATGCGCAGGTGCACATGCATGATGCTGGCACCCGCGTTGAACGCGGCGCGCGCCTCGGCGGCCATTTGCGCGGGCGTCACCGGCACCGGGTGCTGCTTGGGGTTGGTGAGCACGCCAGTCAGCGCGCAGGTCAGGATGGCTTTGTCGCTCATGTCGGGCTTTCGGGGTTGGCGTCAGGGGTGAGTTCAAGTTGCACCAGCAAGGCCCCCTGGGCCACGCTTTGGCGTGTCAACACCGGCACATCGCGCACGATGCCGGGTGCGCTGGCGTGTTGCCACATTTCCATCTTCATGGCTTCGATGCACACCAGGGGCTGGCCGGCGGCCACCACATCGCCCACTGCCACGGCCAGTTGCGCCACCACGCCGGCCACTGGCGACAACACGCGGCTGGCGTCGGCAGCGGCCTGCTGATCGGGCCAGGCCGAGGGTTCTTCAAAGACCAGCGTGGCCGCCAACCAGGCCAGGTGCAGGCGGCGGTCTTCTTGACGGGCGGTGACGCGGCGCTGCACGCCGTTCAGCTCGATGCGCCAATCTGCATGGTGGTGGGCCAGCACCCTGGCCTGGTGCGCCGCACCGCCGTGGGCAAGGGTGAGCCCAGCCCCGGTACTGCTTACTTGAAAGCGTCGCACCTCACCCTGGCACTGCAGCGACAAGGACCAGCCGCCCAGGCTGGCCGGGTGCCCGGCATCGGGCTGGCCAGCCACGATGGCTGCGGCCAGCAGCCAGGCGGTGTCGTCAAGCACCGGCCGCTTCAGCAGTGCATGGCCCTGGCTGGCCCAGTCGTCGATCAGCGTGGTGTGCATCTGCCCGGCTGCAAACGCCGGTTCGGCCAGCAAGCCATGCAAGAAGTGGCCGTTGTTGACCACGCCCATCAAAGGTGAATCGGCCAGCGCAGCGCGCAGGCGGCGGATGGCATCGGCGCGGTTGTGGCCATGGGCGATCACCTTGGCCACCATGGCGTCGTACCAGGGCGTGACCTGGCCACCTTCGGTGATGCCGTGGTCGATGCGCACGCCGGGGTGCAGGGCGGCGTCGGGTTGCCAATGCAGGATGCGGCCGGTTTGAGGCTTGAACCCGTCGCAGGGGTCTTCGGCATACAGGCGGGCCTCGATGGCGTGGCCTTGCAGGGTGACCTGCTCTTGCGTGATCGGCAAGGGCTCACCGGCGGCCACACGCAGCTGCAGCGCCACCAGATCGAGCCCGGTGACGCATTCGGTCACCGGGTGCTCGACCTGCAGGCGGGTGTTCATCTCCAGGAAATAGTGCTGGCCTTGCGCATCCACGATGAACTCGACCGTGCCGGCACCCACATAAGCCACGGCCGACGCGGCCGCCACGGCATCGGCACCCATGCTGGCACGCATCGCGGCGTCCACGATGGGTGAAGGCGATTCTTCGATCACCTTTTGCCGTCGACGCTGGGCGGTGCAATCACGCTCGCCCAGGTGGATGGTGTGGCCGTGCTGGTCGGCCAGGATCTGGATCTCGATGTGTCGGCCCTGGGTGATCAGGCGCTCGAGCATCAGCGTGCCGTCACCAAAGGCGTTGAGCGCTTCGCGCCGGGCACCGGCCAGCGCGGCCGGCAGTTCATCGGCCTGGTGCACCAGGCGCATGCCGCGCCCGCCGCCGCCGGCCACCGCCTTGACCAGCAGCGGAAAGCCCAGCAGCAGGGCTTGCTGCGCCAGGGTGGCGTCGTCTTGCGCGCCGTCCAGGTAGCCGGGCGCACAAGGCACGCCGGCGGCGATCATGCGGCGCTTGGCCTGGGCCTTGTCGCCCATGGCGGTGATGGCCGCGGGCGATGGGCCGATGAACACCAGGCCCGCATCCAGGCAAGCCTGGGCAAAGTCGGCCCGTTCAGACAGAAAGCCATAACCCGGGTGCACCGCGTCAGCACCGGTGGCCTGCGCGGCGGCCAGCAATGCCGGTGTGTTCAGGTACGACTCGGCCGCTGGTGCCGGCCCGATGCACACGGCCTCGTCGGCTTGCTGCACATGCGGTGCCTGCGCATCGGCCTGGCTGAACACGGCCACGGTGCGGTAACCCAGGGCGCGTGCACTGCGGATGATCCGGCAGGCGATCTCGCCCCGGTTGGCAATCAAGACCTTGTGAAAGCTCATGCGGGCTGCCCAGCGCCTGTCATTGGGGGGCCCAGCGCGGTTTGCGCTTTTGCACAAAGGCCAGCGTGCCTTCGCTGCCCTCTTGGCCTTGCACGGCGCGTGAGAACACCAACGCGGCCTCGGCCACCAGATCGGCCGGCCGCATCAGCCGGGCCTTGGCGATCAGGGTCTTGGTGGCTGCCACGGCACCCGGGGCGCATTGAAGGATGTCGTTCATCACCCGGGCCAACGCGGCTTCCAGCATCTCGGGGGTGTCATGCACCTCGTGCACCAGGCGCAGGGCCAGCGCGTCTTGCGCGTTCAGGCGGCCGCCGGTGACCGCCAGGCGCTTGGCTTCCGAGTAGCCCAGGCGCTCCACCAGAAACGGGCCGATCTGCGCGGGCACCACGCCCAGCGAGGTTTCGGGCAACCTGAACTGCGCCGTGCTGCCTGCCAGGCACACATCGGCCACGCAGGCCAGGCCAAAGCCGCCGCCCATCACCGTGCCTTCAACGACAGCGATGGTGGCCAGGCCGGTGTTGGCATAGGCCACGCACAGGTGTCCGAAGCTGGCGTTGGAGTCGGCCATCGGGTCTTCACCGGGGCCGGCCTCAGCGGCGCGTTGCCGGGCCACTGCCATGGTCTTGATGTCGCCGCCCGCGCAAAAGTGCCCGCCGGCACCGCGCAGCACCAGGATGCGCGAGCCCGGTGTGGCTTCGGCCAGGGCCAGCACCTGGCGAAGCTCTTGCACCATGGTTGCCGACATGGCGTTGCGGGCTTCGGGGCGATTGAGCGTCACCGTCCACACGCCGTCGGCATGGGTCACGGCAATGGCCTGCAGTGTGTTCAAGTCCAGGCTCATGGTGTTGCCTTGTTTTGCTAACGTTTTTAGTGAGCGCACTCAGTGCGCACCCTTGGGCAAGGTGCCTTCCAGTTTGCAGATGATGCCCAGCATGATCTCGTCGGCACCGCCGCCAATGGAGACCAGGCGGCTGTCACGGAACGATTGCGAGATCGGGTTGTCCCAGGTGAAGCCCATGCCACCCCAGTACTGCAGGCAGCTGTCGGCCACTTCGCGCACCAGGCGGCCGCACTTGAGCTTGGCCATCGAGGCCAGCTTGGTCACATCCTTGCCGCCGATGTACAGCTCAACGGCCTGGTAGGTCAGGGCGCGCAAGGCGGCCACTTCGGTGCGCAGTTCGGCCAGCCGGAAGTGCACCACCTGGTTGTCGAGCACGCTCTTGCCGAAGGTCTTGCGCTGGCGGGTGTACTCGATGGTTTCGTCGATCAGCAGGTCCATGCTCTTGAGCGACGAGGCTGCGCCAAACAGGCGCTCTTCCTGGAACTGCAGCATCTGGAAGGCAAAGCCCATGCCTTCTTGGCCGATCAGGTTGCGACGCGGCACACGCACGTTGTCAAAGAACAGCTGCGCCGTGTCGGATGAATTCATGCCGATCTTCTTGATCTTCTGCCTGCTGATGCCGGGGGCATCCATGGGCACGATGATCAGGCTCTTGTTTTTGTGGGCCGGGCCATCGCTGGTGTTGACCAGCAGGCAGCACCAGTCGGCCTGCAGGCCATTGGTGATCCACATCTTGCTGCCGTTGATGACGTAATCGTTGCCCTCTACCCGTGCATGGGTCTTGATGGCCGCCACATCGCTCCCGCCGCCCACCTCGCTGACGCCCAGGCAACCCACCATGTCACCGGCAATCGAGGGCACCAGCCATTCGCGGCGCAGCTCGTCGCTGCCAAAGCGTGCCAGGGCCGGGGTGCACATGTCGGTGTGCACGCCGATGCTCATGGGCACACCGCCACAGTTGCAATGGCCCAGGGCTTCGGCCATCACCATCGAGTAGCTGAAATCCAGCCCCGCACCGCCAAACTCTTCGGGGTATTTCAGGCCCAGCAGGCCCAGGTTGCCCAGCTTCTTCATCACCTCGTGGGCGGGGTAGATTTCGGCGGCCTCCCACTCGGCCACATGGGGGTTGATCTCCTTGGTGACGAACTTGGTCACCGTGTCGGTGATGGCATGGTGTTCAGGCGTGAATTTCATGGGGTTTGTCCGGTCAAGGGGGAGGGTGGGCGGTCAGAAACGGGCCACGCCAAAGGCGTTGGGCCGCAGCTTGCGAGCTTCGGCCTGGGCGGCCAGATCCAGGCACAGGGCCAGCACGCGGCGGGTGTCGCGCGGGTCGATCACGCCGTCGTCCCACAGGCGTGAGGTGCCAAACAACACATGGCTTTCGCGGTCGATGCGCTGGCGCAGCTGGCTGCTCATGGCGTCCAGCGCTTCGGTGTTGACGGGCAGGCCGGCTTTTTCAAGCTTGGCGGCGCTGATGATGTTCATGACCTGCGCAGCCTGGGCACCGCCCATCACCGCGGTGCGGGCCGATGGCCAGCTGAAGATGAAGCGCGGGTCAAACCCCCGGCCACACATGCCGTAGTTGCCCGCACCAAAGCTGCCGCCCAGCACCACGGTGAACTTGGGTACCCGGGCATTGGCCACCGCCTGGATCATCTTGCTGCCATGCTTGATGGCACCGGCGCGTTCGGCCGCACTGCCCACCATGTACCCATTGGTGTTTTGCAGAAAGACCAGCGGCGTGCCGCTTTGATCACACAGCTGGATGAACTGCGCCGCCTTGATGCTGCCTTGTGGCTGGATCGCCCCGTTGTTGGCGATGATGCCCACCTGATGGCCGCCCAGGCGGGCATGGCCGCACACGGTGTCGGGTGCAAAGTCGGTCTTGAAAGCCAGAAAGTTCGAGCCGTCCACCAGGCGTGTGATGACCTCGTGGGCGTCGTAGGGCTCGCGGTCGTCGGCGGGCACCACACCGGCCAGTTCGTCGGGCGGATACAGCGGCTCGGCGGCGGGCACGGCCGCAGGCACGGTGTCCCAACGCAATTGGTCCAGCAACTCGCGGGCGATGGCCAAGGCATGGGCGTCGTCGTCGGCCAGGTATTCGCCCAGGCCGGTGGTCTGGCTGTGCAAAGCGCTGCCGCCCAAGTCGTCTTCGCTGCAGTCTTCGCCGATGGCGGCCTTGACCAGGGGCGGGCCGGCTAGGTAGATGCTGCTGCGCCCCTTGACCAGCACCACGTAGTCGGACAGGCCGGGCAGGTAGGCACCACCGGCGGTGGATGCGCCATGCACCACGGCAATTTGCGGGATGCCCGCCGCCGACAGCCGCGCCTGGTTGGCAAAGGCGCGGCCACCCTCGACAAACATCTCGCTCTGGTACATCAGGTTGGCACCGCCCGATTCAACCAGGTAGATCAGCGGCAGCTTGTTTTCAAGCGCGATGGCCTGCGCCCGCAGGGCCTTGCGCAGGCCCATCGGCGAGATGGTGCCGCCCTTCAGGGCTGAATCACTGGCCGAGATCAGCACCCGCTTGCCGGCCACGGTGCCAATGCCGACGATCGATCCGCCGCCTTGCACGCTTTTCTTGCCGTCGTCGTCGTGCTGGCCCCAGCCGGCCAGAGGCGACAGCTCGAGAAAGCTGCTGCCACGATCAAGCAAGCGGGCCACGCGCTCACGCGGCAGCAGTTGCCCGCGCTTGGCAAATTTGTCGGCCTTGGAGGCCGATTCGGCCACCACCTGGGCCTGCAAGGCCTGCACTTGCGCCAGGCGCTCGGCCATGCGCGCGGCGTTGGCCACCAAGCTGGGGCTGCCGGGTTGCAGCCGCGAATGCAGCACGGGCATCAGCGCAGCACCTGGGGTTTGACGGCGCGGTGGAAACCTTGGTAGGGCTCGCTGCGGTCGTGATCAGCCGTGGGGAAGGCCGCCTGGCCCAACGAGGCACCACCATCGATTTGCACGGTGATGCCGGTGATGAAGGCCGCGCCGGGCGACAGCAAGAACACGATGGCCGAGCTGACCTCGGCCTCTTCAGCCATGCGTCGCAGGGGCACGTGCTTCTTCAGGCCGCGGATGTGATCCTTGATGGCGTCGCCATAGGTGTCCATGCCACTGGAGGCCACCCAGCCCGGTGCCACCGCGTTCACGCGCACGCCGGCATGGGCCCATTCAAACGCGGCCGTCATGGTGAGGTTGCTGGTGCCGGCACGCGCCGCGCCCGAATGGCCCATGGTGGGCATGCCGTTCTTGAAATCGGCCGTCATGTTGACGATGGCCCCGCCATGCTGTTGCATGCTTTGCAAGAACAACTCGCGCATCATCAAGAAGCCGCCGGTGAGGTTGTTGGCCACCACCGCGTCAAAGCCCTTCTTGCTGATGAAGGCCAGGGGCGACGGAAATTGCCCGCCGGCGTTGTTGACGAGCCCGGTGATGGGCCCGCCCTTCAGGGCTTCGGCCACGCCGGCCTTCACGGCCTCTTCGTCGCGGATGTCAAAGGCGTGCCAGCTGGCCTTGCCGCCGTCTTCGGTGATCTCGGCGGCCACGGCTTGCAGTTTGTCGATCTTGCGGCCCGACAGCACCACCTCGGCACCCAATGCCGCCAGCTCATGCGCCACGCAGCGGCCAATGCCCGAGCCACCGCCCGTCACCCAGATGCGCCGGCCCGCAAAGAGGCCAGGAGCGAACACACTGCGGTAAGCCGTCTGCGTCATGCGAGATCCTTGTGGCCCATGGGCCCGATGAAGTTGACGTATTGGACGCAGGGGTGACGTTAACGTCAACCGGGTTACCGATAGGTGATTTCACCGAGCCGGATGCGACCGGTCGCTCGATAGCATCCAGGGCACTGCCGCCGCAGACCCGCGCGGCTCCTCCATCACCCCTGCCAGGACACCCCATGGATCTCGCCGAAATCACCGACAAGATGAAAGCCCGCGTGGGCGACGCCAGCACGCTGGGCGCTGTGCTCAAGTTCGATTGCGGCGCCGACGGCGTGGTGGTGATCGACGCGGTGTCCAGCCCCAGCACCGTGGACAACCTGGACCGCGAGGCCGACTGCACCGTGGCGCTGAGCCTGGCCACGCTCACCGACCTGCTGACCGGCGAACTGGAGCCCACCACCGGTTTCATGATGGGCAAGTTCAAGGTGTCGGGCGACATGTCGGTCGCCCTCAAGTTGCAGCGGGTGTTGTGACCGGCTGCAGCCTTTGTTATCGCTGGCACGGCCATGGCTAGCGACCGCGCCTTGCGCGAGACGGCACAAGAGGTGTTGGCCTCGCACCGCGACGAGGGCAGCACCGAGCTGTTTGGCATTTCTGAACTCTGCGACGAGTTCAGCATTTCGCCGCGAGCGATCCGCTTTTATGAAGACAAGGGGTTGCTCGCGCCCCGGCGCATCAACGGCGCCCGCGTGTACACCCGACGCGATCGCGCCCGCCTGGCGCTGATCCTGCGTGCCAAGGCCATTGGCTCCAGCCTGGCCGAGATCAAGCAATACCTGGACATGTACGGCTCACACGGCGAAGGCCGGGTACAGCAGCTGAAATACGTGCTGGCTCGCACCGATGAAACCATCGCCGAGCTGGAGCAAAAGCGCGCCCACATCGAGGCCACGCTGGCCGAGTTGCGGGTCATCAACGCCACCGTTCGTGATGCCCTGGCCGCCAAGCGCTGAGCCAGGCCCACCCCACCATACCGACCACCCCTGCAAGGAGCCACCATGGCCGATGCCTACATCTTTGATCACGTTCGCACCCCACGCGGCAAGGGCAAAAAAGACGGCGGCCTGCACCAGGCTTCACCCGTGTGGCTGTTGCGCACCCTGCTGCAGGCGATGGCGCAGCGCAACCACCTGGACACCTCGCTGGTCGACGATGTGGTGCTGGGCTGCGTGACGCCGGTGGGTGAGCAGGGCGCCGACATCGCCCGCACGGCGGTGCTGGATGCCGGCTGGGCCGAGCGCGTGGCCGGCGTCACCCTCAGCCGCTTTTGTGCATCGGGCCTGGAGGCTGTCAACCTGGCTGCGGCCAAGGTGATGAGCGGCATGGAAGACCTGGTGGTGGCCGGGGGCGTCGAATCCATGAGCCGTTGGCCCATGGGCAGTGATGGCGGAGCCTGGGTGATGGACCCTCGCGTGAACACCGCGCTGGGCTTTACACCGCAAGGCATTGGCGCCGACCTGATCGCCACCCTTGAAGGCTGGGGCCGCGCCGATGTCGATGCTTTCGCGGCGCGCTCGCACCGCCTGGCTGCGGCCGCTCGCGAGGCGGGTTACTTCAACCGCGCCATCGTGCCCGTGACCGACATCGCCGGCCTGCCCATGCTGTCACAAGACGAAACCATTCGCCCGGCCACCACGCCAGAAAGCCTGGCCAAGCTGGAACCCAGCTTCGCCATGATGGGCCAGATGGGTTTTGATGCCACCGCACTGCGCCGCTACACCACCATCGAGCAGATCAACCATGTGCACCATGCCGGCAACTCGTCGGGCATCGTCGATGGCGCGGCGCTGATGCTGATTGGCTCGCTCGAAGCCGGCCAGCGTGCGGGCCTGAAGCCCCGCGGCCGCATCCGCAGCATGGCCGTGATCGGCAGCGAGCCCACCATCATGCTCACCGGCCCGGCACCCAGTTGCGAGAAGGCGCTCACAAAGGCCGGCATGCGTGCCCAGCAGATCGATTTGTGGGAGGTGAACGAAGCCTTTGCCGTGGTGCCCATGAAGTGCGCCCGCGCCCTGGACATCGACCCCGAGCGCGTCAACGTCAATGGCGGCTCCATCGCCATGGGCCACCCGCTGGGGGCCACCGGTTGCATCATCCTGGGCACCTTGCTGGATGAACTGGAGCGGCGTGACCTGTCGACCGGCGGGGCCACCCTGTGCGTGGGCGCCGGCATGGGCATCGCCACCATCATCGAACGCGTCTGACCGGAGCCAAGCCATGACCCAAGCATCCACGCAAGCCATGCAATTTGAACTGGGCGAAGACGGCATCCTGCTGGCCACGCTCGATCTGCCCGGCCGGCCCATGAACGTGCTGAACGCGATCACCGGTGCCGGCATCGAAGCCATGGTGGCCCGGGTTGAAACCGACCCTGCCGTCAAGGGCCTGGTGCTCACTTCGGGCAAGAAGGATTTTCTGGCCGGGGCCGATCTCGAAGGCATCCGCGACATCGCCACCGCGCAAGAAGCGTTTGACCTGTCGATGGTGCTCAAGCGCCAGCTTCGCCGCCTTGAAAAATGCGGCAAACCCAGTGTGGCCGTGATCAACGGCATGTGCTTTGGCGGCGGCTTCGAGCTGGCCCTGGCCTGCCTGCATCGCATCGTGGTCAACGATGGCCGGGGCAAGGTGGGCACGCCCGAGGTGAAGCTGGGCCTGCTGCCCGGCGGCGGCGGCACGCAGCGCATCCCGCGCCTGGTGGGCATCCAGGCGGCCATGCCCATCCTGTGCGAAGGCGGCGAGATCAAGGCCGACAAGGCGCTTGCTCTGGGCCTGGTGCACGCACTGGCCCCCAGTCGCGAAGAAGCCATTGCCCAGGCCCGCGCCTGGTGCCTGGCCAACCCCAAGGCGCAGGCCCCGTGGGACGCACCCAAGTTTCGGTATCCCGGTGGTGATTCACGCTCGCCCGCCGTGGCGCAAATGCTGGCCATTGCGCCAGCCATCGCCGCTGGCAAGAGCTGGAACAACTACCCGGCCATCACGCACATCATGAGCAGCGTGTTCGAGGGCGGCCTGGTTGATTTTGATGCCGCCTTGCTGATCGAGTCGCGCTACTTCGCGGCGTGCGTGGTCAGCCAGGAATCACGCAACATGGTGGGCACGCTGTGGTTCCAGCTCAATGCCATCAAGAAGGGCGCTTCGCGGCCTGCGGGCGTGCCGCCATCCAAGGTGCGCAAGCTGGGCATCCTGGGCGCTGGCATGATGGGTGCGGGCATTGCCTATGTGTCGGCCAAGGCCGGCATCGAGGTGGTGCTGCTCGACACCACGCAAGAGGCCGCCGACAAGGGCAAGGCCTACAGCCAGGGCCTGCTTGATGGCGCCATCAAGAAGGGCCGTGGCACGGTGGAGCAACGTGACGCGCTGCTGGCCCGCATCACGGCCACCACGCACTACGAATCACTGGCAGGCTGTGACCTGGTGATCGAAGCCGTGTTTGAAGACCGCGCCATCAAGGCCGATGTCACCCGCCAGGCCGAGGCGGTCATCGGTGCCGGCGCGGTGTTCGCGTCCAACACCAGCACGCTGCCCATCACCGGACTGGCGCAGGCCAGCGTGCGGCCCGAGCAGTTCATTGGCCTGCACTTCTTCAGCCCGGTCGACAAGATGCCGCTGGTCGAGATCATCGTAGGGCAGGGCACCAACGATGCCACGCTGGCCAAGGGCTTTGATTACGTGATGCAGATCGGCAAGACGCCCATCGTGGTCAACGACAGCCGGGGCTTCTACACCAGCCGGGTGTTTGGCACCTACGTGATGGAAGGCATCGCGATGCTGGCCGAAGGCGTGCACCCCCGCAGCATCGAAGTGGCCGGACAAAAGGCCGGCATGCCCATGCCGCCGCTGGCCCTGCAAGACGAGGTCTCGCTCAGCCTGGGCCTGCATGTGGCCGATCAAACCAGGAAAGACCTGGCCGCTGCCGGCACCGCCTACACCGAGCACCCTGGCATGGCGGTGGTGCGCCAGCTGTGCGAGATGGGCCGCGTGGGCAAGAAGGCCGGCAAGGGCTTTTACGACTGGCCGGCCCCGGGCACCAAGGGCGACAAGCGTCTGTGGACCGGCCTGGCCGAGCTGTTTCCGGTGGCGGCGCAGCAGCCCGATCAGCAGGAGATCATCGACCGCCTGATGTTTGCCCAGGCCAACGAAGCCGCACGCTGCTACCAGGAGGGCGTGCTGCGCTCGGTGGCCGATGCCAACATCGGCTCGATCTTTGGCTGGGGCTTTGCGCCCTTCCACGGCGGTGCGCTGCAGTTCATCAACGCCATGGGTGCCAAACGTTTTGTGGATCGCTCACGCGAGCTGGCGGCCCGCTTTGGCACCCGGTTTGAGCCCGCTGCGGCGGTGGTGCAGCAGGCCGAGCAGGGCGGGCGCTTCAGCGATTGAAGTCAGCGATTGAAGCCCCCGCACCCGGTCAGACGCGGAAGCGCCCCACGGCCTGCACCAGCCGCTCGGCCTGCTCACGCAAGCTGCTGGCGGCGGCCGCTGATTGCTCCACCAGCGCGGCGTTTTGCTGCGTGGAGTGATCCAGCTGCGACACGGCCGAGTTGACGCTGTCGATGCCGTGCGTCTGCTCGGCTGTGGCCACGCCAATCTCGCCCACCAGGGTGCTCACCTGCTGGGCCTGGGTGACCACATCACTCATGGTGCGCTGGGCCTGGCCCACCACCTCGGCGCCATCCTTGATGGTTGTGACGCTCGAAGAGATGAGATCGCGGATCTCCTTGGCGGCGCCCGATGAGCGCTGCGCCAGGCTGCGAACCTCGCTGGCCACCACCGCAAAGCCTCGGCCTTGCTCGCCTGCGCGGGCGGCTTCAACGGCTGCGTTCAGGGCCAGGATGTTGGTCTGGAAGGCGATGCCGTCGATGACACCAATGATGTCGGCGATCTTGCCGGAGCTGGCGCTGATCTCGTCCATGGTGTTCACCACCTGGCCCACCAGGTCACCCGCCTGCGTGGCCACCAGGCTGGACTGACCAGCCAGCCGTGCGGCCTCCTTGGCCGACTGCGCGTTGTTGCGCACCGTGGCGATCAACTCTTCCATCGACGACGCCGTTTGCTGCAAATTGGCGGCCGACTGCTCGGTGCGGGCGCTGAGGTCGCTGTTGCCCGCAGCGATCTGAGCCGACGCCGTGCTCACGTATTCGCCGGTCGACTTGATGTCCCGCACCATGGTGGCCAGCTCGGCCATGGCCTGGCCCAGCGTGCGGGCCATCTGTCCCACCTCGTCTTGCGCCTGGACATCGATGCGGTGGTCCAGATCACCGCGGGCCAGGGCCTCGGCGGCGGCCTGCGCGCTGGCAACGGTCCGGGTGGTGGTTTGTACGATCGACCGCATCAACAGGGCGGCCAGCAGGCCGATGGCCAGCACCACGCCCGCCCACACCACCATGCCTGCCTCGCCGTTGCGCACCCGGCCCTCCAGCGTTGCCTTGACGGTGGCAAAACTGGCATCGACAAGCTTGAACTGCGCATCGATGGCGGTGGTCATCGCGTTGAAGTATTCGACCGAGCCCGCAGACAGTGTGGTGGGCTCGAGCAGTTGCGTCTGCACCAGCTTGTTGGCCTCGGCTATTGCGGCCTTGGCGGCCTCAAGTGGCCCGGCCACTTGCCTGGCCAGATCGGCGTCATTCAGGCTGGCGTAATGGAAATACCGGTCGGTGTCGCCGGCGAACTGGTTCATCTGATCCAGCGTGGCCTTCAGCCGCGCGCGTTCACCGTCTGACATGGTGGCCTTCTTCAGGTACACCGCACCGGTGGCACGCAATTGCCCCATCTGTTCCGTGAGCTTGGGCAGGGCTTCGACCACGGCGGCAATCATGAAATAGCCGCCCGCTTCCGGATCCAGGATCAGGCCGGATCGATCAGCGATGTCAGTCAGCAGGCGCATTTGCAGTGCAACCAGGGCCGTGTGCTGCGCAAAACTGGTGGGCACGTCCAGGCTCTTGGCCGACACACTCTGGCGCAATGCCTTCCACTTGTCCTGCACCTCCTGGCGGCGCTGCCCCAGCAGATCACCCGGGTAGGCGGAGGTAGAGGCCAGCATCTGGTCCAGGGCCTTGTCCAGTTCGGCGGCGCGCCCCTCGCGTGCAGCCTGTTGGCTGTCATTGCCCGCCAGCCAACTGCCCGTGATGCCCCGGT
>Ga0228698_1001166_pt1 | contig 13883 bp, 15 predicted proteins | sample McNCre117_Aug_MG_FD_178015 | JGI IMG/M metagenome (GOLD analysis project Ga0228698, IMG submission 178015) | Freshwater microbial communities from McNutts Creek, Athens, Georgia, United States - 1-17_Aug_MG | ecosystem: Environmental > Aquatic > Freshwater > Creek | place: USA: Georgia...
GCTCATCACGTTGAAGCCGAACCAGCCCACCGCCAGGATCCAGGCGCCCAGCGCCAGGAAGGGGATGCTCGACGGCGGGTGCGCGCTCATCACGTGGCCGCCCTGGCCGTCCTTGCGATAGCGCCCGGCGCGAGCGCCCAGCAGCAGCACCGCGGCCAGGCCGATCCAGCCCCCCACCGCGTGCACCACCACGCTGCCGGCGAAGTCGTGGAACTCGGCGCCGAACCAGCCCTTGAGCAGCGCCTGGATGCCGAAGCGGCCGTTCCAGGCCGCGCCTTCGGACAGCGGGTAGATCACGCCGACGATCACCGCCGTGGCCAGCAGCTGCGGGCCGAAACGGGCGCGCTCAGCGATGCCGCCGGAGACGATGGCGGGGATCGCTGCCGCAAAGGTCAGCAGGAAGAAGAACTTCACCAGCTCGTAGCCGTTCTTCGCCGCCAGCGCCTCCGCCCCGGTGAAAAAGCTCACCCCGTAGGCCACGGTGTAGCCGACGAAGAAGTAGACGATCGTCGAGATCGCGAAGTCGACCAGGATCTTGACCAGCGCGTTGACCTGGTTCTTCTTGCGCACCGTGCCGAGCTCCAGAAAGGCGAAGCCGGCGTGCATCGCGAGCACCATGATGGCGCCCAGGAGGATGAAGAGCGCATTCGCGCCCTGTTGGAGGGAGGAATCCATGGGGAGGGGGCTGGGTGGGCCGGGCTGAAACAGGGCCACCCACGCACCGGATCCAGGCGGCGCGCACCACGAAAGCAATAATTGGGCCAGAATGGTGCAAATTCGAGAATTCAAATCCCCCAGAGTCAGGCGCAACGCACGATCTCTGAGCACAAGTTCCCATCAGTGAATGAATGCACTTTTATGGTGCGTTTTCAGCTTGATTTGCACCACTTTGGGAAATTTCCGCACCAGCGCTGCGCAAGAGAGGAAAAGGCAAGGTCAGACCTCCAACGCCAAGGATTCGGCCCGTGAAGTCCGCCATGCTGGCTACAATCCGCCCGCCGCGTCTGCACCAGTCGCATCGCGGCAGTCGATCCGACTCCCCTTGACGACCGTGCTTCAGCTCGTTCGACTGGCACCCTCGCAACGAGGGACTGCAGGCTGAAGACGCCCCGCCCGACACCCGGGCGACACCCGATGACCTTTGATGATCTGGGCCTGGCCCAGCCGATTCTTCGTGCCGTGCACGAGGAAGGCTACGAGATTCCCACCCCGATCCAGCAGCAGGCCATTCCGGCCGTGATGGCCGGTGGTGACCTGCTGGCCGGCGCACAGACCGGCACCGGCAAAACGGCCGGTTTCACGCTGCCGATGCTGCACCGGCTGGCCGCCACCCCCGCCCCGCGCGATGCGCGCGGCCGCGTGGCCATCCGCGCGCTGATCCTCACCCCCACGCGCGAACTCGCCGCGCAGGTGGAAGAAAGCGTTCGCACCTACGGCAAGTACCTGTCGCTGACCAGCATGGTGATGTTCGGCGGCGTGGGTATGGGCCCGCAGATCGACAAGCTGCGGCGTGGCGTGGACATCCTGGTGGCCACCCCTGGGCGGCTGCTGGACCACCACCAGCAGGGCACGCTGAACCTGAGCCAGGTCGAGGTGTTCGTGCTCGATGAGGCCGATCGCATGCTCGACATGGGCTTCATCCACGACATCAAGAAGGTGCTGGCCATCGTGCCGGCGAAGAAGCAGAGCCTGCTGTTCTCCGCCACCTTCAGCGACGAGATCAAGACGCTGGCCGAGCGGCTGCTGAACAAGCCGCAGGTCATCGAGGTGGCGCGTCGCAACACCACCGCCGAGACGATCGCCCAGCGCGTGATCCCGGTGGGCCGCGAGCGCAAGAAGGAGCTGCTGGCGCACCTGATCCAGAGCCAGGACTGGCACCAGGTGCTGGTGTTCACGCGCATGAAGCACGGCGCCAACCGCCTGACCGAGTACCTGAACAAGGTCGGCATCACCGCGATGGCGATCCATGGCAACAAGAGCCAGGGCGCGCGCACCAAGGCGCTGGCCGAGTTCAAGAGCGGCGAGCTGTGCGTGCTGGTGGCCACCGACATCGCCGCGCGCGGCATCGACATCGACCAGCTGCCGCACGTCATCAACTACGAGCTGCCCAATGTCCCCGAGGACTACGTGCACCGCATCGGCCGCACCGGCCGCGCGGGCGCGCAGGGCGAGGCGCTGTCGCTGGTCTGCGTGGACGAGGAAGGCTTCCTGGCCGACATCGAGAAGCTGATCAAGCGCAGCATCCCGCGCGAGGTGGTGCCTGGCTACCAGCCCGAGCCGGGGGAGAAGCCCGAGCCGATCCAACTCGGCCGGCGCACGCTCAACGGCTCGCTGGGCCCGCGCGCGGGCGGACGCGGGGGCCAAGGCGGCCAAGGGCGCGGCGAGGGCGCTCGACGTGAAGGCGGCGGCGGCGGCGGGGGCAGCAACGCCGGCCGCGCAGGCCATGGCCAAGGTCGCGGCGACGGCCAGACTCGCTCGGGGGGACAAGGCCGCCCGTCCGACGCTGGCCGCCGTCCGGCGGCTGCAGCCAAGCCGGCCACGGGCCAGGGCCAAGGCCAAGGAAATGGCTCGAAATCAGGGTCAGCGAAGCCGACGCAGGCCGGGCGGCACCCTCAATCGGGCCCGAGCTCCGTGAACTCGGACGCCCGCGAAGGCCAACAACGCCCGGCCCGCGGGGCCGGCAGTGCGCTCACACGCCCGCCGACCCGCCCGCCACAGGGGCGCTGATCGAACGCCAGGGACGACCCGATGCCACGCGGGCATCGGGAAGCTGCCGAAGACTACGGCCCAACCAGGCATCGAACAGCACGCGTGTCGCGGCACGCTCCAGCGCCGCCGGCGGCACGCGCGGGGCGTGCAGGCGACGCAGATCCCACAAGGGCCAGACAGGCGCCGGCACCCGCCGCGCCATCGTCTGCCATCCCGGTGCCACGGCCACTTCGGGCCGCTGCACCACCTTGTATCCATTGACGGCACAGAACTGCAGCGCCATGGGGTCATCCAGTGGCACCGCCAGCTCCAGACGCGGCGCGCCACAGGCACAGGCCACGTCCTCGCAGTAGCGCAGCAGCGCCGTGCCCACGCTTTGGCGGCGGGCCTCCGAATCCACGCCCAGGCAGTTCAGCACCGTCACGCGGCGGCCCAGCTGCACCTCCAGGCGGGCAAATCCGACCAGCCCCTCGGACGTGAACGCCACCACCAGGCTGTGGCGCTCATTGCGCAGCCAGTGGCTCAGCCAGGCCTCTTCTAGGTCAGGAAACACGCGCCGCGAGAGCTCCACCAGCTTCGCCCAATCGCGGATGCGCGCCTCACGAACCCGCGGCGGCTCACCCGGCTCCGGGGGGAGCGTGTCGCTGACTTCGGGCTTCGGAAGCATGGCGGATTCTTCTCCGGGTGCAGTCTTGAACTGAGGACTACGTCACAATTTGTAGCCTCCAGCATGACACGTCACCACCTGTAACGCCAGCAGTTTTTCACCCTTGGCGTTCGCGTGGGCTCACGCTGCGAGCCAGTCGTCTCAGGTGCACAACGCGGTGTAACAACACCCCATCGTCACAGCCCTTTCAGGCTTTTGTGTCAAGCCTGTGCGCTCGCGATCGCGTTGACGGAGATCAGGGATGCCGCTCGAAATCGCTGGCGAGGACGAAGCACCGGACGGGTCGCATCCCGCGGCTCTTGACCCAGGGGGGTGTCATCGGCAGAAAACCATACCGGTTAGATGGTTTTTGACTCCCCCGCTTCGTCTGCCGCAAGCCACCCCTCTCAGAAAGTCAAACGCCCCGCCGCCAACTGTTGGCGGCGGGGCGTTACACGCTTTGACCCCTCATCGCTGGCCGAGTGGCCAGGACGGGCGCGCGCAATCGATCAGGGCAAGGAACCGTCGGCGCGGCTGCCAGCCGGCCGAGCCTTGCCCTTGGATGCCGCCTTGTCGGCGGCCGGGGCGGCAGCGGCGTGGGCCTTCTTGCCTGCCTTCTTCGGCTCAGCGGCCTTGCCATCGGTGGCCTTGGCCTTGGCGTGCTTGCCTTCGGCTTTGGCCGCGTGCTTGTCGCCATGCTTGTCGGCCTTGGTGGCCTTGGCGTGCTTGCCGGCCTTCTCGCCAGCGGCCGCCTTCTTGTGGGTCCGCTGTTCGGCGTGCTTCTTGGCGGCCTCGGCATGGGCCTGCTTGCGGGCCTCAGCCTTGGACGGCTTGGCGTCAAACCCGGCGGCATCGGCCTTGGCCGGGGCGCGCTGCGGCAACTCGCCCAGCGCCGGAGCGGGTGCGACCGGCGCCGGGGTCACGGCGATCGGCGCTTGCGGGGCGGCAGCGGGCAGACCGGGGGCCGGGTTCATGGCCGCAGCAGGGGCCGTGCTGGACTGGATCTGGCGGGGCGCCGAACCCGAAGCGGCCGTGCCCAGGGCCTGGGCTTGAACCTGCGCACCGGCAGCAGCCAGGGCAAGAGCCGCAACGGCGGCGTGAATGGACTTCATGGGGTCTCCTGGGACTCTCGAAACACCGGCGTCATCGCAACGGCCGGAACACGATCGGCTTGCCCGGCACACAGACGCTGCAGCGGCACGGGGCTTCAGTGGGAATTATCGGTTCAAGTGAGGCCGTTCCATGCCGCGCGCACCGCCCGGCCGCCCCCCTCTCGCCGACGCCGTGGCTCAATCGAAACGGTTCTGGCGCATCCACTTGGTGGCCACCCACTTCTCGCCGGCCTGCACCGCGGAGCCGCCATGCAGCGAGCGGCTGGAGGGGTGGGCCTGGCCGTAGGCGAAGAACACCGCGTTGCCCTTGATCGGGGCGACCTCGAGCTGCACGTCCGGGAAGGTCGTGCCGCCGCCGCGCTCGACGGTGTTCAGGTACATCACCAGGGTGCCCACGCGCTGACCGCCGCGCTTCAGGATGGTGGCACTGCCGGGCTGGGCGGGGTCGAAGTAGTCGTAGTGCGCCTTGTACTCGGCGCCAGGCTTGTAGTTCAGCACCTGCACGCCCTCGCCGTTTTCCACCGGCCAGTTCACGAGCGCAGCAATGCGCGCCTCGATGCGCTGCAGCAGGTCCGACTCGCCGCGCTGGAAGAACATGCCGTCGCTGGTGCGCGCCGCGTTGACCTCGCTGCCGCCGGTGTCGTTGTCGACGGTTTCGGAGCGCACCAGGCGGGGGCGGGCCTGGGCGATGAGCTCGTCGCACTCCGCCTCGGACATGAAGCCGCCAAACAGCACCACACGCGGGTTGTGCAGGCTCAGCAGCACCTGGACCTCGCGGTCGTGGGCAAACACGATCGACGGCGACTGCGTCAGGTTCGGCTCGGGCACCGGTTCGGGGGCGGGCAGCACGGCCGGCGCACGCAGGCTGGCGAGGTGGCTGGCCAGGGTGTCTTCGAGCGCACCGATGGCCACCGACTCGTCCCAGCCGGCATCGACCATGGCCTTGAGCACCGTCTCGGGGCTGTGGCCGGCCTGGGCCTGCTCGACGATCCACTGGCGCAGCTCGGGGCTGGCGATCTGGGTGGACGCGGTGACGTTGGCGTTCGACGTGGCGGTGGCGGTGCTCATGGGGCGTGATTTTGGCAGCGGCGCAAGGGCCAGAATGCTGAGAGACGTCAACCCCATTGTCAGACTGGGTGAGCAGGTGTGTCCGTCGGTGACGCCGGGCCCGCCCCGCCCGGCCCAGGCCTGCGTGCGACCGGGCGACTCAGGCGCTGCGGCGACGGAACACCAGCCGGTCGGGGCCGGAGGCCGCTTCGTCCCAGGCGTAGCCGGCGCTGTCGAAGCCGGTGAGCTGCTCGGGCCGCTCGCAGCGCTGCTCGATGGCCCAGCGCGCCATCATCCCGCGAGCCCTCTTGGCGTGGAAGCTGACGATGCGCCAGGCGTCGCGCTGCCAGTCCTCGAAGACGCAGTCCACCACCCGCGCCTTCAGCGCGCTGCGGTCCACCGCCTTGAAATACTCCTGCGACGCCAGGTTGACCACCACCGGCCGCGGCGCGCGGGCGCTCACCTTCTGACGCTGGTTCAGGTACTGCGCGATCGCGTCGCCCCACCAGGCGTAGAGGTCACGGCCGCGCGGGTTGGCCAGGCGGGTGCCCATCTCCAGGCGGTAGGGCTGCAGGGCGTCGAGCGGGCGCAGCGCGCCGTAGAGGCCGGAGAGGATGACCAGGTGCTCCTGCGCCCAGGCCAGGTCCTCGGCGCCCAGCGTGCGCGCGGCCAGGCCGTCGTAGACGTCGCCGTTGAAGGCCAGCAGCGCCGGCTTGCTGTTGGCCGGCGTGGCGCGGCGGCGCCAGGCGGCGTAGCGCGCCACGTTGAGCGTGGCCAGCGCGTCGGACAGGTCCATCAGCTCGGCCACCTGGGCGGGCGTGAGCGGGCGCAGCAGCTCGATGAGCTGCGCCGCCTCGGCGCTGAACTTCGGCGCGGTGGCGGCCACGTCGGTGGGGGTGTCGTAGTCGAGCGACTTGGCGGGAGACAGCAGCAGGAGCATGACCGGAGGGCGGAACGAGGGGCGTGCGCGGAAAATCCGGCCGAAGCCTAACAGCGCGAACCGCACCACCCCCGATGAGCCCCACAAACCCGACCGACGCCCTCCCCTGCCCCTGCGGATCCGGCCACCGGCTCAGCGCCTGCTGCGGCCGCTGGCACGGCGAGGCCGAGTGGCTGCAGGCGCCCGACGCCGAGGCGCTGATGCGCTCGCGCTACAGCGCCTTCGTGCTCGACCGGCGCGACTACCTGCTCGCCACCTGGCACCCCCGCACCCGGCCGGCCGACCTGGAGGCGCCCGAGCCGGGCCTGAAGTGGCTGGGGCTCGACGTGCGCAGCCACCGGGTCCAGGACGCCGACCATGCGACGGTGGAATTCGTCGCGCGCAGCAAGCTCGGCGGGCGCGCCCACCGGCTGCACGAGGTCAGTCGATTCGTCCGCGAAGGGGGTCGCTGGCTGTATCTGGACGGCGACGCAGGCTGAAGGCCGCGCCCAGCGACGCCCCGCTCAGGCGCAGCAGGTACCAGCCGGTGGCCCCGCACAGCGCCAGGCTCCACAGCGGCCCGGGCGCCTCCACGGCCACGTCGCTCTGGCCGGACAGCGCCTCGAAGAAGGCGGCCAGCACGTCGTCCTGCAGCCAGCCCTGGGTCAGCTGCGCCGCCGCGGCGTAGGCCAGCATGCCCAGCACCGCGCTGCGCGCCCAGCGCCGCCCCGCCAGCAGACCGGCGCCCACCGCCACCAGCAGCAGGCCGAGGCCGAGGATGCGCCCGCAGAGCACCGGCCGCGCGTGCAGGCCCGGCGCCACCACCGCCCCAGCCAGCGCGAACAGCCCCGCCAGCAGGCACAGCAACGCCAGCGCGAAGACGTCGAAGGCAATCCCCCCGCGCAGCGGACGGGCCGCCGGCAGCGACAGGGCGTGGGGGGACGACAGGTGGGATTCGACGGACATGCACACTCCAGACTTCGCGCCCACGGCCGCCGCGGCGGCGCAGGACGAATGCCGGCATTCTGAGGATCCCACCGCCCCGCGACCACCCCGAGCCCCCGTGGATCGCCCCCCGCGCTGCGGGTATCGTCCGCCGCCGGAACTGCGAGTCCGCCCTGTTTTGTCCCCCCGATTGCCGAGGAAACGCCCCCGATGCACGCCCGCCAGATCGAGCCGATGTTCCGCACGCTGCGCGACGCCAACCCCCAACCCGCCTCGGAGCTGGAGTACAGCTCGGTGTTCGAGCTGCTCGCCGCGGTGCTGCTGTCGGCGCAGGCCACCGACGTCAGCGTCAACAAGGCCACGCGCCGGCTCTTCCCCGTCGCCAACACGCCCAGCAAGCTGCTGGCGCTGGGCGAGGCCGGGCTGGCCGAGCACATCCGCACCATCGGCCTGTACCGCAGCAAGGCCAAGCACCTGATCGCCACCTGCCGCCTCCTGCTCGAGCAGCACGGCGGCGCCGTGCCCCGCAGCCGCGAGGCGCTCGAAGCCCTGCCCGGCGTGGGCCGCAAGACCGCCAACGTGGTGCTCAATGTGGCCTTCGGCGAACCCACCTGCGCGGTGGACACGCACATCTTCCGCGTCGGCAACCGCACCGGGCTGGCCCCGGGCAAGACGCCGCTGGCGGTGGAGCAGCAGCTGATGCGCCGCGTGCCCGCCGAATTCCTGCGCGACGCCCACCACTGGCTGATCCTGCACGGGCGCTACGTCTGCCAGGCGCGCAAGCCGAGGTGCTGGGACTGCGCGATCGCGGCGCAGTGCGACTTCAAGGACAAGACGACGGGGAATTGACGCGCCATTCATGCGCCCTTATTGCGCACTTTCCGCGCATCGAATGCATAGAATCTGCGCATCTCCAACCGCGAGGATGTCACCGTGAATGCCGACAAGGAATCCATCCGCCTCAGCCTGGCCGTATCGCCCGAACTGAACAGCCGCCTGGAGCAGCTGGCAGCGTCCAGCCACACCACCAAGAGCGAGATTCTGCGCAAGGCGATCGCGCTGTTCGACGTGGTGGCCGAAGCCAAGGCCGAGAAGAAGCGCTTCGGCATCCTGGACCAGAACAAGCAGCTCGTGACCGAGATCGTCGGCATCTGACGCCGTGGCCGAGCCGCAGATCAACCTCGGTCAGCTCGTCGGCCGCGACCACAAGTACGAACTGTCGGTCAGCAACGAGACGCCCGAGGACGCGCAGGTTCGGCGCGACAAGGAAACGGCGGACGCCGCCCTGCGCCGGCGCATGACCTTCGCGATGTTCCTGTTCGCGCTGGCGATGACCGCGGTGGTGTTCGGCGGCTGCGTCTGGGTCTTCGCCTTCGGCACGCCTGAGGACCGCAAGTGGGCCGCCGGGGTCGTCAGCGCGATGTCGTCCGGGCTGGTCGGCTACCTGGTCGGGCAAGCCAGGAAGTAGCCCCGGCCCACGGCATCCAGCGCCGTTCAACCCAACTCGGCCCAGGCCTGGATGCGCGCCTCGATTTGCGCCAGCCCGTCGGTCAGCGCCGCGGGGCCGGGCTGCAGGATGTCGCAGGACTTGAGCTCGAAGACCTGGCCGTCGCGCACCGCCGGCACCGCGGCCCAGCCGGGGCGGCTCATCACCTGGTCGGGGCGGAACTTGCGACCGCACCAGGAGCCCAGGATCAGGTCCGGCGCGCGGCGCGCCACCTCCAGCGGGTCGGCGATGATGCGGTCCTTGCCGTGCGAGCGGCCGGCCAGCTCGGGGAAGCACTCCTCGCCACCGGCCAGCGTGATCAGCTCGCTGACCCAGCCGATGCCGGAGATCAGCGGGTCCATCCACTCCTCGAAGTAGACCTTCGGCCGGCGCGGCAGCAACTGCGCACGCGCGGCCGCCGCGTCCAGCCCGGCCTGCAGCTCGGCCAGCAGCGCGGCGGTGCGATCCTGCGCGCCCACCATCGCGCCAACCAGCGCAATCATCCGAAGGATGCCGGCGATGTCGCGGTGGTTGAACACGTGCACCGCCACGCCGGCGCGCACCAGCTGGCTGGCGATGTCGGCCTGCAGGTCGGAGAAGCCCAGCACCAGGTCCGGCTCCAGGTCGAGGATCTTGTCGATCTTCGCGCTCAGGTAGGCGCTGACCTTGGGCTTTTCCTGGCGCGCCCGCGCCGGGCGCACGGTGTAGCCGGAGATGCCGACGATGCGCGCCTCCTCGCCCAGGCGGTAGAGCGTCTCGGTGGTCTCTTCGGTCAGGCAGACGATGCGGCGGGGAAGCAGGTCAGCGGTCATGGGTCAGCGGGCGTCCAAGGGAGGCGAGGCGATCGGCTCGCGCCAGCACTGGCCGTAGCGCAGCGGGCGGGGCCAGTCGGCGGCGGTGGGCTGCGCGTGGTGGCGGCTGCGCAGCGCGTTGATCCAGCCGGCGTGGCCCACCACCAGGCGCGCGGTGGCGCCGTCGGGCAGCGCCAGCCAATCGAGCTGGCGCCGGCGCAGTGCGGCCAGGCTCTCGCCCCCGCCCGGTGCGTGGCCGAGGAAGTCGGCCTCCCAGGCGGTCACCTCGGCGAAGGGGATGTCCGCCCAGCGCCGGCCGTCCCAGGCGCCGAAGTGCAGCTCGGCCAGCCGGGCGTCGATGACGTGGCGCCAGCCCCAGCGCCGCAGCCAGCGGCCGACGTCGGCACCGCGGCGCAGCGCAGAGGTGGCGATCACCCGCGGCAGCCCGGCGCGGCGGGCCTGCTGGCGGATGCGGTGCGCCAGCCGCTTGGCGCGGCGCGCATCCACCGCCAGGTCGCTGCCGGCGCCGATGCAGCGGCCGGCGGCGCCCTCCGGGCGCGGGTGGCGCCAGATCCACAGGTCCCAGGCTTCAGCCATGCAGGCCCCCGCCCAGCGCGGTCTGCAGCGGCAGCACAGCCAGCGCGCCCAGGTAGGCAGCCAGCTCGCCGAGCTGCTGCGCCGCGCCCAGCGTGTCGCCGGTGAAGCCGCCCAGCCGGCGCCGGTACCAACGCGCGCACCACAGGCCCATCGCGATCAGCCCCACCAGCGCCGCCAGCGCGGCCAGCGGCAAACCCCAGGCGCCGAGCACGGTGACCAGCGCCCCAGTCGCCAGCGCCAGCCAGCCCAACGCGACCGCAAGGCCGGCGCCGGAGATCTGCTGCGCCAGCGGCTTGGCCTTGGCGTGCTCCACGTCCCCCGCGTACGGAAGCCTCCAGAGCAGCGCCACCGGCAGCGCGCGCGAGGCCGCGTGCGCCCAGACCAGCAGCGCGGCGGCCAGCGGCAGGCTCTGGGCCGCCAGGCCGTGCAGCGCCGCGGCCTTCAGGCCCAGCACAAAGACCAGCCCGAGGGCGCCGTAGCTGCCCAGGCGCGAGTCCTTCATGATGGTGAGCGCGCGTTCCCGCGACACCGCGCCGCCCAGGCCGTCGCAGGTGTCGGCCAGGCCGTCCTCGTGGAAGCCGCCGGTCAGCCAGACCGAGCCGGCCATCGCCAGCCCCACCGCCACCGGCAGCGGCCAGACCTGCGCGGCGCCCCAGAGCAGCGCCGCGCTGAAGGCGCCGACCCCCAACCCCACCGCCGGGTAGTGGCGGGCGCTGGCGTGCATCGCCTCGGGCGACCAGCCGACCCAGTCGGCCAACCGGCCCGTCACCGGCACGCGGGTGAAGAACTGCAGCGCGATCAGGAAGAGCCGCAACTCGCGGGCGAGGAAGTGCATGGCCGGATCGGGGTCAGGAGGAACTCAGGCGTCTTTATTCGAAACGCCGGCCGACTCGAAGCTGGCCATCTCGGCCAGGATGCGGCAGGCCGATTCGAGCAGCGGCCAGGCCAGCGCGGCGCCCGAGCCCTCGCCCAGGCGCAGGCCGAGCTGCAGCAGCGGCTGGGCGTTGAGTTGGTCGAGCATCAGGCGGTGGCCGGACTCGTCGCTCTGGTGCGCAAAGACGCAGCGCTGCAGCACGGCCGGGCGCAGGCGCGCGGCCACCAGCACCGCGGCGCTGACGATGAAGCCGTCGACCAGGATCACGCGGCGCTCGGCCGCAGCCTGCAGCAGCGCGCCGACCATCTGCGCGATCTCGAAGCCGCCGAAGGTGGCCAGCACGTCCAACGGCTCGACCGCGCTCGGGTGGCGCGCCAGCACGCCGCGCAGCAGCTCCAGCTTGCGCTGCAGCGCGGCGTCGTCCAGCCCGGTGCCGCGCCCGGCGCAGCGCTCGATCGGCTGGCCGCTCAGGCGCGCCAGGATCAGCGCCGCCGCCGAAGTGTTGCCGATGCCCATCTCGCCGAAGATCACCGCGTTGCCCGGCAGGCTGCGCAAGGTCTCGGCCCCCGCGGCCAGCGCGGCCTGGCACTGCGCGGCGCTCATCGCCGGGGCGCTGTGCATGTCGGCGGTGCCCGGGGCGATCTTGCGGATCTGCAGGCCGGGCCGGGGCGCGAAGTCGTGGCGCACGCCAGCGTCCACCACCGTCAGCGCCAGGCCGTGCTGGCGCGCCAGCACGCTGACCGCCGCACCGCCGGCCAGGAAGTTCTCCACCATCTGCCAGGTCACGTCGCTCGGGTACGCGGACACGCCGCGCGCCGCCAGCCCGTGGTCACCGGCGAACACCACCACCTGCGGCGCCACCAGCGCCGGCTGCTCGCGGCCCTGGATCTCGCCCAGGCGGCGCATCAGCCCCTCCAGCAGGCCCAGCGAGCCCAGCGGCTTGGTCTTCTGGTCGATGCGCCGCTGCAGCCGTGCGCTGAGCTCGGCGTCGCGCAGATCGGGCACCTTGGGCAGGTCAAAGGCGGGAACGGTGGCGGGAACGTTGGCGGTCATGGGACAGTTTCCTGGGTTCTTGATGTTCTGAAAGGTCGGACGGGCGGCCATCAGGCGGGCTGCAGCAGCCCGGCCAGCACGCCGGGCTCGAAGTGGCGGTCGATGTAGTCGGCCAGGCCGTCGAAGACCTCGTCGAGCGTGCGGCAGCGCGCGCCGAACAGCGCCTGCAGCACCTCGGGCGATTCGAACAGGCCGTGGGCGTAGAGGCCGAGCACCGGGCCCTGCTGCCAGCCCAGCACCTCGCCCGCGGGGTTGCGCAGCACCTCGGCGCAGCGTTCCAGCGAGGGGTGGAACACCGTCACGCCCTGGTGGATCTCGTAGCCGTCGAAGGCCACGCCGGACAGCGCCGCCCAGGCGCCCTCCAGCTGACCAAAGCTGGCGCGCACCGGCGTGAGCCGCTTGTCGCGCTCGAAGCGGGTGACCAGCGGCAGCAGGCCCAGGCCGGGCGCATCGCCGGCGAACGGGGCGCCAGACGGGGCGCCAAAGTGCTGCACCGCGCTGGACGACTCGACGCCGTCCGGGTCGGTCAGCGTCTCGCCGAGCACCTGCAGGCCGCCGCAGATGCCCAGCACGGCGCCGCCGCGGGCCACGTGGGCGGCGACGGCCGCATCCAGCCGCTGGGCGCGCAGCCAGGCCAGGTCGGCGCTGGTCAGCTTGCTGCCGGGCAGCACGATCCAGTCGGCGCCCTCCAGGTCCGCCGGCTGACGCGCCCACACCAGCCGCACCTGCGGCAGGTTGCGCAGCGCCTGGAACTCGTCGAGGTTGCTGATGCGCGGCCAGGCGATCACCGCCACGCGCAGCGGCCGGGCGCCCGATCCTGCCGCCCCCGCCGCAGCACCGAAGCCCGCGTCATACACACCGTCCTCCTCCGGCAGGCCGTGCTCGCGCCACATCGGCAGCGTCGCCACGGTGGGCACGCCGGTCAGCGCCTGCAGCTGCTGCGGCCCGGGGGCCAGCAGGGCGGCATCGCCGCGGAAGCGGTTGAGCACGAAGCCGCGGATCAGCGCCGCCTCACTCGGTGGCAGCAGTGCGTGGGTGCCGTAGAGGTGGGCGAAGGCACCGCCGCGGTCGATGTCGGTCACCAGCAGGCAGGCCGCCTCGGCCGCCATCGCGCTGCGCATGTTGACGTAGTCGCTGGCGTGCAGGTTGATCTCCGCGGGCGAGCCGGCGCCCTCGATCACCACCACGTCGTTCTCGGCCAGCAGCTCGGTCAGCGCCTGGCGCGCGTGCGGCCACAGCGCCTCGCTGCGCTCGCGCCAGGGCACGGCGCCCAGTTCGCGGTTGACCTCGCCCAGCACCACCACCTGGCTGCCGGTGTCGTGCTCGGGCTTGAGCAGCACCGGGTTGTGGCGCACCTCGGGCGTGCAGCGCGCGGCCAGCGCCTGAAAGTACTGCGCGCTGCCGATTTCGCCCATGCGTCCGCCGGGACCGGGCACGACGCGGGCGTTGTTGCTCATGTTCTGCGCCTTGAAGGGCGCCACACGCAGGCCCTGGCGCACGTACCAACGGCACAGCGCGGTGGCCAGCCAGCTCTTGCCGGCCCCGCTGGTGGTGCCCAGCACCATGACGGCTCGTCCTCGGGTCATGCCCGTCCCTCCTCTGCTTGAATCTGTCGCCACGCCCGCTCCAGCGCGTCCTGCGCGGCGGGCGGCTGCACGCTCAGGCGCAGCCAGCCGGGCAGACCCAGGCCGGCCGCGTCGCGCA
>Ga0228698_1001167_pt1 | contig 13878 bp, 14 predicted proteins | sample McNCre117_Aug_MG_FD_178015 | JGI IMG/M metagenome (GOLD analysis project Ga0228698, IMG submission 178015) | Freshwater microbial communities from McNutts Creek, Athens, Georgia, United States - 1-17_Aug_MG | ecosystem: Environmental > Aquatic > Freshwater > Creek | place: USA: Georgia...
AACACCGCATCACCATCACCCCGCGCAGCAGCGGCATCGCGCTGGATCAACTGCTGCTGGAGAACCCCGCCGAGGAGAAGGTGGCGCATTGATCCCGCGCCACCTGTTGCCCCATTACCCTTGGGCCTGATCCATCAGGTCCATAAAGTCGCGCGCGGCGTTGCGGTCTTCCTCATCCGCAAAGGCCACGTCCAGATCGGGCGCGGATTGCAGCAGATAGAGCAAGGACCAAAGCGCAAAGCGGCGCCCGCGATCCTCCTCCAGCCCCAGTTCCACCTGCATGCGTTCAATGCCATTGACCATCGCATCGGGGCTGATCGCGCCCAGATCCTCTGTGCCGAAAAAGCGGCGGAGTTGATCGTCCAGATCCATGGCGCTTAATTCTGAGGCGCGGGGGCAGGAGCGGGAGCCGCTTCAGCTGCTTCCTGCGCCTTGCGCATGGCAGCCACTTCGGCACCGGTTTTGTAATCCAGCAATTCTACCTGAAACACCAGATCGGCCGAGGGCGGGATCGGCCCGCTGCCCTGCGCGCCATAGCCCAGCGCAAAGGGGATGCACAGGCGGGCAATGCCACCCTTGGACAGCATTTGCAGCCCTTCGCTAAAGCCCGGGATCACGCCATTGACCGGAAAGGCGGCCTGCATACCCTGATCAAACACCGCGCCGGTGGCGGCGATATAGCCGATGTAATTGACCAGCACGAAATCCTCTGCCGCAGGTTTGGCGCCACTGGCCGTGCGCAGCATCGCATAGCCCAGCCCCGAGGGCGCCTTGGCGCTGCAAACGCGCTGGCTGGCGGGCACGGTGGGCTTTAACGGCAGGGGAATAATATCCGCCGCCGCTTTCACTGGGGCAACCGCCAGCTTGGCGGGTGCGGCCTTGCGCGCGACAGGCGCCGCCGCAACAGGACCGGCAGTCAAAGCCAAGGGAACAACCACAAGGGCGGCGAGAGGCGACAGGGCGCGGGTAAGAATGCTCATGGGCACCAGCTATAGGCAAAAGGCGCGAGGCGGGGCAAGGCCCACGCCATTTTGCACTTGGCCCTTTCCCGCGCTAGAGCAGGCCCATGCAGCCTCCCAAATCCCGCAGCCAGCGCAACGCCCCCACCATCAGCGATGTGGCCCGCCATGCCGGTGTGTCGCCCATGACCGTATCGCGCGTGATCAATGGCGAGGATTCGGTACGCCCCGCCACGCGGGAAAAGGTGCAGGCCTCCATCGCCGCGCTGGATTACGCCCCCAGCGCCGCCGCGCGCCAATTGGCCGGTGGCGAGGATACGCGCATCGCCCTGCTCTATTCCAACCCATCCTCGGCCTATCTGTCCGAAGTGTTGATGGGCAGTCTGGACCGCGCCAGCGCCTTGAACGTGCAATTGACCGTGGTGAAATTTGACGAGGCCATGAGCGTGGAGGCTGCCATCGCCCAACTCAGGCGCGGGCGGGTCAATGGCATCGTTCTGCCCCCGCCGCTTTGCGATTCCGCCGCCATGCTAGGGGCTTTGCAGGCCGAGAATATGCCCGTGGTGGCGCTGGCGCTGGGCGCCAACCGGCCCGATGTCAGCAATGTGGCGATTGACGATTTCCACGCCGCCGAAACCATGACGCGCCATTTGATCGATCTGGGCCACCGCCGCATCGGCTTTATCAAGGGCAATCCCGCCATCAGCGCCAGCGACGAGCGCTATCGCGGCTATTGCGCCGCGTTGGAGGCGGCGGCGCTGGCGCTGGAGCCAAGGCTGGTGGCGCAGGGCTATTTCACCTATCGTTCCGGTCTGGAGGCCGCGACGCAATTGCTGGACGCCCCCGCCCCGCCCAGCGCCATCTTTGCCAGCAATGACGATATGGCCGCCGCCGCCGTGGCCATCGCCCATGCGCGCCAGTTGGATGTGCCACGTGATCTGACCATCTGCGGCTTTGACGATACGCCACTAGCCACCACTATCTGGCCCGAACTGACCACGATCCGCCAGCCGATTGCCGATATGGCCCGCGCCGCCGTGGACATGCTGGTGCGCGCCTTGCGCCAGCGCAAGGGCGCCGTGGTGGAGCATGAGGAACTGGCCTATGCGCTGGTGCGCCGCCAGTCGGACGCTGCGCCCAAAGGGTGAGCAGGCGGCGAATCGGGAGGGCGGTATGAAAAGCTTTCCCATTTGACACGCGCCCAAGGCCGATAGGCGCAAAACAGGCGATGCTGCGCGAGGCTTTGCGCCCTGATCTGCGCCTTTAACGCAAATGAATGAATCCGAAGCCTCTTTCCATCAGGCCCCGCCGGATGTTTTGACAATCCTTTTCATCAGCCATTCCGCAAGCCACGATTCTCTACCTATCTGCCCATAAGCCCCATTTTCGGGGCTTTTGGGCGATGCATAGGGCAACATTGACAATTCGCGACGTGGATATGCCCCCGACCCAAGTTGCCCCTGCCCGCTCTGGCCCTGCCCTCGCTGACCCTGCGCCTGCCGCTTCCACGCGGCCATGGCGCAAGGCCGCCGGATTCATCGCCTTTCACCTCGCCTGTTCCGGGCTGATGGTGGGCATTCTGGCCAGCACGCCCGATCCGCGCGGCAGGGTAGCGGTCATCTTCCCGCCATGGTTTTCCGCCGGACAAAGCCTTGGCGCCATCGCAGCGGCCAACGGGCGCCTGATCCGTTTCGGCAATCGCGGCTGGGTGGCCATCGCCGCGCCCGATGCCGCCGGAAAGGCTTTTTCCGGCAAACTCCATTCGGCAGGCGCGCTGGCGCTGGTCAATCCCATCCTTGTTGGCGGTTGCGATGACAGCAGCTCGCCCGCGGTAGCGCAAAGGTAATCCCCCATGGCCTTCACCCTGCCTTCCACCCAAACCGATGTGCCCGATCTCATCTCGCTGCGGCTTAAAGCCAGCCATGCCTTCACCAGCTTTTCCTGGGTGCTGGTGGCGGTCAATCTGGCCTCGGCCAGTTTCAGCGGCATGGACAAAAGCATCGCCCTGTCGGTCTCGCTGCTCAGCGCCCTGGTGGCCAGTCTGGCAGCATGGCGCGATCCGGTGGGGCTTTACGGGCGGTTGACCATCGCGGTCTGTTTGATGAACCAGTATGACACGCTGATCTATGCCACCAGCTTCACGCCCTATCAGCTGGACGCGCATATGCTCTATTTCGTGGTGGCGGCGCTGTTGCTCACCTATTTCTGCTGGATCACGCTGTTGGTGGCCTGTCTGCATACAGCCTTGCAGCATATGGCCTTCAATCTGGTGTTACCCACCTATCTCTATCCCGGCGGCACGGACTGGTTGCGCTTCATCTATCACGCCATCATCCTGCTGACCGAGCTGGGGGGCACGGCCTATATGGCGATCCGCCTGCATGCCATGTTTACCCATAGCCACGAGATGCTCTCGCAGGTGGAAGCCTCGGCCCACATCGCGCAAAGCTTGCGCGAGGAACAGGATGCAGAGCGCCAACGGCTGGAGCAGGAAAATTCCGCCGCCATGCGCAAATTGGCGCAGGAATTTGAACAGGATATTTCGGGCGTGGTGGGGCAGGTCAGCACCTCGGCCAGCGCGATGCAGACCACATCGGGCGATCTGGCCGATATTGCCCGCGAGGTCAGCCGCCTGTCCACCGGCGCCTCCGCCTCCGCCGATGCGGCCTTGCGCAATGTGCATAATGTGGCCGCGTCTTGCGAGGAACTCTCCGCCTCCATCGCCGAGATCGGCGATCAGGCCAGCACCGCCCGCAACACCGCCGGCGTGGCGGTGGAACGCGCAGGACAAGCCAATCGCATGGTGGAAAGCCTGACCCAGGCCACCACCCAGATCGGCCATGTGGTGGAAATGATCTCCTCCATCGCCAGCCAGACCAATATGCTCTCGCTCAACGCCACGATCGAAGCCGCAAGGGCAGGCGAAGCGGGCAAGGGCTTTGCCGTGGTGGCGCGCGAGGTAAAATCGCTGGCCGAACAGACCAGCCATGCCACCGAAGCCATCGCCAAGCAGATCCACGAAGTGCAAGCCGCCACCGTAGAGGCCGACCGGGCGATGCGCGAATTGGGCGATATTGTGACGCAGATCGACACATCCTCCACCATGATCGCCGCCGCCGTGGAAGCCCAGCGCGAAGCGACCGGCGAGATTGCCAGCAATGTTGAACAAGCCGCCGCCCGCACCCGCGACATGGTGGGCGATATTTCGGCGCTGACCGACAAGAGCGAACAGGCCGGCTATGCCGCCTCGCAAGTTTTGTCAGAAGCGCGCGACCTTGCCGCCACCTCCGGCCAGCTGGACGCCAGCGCCCGCGAATTCGTCGCCCGCGTGGGCAGCGGCAAGGCAGGGCAAAGCGCAACGCCCATGGGCGGCATGCGGCGGGCGGCGTGAGAAAGGGGAGTTGGTGGTGAGCCCAGCTGGATTCGAACCAGCGACCTACTGATTAAAAGTCAGTTGCTCTACCGACTGAGCTATGGGCCCCCATGGGGGAGGCCTGAAGCAGCGCGGCCTCAGGCGTCGGGTTGGGGGTCTCTAGGGGCAGTCTGGGCGCGGGTCAAGCGTCTGTTTAGCTGTCTTAGCGTAAAACCTGTTTGCGGGTCGCGCCAATGGGGGGCAATCGCGCTGGCAGGGGCCAAAACAAAGCCGCGTTGGCGGTATAGGCGGTGCGGCACTTGCAAATCACGCGCGCGCCAGATCCCCCCGCCCCACAACACAATATCCAGATCCAGCACCCGCGAGGCCCAGCGCTGCGCCCGCTTGCGGCCAAACGCCCGCTCGATCCGCTTTAACAAGGCCAGCATCGCGGGCGGCGAGAGATCGCTGCGCACGAGCGCCGCCCCATTAGCATATTGGCGCAAGGAAGGGCCAATGGGCGCGCTGCGGATCACCGGCGCCACACGCTCCACCACCACGCCCGCCGCCGCCATAGAAGCCACCCCCGCGGCCAGCACCCTATGCGGGGCGCCATGGCGATCGTGGCGGACATTGCTGCCCAGCGCGATCAGATAGAGGTCAGATGTCCTGCGCCTCATATATCCTGCGCAAGGCGACCATAAAGCTGCGGGCGGCGATCACGGAAGAAGCCCATGCCTGCGCGGTGGGTTTTCGCGCGCGACAGGTCCAGCGTGGCGGTCAGAACGCCCGTTTCCGCCGCGCCATAATCGGCCACGAAATCGCCCCACTCGTCGGAAATGAAGCTATGGCCATAGAAATTCTGGCCATCCTCGCTGCCGATGCGGTTGGCGGCCACCACGGGCATGCAATTGCTCACCGCATGGCCGATCATCGCGCGGCGCCACATGCGGCTCGTGTCCAGATCGGCATCATAGGGTTCGCTGCCAATGGCGGTGGGGTAAAATAGCACCTCGGCGCCCATCAAGGCCATCGCCCGCGCGCATTCGGGATACCACTGGTCCCAGCAGATGCCCACGCCGATGCGCGCCCCAAACACATCCCACACTTTGAAGCCGGTGTTACCGGGGCGGAAATAATATTTTTCCTCGTAACCCGGCCCGTCAGGAATGTGGCTCTTGCGATAGGTGCCCATGATCTGCCCATCGGCGTCAATCATGGCCAAAGTGTTGTAATAATGGTGCCCATCGCGCTCGAAAAAGCTGGTGGGGATGGCCACTTTCAACGCCTTAGCCAAGGCCTGCATGGCGATGACGCTGGGGTGTTCGCCGGTCGGGCGGGCAAGGTCAAACAGCGCCTCGTCCTCCACGCGGCAGAAATAGGGCCCGCTGAACAATTCGGGCGGCAGGATCACCTGCGCCCCCTGCGCGGCGGCCTGTTCCACCAAAGCGGAAACGGCGGCAATATTGGTGGCTTCCTCCGCGCTGCCCAAGGGCAGTTGCAAAGCGGCGACGGTCAATTGGCGTGACTGGCTCATGGCCTGCATCCCTATTGGCCCCGCGCCCCAAAGTCCACCATTGCGATGCTTGGATCACGCCCTATCTAGGCCCCATGACAGAAATTGCGAAAGACCAAGCCATGGCCGAACCCACCCACGCCCAAGCCATTCTCGCCGGCGGCTGCTTCTGGTGCACCGAAGCGGTGTTCCGCCAATTGGCAGGCGTTTCCAATGTGGAAAGCGGCTATCTGGGCGGCACAGTGCCCAACCCCACCTATAAGCAGGTATGCAATGGCGACACCGGCCATGCCGAGGCCATCCGCATCACCTATGATCCTGCGGTTCTGTCCTATGGCGACCTGCTCGACGTCTTTTTCGTCACGCATGATCCCACGCAATTGAACCGCCAAGGCAATGACGTGGGCACCCAATATCGCAGCGCCATCTTCCCGCTGGACGAAGGCCAGCGCGCCGAGATCCCCGCCGCCATCGCCCGCGCTCAGGCTGACCGCGATGCCCCCATCGTCACCACGGTGGAAGGCCCCGCCATCTGGTATCCCGCCGAGGATTACCATCAGGACTATTGGGTGGGCGAAGGCCAGCGCAACCCCTATTGTCTGGCCGTCATCCCGCCCAAGCTGGCGAAATTGAAGAAAGGCTTTGGAGAGAAGTTAAAACTATAATAGCTTTGTCTTCATGACTGCGGCCATTTCTCTGTTATTGTATGCAACGTCGCAAATGACTGGCGCATGGTGGCTTGCGCAACCGGAGCCTGTCCGCTCAAGCTTTCTGGAAGGCGCTCAGGATTGTCTGGGCATGATCGATCCGCACCGCATTCCTGACATGAGCGATCAGGAAGCAGAAAAATATATCAGCAAGTCATTACGGCACAATGCCAATCAACGCTCCCAGCCCCTTATCACCATCATTGCGCGCCTCCCCTCCCACAATTCGCCCAGCGCCATCGAACGTGGTGGCGAGGGTTTTGGAGAACCTCACGGAACCGCAGACGGTAGCCTATGGGCTGGTTTGGGTGCCCCAGAACGCCTGACCTATGTCCAAGGTTACCTAGCCTGCCGAGATGCCTATTCGAATGTGAAGGCTTTCCGGAGAGCCTCCGTTATAGAGGACCAGATTTCTCGTTGGTACGGGCTTCGCGGAAAGTTTGTCGACAAAGATGGTCTTCCAAGCGGCAATGAAGCGCATGAAGTGAGCAAAATTGGCGATTTGATCGATAGGTTCAACCAGTTGCCGCAGAAAAAGCCCGACTGAATCCAGCTCCGCCTTCATGCCCTGCATAATCTGGTCAAGTCGCAATAAACTTACTTCCGCCAGCGGGCGACGAAAAACCCGTCCAACCCGCCATGCTCAGCCAGCATGGCGGGATCAGTCCGCAGCCAGCCTTCCGGCGTGGGGGTCAGCCCTTGAGGCAATTCCTCCGCACGGATCGGGTCGGGCGTCAGGGTAACACGCGCGGCCTGATCCTCGCCCTCCTCGCGCTCCAGCGAGCAGACGGCATAGACCAAAACGCCACCGGGCTTGAGCCAAGCAGCAGCCCGCTCGATCAATTCGGCCTGCAATTGCGCCATTTCGCCAATCTGGCGCGGGCCGATGCGGTGCAGCACATCAGGATGGCGGCGGCAGGTGCCAGTGGCGGTGCAAGGCGCGTCCAGCAGCACCGCGTCAAACAAAGAGCCGGGCGCCCATTCCCGCGCATCGCCCGCCACCAATTCCGCAAAAAGGCCCGTGCGCGCCAAATTGGCCCCCATTCGCTCCAGACGGCGCAGGCTGGAATCCAGCGCGGTCACTTGCCAGCCAGCGGCGGCCAATTGCATCGTCTTGCCACCGGGCGCGGCGCAAACATCCAGCACGCGCTTGGCTACGCCATCCCCGCCAACGCCCTCACCCAACAGGCGCGCGGGGATCGAAGCCGCCAGATCCTGCACCCACCAGCCGCCTTCCTCAAATCCGGCCAAGGTTTCCACCGCCTCGCCCCGCGCCAGACGCAGGTGCAAAGGCGCAAGACTGGTGCCTTCGGGCGCCACCGCCCCCGCCTTCAGGCTGAGGTCCAGCGGCGGCGGCACGGCAAGGCCAGCGGCTATCACGCCCGCCCGCTCGCCCCAGCGTTGCGCCACGGCTTCGGGTAGGGTCGGCGCTGCGGGCAGCTTGGCCCCGCGCCGCACCAAAGCGGAAAACACCCCATGGGCCAGCCTGCGCGGCCCGCCCTGCAACAGTTCCAATCCGGTAGAAATCACCGCATGGGGCGGCGTTTCCAACCGCAGCCAACCCGCCAGCATCAGGCGCAACACCGCGCGCGGCTTGGCATCATCGGGCAGGATCTGCTGCGTGGCCGAATCGATCATCGCGTCCAGATCCACCAACCAGCGCAAAGCCTCGCCTGCCAGCGCCCGCGCCAAAGCCTTGTCCGCCGGATGGCGCAGGCCCGAAAGCGCGGAAACGCCTGCATTCTCCAGCGTCTCGCCCCGCCGCAACACGGCATCCATCAATCGCAGGGCGGCGCGGCGCGCGGGAACACCGGCGATATCTTCTTGATTGTGATCTGGGTTCATCGGCCGCCCTTAGGACATCTTGCATTCCAGCGCCACTGCGCGCATTTGCAGGGTCATGAGCGAAAAACCCCTCCAGCGCGCTACCGAGCGCCCCGCCAGCTTCACCAAGCCCGCGCATTGGAGCAATGATCCCGCGCCCACCCCCGCCGCGCCGAAGGACGAGGAAGACCCCGAAGGCCTCTCCCCCACCCGCTATGGCGATTTCACCCGCAAGGGTATTGCTTGGGACTTCTGATCGCTCAGGACCAGCCGGACAACTCCCGCCGCACCAGCGCCTCGATCATCTCCATCCCCGCCTCACGCGCATTGAGGCATTCCAGCACGGCATAATCCTTCTTGCTCTGAAGGGGGCCGCCCGCTTCCTCGAACACCTCGCGCCCGCGGATGGCCAGCTCCTCCAGCGTTTCCACGCAATCGCTGGAAAATCCTGGCGCGGCTATCGCCAGAGCGCGCACGCCCTCCCCCGCCAGCTTGGCCAGCACATCCTCGGTCGAAGGCTCCAGCCATTTGGCGCGGCCAAAGCGCGACTGGAACGAGGTTTCCACCCGCAGATCGGGGAATTCCGCCGCCAAAGCCGCGCCCAGCAAGCGCGCTGTCTTGCGGCATTGGCAATGATAGGGATCGCCCAGATGCAAAGTGCGTTCGGGCATACCGTGAAAGGAGAGTAGCAACACCTCTGGCTTGAAGGCCAGCCCCCGCAATTGCGCAGTCACATCCTTGCGCAGGGCCTCGATATGCGCGGCATCGCCATAATAGGGCGGCAAGGTGCGGATCGCCGGTTGCCAGCGCATCCCCGCCAAAGCCTCGCCCAGCTTGTCCATCACGCTGGCGGTGGTGGCGCCCGAAAATTGCGGATAGAGCGGGGCGACCAGAATACGGTCGCAACCGGCGGCCTTCATCTTTTCCAGCACAGCGGGGATAGAGGGCTGGCCATAGCGCATCGCCCAATCGACCACCACGCCATCACCCAAACGCTCCTGCAAAGCTGCCGCCTGCGCCTTGGTGTGAAAGGCCAAGGGCGACCCATCCTTGGTCCACACCTGCGCATAGGCATGGGCCGATTTGGCAGGCCGCGTGCGCAGAATGATGCCATGCAGGATCAGCCACCACACAGGGCGGGGAATTTCCACCACCCGCCGGTCCCACAGGAATTCGGCCAGATAGGTCCGCACCGCCGCCGGTGTCGCCGCTTCCGGCGTGCCCAGATTGACCAGCATCACCCCCAGCTTGCCAAAGGCCACAGGTGGATGGCTGGCGGGCAGATTGGAGGCTGGCATCATCTGGCTTTATCCTATTCATCATGGCCAAGCGGCAGGCGGCGCAAACGCAATCCTGTGGCCGAAAACAGCGCATTGGCCAAGGCTGGCGCGACCACCCCCACGCCAATATCGCCCGCGTCCCAAGCTGTATCCTGCTGCTGGGCGCTGGCGCTGATCAGTTCAACCTCGACTTCGGGGCAATTGGCCAGCACGGGCAGCCCCATTTGCCCCAGCCGCGCCAGCATGGGCAGGCCCTGCTGCCACTCGCTGCTGCAACCCAAGGCTAGCGACAGGCCAAAGATCAGCCCGCCCTCTACCTGCTGCCGCGCAATGCCCGCATCCACCAAGCGGCCCAGATCGGCCACGGCAAAGATGCGCTCCACTTTCAAACCCTGCTCAGACGGTCGCGCCTGCACGATGGCGGCGATACAGGGGCCATCCACGCCGTCCCCCATACGGTGCAAGGCCAAACCCGTGCCGCTGCCATCGCCCCCGCCATTCCAGCCCGCCAGACTAGCCACCCGCTGCAAACAGGCCGCCAGTCGCGGATCGCCGCCCAGCATGCCCATGCGGAAAGACAAGGGCTCATGGCCAAGGGCATGGGCGATTTCGTCGATAAAGCCTTCGCGGGGGAAGGCATGCATGGCGGCAAAGCCCCCGCGCATCGGCGCTGTGGGAAGGGAAATGGCGGCAGGCGCACGCTCCACCGCTATATGTTCAATGGCATAGGGTGGCATGGAGCCAGCCATCACCAGCTCATCCTTGCGCGCCTGCTCCCCGGCAGCGCGGCGAGGGTTCGCGCCGGAAAACAGCCTTGCGCCCAATTCCTGCATCGTGGCGGGTATGGCGGCCACCATTTTCCAAGCCGCTATCCCACCCGCCGTATCGGCCCGCGCCGACACTTGCACCGCCATGGGCGCGCGGGGGATCGCGGAGACTTGCTCGGCCCAGCGGCTGCTGACCAAGGACACAGGCTTGCCCACCGCCTTGGCCACCAGAGCCGCCGCCACCGCCATCCGCCCGTCATAGCGGGCATCAAAACTGCCACCCGCCGCCATGGGGTAAAGCACAACTTGGCTATCATGCAGATCCAGCGCCTTGGCCACCGCCTGCCGCACGCTTTCGGGCGCTTGAGCGGCCACCCAGATCTCGGCGCGATCCACACCCACCCGCGCCACCGCGCTGGCGGTTTCCAGCGGCAGATGCAGCGCGGGCGACAGGTCATAGCGGGCGGTAAATTGCGGGTGCTGGCCCAAGGTGCCCGCCGCATCGCCCTTGCTGCCATGGCCATGGCGCGTATCCCCTGCCAAAGCGGCATCCAGCGCCTCTTGCAGCGCCTCGCTTTCCACCGGCGCGCGCAGCACGAAACGTGGAGCGAGTGCCTGCAAGGCCCGCTCCGCCGCCCAGCCATCGCTGGCCACCGCCGCCAGCCAATCCGGCCCCGCCACCAGCCGCTCAAAACCGCTGATCCCCTGCGCCCGCGCCGGATCATAATGGCCCAAAGCCGCCTCCTGCGCCCAAGGGGCATGGCGGATCGCGGCATAGGCCATGCCGGGCAGGCGCACATCACCGGCAAATTGCCAAGTGCCATCCACCTTGGCCGGAGCATCCAGCCGCAACACGCCCTTCGCCCCCGCCGCATCGGCTATGGGCCGCTCGCGCAAGGGGGGCGGATCGGGCGGGGTCAAAGCCGCCGCCTCCTGCGCCAGCGCGCCAAAGCTGAACGAGCGCCCTTGATGCGTCACCTGCCCCTGCGCTACAGTGCAGGCCTGCCAATCCACACCCCAGCGCGCCGCCGCCGCCATGGCCAGCAAGGCCCGCGCACTGGCCCCTGCATGGCGGGCGGGCGCTTCATAGGCGGCAAGGCTGGTGCCCCCGCCGGTCACCATAAAGCGATGATCCTGCGCCCAGCTTTCTACCCGCCATGGCGTTTCCAGCCCGAAAGGCATCCAGAGCGGCGCCCATTCCCGCGCCAAAGCCAGATTGGGGAAGGCCGCGCTGGGCGGGGCCATTTGCACCGAAACCTGACGCCAATCCGCGCCCATCTCCTCGGCCACGACGCGCGCCAGCAGGGTCAGAACCCCCTGCCCCATTTCCAGCTGGGGAATGGCGATGCTGACCACCCCGTCCAGCCCCAGCCGGATCCAAGCGTCAAACGCCACCTCGCCCTGTGCAGGCGCGATGGGCGGGATGATCTTGCGCGGCAGCAGGCTAAAGCCCAGCCACAGGCCACCGCCCGCCGCCGCGCCCACCAGAATCTGCCGCCGCGAAAGGCCCATCCGGCTTACAGCCGCGCCTTGATCCAAGGCAGCAATTGCCGCGCCAGCCGCAGGAAGGCTTCTGCCTGCGGACCTTCACCCGCCGCCGGAGGCTGGCCCGCATCCGATCCAGTGCGGATCGACAGGTCCAAAGGCACGCGGCCAAGGAAGGGCAGGCCCAGATCGTCAGCCGCCTGCTCCACCCCGCCGCTGCCAAAGGGATCGGACACATTGCCACAATGCGGGCAAACATAGCCCGACATATTTTCCACCATGCCCACCACCGGCACATGCGCGCCTTCAAACAGGTTCATCGCGCGGCGGGCATCCATCAGCGCCAGATCCTGCGGGGTGGAAACAATCACCGCGCCCGCCGGCTTATGCTTCTGGATCATGGTCAATTGCACATCGCCCGTGCCGGGGGGAAGATCGACCACCAGCACCTGCGTATCGCCCCACCATGCATCGATCAACTGGCCCAGCGCGCCCGAAGCCATCGGCCCGCGCCATGCAATCGCGCGCCCATCCTCGATCAGATGGCCCATCGACAACACGCCCACGCCATAGCGGCTGGGCACGGGGAACATTTTGCTATCCTTGGCCTCGGGCTTCACCCCTTCATTATCAAACAGACGCGGCTGCGAAGGGCCGTAAATATCGGCATCCACCAAGCCGACCTTCAGCCCCTGCCGCGCCAGAGCCACCGCCAGATTGGCCGACAGGGTGCTTTTGCCCACCCCGCCCTTGCCCGAACCCACGGCCAGAATCAGCGGCCCCTTGGGCGCTGGAGCAGGCGCGGCGCGGTCGGCCATAATGCCCACCCGCACTTGCGCCACGCCATCGGCACCGGCCAGAGCAGCCTTGACGCTTTCCTCCAGCGCGCCGCGCCCCGCCGCATCCAGATCGCCGCCATCCAGCACCGCCGTCACCACGCCATCGGCCAGTTTCAGCGACTGGACCCTTGCGCGGATAGTCTCGGGCAGCAGGGCTTGAAGGCTGGTGCTATCATGCGGCATGGAAAGCGGATCCTTGTTGTCGGGCACTATATTCGCCTCGCGCACCTAGCCCAGCTTATTTTGGAGGCCCAGCTCATTTTGCAGGCCCAGCCCTTTTTGCAGGCCCAGCTCTGTTTGAACCCGCCCTTGCGGGTAAAGCGCCAGATTTCCGCTATGGCCTGCAAACGCCCCCTGTTTTTTCAGGAATGCCTCCCTATAGATAGAGACATGAAGCAGATTGCCGCATGGATCGCACAGGGGATGACACGTAAGGGAAAGCTGCAGGCTGCAGCCTTCCCGCCCGTTCCGGCACAGGATATCCTGAGGCAGGATGAAGGCGATGAGGGGGAGCAACCGCCAGCTTCTCCGCCGCCTTCGGCTTCCCCCCCGTCCAGCTCCCCCAAGCCTTCGGCCCCGCGCAACCCGTGGCAGGTGCCCTCCAATAAAGGCCAGCGCCGTGGCGGCATGGAGGATATGTTCCGCCCGCAGGGCTCCGGCAAGGGCCATGGCGGCGGCGGCAAGACCGGCGGTCCCAAGCCCCCGCAATTTGCCCTGCCCCCCGGCCTTGATGGCGCCAAGATCCTGCCCTTTGCGCTGGCAGGCACGGTGGCGATCTGGCTGTTGCTGACCAGCGGCCATCAATTGTCCTCCAACCAGCAGGGCGTGGTCACCACTTTCGGCAAATATACGACCACCATCGGACCGGGCCTGAGCATCACCGCCCCATGGCCGATCCAGCAAGTGACGGTGGAGGATGTCACCTCGATCCGCCGCGACAGCGTGCCGGAGGGCGAGGCGGAAAAGCTGATGTTGACCAGCGACCAGTCCTTGGTTGACCTGTCCTATATCGTGCGCTGGAACATCAAGAACCTGAAGCAGTTCAACTATCAGTTGCAAGACCCGCAAGGCACGATCATCGAAGTGGCCGAAGCCGCCATGCGCGCCAGCGTGGCCGAGGTGAAGCTGAACGATGTGATGGCAGGCACC
>Ga0228698_1001168_pt1 | contig 13877 bp, 10 predicted proteins | sample McNCre117_Aug_MG_FD_178015 | JGI IMG/M metagenome (GOLD analysis project Ga0228698, IMG submission 178015) | Freshwater microbial communities from McNutts Creek, Athens, Georgia, United States - 1-17_Aug_MG | ecosystem: Environmental > Aquatic > Freshwater > Creek | place: USA: Georgia...
TCCCCTTCCACTGGAGCACCCAGACCCGGGCGCTGGTGCAGGCGATGCAGCGCTATGGCCTGTATGTGGCCGACATCGGCTCTGACCTGTATGTGCAAGGCGAGCCCAGCGCGCGCTGGGCTTCCTCAACGATCGACCAGATCCAGGGGCTGAAGATGAGCGATTTCGAGTTCGTCGATCTGCGCCGCATCACCGACGACCCCCATTTCATCCCCTTCTCCTACCGGGCGGCCTGGTAAGGCCAGGACCGCACGGCGGCAGATCACTTGACGGTGATCTTCTTCGAGACAGCCGTTGCGGCCTTCCAGTTGACGTTACCCGCCTGATTGGCGGTGACCGTGCAGGTGCCCTTGGCGATGCCGGTGACCACCAGACCCGAGACTGTGCAGACTGTGGTCGGCGAGACGGTCAGCGTCACTGGCAGACCCGAAGAGGCCGTGGCGGTGATCGTGGCTGTGGGGGCTGTCTTGATCGTGATCGAGGTTGGGGCCGTCATCGTGATCTTCTGGGTTAGCGCAGTGATCGGAGCGGGAGCTGGTACCGGAGCTGGAGCTGGAGCCGGAGCTGGAGCTGGAGCTGGAGCTGGAGCTGGAGCTGGAGCTGGAGCTGGAGCCGGAGCTGGAGCCGGAGCCGGAGCCGGAGCCGGAGCCGGAGCCGGAGCCGGAGCCGGAGCCGGAGCCACGGGGGCACCCGCTTCGATGGCCCCGAGATCCAGGCCTGCGCCTTGTATCGGGCGCACCGAGCGCTGGCCGTTGACGTCGATCTGATACAGCACCGGGTGGGCGCCGACCGCTGGCGGCGGGGCGATTGAGGCGTCGATCAGAGCGCCGGCAGACGTCGGCACCATGGTGGTGGCCGTCACCGGGGCGGTGGCGGCGCTGATCAAATTGGCCGTGCCATTGAGCTGACCGTTGATCGGGTTGAAGTAGTCGACCCAGCCGGTGTTGATCCAGTTGCGGCCCAGATTGACGATGCCGTCGCTGACCCACGGAGCGGCGACACCCTGCGATTGCGGCATGCGCATCGCTTTGCCGGTGACCGTGCTGTCATGGACGAAGATGTTATTGAAGACCTCGGCCTTTTCCAGCGTGGTCGAAACCTGGAACAGCCACGACTTCGGTCCGCCGGTGACATGCATCGAGTTGTTATAGAAGTACAGCGTGCCCTGGCGGAAGATCGGCTCGCCCCAGGTCAGGCCGGCCGCGCTGCCGAAGTGATCGCCGCCATAGTGGATGGCACTGCCCAGGCTGCCGTCACGCACGATCAGATTGCCGTAGACATAGGCCGTGCGATAGGCCGGGTCGGCGGTGGCGGTGAGCGGAAAGTCCTCGGCCTCGACCAGATCGATCGCATGGCCCCCGCCTTCGATCAGGTTGTAGCGCACCACGGTGCCGACCGAGCGATCCTTGATCGAGTGCCCCAGCGCCCCGGCGCGCAGCGGGCCGTAGCGGTTGAACTCGCTGACCAGGCCGATGCTCTCGGTATAGGTGCTGTGCTGCAGATCCTGGCCGGCGATGCCGTGGCCCCAGAAGTAGTTGCCACTCAGGCGAATGTTGCTGGTGACTTCGACATTGCCCGGTGAGTCGATCGAGCGGCTGAAGACGCCCATCACGCAGTCGCTGATCTCGTTGTCGGCGATGGTAATGTTCTGGCCGCGGTGGATCCAGATGCCGGCGCTGAAGTCGCGATAGGCCAGGGTCTGGCCCAGCGCATTGGTGAAGGTGTAGCTCGGGTGGGCGTGTCGCAACGCCAGACCGTCGATCTGGATGTACTTCGGCACATCCACATTCCAGTTCTGCGTGACGTAGCGATAGTTGATCATGATGATCCCGCGGGCCTGCATCAGATCCTGGGTCGTCACGCCCAGCGTCGGGTCGAAATAGGTGTTGCCGTATTCGTTTTGCAGGGTCGAGCGGGTGACGGCGCCGCGGCCGTCGATCTCGGGACGCAGGCCGGCGGCGCTGCGTACGCCGCAGATCCGCACCGGGGCAGCGGCCGTGCCTTGGGCCGAGATGAACATCTTGCCGGTGTAGGGCGTCGGGCTGTACTCGATACGCACCGTGTCGCCGGGGCCGAGGCTTTCCCAGGGCACGCTTTCCAGCGTCGGGTACGCCAGACCGGGCCCGACGTGATAGTCCTTGCCCAGCCCGGAAGGCACGCAGGGACCGGGCCCGTTGAACATCGCCGCTGGGGGAGATGTGGTGAAGGGCGCCGTCTGGGCCTGTGCCGAAGCCATGGCGGCAACGAGCGTGCTCAGGGTCAAGCCTGAACGACGCAGAAGACGGGGGGTTGAAGAAAAGAATGCCGCAGCCGAACTGCGGGCGCGACGGTGCGTCCGGATCATGACCTGCCTCCCTGAAGGGCGTTATTTGTTATGGGTCATGTTACGAACGTATTTTTTTATGAATCTTAGTTACATTGAGTTGCTACCGTGAAATTCGTGAACCAGTTCACGAATTTTGATGAATCGTGAATTAATGTCGCTTAGCAAGCGTAATTTGACTTGATTTAATGCTTATTTGTGCGGGTTTTCACGGATCTTTGTCGATTGATGCGCCGCATCGGTGGGCTGACGGGGTGATGAAGCTTCCAGACTTCCAAGATCAAGGGTCCGACCTGTTACCTGTCGGGCCGAAATGACGGCCGATCGGTCGATCTGGTAAAGCACTGGATGCGCGGCCGCCGGGGCCGGCAACGGCGTGGAGGCATCGATCAGGGCCGAGGCGGGCAGGGGACGCAAAGTCTTGCCGTCGACCGAGGGGCCCGTGCCGCCGAGTTGCCGGTCCAGACCCACCACCTGACCGCCGAGCTTCAACCACGGGTTGGCGTTATCCACCACGCCCGGACTGATCCAGTTGGTGCCGAGACGCAGGAGGCCGTCGCCGCTCCAGGCCTTGCCGACCTCCTGGCGCATGCGCAGATTGCGTGTCGTCACGCCAGGGTCATGCAGGAAGACGTTGTTGAAGACCTCGGCCGACTCCAGCGTGGTCGAGAGCTGGAACAGCCAGGAGCGCGGACCGGTCGTGATCTGCACGGTGTTGTTGTAGAAGTACAGCGTGCCCTGTCGGAAGATCGGTTCGCCCCAACTCCTGTCGGGCTGGCTGTCGACATGATCGCCGCCGTAATGGATCAGGCTGCCGGCCTCACCGCGATGGAAGATCAGATTGCCGTAGACGAAGGCCCTGCGGTAGGCCGGGTCCGCGGTGGCCGTGTGCGGGAAATCCTCGGCCTCGACCAGGTCGATCGTATGGGCACCGGCTTCGATCAGGTTGTAGCGCACCACGGTGCCGACCGAGCGGTCCTTGACCGAGTGCCCCAGAGCGTCCGGGTGCAGCGGGCCGTAGCGATTGAATTCGATCGTCGTTCCCACGCTTTGCGTGTAGGTGCTGTGCAGCTTGTCGTTGCCGGGCAGACCGTGGCCGTGGAAATGATTGCCGCTGAGAAGCAGGTCGCGGGTCAGCTCGAAGTCACCTTCGTCGGTGGAGCGGCTGAACACGCCCATCACGCAGTCGTGGATCTCGTTGTCGGCGATCGAGATGTGATGGCCGCGTTGCACCCAGATGCAGGCGCCAAAGTCGCGGTAGCGCTGGGTGCGTCCCTCGGCATCGCGGAATGAGCTCTCGGGCCGGGCATGCCCGATGGCCAGGCCGTCGATGCGGATGTGGCGTGGGTAGTCTTTCCAGCCTTGGCGACTGCGCAGTCGGTCGACCACGACAATGCCGCGGGCTTGCTGCAGCACCCGGCTGGACACACCGACCGACGAGTCAACCTGTTCGCTGCCGAATTCGACGGCCAGCTCGGGCCGGGTCAGGGCGCCCCGGCCGTCGATTTGCGGACGTTCTCCACCCGGGCCCCGTAGGCCGCAGACCCGCACCGGCGCTTCCGCCGTACCCTGGGCCGCCAGCAGGATCTTGCCGCGATAAGGCGTTGGGCTCCAGGCGATGCGGACGGTGTCACCGGGGCCGAGGTTTTCCCAGGGCACGCTTTCCAGCGTCGGATAAGGTTGCCCAGGGCCGACGGTGTAGTCGTGACCATGTCCCGAAGGAGTGCAGGGTGTCAGATCGGGCACCCCGACCTGGGCGAGGCTGGGTGTGTTCAGCAGCGTCATTACGAGCAGCGCGGTGGTCGCAATGCGCGACCTCGTCACGATCGCCACCTGTGCTTCAGTCTGCGCGCCGGGGTAGCGGGGTAGCATCGACCGCAGCTTCAGCGACACCCAACGCGACACGATAAGCGACACGACACGAAGGGATAGTGCATGGATCAGGTGGTTCATCCGGACAGGGTTTTGGCGGATCTGAGTGCTTTGCGGATCTTGCATGTGGTCGACTCGCTGGAGTTCGGCGGGCTGGAGCGGGTGGTGACCGATCTGGCGATCGCTCAGCATCGTGCCGGGGCCCTGGTGAAGGTGTACAGCCTGATGGAAACCGTCGGTCTGCGCCCCGAGCTGGAAGCTGCCGGGGTCGAGGTGGTCGTCGGTGGCAAGAAGCGTATGGCCGACCCGGGGGTGCTGCTGCGTCTGCGCCGTGTGGTGCGCCAGCATCGCATCGGGGTCGTCCACGCGCACAACTTCGTGCCCAACTACTACGCGGCCATCGCCACCCGGTGGATGGGGCCCGCCGCGCCGGTGCAGGTCTGCACCTGCCACGACATGGGTATGCGGCTGTCCAACGACCGGCTGCGCCGGCTGTTCCTGTGGTCGCTGCGGCATACCTCGCGGGTGGCGATGGTCGGACGGCAGGTGCATGAGCGCTTCATCGAACAGGGCTGGGTGACGCCCGAGCGTGCAACCACCGTGCTCAACGCCGTGCCGGTCGAGCGCTTCGTCTGGAGCGCCGAGCGCCGTGCCGAGGCGCGACGTCGTCTCGGGCTCGATCCAGACGTCCGTGTGATCGGCACGGTGGGCCGGCTGGTCGGACTGAAGAACCAGAAACTGCTGATCGCGGCGATGCCGGCGCTGTTGCAGATCTATCCGGACCTGCATCTGGTGCTGATCGGCACGGGTCCGCTGGCGCAGGAGTTGCGCACACAGGCCGATGCGCTGGGTCTGGGCGAGCGGGTGCGGCTGACCGGGGCGCGCACCGATGTGGCCGATCTGACACCGGGCTTCGACGTCTTTGCCCTGCCCTCGCAGACCGAAGGCATCTCGATCGCCCTGCTGGAGGCCTGTGCCACCCGGCTGCCGGTGGTTGCCACCGCGGTTGGCGGCAATCCGGAAATCGTGGCCCACGGTCACACCGGGTTGCTGGTTCCGCCGGATGACGGGGCCGCACTGGCCGCCGCACTTGAGCAGCTGCTGGCCGACCCGGCGCTGGCGCTGCGCCTGGCCACCGCTGCGGCGAAGTGGGTGCGTGAACATGCCTCGCTGCAGAGCCTGGTGGCGACCACGGCGCGTTTCTATGAGGACGCCCGGCGCACCGCCCGATAGTCGGGGGAGGGTGGACCGGGTCGCGGTCTCGTGATTCGGCTCAGGCCTTGTCTAGCCGGCCCTTGAGCCACTGGAAGGTGCGCTGGAGGCCTTCTTCGGTAGAGACGCGCTGGGTCCAGCCGATCCGCTTGAGGGCGTCGTTGCTGTAGCGGATCGGTGTGTACATCGAGCGCACGATATACGGCGTGAAGACCGCCGGCAGCTGCCCCTTCGAGCGCTCGTGATAGCGCACCAGCCAGGCCGCCCCCCAGCGGAAAGCCCAGGCCGGCACGGTCAGTACGCGCAACTTCTGCACATGCTTCAGATAGCCCTGCAGATAGGCCTTGCAGGTGGGCACCTCGTCGTCGACCACCGGGAAGACGCTGCCGCCAGGCGCATGGGTAGTCGCCCGGGCAATCGCGTCGGCGCAGTTGTCGACGTAGGTCAGCGGCAGCAACACCTTGCCACCGAGGCTGACGACGAAGTTCGTGATCTTCAGTCCGACGCGTGGCGACAGCGCTCCACCGCCGGGACCGTAGATCACGCCGGGACGCAGCACCACGGTCTCGAAGCCGTGCTGCTTCCGGAACTCGTGCAGCAGATATTCCTGTCGCGTCTTGGCGTAGCCGTAGGGGCCGCGCTCCACGCCGACCGGCTCCATGCCGATGGTCTCGTCGAGCACGTCGCCTGGCTTCATCTGCTCGGTCTTGAAGACAGCAAAGGAGCTGATCAGCACGATGCGGCGCACCCCGGCTCGGCCGCAGGCCTCGAAGACGTTACGGCTGCCGATCACGGTGTTGGCAAACATATCCGCGGCGGCGCCACGCATGCCCGCCGCGGCGTGGATGACGGTGTCGATGCCGTCGAAGATCGCATCGAACGAGCCACGGGCCAGCAGATTGGCGCCGACCGGCTCGATGCGTGCCTGCGGGAATTCCTGCTGCAGCGATTCGATGAAGCCCTCGGGGGCCTGACTGCGGAAGTGCAGCCGCAGCAACTCGGTCTGGCCCTGACGCAGCAGGCTGCGCACGATCTGCTTGCCGAGAAAACCGCCGGCGCCGGTGATGAGGATCTTCATGCGGCCTCCTGAGGAGTCGCCGGGTTGCTGGCGTTCACGCCGTCGACGATGCGGTCGATGATCTGGCAGACCCGCAGGATCTGCTCGCGTGGCACCGGATCGGGGCCGCGGCCTTCAACAGCGTCGTAGAAGCGGTCGAGCAGCACACGCATGCACTGGAAGTAATGGAATTCGTGGCGGCGGAACCGGCCGACATTGCGGCGGGCGTTGGCCCATAAGCGGCGGGTCTGGGTCCAGGCGATCAGCACGCGGCCGACCGAACTCGGGGCCGACCAGGCTGAGGAGCGCACCAGCGTGCGGGCGGTGTAGTCCAGCTCGACCGAATCCCGGGTGCCGACCACGCGCAGCGCGTGCGGCACCGGCCGGCCGTGGGCACTGACGTTGCCGCAGACCGTGATCTTGCCGCTGCGCAGCATGAAGCGCAGCTCGTCGGGCATGCCGTCGACCAGGGCCACGCCGGTCGGTTCACGGCGTCGGAACGCCAGCACCTGCACCTCCGGATCGTCCTCGATGAAGGGCACCACCTTGGCCAGCACGTGGTCCAGCACGTTGTGGAACAGCTTGCCGGGCAAACGGTGCACCCAGTGGCCCGGGTCGGTCATCACCGCCAGCCCGTAGTCGCCCGAGAGGTTGTAGCCGTAGTGGGTGTCGAGATGGACGATCTCGCCCAGCGCCTTGCGCTGCACCAGATCTTCCAGCTCCAGCCCCGGGGTCTCGAAGTTGTAGAGGTAGTTGACCCCGACCTTGCGGCCGGCGGCTTCAGCCAGCGCGAGGATGTCGCGGGCTTGCGGTGCGGTCAGCGCAAAGGGCTTTTCCATGAAGACATGACAGCCGGCCTCGAAGCACATCTTCGCCAGGAAAAGGTGTGAATCGGGCGGTGTGGCGATGTGCACGACATCGAGCCGCTCGCGACGCAGCATCTCGGCGGCGTCCTCGTAGCGGGCGGGCACGTTCATGCGCACCGCCAGCTGCTCGGCCATCAGAGGTTCGCGGTCGCAGACCGCCACCACTTCGCCGCGGCCAATGGCGCGGATCTGTTCGACATGGCCGTCGGCGATCTTGCCGCAGCCAATGATTCCTATTCTGAGCACGCTGGGCTCCCTCTGTAGTCAGGTCTGTAGTCGGTCGGTGGTGCGGGTTCGCTCAGCGGCTGCTGCGTCCCCAGGCCCCGCTGTAGCTGCCACGGACGTAGCGGATCGAGGCCACCAGGAAGGCCCAGTTCAGCGCGAACAGGAAGGCCGCCAATCGCACCAGCTTGGGCAGCTTCACGCCCCGGTTGGTCAGGTTCAGGGCCATCGCCGCGCCCAGATAGCCCAGGGCCTGCGCCAGGCTCAGCAGCACCCAGACGGGCGAATCGATCGCCAGCACGAAGGAGCCGGCCAACGCCAGCAGCAGCAGGTGCGGGGCGGTCCAGCGCAGCACCTTGTGCGAGACGTAGGCAAAGGCGGTGGCTTTCGAGGTTCGCAGCAGATATTCAGGGTGCCGGATCAGTGCCTGGAAGTTGCCGATGCCGATGCGCACGCGGCGGCGGTACTCCTCGCCGATGCGCTCGGGCGTGTCTTCCTCGGCCCAGGCGCGCGGCTCGTACAGCACGCGCCGACCGGTGGCCGAGACGTTCATCGCCACGCAGAAGTCATCGCAGATCGTGTCGGGTTCGAGCGGTTTCCACAGCTCGCGTCGAATCGCGTAGATCGCGCCGTTGGCGCCGAGCAGGGCGCCGATGCGGGCCTCGAAGAACTTGAGGAACTGCTCGATGCGCCAGTACAGGCTGTCCTGGTTGTCGCCACCGCTGCCCATCAGCCGCAGCTCGCCGGTGACGGCACCAACCTTCGGATCGGCAAAGCCGGCGACCAGCCGGCGCAGGGCATCGGGCTGGAAGAAGGTGTTGGCATCCGAGAAAGCGACGATCGGCTCGGCAACGCGTGACACCAGATCGTTGAGCACGTTGGCCTTGCCGCGGTTTTGCTCGAAGGGCAGCAGGCACAGGCGCGGATCGTCGAACTGTGCCATCAGCTCGGCCGTACGGTCGCGGCTGCCGTCCGAGCCGATGTAGGCGCGCAGCCGGTCGGCCGGATAGTCGAGCGCGAGGATGTTCTCGATGCGCTGGACGATGTGGCGTTCCTCGTTGAAGGCCGAGATCACGATCGCCACCGCGGGCAGATCGGCGTCGGTCTGACCCCGACCGCGACGGCGGTCCGACTTGCGGAACACGAAGGCCGCATCGCGCCAGGCCTGGCTGAGCGCCGCGACGGCAAACAGCACCAGCGGATACAGCAAGTAGGAATAGAGCACGGCGCCCAGGCAGAGCAGCACCAGCGTTGGCAGCAGCAGTTCGGTCACGGTGGTGTGCTCGACTCAGTGCTCGGCGGCAGCCGGGCGGGGGGCGTAGGCCGGGCGGGCGATTTCGTAATCGCGGTACTGACCCGGGTCACCGTCCAGGCCCGCTTCGGCCGCCTTGACGATGTTGTACATCTCGCGGGCGCTGACGAAGTGCAGCTTCCAGCGCTCGCCGTCGTTGTAATGCTCCAGCAAATGGCGGTAGGCGCGGTGCATCGGCTCGCCCAGCAGGGCATCCATGTCGCGCTCCTGCGTACCGTGGGTATGGATCTTGACGAAGGTCCACTCGGGGCGGCCCTCGACGTGGATGCCGGTGCGCACCCAGTCGTCCACCCGCTCCGGCGAGGGCGGCTGGTTGGAGCGCACGTCGCTGTTCTCGATGCGTGGAATCAGGCCGAACTTGCGACTGTGGCCCATGAAGCCCAGCGGTCCCTGCAGGATCATCAGGTCGCCGGTCGGCGCGCGGCCGACGGCGACGCGCACGCCGGTGTCATGCGACTTCGGCTGATGCGGATCGTCGGTGGCGTAATAGATCTGGTTGATCGTGCGGGTCTGGCAGGGGCTTGGCGCGGCCGGCAGGGTGTAGTCGGCATAGCAGCCTTCCTCGCGCAGCACGATCAGCTCGTTGTTGACGCCGCAGCCATAGCCGTCGGGGCGGCAGTTGTCCAGCGCCCAGTTGCCGTGGATGAAGCTCCACTGCGCCTGACCGGTCACCGGGTTGACCGGCAGCGCGTCGTGGCGCTCGACCAGGATCCGGGTGAAACGGCGCAGCTTCTCGCGCAGGCCGTCCTCGGTGTCCTGGTCGTGGTGCAGATGGATCTCGATCTCGCCCAGTCCCATCCGGCACAGCTCGACCAGTTTGTCGAGATGCTCGGGGCGGTATTCCTCTTCCGGGTAGAAAAAGCTATGGATCGGGGCACGGCCGTCGGCATCGCGGTAAGGGGTGCATAGCTTCGGATAGTCCTGACGCCAGCGCTCGACCCGGGCGCATTCGGTTTCGTAGTTCGGGCGTTGCCACATCGGCTCGTAGTGATCGACGAAGCAGAACATCAGATGCTTCGTCACCCCTTGTGGAGCCGGGGCCTTCCAGTCCTGCCGCAGATAGGCGCGCAGCCAGATGTGGACCTGCCGCTTGCGAATGAACACGAGGACCGCTGCCACGGGCAGCAGAAGGGCAAGCAGGAAAAGTGCGGTCAGCATTGTTGTCTGGGGTCCCTGGCGACCCGGGTGTTTCTGGCAGGAGGCCTTGCCCTGGGCCGATCTTGAGGCTCGGACGAATCTAGCATCGCCCCCGGGCGGGTGCGTGCCGGTTCGTAACCGCGATGTGAGGTCCTGCCGATCGGCTCGATTGGCGTGTCGACGGGGGTGTTCACTCGCCGCCTGCTCCCATTTCCTGATACAGGATGAAGCCGTTGACGATGGTGAACAGGGCGAGTGCCGCGATCAGCGAGGTCTTGCCCCAGGCGATCTGGGGTTCCGGCTCGTCGCGGTGTTGTTCGGTGCGGTTGTGCCAGCAGATATGCCAACTCGCCACGCACAGCCCGAGCATGAAATACAGCGTTGGCTGGTAGGTGCGCGACAAAAACCAGGCGCAGACGAAGAAACCGGTGATCCCGGTGGTCATCATCATCGACATGAAATACGCCGGACTGTTCTTCTCGACGATCTCGGCACCGCGGTTGGCCCCCTTGATCGCCAGCGTGATCAGGCCCAGCCAGATCAGGTAGCCCGATACACCGAGCTCCGAAAAGCACAGCACGAAGGAGTTGTGAGCGGTCAGGCTCATGTTGGCTTCGTTGTGCTCGGTGAAATGGCCGTAGCCGACGCCAAACACCGGGCGGCTCTTGAGCATTTCCACGCCGGCCGCCCAGGACAGGATGCGGTCCTCCGATGACTTGTCCTTGACCGTGATTTCTCGCCCTCCGCTCGAAGAGATACTGCCCGCCACGAACAGGAAGGCCACGACCATGGCGCCGATCAGGGTCCGTTTCCACCCCAGAACCTTGATCGCGCCGACACCCAGCGCCGCTGCGATGCCGAGTCGGGCCCCGCGCGACTGCGTCAGACTGATCGCATAGAGAAAGATGCTGATGGGGCCGCCCAGGATGATCAGGTTGCGCAGGTGGGCGCCATGTCGGTACAGACCGATGATCATCGGCAATGTCATCACCATGGCCTGTGCGAAATCGTTCGGATCGCTGAGGATGCTCAGGCTGCGGATACGGAAGACGAACCAGTCGTACTGATAGTCGGCCGGCGCGTCGACCGGGGGAGCCAGGGCGATATCGTCGAGGTCGTGCTCGGGGGCCTTTTGGCGCATTACCAGTTCATCGGCCCGATCGCCGGTGTGATAGGCGTTGATGCTGTAGTAAGCCGCAAAGATCAGGCCGATGATGGTGGCAATCGAGGTCTTGCGCACCCGGTCGACCGTGTTGACGTTCAGCGTCGTCAGCGTGAACAGCATGATCGACGGCGAGAACTCGTTGAAGGCCTGCAGCGCCCCGTCGATGCCGAAGCCATTGGCGAGCTGCGACAGCATCATGATGGCGCAGAAGCCGAAGAACAGCTGGTAGTGGATCTTGCGCGCGGCCACCGCGTGTTCCTTGCGGATGTTCAGCAGCGACAGGCCGAGGCACAGCACGCTCAGGGTCAGCATCGGCCGATAGGCGGCCATGTCCGGCGCCCACATCTCCACCGGGCGGAAGAACGTCATGAAGACGTACAGCAGATACAGCCTGAAGCTCATCGGGGCAATCCAGCATCGTTGGCGCGGCCGCATGCTAGCGGGGGATCGGGGGCTGTGGGTGACCTGGGGTGACAGCGCGTTGCGCCTTCCTTCACGCTATCGGTTGCATTGATGCCACAGGGACAAACCCGGTAGGGAATTGACACAAATACGACCGGTTCGGCCAGGGTGTCGCACGTAGTATCCGGCCCGAACTGTCACACGGCCCTGGCGTACACCTCCCATGAATCACTCCCCCATCGAGCCCCAGCCCCTGGAAGGACCTTTGCCCCGGCGGGTGCTGTATCACCATCGCACCCAGGGCAAGGCCGTGGAGGGGGTCCATATCCGTGGCATTACCGATGCGCTGCGCGCCGAAGGGATTCCGGTCGACGTGATCTCGTTGCCCGGGGCTGATCCGTACGCAACGCCCAAGGCGATGTCGCCGACCAGGCAGGCTCGCCCGTGGATGAAGCTGATTGCCAAGCTGCCCGAGCCGCTGTTCGAAATGGCCGAGTTGGGCTACAACCTGGTGGCCGGGTGGCGTCTGCGCCGGTATCTGAATCAGCACCCGGATGTCGACCTGATCTATGAACGCTACTCGCTGTTCATGTTCATCACGGTGATGGTGGCACGGGCACGCCGCATCCCGGTGGTCCTGGAAATCAACGATTCAGCGTCGATGGAGCGGGTGCGTCCGCTGTTCTTCCTGCGGCTGGCCCTGCGCATCGAGCGCTGGGTACTGCGTCGCTGCAGGGGGCTGGTCTTCGTATCGGGCAACTTCCGCCGTAGGCTTCTGGACGTGCACGGCGAGATGGCGCCGGCCATCGTGTCCCACAACGCAGCCAACATCGACAAGTTCAGCTTTACACCGCAGCAGCGGGAGCAGGCCCGTCAGCGCTGGGGTCTTGAAGGCTCGGTGGTCTGCGGCTACCTCGGGGCCTTTCTGCCTTGGCATGCGATCGATCAGTTTGTCCATGCCTCTGTCGATGCCCTGCGGGCGAATCCGCACCTCAAGCTGCTGCTGGTCGGCGACGGCATCACCTTCGACGGCATGAAAGCCTTCGTCGAGCGTGAGGGCCTGACGGCTCAGGTGGTGATGACGGGCCGGGTCGCCCACGATGAAGTGCCCGGACTGTTGGCTGCGATGGACATGGCTGTGCTGCCCAGCGCAGGCGACTACACCTCACCGGTCAAGCTGTTCGAGTTCATGGCCTGTGGCATTGCACCGGTTGCTCCCGATCTGGAGCCGATCCGCGAGGTGCTGCGTGAGGGCGAAACGGGCTGGTTCTTCAAGGCGGGCAACCTGTCCTCGGCCGTGGACATGGTGGTTCGTCACAGTCTGGACGATGCCGCGCGCCGGCAGGTGGGTCGGAACGCCCGCGACTACATCGCCCGCGAGCGGCAGTGGCGCCACAACATCCTGCAGTTGATGGCGCTCTACCAGGAACTTGGCGCGGGCCAGCGGAAGCCCTGATGCCTCTGACAGGAACGGGCGGGTGATTCGTGAACTGGATCACGAATCATCTCTGGGGGTGTGAATTCCCTACTTCGTTTCTGCTTGCCGCTCATCTAGGCTGCGCGCGTCGAGCCTGTGCAGTCCGCATCAGATCGGCGATTCAGAGCATTCCCCCGTCCTTGCGGACGGGGGTTTTTTCTTGTGTGGAGCCACTGGTCCGGCGAGGCTGAGATCTGGGGCTGCTTGAGACAGTGCAAGTCCCGGTCGGGAAAATGCGTGACATTTGACGCGAAGCAAATCCCACGCGGCTGCTGCGGTGTCTGATCGGGGCTCTCACAACTGGAGGCTCTGATGCACGCACTTGCTGATTTCTTTTCGACTGACTATGGCCTCATGAGCGCCGTCGTTGTGGCGGTCTCGGCCGGCATGATCGTCTGGTATGCACGCTTCTTCATGCGCAACATCCGTGAAAGCGAGCAGGCCGCACAGAAGGGCCAGCGCTGATGACGCGCCGGCCGGGGGAAGTGCTCCGGCCTGGCCGTGGGTGACGTTGCTCCTTACGGTCTGTGTAGTTCTGACAAGTCTTGGTGCTGTTCAGGACCGGGTGGCCCATGGGCTTGAGCTAACACGCTCCAGCGTGTCCTCGGGTGAGGTGTGGCGGCTCTGGACGTCGTCGCTGGTCCACTTCGGGCCAGTCCATGCGGGGGCTGATGCGCTGGCACTGCTGGTCGGTGGTGTCTGGTTCGAGCGCCGTCGTGGTCGGGCGGCGCTGCTGTTGTGCTTGGTGCTTGTTGCTCCGCTGACATCCGGTGTCGTTCTGGTGCTGGACCCCGGGGTGCAAATGGTTCGAGGGGCCTCGGCTTTGGCGGTG
>Ga0228698_1001169_pt1 | contig 13875 bp, 6 predicted proteins | sample McNCre117_Aug_MG_FD_178015 | JGI IMG/M metagenome (GOLD analysis project Ga0228698, IMG submission 178015) | Freshwater microbial communities from McNutts Creek, Athens, Georgia, United States - 1-17_Aug_MG | ecosystem: Environmental > Aquatic > Freshwater > Creek | place: USA: Georgia...
CAACCGAACTGCTCAGGCTTGTCTGGATTGCAGCATTCGCTGCCACTGTCGAGTTCGTCGTCGACAACCCGGTGCTCAGCGTACTCTGTATCGAGTTCGTGGTTGATACCGCTGTCGTCAGACTATTAGCTGCGGTCGCCAGGCTCGTGGCATTCGCTGATACCGTCGAATTCGTGGTCGAGAGCGTGGTGCTCAGGGCCGTGGCCGATGTGCTTAGGTTCGTGACCGACGTGCTCAGGTTACCGACTGAAGTAGTCAATCCTGCAACCGAACTGCTCAGGCTCGTCTGGATTGCAGCATTCGCTGCAACTGTCGAGTTCGTGGTCGACAACCCAGTGCTCAGGGTGTTCTGAACCGAGTTCGTGGTCGAGAGCGTGGTGCTCAGAGCTGTGGCCGATGTGCTTAGGTTCGTGACCGACGTGCTCAGGTTACCGACTGAAGTAGTCAATCCTGCAACCGAACTGCTCAGGCTCGTCTGGATTGCAGCGTTCGCTGCAACTGTCGAGTTCGTGGTCGACAATCCAGTGCTCAGGGTGTTCTGAACCGAGTTCGTGGTCGAGAGCGTGGTGCTCAGAGCTGTGGCCGATGTGCTTAGGTTCGTGACCGACGTGCTCAGGTTACCGACTGACGTGGTCAGCCCAGCAACCGAACTGCTCAGGCTCGTCTGGATTGCAGCGTTCGCTGCAACTGTCGAGTTGGTAGTCGACAATCCAGTGCTCAGCGTGTTCTGAACTGAGTTCGTCGTCGACAGCGTCGTGCTCAGTGTCGTAGCCGACGTGCTCAGGTTCGTGACCGAGCTACCCAGGTTCCCGACTGACGTGCTCAGCCCAGCAACCGAGCTGCTCAGGCTCGTCTGGATTGCAGCGTTCGCTGCAACTGTCGAGTTGGTAGTCGACAATCCAGTGCTCAGCGTGTTCTGAACCGAGTTTGTCGTCGATAGCGTCGTGCTCAGAGTCGTAGCCGACGTGCTCAGGTTCCCGACTGATGTTTTCAGGCCTGCCACTGAGCTGCTCAGACTTGTCTGTATTGCTGCGTTCGCTGCAACTGTCGAGTTGGTGGTCGACAATCCAGTGCTCAGCGTGTTCTGAAGCGTGCTCGTGGCCGATAGCGTCGTGCTCAGGTTCGTAATCGAGGTGGTAAACCCAGCAACCGAACTGCTCAGGCTTGTCTGCACTGCGGCATTCGCTGCGACCGTCGAGTTCGTCGTCGATAGTGTGGTGCTCAGGTTCGACAGGGATAAATTAAATGACGTGCTGAGCTGAGTGATAACACTATATGCTGCATACAGCTGGCTACCAGTCACGGCATCAAGACTTGATGCTGTGACTTGACCCGCAGCAATATTCATCAATCGTGCAGGCGCGGCCGACGTACCAAACGATACAGCCTTAGATGCAGAAAAACCCGCAGGCGTATACGAAAACCCGCCAACATTGAATGCCGGCACACTTACAGCCAGTGCAGTGGTTTCTATGGTGCCCACCGTAGCACCATTACCAATCGCAACGTTGCCAACCCCATTAGCCTCGGCACCATTACCAATGGCAACGCCGCCACTCCCAAAAACCCGAGCACTATTACCGAACGCAATCGCACTAGCGCCGTTCGCACTGGCCATCGAACCTATGGCTACAGCATTCGCCCATGCCGAGGCTGTAGAACCTATTGCCACACCATTGTTCTCAGCAAACGCGCTAGTACCAACAGCTACCACCCCTGATCGGGCCGTAGTATTAGGTGCCGAGAAAGATTCGGCATCATTTCCCAGTATTACATTGTTTGAACCGGAAAGATATGATCCCGCACTGGTACCCATCGCGAGGTTATCACTTCCCGATGAGCTAAAGCCAGCCAATTTACCCTGCGTAATATTACTCGAACCGCTGGCATACTGTCCGACTAACGTCCCCGCATAGACATTGTCGGCGCCAGAAGAGTACTGTCCAGCATACTCACCTAAATCAACATTATTTGATCCTGACGCGCCAGTGCCACTGCCAGAACCGAGCATGACATTTTTAGAGCCCTTGGTCCCACTCCCACCCAAAAGCGCAATATTATAGTCGCCAACAAGCCCTGATGCAGCCTGATTTCCGAAGACAAAGTTATCAGATCCACTGAGAAGCTGCCCTGATTGATAACCAGCCACCCAGTTACGATTCCCTGAGAGGCTCAACCCATTGGTCGTATTGGGCCCGAAAATTTGGTTATAATTCCCGGTTACCGACTGCCCCCCGCCAAGAAAAATATTTGCCGAACCTGTCGAATAAGCGCCAGCACTTTGTCCAATAGCAATATTATTACCGCTAGCAGCGGTAGCACCACTTAACGCACTGTTTCCAATCTTAATATTATTATTACTACCTGCACCACCTAGATTTAAATCGATTGCGCTAACACTTGTACTCAGATCGACTAACGAACCACTTAGTTTCGTCTGTAACGCACTCGTGGTCGAGACCGTCGTGCTCAGAGTTGATACAGAACCACTCAGATTCGTGACTGACGCACTCGTGGTCGACAGAGTCGTGCTTAAGGCTGCAACTGAACTACTCAGGCTCGTCTGCGTGCGGTTCGTCGTTGACAACGTGGTGCTCAGCCCCGATACCGAACTATTCAGATTCGTAACCGAGCTGTTCAGGTTCGTAACCGAGCTATTCAGGTTCGTAACCGAGCTATTCAGGTTCGTGACCGAGGTGGTTAACCCGGCAACCGAGCTACTCAGGCTCGTAGCTGCTGTATTCAGGCTCGCAATAGCGATCCCTTGCGTAAGGGTCGAGGAGCTCAAGTTTGCGACCGAACTAGACAAGGTCGAATCCGCCGTACCGCCCAAAGCCGCTACCGTCGAGTTCGTGGTTGATAACGCAGCACTTAGACTCGACTGAAGCGCAGCGTTCGTCGATATCGTTGTACTCAAAGTGCTTAACCCTGAATATGCTGCATACAGCTGACTACCATTCACCGCATCAAGACTTGACGCAGTAACCTGGCCTGCAGCAACATACATCAATCGTGCTGGCGCATTCGGCGCACCGAACGTTACAGCCCTGGATGCAGACATACCCGCAGGCCCGAGCGAATACCCGGCAATAACGGCAAAGGGCACACTTACTGCCAATGCAGTGAGTTCTGTCGCACCCACCGTAGCACCATTACCAATGGCAACGTTTCCAACCCCGGTCACACTCGCCGATGTACCTATTGCAATAGCGTCATTTGAGAACACCTTTGCAGAAGTGCCGACTGCAATACGTCTGGATGCAGTGCCGGCATTGTAACCAGCACTATTTCCGATGAATAAGTTGTCATCACCCACTGTCAAGGTGCCAGCGGCAGGACCAATCCCTACGTTTCTAGCACCACTTGCATTTACATATGAAGATATGCCTAATGTGGAGTTGTAATCACCCGACGAGTTAAAACCACTGTTCTCACCGAGCATAACATTATAAGAGCCGATTAAAGCTTTACCGGCTGAAGCACCCATAGCAATGTTATCGCTGCCTGAGGCGCCCACACCTGCTTTCGAGCCCGAGTAAATGTTGTAATTGCCTTTAGATAACGTACCACTAGAGCTACCTATATAAGTGTTATCAAAGCCAGTTTGGCTAAGGCCTGCAGAGGCACCTATATTGACGTTATTCGAAGCAGAAACCGCATTGTAGGCAGCCGCCTGACCAAAGGCGATATTATTATCGCCAGAATACTGAGCTAAAGACGAGGCTACTGCGCCCGCACTCGTACCCATAAATAAGTTCTGACCACCCCTATGATTGATACCAGCACTCAGGCCTGTGAAAATATTCCCATCACCACTTGCATACATCCCCGTAGACATACCGGAATACACATTCCAACTACCAGTACTTGTTTCACCGGCTCTATTACCTTCTATCAGGTTGCCACTGCCCAACGAGTTCCAACCAGCTTGCCAACCTATAAAGTTATTGTCTGAACCTGTCGATCCTTGTCCGGCTCCCTCGCCCAATGCCGTGTTTCTGCTACCTAACATGTGCCAACCCGTATAAAAACCAAGGGTCGTGTTGTCACTTCCACTCATGTACCCACCAGATGCTAAACCCACAGTAAGGTTATTATCACCAGATGACCCCACACCAGCATCAGTTCCAACAAAGATCCCCAAGGTCGCATACACAGGCGTACCCGCCCCTCCTAGAGAAACGTTTGCCGCCTCAACTCCGCCATGCCCCACCAAACACGCCGCAGCAAGGAAGATACCCGCTCTTTTCATCGAACGTGACGAACCAGACCCCTTGCCTTGCCCAGAGACGATTTCTGAGACTACAACGACACGACCGAGCCGTTGGTTGAAAATGGTTTTAAATATCTTGTTCATATCAAATCTCTGCGGCGACTTCGTTCAGCAAACCTGCCCAATCGCCGGAAGTTTTTTGCACGTGATGTTGCAAGGAGGCATAAAAATGCTGCGCTGTGTCTAAGCTAAAACGCCAATCATGGGATTTCTTGAGCAGCAAGTGGGTTGGCACACCCAAAGCACCGGCCAGGTGGGCGTAAGAGGTATCGATGGTGATTACACTGTCCAGATTCGCCATCAGCCCCGCCACACGATCTAAACCATCTAGCTCTTGATGCAGGTCGATCATGCGCACGTCTGGGCATTGTTGGGCAAGGTGTCCATGTTCAGGGCCCTGAATGCCGATAAGATGTAGATCTGGCCGTTGAGACAATTGGGCGAATAGCGGCAAATCAATCGATTTACTCCGGCCAAAAGCGGTACGCAGGTTGGCACACCAAGCTAAGCCGACTTTGCGTTTTTTACCCGACGCTGTTTTATGTTTGGCTAATTGCTTTTTAAAGAAGTCAACGTCTTTTTTTACAGGCTTTAAATAAGGCAGCGGCGCAATTTTTTTGTTAGCAAGCCAAAAGGGCAACGAGCCCGTAGGGCAGTGCTGGGTGTTGGCAGGCAGTTCGGACAACCAGGCCGGCTTAAAGCCAGCTTCCCACGCAAAAACATCCGCATCTCCCCGAGAATGCGGCAAGCAAATGGCCTCCGGGAAGGAGTTTTGAAACAGGGCCAACAACGGTGGGGTAACCGCCACATAGACTTTCATACCCTGATCTTTGGCCTGTGCCAGCACTTCAGGTATCCACCGGGCAAACATGACTTCATCACCCAAGCCTTGCTCACCATGCAGCAGCAAGGTAGCGCCTTTTTTAAAGGCGCCGTCCCAAGGCGCTAAATCAAAGGGGTAAATATGCAGGTAGCTTCGGCTATATACCTGCAGGCGGCTTTGGTACCCGGCCCAGCCTTGTTGTGCACGCCCAATTAAAAGATGGTGCAGCCCGCACTCCCAACGTACGGAATTTGAGTTGAGCGATTGTTCAGCGGTTAAAAAAAAGCTGTCTGCTAATTGAAACTCGCCCAGCTCTGCGTAGCTTTTGCCCATAATCAGCGCCCATTCCGGGTTTGAGCCACCCAGGGCTTGGTAAAGCTTGCCCGCCTCAACGGCTTCGGCAAAGCGTCCCTGAGAATAAAGGGCTGCGGTCAGGGCCGCCCAAGCATCAATATCTGTGGGACAAAGGGCGATTGATTTACGCACTTCTTTTTCAGCCTGGTAAGCCAAGCCCCACGGCGCCAGTTGCGCATAGCGATCGAGAAAGCTATTCATTCGTTTCATCCGAAACAGCCAGTTCAATGATCTCGTGCGCACGCTGCATAGGCGTCAACCAATCACCCACCCGAGGCTGGCGGACAATTTCGACGCATGGATACCAGTCTGACTGGTTTTCATTGGTTCCCCAGCGCCAATCGCCGTGATGTTGCAATAACAAAACCACGCGGCGGCCCAAGGCGGCTGCAACATGTGCAATAGAGGTACACGGGGTGAGCACCAGATCACAGCAGGCCATCACCCCTGCGGTGTCCGCGTAGTCGCTAAGGTGCACACTCAGATCAATGGCATCAAGCTCTGGAACGCCCCCGATTTTTTGTGCCAACGGTCCAATCATGAGCGACACAAATTGCAGCTCACCCGATTCAAACTCGGGAATTTCTGCCAGCATCGCGAATGCTTCCACCGGCACATTGCGTCGGCTTCTGCCGGCAGAAGGATTTTCTTGGCTAGTGCCCCAGGCTATACCAATCCGGTAGCGAGGCTTCTTTGAGCTGCGCTGCGGCAACTTTGACAACCAGCCATCAGCTTCCGTCTTTGCTGCTTCAGGCACTTTTAAATAAACTCGGGGTATGGGTGTTATGTACTCGGCATACAACGGGATATCACCCACAGCCATTTGCAGCGCTCCTGGGTGTTGCGCAACGATGCTGTGATGGCTTATGCCTTCATGAAATGGATAAACTTCTACACCCAAATGCCGAAAGCTATGCTGAAACAAGGCAAAAAGCTCATCTCTGGCTACGAGCACGATGTGGGCATTAACGCTCTCGGCCTTCTGTACGAGCGACTCCAATGCCGCCACAAATTGAACCTGGTCTCCCAACCCCTGCTCCGGCAAGATAATCAGGGTTTTGTTACGCAACTGGTCCAGCGTACCATCCCACTCAGGCAGGCCGAAGCTTTCGCAATGCACGTTGTTACTTGATGAGGCCAGGAACCGATCTTTGTAAAGCGCCCATCCAGCCTGATAGTTTTTACGAGACAATTCGTATAAAGCGTTTTCCCAAGTCGTGACCGGGTTGGGGTCATCGATATGCGCTCGTTCAAAATAGGCTTTAGCCTCATTGTCCAAACCCAAATGCGCACAACACACGGCCAATCTGTGCCATAACGCAAAGCGCTTCAAACCGAGCGCTTCAAACCGCTTCAAATAACAGTAGGCAATGCCAAAGTTGTAGTTAACGCGAAACAATTCACTCGCATTCCAGAGTGCATCAGCATGATTTGGCGCAACTCTGAGGCAGGCCTGATACACGGTGCGTGCCCGATCATAATTTCCTGCCTCTGAAAGTACGACAGCAAAGTTGTAAAGCAAATCAGAAGCGAGCGGAAACAGGCGCAAAGCCAACTCAAAGCGCGCCACCCCTTCACTGTGAAGCCCCAGGTTGATCAGCGACAGCGCAGCAAGCAGATGCAAGTGAATCTTCTGCCTCGGGAGATCTCCGCCGTGCAGAAGCCGTTCTTCAGCAAGATCTAAAGCACGTTTAAAATTGCCGGCTTCGTATGTAGTGACAGCCATCCCATACGAGTTCTCATTTTCTGGCAAGTTATTTCGAGAATTTGGTTCGGTAGTCATATGCAGGGGCTCCCAGACAACCGGAAGGTATTGGAAGGCGACCAAAGGATAGTCCCTGCTAGAGAGATAAACCATTCCCGAAAAGGGGGTGTTACTTCTCCCCCATTGATGCGTTTAATGTTTTCACCAACGGCTTCATCAGAAAGGTCATAACGCTGCGCTGATCGGTTTTAATATCCACCGTAGCTGTCATGCCGGGTTTTATCTCGATTTCTTTATGACGGCTGTTCTGTAGGTCCTGATCACCGATCGCAACACGCACACGGTAATATGTTTCGGGGCCCATTTTAGTGTCATCGGTTAATGAGTCTGGGCTGATGTATGAAACGCGCCCCTTCATGGCACCAAAGACTGAATAATCAAAGGCATCCAGCTTTACTTTCGCTGGCAATCCCGGCTTTAGAAATGCCATGTCAGCGGGTTTTATCTTCGCTTCTACGATCAGCTCACTTTCTGTGGGAAATATGTGCATCAGCTCGTCACCTTGGCGTACGACACCGCCAAGGGTTGTTATACGGATATTCTTAACAATCCCCGCAGTTGGCGCCACAATATTCGTGTGCTCTAGCAATTGAGCGCGATCCTTTAAAGATTGTTCTTGTGCGTTTAGATCTTCTTCCGCTTTATTTAACTCTGTACTGGCATCCTGAAAATATCTGGTTCGATAATTAACCAATGAAGATTGCGCTTCATTCACCGCACGGCGCAGCCTGAGAATATCAACCTTGCTGATATCACCCAATTTTTCAAGCGGCATGTTCATCCGCAGCTCTTCTGCGGCCAAGCGAACGTTTTCTTCTAGAATTTTTATCTGATCCTGATACCCACGTTGACGCTGACGATACAAAATAATTTGCGTATCTAGCAAGAGCGGGTATTCGGCATAAAGTTCTTTGGCATAAACAAGCTCTGTTTCTGCCAGTTCTGCACGCAAACGGGCTACGGTTAATCTCAGTGCAATGACTTTGCCAAAACTTTCGGTATAAGCTGCTAATGCCCGATCTTTCTCAAGAACTGCAATAATCTGTCCAGAAGCCACTTCATCGCCTTCCTGAACAAAAAGCTCTGTCAAGACACCACCATCTGCCGCTTGTATGATTTGCGTTCTAGAACTGGCAATAATTTGACCTTGCCCATGCACAACCTGATCTATATTAAAAAATATGGCCCAGATTAAAAGTAACGCAAAAAAAACCATGGTTATACGTAAGACCGCCCTGGGTTTTCGCAAACTTTCGTGACTACTTTTGGCAAGCAACCAGCTGATTTTTCGCTTGATGATTACTTCTGCCTTTGCGATGTAGGGTCGCAATTTTTTAACGCCCTCTGCAAACGCTTTTTTAAGACGCAACCTGGTTTTAACAAAACGCGGGTGCGCATACAACGCGTTTATTGCACGATGAAAATTCTCCCATCGATGGTTTGTATTGTTGGGCTGTGCGGCATCATCCGTTGCAGACTTATCAATCAGTTCGCCATCCTGAATTTTGGATTCGTCCAGTATCTTCTTTTTTTTAAGCATTGATGTTTAACCCGCTGCAGCTGGTTTAGGTGAGTTTCCTGATAACCGTGCCAATATGTCATCTCGCGGGCCATCTAGAACAATTTGGTTATTCATGACAAAGATCACTCGGTTAACCAAAGCCAACATACCCGGTTTGTGCGTTACCAGCACCAAGGTGTTTTCAGGTTTAATTTGCTCTCTCAGGGCTTTCAAACAAGCCTCTTCTGTGGCGCCATCCATTGATGCCGTTGGTTCATCCAACAACCACACATCCGGATTACGTAGCAGTAACTTGGTAAATGCCAGCTGTTGCCGCTGCCCACCAGAGAGCCCTTTCCCACCTTCTGTTATTGGTAAATTCAAACCCTGAGGGTGCGCAGAAACTGCGTGCAACAGGCCGGTTTTTTCTGCAATTTGGCGAACGATGTCATCACCCGGATCAATCATGCCAGCCAGCAGATTCTCGCGAAGCGTTCCACTAAAAAGCCGCTGATCCTGCTGTACATAACCAATACGCCCGGAAAGTGATTCTTTGGCAATTTGGCTGATGTCCAAACCATCTAACAGTATTCTGCCTTCGTTAGGGATGTACATGCCTGTAAGCAATCTAACCAGGGTTGATTTTCCAGAGCCTACGGGGCCAATTACCCCGATTTTTTCTCCGGGTTGAATGATCAGGCTGTTGATCTGCAATCCTTTGGGCGAGCCCCCATAAGCAAACCGCACCCGCTCCAGAATGTACGAACCCTTTATTTTCTCTGGCACCAAAGGGCGCTCTACCCCATGGTTGTCAACATCCAGTTGGTAGAACTTTTCAAGCAGTTGTAAGGCTGCCAGTGAGTGTGCTGCCTGAACCATTATGTTGGGGATTTGCGCCAACGGTGCCAAAGCCCGGCCGCTTAATATGGAACAGGCGATTAAAGCCCCCATGGTCATGTGCCCTTCTGCGGCCATATATGCACCTACGGCAATCAGCCCTACATAACTAACTTGCTGCATCACGGCACTGATATGCGAACTTAATTCGCTCACATGTTTAAGTTCATTATCATGAAACATCGCGTCTGCGTTGACATCGATCCATTTTGATAGAACACCCCATGTTGAGCCTCCTGATTTGATGGTTTCGATACCCTCAATGGCTTCAACCAATAATCCCGTCTTTTTATTCCCCGATGCCGTTCCTTGCTTGGCATGGTTGTCAATGGTTTCTTTTAAAGCAAAGCCTATAAGCAACGAGACCAGCAGGACGATGAATGGAATAATGGCGATAATGGGAACGCCTATGATGGCAATGAGCAGCACGAAAACTATCGCGAAGGGCACATCGACAAAGAAATAGAACGTGCTTGCAGACAAGAAATTTCTGATTGTTTCGTAGCCTCTAATTTGCGCCGAGAGTGAGCCGACACTTGGCGGCAATACGTCCAGCCTGATTTGAAGCAACCGGCCGAACATTGTTCTTGAAAGCGATTTATCGACGTTAGTTGATAAATGTTTCATCAAATGTGATCTGACGATTTTTAATAGAAAGTCAAACCCCATCCCCAATACGACTGCAAATGTCAATACGATTAATGTGGCATAACCTTGCGTTGGGATAACTCTGTCATACACCTGCATGGAGTAAACCGAGGTGAACAGAGCCAACAGGTTAATAAGGACTGATGCGCCACAAGCCTCCCAAAGCAATTGCTTTTGATCTGTAAAAAGTTTTTTTAAAAGTTTAAATACAGGCTTGTGATTTAGCGTTTCAGAACTCGTGGGGTAAGCAAAACGCACGCCTGATACGTTCTGCCCGGCAGGTAGCTTTATACGCTGATCGACCAGATTGATCAGCCATTCTTGTGCGGGTGTCATTCCGAGTGCAACACCAAATCCCATCCCTGGAACATGAACGACGCATGGTATGCGCGCAGGATCCAAGGATGAAAGACGTTCAATCTCAGGAACGCCGCTTGCCAATGTAACCCTGGCTGCAATGTCTAGACATTCTTCAGAGATATCCGAACTTGAAAGCCGATCAATCTCTGTCTGGCACTCGTTGATTGCATCATGCAGCCTTAAGCGATCAATGGGCTTCCCCTGCAGTCTTGCACAGGTTGTTATTGCGGCGGCTAATGTGATCTTTAAATCTTCAGGCGGATGCCCGCTATTTAACCCTGCTGTATTCTCATTCATGTGTTTTAATATCCGGCCGCTTCTAGCATCGTTCTGATTCTGTATCCTGACCCCAGCAGGCTTGCGTCTGCATCAGCCATTGCCATCATGTTCTGCACTTCCTCACGTACAGAATTCATCAAATCGAGCCAGCTTCTTTTCCCTACAAGATATTGACGGTCATAAGACTCACTGACCTTTTTTGTAAGCGTGACGGAGTGCGTCAGTTTCTCGCGTTTAAGTTGCGCCGTTTCATATTCATTCACATCCGCATTAACTTGAACCGCAATATCTCGCTTAGCTGATTCAATTTTCGTACGCAGTGCTTGAGCTTTGGTATTGGCCGCACTGGTGCTTACGTACGAAGATAAACCCGCACCAGGCGAATACTGAACCACCACACCAATCTGATTAAAAGCAGGCCAACCTGGTGTATACGCATTACCCACCTGTCGTTGTGCCTGAAGATAGACCTGTGGCGATGTTTGAGAACGTATTTCGTCTGCATATGCCTGCGCTGCATCCGCTTCAAATTGCATCCTTCGAATCTGTGGGCTACCGTTAATAACCTTTTCTAGAACCTGACTTCGAGCCTGTATTTTTACTGGCAGGGTACGCTTGACAGTAAGGTTATTGCGAGTTACTGGCTGACCAATCAACTGTGACATGGCAATTAATGAATCATTTTCTGCCGATTTTTGTGCATCTAGTTCTGCAGCCGCTTCATTCAACCGTGCCATCACTAGATCTTTATCAATGCCAGCCGCCACACCCATCTCATGTCGCTTTGCAATTGTGTTTAAGAGCTTTTCATGGATTCGAACACTATGTTCTAACGCCTGGATTTTCTCGTATGAGCGACGCCATTCTGCATAAGCAGTGACCATGCGCTTTGCTACATTTTCCCGTGTTTCGATTAACGAATATTCAGCAACACCAAAATTGGCTTTAGCTTTGTCATGACCTGCAAGCAACTTCCCTCCCATGAAAACAGGTTGAGTCACCGTTGCGTTAGAGGCCGGCAGGTTATTAGACGATGGACCGTTGGCGCTATATTGAACCTGGTTTCTTTGGGTGCTTAGCGAAATTGTTGGCAGAAACTGTAGCTTTGCCGCAGTCAAATCTGTATCTGCAGCGTCTAGGTCCTGTTGACGCGATACGATTTCAGGATAAGACACCATCGCAATTGACAGCAAGTCATCTAGGTCATACCCTTTTGACTTTACATCAAACGAAAAAAGCAGAAGCAATAGGAAAAATACAGTTTTTTCAGGCGAGCTTTTAAGAAAACGAAACAACTTAGGCATTTGACCCCGAGGTCAACAACCCCGCTCCGCACCGCACTGGACAAGCGCTGTCCGTAACAGGCGGCGTGCACTCCATAGTGGTGCCTGATGAGAAATCAAAACATTTAAACGCGTAGACTAATTCCGACACAGACGCAGCGTGTAATTTCTCAAAAATACTCGCTCGATGCTTCTTAACTGTATCTGGCCTGATGTCCAAGACCTTTGCAATCTCGGTATTCCCACAGCCATCCACCAAGTGCTTACCCACCACCTTTTCTCGAGGCGTTAGCGCATTCCAATTGGCTTCCTGCCAGCGCTTGACGTTAATCTTGATATGATGCGAGCACACTTGTTTCGCTGCGTCCATCAAGGCCTTCATCATTGACTTAAAAGTAAATGGCCTTATTAAGAAATTTACCGAACCATTTTGTAGAAGCCTTAGTGCAAGACAGGCAATTTTTTCATCCACTACGTATACAACTTGCTGATCCAGAGTTTGTTCATTAAAGCTAAAAATTTCTTGTTCATGCTCAAAAGCCATAGGCAGATCCACAACCAGAACCTCCATCATTCGCTCTGAACACAAAAAGTCACTTGCTGACTTATGCGTTAACACACGATGGCCAAGGCCAACCGTCTTTTGCTGAATATGAATGCGGACATCGCACAATGGTCCAATCAAATGTATCCGCCATTCTTCGTTTACCTTTGCGACTTTTTCGGCAATTTGAAATTTAAGGCTAGTCATGATGTGCACCCCTTCAAGCGATCATCACTCTTAGTAAGAAATCGTGCCACCCCCGAATAGGGAGGAATAGCGGATTAATTTCAAATATTCTGACGCTAACTTGGAATGCTTATCGTTTAACGAAAGAAAAGAGTTTTAGCGAAGGTCAAGGACATACTTCCAGAAGTGCGATTAACCCCATCGGATTGGGTCAAAAAAGCACCGTGTTGTTTGGCACGGTGCTTTAATTCTACAGAGACCCCTCACCCCCTATAAGACAGTCGTTCTCAGGGAACACACACTAATTTGAGATGAGTGATACGAAACGGCATCAAGATAAGACGGCCGTTCTTAGATGATAGTCACCACTTTGAGATGAATAATATGATGCGGCATCAAGATAATAGGTACCCGATATTGTTGGCGTGAAATCAATTTGGGAATTAGTATTATTCCAAGCGATATCGTCACTGTAGGACCAAATACCAAGCGTGCTCGAATCATAACCCTGTACAGGGCCACGCAAGGTAAGAGTTGTATCAAGATTGACACCAGATTCGCTATCAAGATTGAATCTGTAACGAGTTCCCTGGTTTAACTGTATGGAAAACCAATCATGATCCCCGGCGCTGACCGATGAGTGAATACCAAATCCGGCCCCAATTTGGTACGCAGTTGATGCAGTATTGCCTATCTCTGAGGGAATCCATGCCGATGCAGTAGAAAGAGAACTAGCATTAGTTGTAAGCACGGCACTTAGATTATAGCTACCTTGAGTGGCGCCGCCTGAAGATCCTGCATCTAAATAATAGGTGCCCGATGTTTGCGCAATGTAGGTCAGTTCCGAATTAAGGCCACTATTTGCATTGTCATTCGATGAAATCAGGTTGCCGTTTACGTCACGCAAGTTCAATAGGGTATTCAGGGCACCCGACGTGGCATTCATATTAAATCTATAGAGG
>Ga0228698_1001170_pt1 | contig 13872 bp, 11 predicted proteins | sample McNCre117_Aug_MG_FD_178015 | JGI IMG/M metagenome (GOLD analysis project Ga0228698, IMG submission 178015) | Freshwater microbial communities from McNutts Creek, Athens, Georgia, United States - 1-17_Aug_MG | ecosystem: Environmental > Aquatic > Freshwater > Creek | place: USA: Georgia...
CTAAGTAAAAATGCCTAAATCAAGACATTTATTGGTCATGAGTTGTGCCATTTTGCGTCGGTGTGTCAATGGTGCGCTTCGGCTTTCCACCGCCCTGAACCTTGTCGCCGCCCCAATCGGTATATTCGCGGCGCGCCGAGCGATAATGCTGGTCAGGGTCATACAAGGCCCCACCATCCAGCCCCAGATCCTTCGCCTGCGCGCGGCCCATGGTGGACAGCAGCGTGAAACCGGCCACATAGGCATTGCGGCGCGCGGTGACCAATTGCACCTGTGCGTTGATCAATTCCTGCTCGGCATTCAGGATGTCGAGAATGGTGCGGTTGCCCACGCCATTTTCCGCCCGCACACCGCGCAAGGACAGTTCGGCTGCATCCACCGCGGTTTGGGTGGCGGTGATCACTTCATTGGCGGCGCGATAGTTCGAGAAAGCGGCGCGCACATTGGCCACCACTTGCCGCTCGGTGCCGATTTGCGTGTCCATTGCCTGGCCTTCGCGGGCTTGCGCCTGCTTGATCTGCGCACTGGGGCGACCGCCCTGATACAGCGGAACGGTAACACGCAGGCCCACATCGGCGGTGTTGAACCGCTGGGGCGGGGTGAAGCTGGGCAGCGCGGGATAATTCAGCGCATTGAGATAATCATAATGCGCCGCATTGGCCACCAACGACACTTTAGGCAGGCGCGAGGCGCGTGCAACATCCGTGTCATAACCGGCAGCCTTGCTACGCTCGCGCGCAGCCTGAAGGTCGGGGTTGTGGTCCAGCGCAAAATCCAGTGCTTCCTCCGCCGTGGCGGGCAGATTGGGCAGCGGCGGCGGGGCGTCCAGCTTGCCGGGCACAGCGCCAACCACCTGAATATAGGTTTCGCGCGCCTGCACCAGATTGGCTTCGGCGTTGCGCAAAGTGCCCACGGCCAGCGCCAGACGCGATTGCGACTGGGCCACGTCGGTGCGGGTCACATCGCCGATCTTGAAGCGGTCGCTGGTGGCTTTCAGGTTCACTTCCAGCGCCTGAACCTGATTCTTGTTCAGCTTTACGATGGCTTCTGTGCGGATCACGTCGAGATAAGCGGTCACCGCCTGCGTGAACACATTGCTTTCCGCCGCAGCCAGATCGCCACGACCGGCGATCACGCGGGTATTGGCCGCATTCATGGCATTGCGCACCGCGCCGCCGGCATAAAGCGGCAGGCTGGCGCTGCCGGTTACGGTTAGCAGGCGGGGTATGTCGGTGGAGGAAGACAGCGCGTTCTGGCGCAAATATTCCGTTTCATTGGCCACGGCATTCACGCTGGGCAGGCCATCGGCCCGAGCCAGCGGCACGCCTGCGTCCAAAGCGCGCAATTGCTCGCGCGCGGACATCAGCGTGGGATTGGAGCCACAGGCGCTGACCAAAGCATCGCGCAGGCTTTCCGCCTGCGCGGCTGTGGCGCTTAATAAAGAAGCGCCAATCAAGAAGGCGGGGCCCGAACCGGCCAGCAAAAATTTCCGGCCGTTACGGCCCAGCGCCTTCTTGGATGTCACGTTCAGAAGCTCCAGCGTTTCGGGGCAGCCAGTTCGGGAATGGCAGGAATGCCCATTTCCAGCAAAGGCAGATAAGACAGGGCGTTGCCGCTCTTGCGGCCCAGCGCGATGCGGGTCACGCTCTTGTTGATGATGCCGGTCACCAGACGGCCATCGGCGGCCAGCGCGTCGATCAGCACAGCGGGGATTTCCTCGGCCGCGCCATCCACCACGATCAGGCTATAGCCGCTGCCGGACAGGCCCTTGGCCAGATCGCCAGCATCCACTGTATCCACCGAAGCGACCAGCGAGCGCAGCAGCGCGGGCAGGTAATCGCTGCCCACGGTTACCACCAGCACCTTGTCGGTCTTGCGCGGCTCGGCCGTGGCCACAGCCTTGCCGTGGTACAGCGGCGCGGGCAGATAGCGGCCATTGCCCAGCGGCACGGCGCGGTCGATATAGGCGGCGGCACGCGATTCTTGCGGAACGAAATCCTCGCGCGCCACAGCGGCGATGGCCGACAGCGCCCAAGGCTCGTTCACACCGCTGGGGCGCAACTGGCTGTCGATCATGGCGCGGCGGGGGGAACCGGGTTCAGCACCCTTCGAGGCGTAGTGGATTTCGGTCATGCCTTACTTCCTTGGATTGCATCCTGTATTGCACAGCTAACACACTTGTGCAATCGTCCTGTGCTTCTAAGGCAAGCAGCATAGGGAAGCCAAGCAGTTTCGACGCGGTTTATGGCCGGAATCCTGCGATAAATCCCTTAACGGGCCCCTTGTAACTTTCGTCGGGGTGGTTGGTTAGGTCTTGGCGCGCGCGCGCAATCCTGCTTATGGGGAAGCCGGCGCCCCCGCACAGGGGCTGAACATCGGGCCGCAGCGCGTTTCATGGGCGTGCCGGCTAGCATGAAAAGGAACGCGAAGCATGGCCGAGATGGTAACCATCCGCGAGGAAGACCTGATCGAGAGCGTGGCCGACGCTCTGCAATATATCAGCTATTACCACCCGATGGATTATATCCGCGCTTTGGGTGAAGCCTATAAGGTGGAGCAGGGCCCCGCCGCCAAGGATGCCATCGCCCAGATCCTGACCAACAGCCGCATGTGCGCCGAAGGCCATCGCCCGATCTGTCAGGATACGGGCATCGTCAATGTGTTCATTCAATGGGGCCAGAATTGCCGTCTGGAATCCGAGATGAGCCTGCAAGAGGTTGTCGATGAAGGCGTGCGTCGCGCCTATAACAACCCCGACAACAAGCTGCGCGCTTCCGTGCTGGCCGACCCCGCCTTCACCCGCGATAACACGCCCTGTGTGCTGCATGTCGATATGGTGAAGGGCAGCAAGATCCATGTAGACGTGGCGGCCAAGGGCGGCGGCAGCGAAAACAAGTCCAAGTTCAAGATGATGAATCCCAGCGATTCGATCGTGGACTGGGTGATCGAAATGCTGCCCCAGATGGGTGCTGGCTGGTGCCCGCCGGGCATGCTGGGCATCGGCATTGGCGGCACGGCGGAACATTGCGTTCTGCTGGCCAAAAAGGCGCTGATGGAACAGATCGACATGGCGGTGCTGAAGGAGCGCGGCCCCCAGAACGATCTGGAAGCCTTGCGCATCGAAATCTTCGACAAGGTCAACGCTTTGGGCATTGGCGCGCAGGGTCTGGGCGGTCTGGCCACCATCCTTGACGTCAAGATTCTGGACGCACCTTGCCATGCCGCTGGCAAGCCGGTGGCCATGATCCCCAATTGCGCCGCCACGCGCCATGCGCATTTCACGCTGGACGGTTCTGGCCCGACCTATCTGGAAGCGCCCAAGCTGTCGGAATGGCCCGAAGTGCATTGGGCACCCGATGCCGCGGCCAAGCGCGTCAATCTCGACACGCTGACGCCCGAGGAAGTGCAAAGCTGGAAGCAGGGCGACCGCTTGCTGCTCAATGGCAAGATGCTGACCGGCCGCGATGCCGCGCATAAGCGCATCAAGGATATGCTGGCCAAGGGCGAGGAACTGCCCGTCGATTTCAAGGGCCGCGTGATTTACTACGTCGGCCCCGTCGACCCCGTGCGCGACGAAGTGGTTGGCCCCGCCGGCCCCACCACCGCCACCCGCATGGACAGCTTCTCCGACATGATGCTCGACCTTGGCCTGTTGGCCAGCGTCGGCAAGTCCGAGCGTGGCCCTTCCGCTACCCAATCCATCGCCAATCACAAATCGGCCTATCTGATGGCGGTGGGTGGCTCGGCCTATCTGGTGGCCCGCGCCATCAAGCAGTCTAAGGTGCTGGCCTTTGCCGATCTGGGTATGGAAGCGATTTATGAATTCACCGTGGAAGACATGCCCGTCACGGTAGCGGTCGATTCCGATGGCAAGAATGTCCATACGCTGGCGCCGCAGGTGTGGAAGGACAAGATTGCCAAGGAAAAGCTGTTGGGGTGATTGGGTCGGGGGCGTTTAGATGCCTCCGGTGGGTGGTTATTATGCGCCTCCGGCGGGCAAAGGGATTCATCCCTTTGCAATCCCGATAATGGGTTTTGGCCCGATAATGGGTTCGGAGAAGGCCTCGTTGCTTTTGGGCGGCGGGGTCTTTTCCTTTTTGAAAGCCTGCGGCGCGGAGGGGTAACGCTGGCTAGCGCCGCAGGCTTTAGAACCTCAATCTTACCAGTCGGGCGCACCGCCAAAACCTACCAACAACGCAAAAGGTAATGGGAGCGCGCCAGTAAGCTTCACGGGGACGAGTCCCTCGCATTTTCCTCTTACCTCCTTTATCCCCCTCCCCATGGCCACCCTTTTCCACATCTCCGACCTCCATTTCGGCGCCGAAGACCGCGCCGCGCTTGACTGGCTGGAGGCGCAAGTCCGGCATGCGCAGCCCGATGCGATCATCTGCACCGGCGATCTGACCATGCGCGGCACCAAGCGGGAGTTTGATGCGGCGGCGGATTATCTGGCGGCGCTGCCGGTGCCGGTTAGTATCGAGCCGGGCAACCATGATATGCCCTATTATCATGAGATGCTGACGCGCCTGCGCCATCCCTTTCGTCGGTTTGAAGCGATGCATCGTCACGCGCATAAAGACGTGCCGCTGCCTGATGTCTCGGTGGTTTCCATGCCCACGGTCACGCCCGCGCAATGGCGGCTCAATTGGTCGAAGGGCTGTGTGCGTGCGCCGGTGCTGGCCGCCGCGCTGCGCCGCCTGTCAGCCGCGCCGCAGGACTCGCTTAAGCTGGTTGCCTGCCATCACCCTCTGGTCGACGCCGACACCGAAGGTTCTGGCTCCACCCGTGGCGGCAGGCAGGCCTTGGCTGCGCTGGCGGCGGCGGGGGTGGATGCGGTGCTGTCGGGCCATGTGCATGACCCGTTCGACATGATGGTCGAAACCGCAAACGGCCCTATCCGCATCATCGGCGCGGGCACTCTGTCCGAGCGCACCCGCGCCACCGCCCCCAGCTATAATCGCCTGGAATGGACGCGGCAGGCGGGCCTGTCGGTTACCGTGCAGGTGGCGGGTTAAGCCTTTTCCGTCGCGGCAATCCAGCCACCGCCGACCACGCGGTCACCGGCAAAGATAACCGCTGCTTGCCCCGGCGCTACGCCATATTCGGGCGTGGCAAAGCGGATCGTGGTGGGGGCGCCCTCACCCAAAGGCCCGTCGATCACCACCGGCACCGGTTTGGCCAGCGAACGCACCTTGGCGGTTAATTCCACCCCTGTTGGCAGCGGGCCAATGCGGTTGGTGTCCACCAGATGCGCCGCGCCCACCGCCAGCATCCGGCGCGGACCGACCAGCACCTGCGCCTTGGCGGCATCAATTCCCACCACATAGACCGGCTCTGGCAGGCCGCCGATTTCCAGCCCGCGCCTTTGGCCCACGGTGTAATGGATCACGCCTTTGTGCTGGCCCAAAACCGCGCCGCTTTCGGCATGGACAATCTCGCCCGCGCGTTCGCCTTCGGGACGGATCTTGCGCACCACGCTAGCATAATCGCCATCGGGCACGAAGCAAATGTCCTGCGAATCGGGCTTGGCCGCCACGCGCAGGCCGAAATGCTCGGCCAGCATCCGCACTTCCGGCTTAGGCAAGCCGCCCAAGGGGAAGCGCAGGTAATCAAGCTGCGCCTCGGTGGTAGCATAGAGGAAATAGGACTGGTCGCGCGCGGGATCGAGCGCGCGGTGCAATTCGGCCCCTGCGGGCCCCATCACCCGCCGCACATAATGGCCGGTGGCCAAGCAGTCAGCCCCCAGATCGCGCGCCATGGTCAGCAAATCGGTAAATTTGGGCCCCATATTGCAGCGGATGCAGGGGATAGGCGTGCGCCCGTTGAGATAATCCTCGGCAAACAGATCGACCACGCTTTCGCGGAAGGCGCTCTCATGGTCGAACACATAATGGGCAATGCCCAAACGGTCGGCCACGGCGCGGGCATCGCGGATGTCATCGCCCGCGCAACAGGCGCCCTTGCGCTTCACCGCTTCACCATGGTCATAGAGTTGCAGCGTGATGCCGATCACTTCGGCGCCACTGGCAGCGGCAAGGGCGGCCACCACCGAGGAGTCGACCCCTCCGGACATGGCGACCACGATTCGACGCGCGGTTAAATTTTTTCCCAGATCGAACAACGCACCGGGGTCGGCAAGTGTGGATCCGTTAAGGTTTTGGTCTGGCATAGCGCCCCCATACACGCCCTTTGCGCGGCAACAAACTGCCAGATTTCATGCGCGGCATGCCCTTATGGTGCAATCCATTGCCGGTTGCTTGCCGGTTTACCTCTCTGACCAAAAGGTAAAGCCGGGCTTTACCGGCTCTTGACCATGTTTGGTTTATAGCACCGCCATGGACATGAATTTTAACTTCGGGGCGCCGCCTCACCAGTTGCAAGGCACAGGCGACAGCCTGTTAGCCGAGCGCAAACTGGTGTGGGCAGAACTGGCCCCGCGTCTGGCCGCTGCGCATGCGTTTCAGCGCTCCATGGCGGAATCGGGCGTGGACTGGATGACGCCTATGGGCAGTTTCGACCCTGTTTCGGCCCAGCGCCTGATGGATTTTGCCGCCAGTCCGGCTTCGGATTGGTGCATGGCCTTTCCCGCAAGGTTTTCAGGCGTAGATGAGGGTTATCCTGCCGTTAACCCCATTGTTTCAGGCGATGGCAAACTCGTTTCGGGCAGAGAGGATGGCGTAGCCGGTGCCCCTAAACCGGCCTTCGAGGGTTGATATGATCGAGAACCAGAAAATCCGCCCCGCCATGGTCATTGGCCCCTTGGGTGAACCGCTCACGCTGGACTCCCTGCCCCCGCCCAGCACCACGCGTTGGGTGGTGCGCCGCAAGGCCGAAGTGGTGGCAGCCGTCAATGGCGGCCTGCTCTCCATCGACGATGTTTGCGAGCGTTACGGGCTGACTTTGGAGGAGTTTGCCTCGTGGCAGCGCGCGGTGGACCGTTCGGGCATGCAGGGCCTGCGCGTTACCCGCATCCAACATTACCGCGATTTGTATGAGCGTCAGTTGAAATACTGATAGCGGCAGCAAGTTTCGTGTCCGGCAAAGGGCGCGCGAGGGTTTGGTCCTTCGCGCGCCCTTTGCGCTTTTGGGGCCACTTCTGTCGCTTACTGTCGCGATTTGTCGCTGCCCAAAAGGCTGCTTGCGAGAGGTGCTATACATGGGTAATACGCTGCCATAACCATGCATGGAATCCTGAAGGGAGTCTGTCGGGCGAAAGCCCCGCGATTCGCCCTTAGGCTGGCCAACAAGATCCGGGTGTTACCGCGATGAATTATGATACGAGACTGGATGCCAAATTGCCCCTAGCCGAAGCCAATTCGGCCTATGCCGAGGAAGCGCCCCCCTTCCCCGCCCGCAAGGCGATGCTGGCAGTGGGCGCGGCGGCTGTGGCTGTGGTGGGCATCTGGTTTGCCACCCATCGCGATTCCGCGTCCAGCGCGGTGCCCGTCAATCCTGCGCCTTTGGTAACCGTGGCGGTGCCCGGCCAGACCCAGATTGCCGGCACGGTCAATGTGAATGGCGCGCTGGCGGCCAAGCATGACATGCCGATCGGCGTGGTGGGCGATGGCGGCACGGTGGTCTCGGTGCTGGTCAATCCGGGCGATTGGGTGCGCAAGGGGCAGGTGCTGGCGATTATCGACCGGCAGGTGCAGACCCAGCAACAGGCCAATTCCGCCGCCAATGTGGGCGTGGCGCAGGCCGACGCGCGCATCGCGCAGGCCAATCTGGATCGCGGGTTGAAGCTGGTGGCCAATGGCTTCATCTCCAATGCCGATATCGACAAGCTGACGGCGGTGCGCGATGCGGCCAATGCCCGCGTGAAAGTGGCGCAGGCGCAATTGGGCGAAGTGCAGGCGCGTTTGCGCCGCCTGACGATTGTATCGCCTGCCGATGGCCTGCTGCTGGACCGCACGCTGGAGCCGGGTCAGGTGGTCAGCCCCGGATCGGGCGTGCTTTTCCGCATTGCCGAACATGGCGATATGGAAATGCGCGCGCGCCTGTCGGAAACCGACCTGCAGCAGTTGAAACTGGGGCAGGAGGTGAAGGTTTCGCCGGTGGGGTCGGCCAAGCAGTTCACCGGCAAGATCTGGCAGATTTCGCCCGTGATCGACCCTGCCACGCGGCAGGGTGTGGCGCGTATCGCGCTGGCCTATTCGCCCGACATCCGCCCCGGTGGCTTTGCCAGCGCGGAAATCCGCAGCGGCACGATTTCCGCGCCTTTGCTGCCGGAATCGGCGCTGCAATCGGATAATGCGGGCAATTATGTCTACGTCATCAATGGATCGAACAAGGCCGAGCGCCGCCGCGTAAAAATCGCGCTGGTGACGGAAAAGGGCGTGGCGGTGGCCAGCGGCCTGAATGGTTCCGAAAAGGTGGTTTTGCGGGCAGGCGCTTTCCTGAACGAAGGCGAGACGGTTGATCCCCGCCTTGCCGCCAAACCCTAAGGGTTGAGGAGGCTGCCGCGATGAATTTCCGCAATCTATCCTCTTGGTCGATCCGCCATCCGGTGGTGCCCATTGTTATCTTCACCGCGCTGATGCTGCTGGGCATCATCAGCTTTGCGCGGATGGAGGTGCAGAATAATCCTGATATCGACTTCCCCGTGGTGGTGGTTTCCATCACCCAGCCCGGCGCTGCCCCCACCGAAATTGAAAAGCAGGTGACGCAGCGGATTGAAGGCGCGGTGCGCGGCGTGTCCGGCGTCAGCTCGATCAGCTCCACTGCATCGGAAGGCAATAGCCAGACCTTGGTGGAATTTCAGTTGGGCGAGGACATTAACGCCGCTGTGGCCGAAGTGAAAAATTCGGTGGACCAGATCCGCGGCAGCCTGCCCGATGGCATTCTGGAGCCGCAGGTCATCAAGGTGAAATCCTCCAGCGACCCCATCGCCTATTTCGCGGTTGCCGCCGATGATATGACGATGGAGCAATTGTCGTGGTTCATTGACGACACCGTGGCCAAGCGCCTGCTGGGCCTTGACGGTGTGGCCGAAGTGAAGCGCAATGGCGGGGTCAGCCGCGAGATTCTGGTGACGCTGGACCCTGCCAAAATGCAGGCCTTTGGTGTTACCGCGCCGCAGGTGAACACGGCCTTGCGCGCGCTCAACATCAATGCCGCTGGCGGCAAGGCCGAGATTGGCGGCACCCGCCAGTCGGTGCGTGTGCTGGGCAATGCGCAGGACGCCTATAGCCTGTCGCAGACCGAGATTCCGCTCAATGGCCGTCCGGTGAAGCTGGCCGATATTGCCACGGTGCGCGATTCCTTTGGTGAGATCACCTCGCTGGGCAAGATCAACGGCAAGCCGGTGGTCAATTTCTCCATCGCCCGTGCACGCGGTGCGTCGGACGTGTCGGTCTATGACAATGCCGTCAAGGAATTGGACAAGCTGACCAAGGAACGGCCCGGCATCCATTTCACCCAGCTCTACACCTCGGTGGATTACACCAAGAAGCAGTATGAAAGCTCGATCGAATCCATGATCGAGGGCGCTGTGCTGGCGGTTGTGGTGGTGTTCTTCTTCCTGCGCGACTGGCGCGCCACAGTCGTGTCGGCCATTGCCATTCCGCTTTCGGCCATTCCCACCTTTTGGGTGATGCAGTCGTGGTTCGGTTTTACGCTCAACACCATGTCGCTGCTGGCGCTGGGGTTGGTGGCCGGTGTGCTGGTGGACGATGCGATCGTGGAGATCGAGAATATCGTGCGCCACATGCGCATGGGCAAAACCGCCTATCAGGCCTCGATTGATGCGGCCGATGAAATCGGGCTGGCGGTGGTGGCCACCACGTGTTCGATTGCGGCGGTGTTTTTGCCGGTGGGCTTGATGCCCGGCGTGTCGGGGGCCTTCTTCAAGAATTTCGGCCTGACCGTGGTGGTGTCGGTGATGATGTCGCTGGCGGTGGCCCGTATGATCACGCCGATGGTGGCGGCCTATTTCCTCAAAAGCGCGGGCCATGCCGAGCATGGCGGCGGCGTGATGATGGATATGTATCTGCGCGTGCTGCATTGGTCGCTCGATTCCTCGGGCGCACAGGCCAAAAGGATGCAGTTCCGCAACCAATATGGCCGTTTGACCCGCTGGCTGCGTTTGCGCGCCTCCATGCATGATCATCGCATCTGGATGGTGGGCGTGGCTCTGGGCTGTCTGGCGCTGACTGTTGTGCTGTTTGCCGTGTTGCCTTCGTCCATGTTCCCAGACCAGAATGATGACTTTGTGCAGATCCGCGTGGAAATGGTGCCCGGCACCACGATTGCGCAGACCGAGCAGGTGATCGGGCAGGTGGGGGCGATCCTGCGCCAGCAGCCCGATGCCGACAAGGTGATGGAGCGCGTGAGCGAGGGCAATGGCCGCGTGATGGTCATGCTCAAGCATAAGCGCAAGATGACCAGCAAGCAGTTCGAACGCGCCATGCTGCCCAAGCTGCAGGGCATTGCGGACGCCCGCATCACCTTCCAGTCCAATTCGCGCGGGGGTTCCTCCACCGGTCGCGGGATTGAAGTGATGCTGTCGGGGTCGGACCCTGTGGCGCTGGATCAGGCGGCCACCACGCTGGTGGAACAGATGAAGGGCCTACCTCAACTGGTCAGCCCGCGCATCAGCGGTGATTTGCCGCGTCCTGAAGTGGTGGTCATCCCGCATGCCGATCTGGCGGCCAGCCTTGGCATCACCACCTCCAGCCTCAGTCAGGCGGTACGCATTGCGACCATGGGCGAAATTGACCAGAATACGGCCAAATTCTCCCTGTCCGACCGTCAGGTGCCGATCCGTGTGCGCCTGCCCGAAGGCGCGCGCCGTGATCTGAGCAATATTGCCAATCTGCCGGTGACCACGGCCAGCGGCGGGTCCGTGCCTTTGAGCCGCGTGGCCGATATCACCTTTGGCTCCGGCCCGTCCTCCATCCAGCGCTATAATCAGGAACGCCGCATCTTTATCGGCGCGGATCTGGCGCGCGGCGTGGTGAAGAGCGAGGCCGAAGCCAAGATCAACGCCCTGCCGATCATGAAGAACCTGCCCACCGGCGTTACCAACCCGCCCTTTGGCGAGGCCAAGTGGCAGGAAGAAATGATCGTCAATCTGGCGCTGGCGGTGCCGGCGGGCATTGGTCTGGTGTTTGCGGTGCTGGTGCTGCTCTATCACCGCGTCATTTCGCCGCTGGTGAATATGGGCTCGCTGTTCCTCGCGCCTTTGGGCGGGTTGCTGGCGCTGGCTTTGGTGGGCATGCCTTTGTCGATGCCGGTCTATATCGGCATTCTGATGCTGTTTGGCATTGTGGCGAAAAACTCGATCCTGTTGATCGATTTCGCCATCGAGGAAATGCAGAACGGGGCCAATAAGTTCGACGCGATTATCGAGGCAGGCCACAAGCGCGCCCAGCCCATCGTGATGACCACGGTGGCGATGACGGCGGGGATGATGCCTGCGGCTATGTCGCTGTCGGGCGATTCGGCCTTCCGCGCGCCGATGGGCGTGGTGGTGATAGGCGGCCTTACCCTGTCCACCGTGCTGACGCTGCTGATCGTGCCTGCCGCTTTCAGTCTGGCCGACGGGTTTGAAAAGCGGGTTGGGCCTGTGCTGCGCCGCGCCTTGCTGACCTATAAGCCCGAACATGGCCGCGCCAGCGAGCGGATCAGGCTGGGCGAGGGGCCCGCGCCTGCAGAGTGACCGGTAAAGCAACGCCTTGGCGCTGGCCCTTCGGGCTGGCGCCCCACATGGACGATCGCGCTAGAAAGGCGCGGCTATTGGCCAGCGCGCTTTTGCTGGTCATGGCCGCGCTTTTTCTGTTGGCGCGCCATTTTGCGCCTGCCTATCCATGGTTGCTCTGGGTGCGCGCCGGTGCCGAGGCGGCGATGGTGGGGGGCATGGCCGACTGGTTTGCGGTAACCGCCCTGTTCCGCCGCCCCTTGGGCCTGCCGATTCCGCATACGGCGATCATTCCGTCTAACAAGGATCGCCTTGCCGATGGTATTGCCGCCTTCCTGCGCAGCAATTTCCTGACCGTGCAGGTGGTGACGCGGCGTCTGGCGGGGCTGGATGTGGCGGGGGCCTTGGGGCGCTTTCTGGCCGACCCGGCGCCCAAGGGCGCGGCGCCGCGCTTGCGGCAGGGCGCGGCCAGCCTTTTGTCCGATGTGCTGCATTCGCTGCCCGGTGAACAGATCGGCACAATGGCCAAGGCCATGCTGCATCGCCAATTGCACAAGATCGATCTGGCGCCTTTGATGGGTCAGGTGCTGGAGGCGGCGGTAGCCGATGGGCGGCATCAGCCGATGATCGAGGCGGCTTTGCGCTGGGCTGGCCTGACGCTGGAGGCCAATGAGGCCCTGCTGCGCGAGATGATCCATGCCCGCGCCCATGCGCTGATCCGCTGGACGGGGCTGGATGAGTCGCTGGCCAATGCGGTGCTGGACGGGCTCTATCGCCTGCTGGCCGAATGTATTGTCGATCCGCAGCACCCTTTGCGGGTCAAGCTGGATGGATTGCTGGTGCAATGGGCGCAGGATTTGCGGCATGATCCCGAAACGCAGGCCAAAGTGGCGCGGATGAAGGAAGGCGTGCTGGCCCATCCGGCGGTGGCGGCATGGATCGACGGACTATGGCTGCGCGCCCGCGCCAGCCTGTTGGCCGCCACGCAGGCGCCCGAGGCGCTGACCAGTGGCCGGATGGGGGCAGGGCTGGCCAGTCTGGGCACAGCGCTGCAACAGGACGCGCGCCTGCGCCATCAGGTCAATCTGTTCACCCGCCGCACGCTGGCAGGGCTTGCGGTGCGCCATGGCGGGGGTATTGTCGCTTTGGTGTCGGACACGGTTCGGCGCTGGGATGCGGGCACGGTGAGTGAGCGGATCGAGGCGGCAGTGGGACGCGATCTGCAATATATCCGCATCAATGGCACCTTGGTGGGCGGGCTGGTCGGGCTGGCTCTCTATGCGCTGGACCATCTGCTGTAGATTCTTTTGCGCTACCCCTTAACCACAGAGAAGCTTGACCGCTCTTCAGTCTATGCAGCCCTCCGCGCACATCACGCCTGCAGGCGAGTTCCGGCAAATTTACGCGACCGCGCAAGCGATGAATTGCGCCTGCCGTGGGCGTTGCAAGCCGGCCGAAGCGCTGGATTGCCTTTACCGCCGCGCCTTGGATGTGCTGAGCCGCGAAGGCACGCAAGGGGCCAACACCAGCCTGTTGCAGCCCCTGTCAGTAGTGGTGGGCCAGCAAAAGACGCTGGCGGGGCAAAGGGCCTGCGCGCAATTTGCCGCCATGTTGGCCGCAGGCGATGCGGCAGGCGCGATCGACATCTGCCGCCGCCTGATCGAGCCTGACGCTGGTTAAGCGTTTATACTAGGCAGCCCTCCCGCGAGATTTCACCAATTCCCTTTACACACCTGCAGGCTGGCCATGCCCAAAAGGGCTGAAACGATCAGGAGCGGGGTAGAACGTGTCGCATTTGTCGCAGGCACTGGAGGTGGAAGTGGGCGCGCTGCATGCTGTGCGGCGGCGGGCCGAGGGGCGCGAGTTGGCCCTGCGCGAAAGGGCGCAGATCGACCGCCATATGGCGCGTTTGCTGCGTTTGCTGGCCCCGCGCATCCGCCATTTCACCCGCGCCTATGGCTTGGTGGATGCTGCCGAGGATGCCCGACAGGCCTGCGCCATCGGCGTTTTGCGCGCGGTGGACATGTATGATCCGGCCAAGGCCAGCTTTACAACTTTGGTGAATTGGCAATTGCGCGGCGAGTTACAAAGCCTGCGCTATCGCCTGCGGCCCGACCGGCGCATGCCCGCCAGAGCTTTGGGCGCGCGCACCCTGTCTTTGCAGGATGCGCAGGCTGAGGGTTTGAGTCAGGCATGGCTGGAGGATGCCGAGGCCTTGGCCCGCGCCGAGGCTT
>Ga0228698_1001171_pt1 | contig 13866 bp, 12 predicted proteins | sample McNCre117_Aug_MG_FD_178015 | JGI IMG/M metagenome (GOLD analysis project Ga0228698, IMG submission 178015) | Freshwater microbial communities from McNutts Creek, Athens, Georgia, United States - 1-17_Aug_MG | ecosystem: Environmental > Aquatic > Freshwater > Creek | place: USA: Georgia...
TCCATCTTCTTCTGGACGCTCACCGTCATCGTCTCCATCAAGTACGTGGTACTGGTGTTGCGAGCCGATAACCATGGTGAGGGCGGCTTGGTCGCCATGCTGGCGCTGGCCTCGCAGTCGGTCAAAGACCGGCCGGACCTGCGCAAAGTGCTGTTGATCATCGGCATTTTCGGCACCTGCCTGTTTTATGGCGACGGCGTCATTACCCCGGCCATTTCGGTGCTGTCGGCGGTGGAAGGTCTGGAGGTGATTTCCCCCGGCTTCAAGCGCTATGTGATTCCGCTCACCTTGGTCATTTTGTTTTGCCTGTTTGCGGTGCAAAAGCGGGGCACTGCCGGCATCGGCAAGTTCTTTGGCCCCATCACCGTGGTCTGGTTCATGGTGATTGCGGTGCTGGGCGTGAGTCACATCGTCGACCAGCCGCGTATTCTGTGGGCCATCAGCCCACATTACGCGCTGGGCTTCATCTGGAACAACCCTGGCATTACCTTCATCATCCTGGGCGCTGTGGTGCTCTGCGTGACCGGGGGCGAGGCCCTGTATGCCGACATGGGGCATTTCGGTAAAAAGCCCATCCGTCTGGCGTGGTTCTCGGTGGTCATGCCCGCGCTCACGCTCAACTACTTCGGCCAGGGCGCTTTGTTGCTGGACCACCCCGAGGCGGTGCAAAACCCCTTCTTCCTGATGGCGCCTGACTGGGCCTTGCTGCCTCTGGTGGGGCTGGCCACCATGGCGACGGTGATTGCCTCGCAGGCCCTGATCTCCGGCGCCTTCTCGGTGACCAAGCAGGTGATTCAGCTCGGCTACCTGCCGCGCCTGCAGGTGACCCACACCAGTGTCAAAGACACCGGCCAAATTTACCTGCCCTTTGTGAATTGGGGCCTGTTCGTGGCGATCGTGATGGCGGTGGTCATGTTCAAGTCCTCCAGCAACTTGGCGGCCGCCTACGGTATTGCGGTGTGTACCGACATGCTGATCACCACCGTGCTGACTTTTTATGTGGTGCGCTATGGCTGGAAATACCCGCTGTGGCTGTGTATTGCGGCCACGGGCTTTTTCTTTGTCGTGGACTTTGCGTTCTGGGCGTCCAACCTGCTGAAGTTGTTTGACGGCGGCTGGTTCCCGCTAATGATAGGCGGCGCCATCTTCACCCTGATGCTGACCTGGAAAGAAGGGCGCCAACTGCTCAATGCCAAGCTGCGTGCGGATTCGCTGGATTTGGCCAGTTTTTTGGAAGCCGTTTTTGTCAGCCCCCCTGCCCGTGTGGAGGGAACGGCCGTGTTCCTGACCGCCGACGCCGGCACGGTGCCGAATGCACTGCTGCATAACCTGAAGCACAACAAGGTGCTGCACGCCAACAACCTGTTTGTCACCGTGCGCAATCACGAGGTGCCTTGGATTGGCTTGGACAAGCGCTTGCAGATTGAATCGCTGGGCCACGATTGCTGGCAGGTCACCATCAACTATGGTTTCAAGAACGATCCTGATGTGCCCAAAGCCTTGCAGCAAATGCGGGGTCGCGGTTGCGCACTCGATGCGATGACGACCAGCTACTTCCTGTCGCGCGACACGGTGGTGCCCACCCTGGGCGAGGGCATGGCGCCGTGGCGTGAGAAGTTGTTTGCGCAGATGCACCACAACGCCAGTGCAGCGGCCGACTTCCTGAACCTGCCCAACAACTCGGTGGTGGAGCTGGGCTCCAAAATCGAAATATAGAGGCTAGTGCCCCCACGCTCCGCCGCTGCGTGGGGTGCCTCCCGCATCGCTGACAATGGCGCCATGCGATTTTTCAAAGACCTGAGTCTCTCGGCGTTCACCGCCGGTTTTGTGGCGGTGCTGGTGGGCTTTACCAGCTCGGTGGCCATCGTGTTTCAAGCAGCCCTGGCGCTGGGGGCGACGCCGGAGATGGTGGCCTCGTGGATGTGGGCGCTGGGCTTGGGCATGGGGCTGTGCTCCTTGCTGCCCTCGCTGTGGTGGAAGAAGCCGGTCATGGTGGCCTGGAGCACACCCGGCGCGGCGGTGCTCGCCACAGCGGCGACGGCGGGCGGCTTCACCATGGCCGACGGCGTGGGCGCCTTCATGCTGTGCGCCGTGCTCATCACCGTGGCGGGAGCCACCGGCTGGTTTGAGCGGGTGATGAACCGCATTCCTTTGGCACTGGCGTCTGCCTTGTTGGCCGGGGTGTTGGCCCGCTTCGGTTTGCAGGGCTTCGGGGCTGCGCAAACGGCGCTGCCTCTGGTGGGGCTGATGCTGGTGACCTATCTGCTGGGCAAGCGCTGGGTGCCCCGGTATGCGGTGCCACTTACGTTGCTAGTTGCTATTGTTTTTCTAGCTGCTCGCGCACAATTTACGGGCGCTAGCATTCATTTTGGCTTGACAATGCCGGTCTTCGTGGCGCCTGCGTTCTCGCTGGCAGCGTTCATCAGCATGTCCTTGCCCTTGTTCGTGGTGACCATGGCCTCGCAGAATTTGCCCGGTGTGGCGGCCATTCAGGCCGCCGGTTTTGCTGATCGTCGTGCCCAGGGGGGCGATGCCGGCATTCCCATCTCCAAGGTCATCACGCTCACCGGGCTGGTGACGCTGGTGCTGGCACCGTTCGGCGCTTTTGCCCTGAACCTGAGCGCTATCACCGCCGCTATTTGCATGGGGCCGGAAGCGCATGCCCAGCCGGAGCGCCGCTACACCGCAGCTGCCTCGTGTGGCGCGATTTATGTGGTGATCGGTCTGTTCGGTGCGGCCATTACCGGCGTGCTGACCGCCTTCCCCAAGGAGCTGGTGGCGGCGATTGCCGGCCTGGCTTTGCTGGGCACCATCGGTGGCGCCATGCATGCGGCTTTGCAGGACGAGCGCAACCGCGAGGCCGCGCTCATCACTTTTCTAGTCACGCTCAGCGGGGTGGTAATAGCCGGTGTCGGCTCGGCCTTTTGGGGCGTGGTGGCCGGGGTGTTGGCGCTTTTGGTGCAACATGTAGGTCGCGCGCCGCACGCCAAGGGCTAGCCCGGGTTGGGAGCGGCAACGGTGCCCGCATCGGCACCTCATTTTTTGCAGAGAAACACCATGCACATTCTTTTCGTGGCCGACCCGCTGGAGTCGTTCAAGATTTACAAGGACACCACCTTCTCCATGATGCGTGAGGCCCAAAAGCGCGGCCACCGCATCAGCGCCTGCGAACCGCAAGACATTGCCTGGCAACGTGGCGGGGTGGTGAGTGCCGTGGTGCGCGACATCACCCTGACCGGTGCGGCAGAGGCGTGGTTTAGTGTGGCATCCGAGGCAGATGCAGCTCCGCGCCCACTCAAAGACTTTGACTGTGTGGTCATGCGCAAAGACCCCCCCTTTGACAGCGAGTTTTTCTATGCCACCCACCTGCTGGAGCAGGCGGAGCGCGAAGGCGCCAAGGTGTTCAACAAGCCCCGCGCCTTGCGCGACCACCCCGAGAAGCTGGCGATCCTGGAGTTCCCCCAATTCATCGGCCCCACCTTGGTGACGCGCAGCGCGGACGACGTGCGCGCCTTCCACGCCGAGCACCGCGACATCATCCTGAAGCCCCTGGACGGCATGGGCGGCATGGGCATCTTCCGCGTGAAAGACGACGGCCTGAACCTGGGCGGCATCATCGAGACGCTCAACAAGGACAGCGCCCAGACCCTGATGGTGCAGAAGTTTCTGCCTGCCATTCAAGATGGAGACAAACGCGTGCTGGTGATTGGCGGCAAACCCGTGCCGTTTTGCCTGGCGCGCATTCCCCAGGGCGGGGAGGTGCGTGGCAATTTGGCGGCCGGTGGCAAAGGCGTGGCCCAGCCGCTGACCGATAGCGACCGCGCGATTGCCGAGGCCCTAGGCCCCATCCTTGCGGCACGTGGTTTGCTGCTGGTGGGGCTGGACATCATTGGCGACAGCCTGACCGAAATCAACGTGACCAGCCCGACCTGCTTTCAGGAAATTACGGATCAAACTGGCTTCAATGTGCCCGCCATGTTCATCGACGCGCTCGAAGTTGCCCAGTCCGCGGCCAGCCGCACGCGGTAAACCGCGCTGGTGGCGCAGACAAACAGGTCGCAACCTGTGGCGCCGCCAAACACCAGATTCGCTGCGCTTTCGGGCAGCAACAGTTTGCCCAGTAATGCGCCGCTGGGCGCATAGCAATGCACCCCGTCGCCCGCGCTGGTCCATACCCGGCCCAACGCGTCCAGGCGGAAGCCGTCAAACAAGCCCACATCGCAGTCGGCAAACACGGCACCGCCTGACAAGGCATAGCCTGGTCCCACGTTAAAGACTCGGATGTGTTTGGGGCCGTCGGTCATATGGGTGCGCCCCGTGTCAGCCACATAGAGCCGGGTTTCATTGGCGTTGAAGGCCAGTCCGTTGGGTCGTACAAAGTCAGTCAGCGCGGACTCACACTGGCCGCTGGCAGGGTCCACGCGGTACACATGGCAGGCACCAATTTCACTGTCGGCCTTGTAGCCCTCGTAGTCGCTGTCGATGCCATAGGTGGGGTCGGTGAACCAGATGGCGCCATCGCGCGCTACCACCACATCGTTGGGGCTGTTGAGGCGCTTGCCCTGCCAGTGGCTGGCGATGGTGGTTGTGCTGCCGTCGGCTTCCTGTCGTGTTACGCTGCGCGAGCCATGCTCGCAGCTCACCAACCGGCCTTCCCAGTCCAGCGTATGGCCGTTGGCAAAGCGGGATGGATTGCGGTAGTCGCTCACGGCCCCCGTAGCCTCATTCCAGCACAGCATGCGGTTGTTCGGAATATCGCTCCAGACCAGGCAGCCGTGGGACGGCAAATAAGCCGGCCCTTCCACCCATTTGCCGCCTCCGGCAATGCGTTCGGGCGTGGCGTTGCCAGCGAACAGGGACGGGAAGTGTGGGTGGATCGCAAGCAGGGTGGTCATGCACGCACTGTAGCGACCCCCTGCCGTTGCCGGACCGGTGCCGGTTGCAGCCACAGGCTGCCCTGCAGCGTTTGGCCCGGCTCCAGAAGGTGGCCACCGGCGTTAGCGTCGGGTGGTAGGTTGAGCCAGTCCGTGCAGTTGGAGACGGGCTCCATGCAGAAGATGTCTTCTCCCTGCGGGCAATACAGCACAAAGTAGTCCATAGGCGCCGTGGAATGCATGAACAGGCGGTCGCCGTCGGGCCAGAGCACTTCGGCCTCGCGGCCAAAGCCAGTGAAGTTGTTGTCCAGGTCGAAGGCCTGCAATTGCATGCCGCTGCACAGAGTGCGCACAGCAGGGTGCGCGGTACTCAGCCGTGTGGGCAGCAGTTCGGCGTTGCTCTCCCACATGCCTTGTACGTGGGCCTTGAGCCGGGTGCCGGTGCCATGTCGGTCGTGGGGCAGGTAGGGGTGGTGGCCCAGGCCTGCAGGCATGCGTTCCGTACCCCGGTTGCGCAGCGCCATGTCGATGCGCAGGCCCTGTGCGTCCAGGCTGTAGATCTGCCGCGCCGAGAATGCATAGGGCCAGGGCCCGCTGCCGTCATGCGTAAGTTCCAGCACCAGGCGTCGGCGCGATTGCGAAGCGACTTGCCAGGCGCGGTCCCAGCCCAGACCATGAATGGCGTGGGGGCCCAACGCGGGGTGGGGCGGGAGCTGCACGGTGCGCCCGTCCAGCGTAAAGCGGCCGTTGCGCAGGCGGTTGGCCCAGGGCAGCAGCGGGAAACTGGCCATGCCCAACGGGTCACGTTCGGCCAGGGTCTGGGCGCTGGCTGGGCGCAGCCAATGGCGCTTGGCGCCGTTGACCGAGTCCTGGTTGAAGAGGGCGGCGAGGGAGCCGCCGGCTTGTGGCGCGACATGGGCGTGTAGCGCACCGCACTGCAGGTGCACCACCGGCTCGGGGTCGGCGGTGGAAGGGGCTGCCTCGCCTCGCAAAGGGGCGCCCGGTGCAAGCGTGTGCTGCATCTTGTCTCCATCGGCCTGTCCGCCTGGCAGGGCGGACGGCTCTTATGATTTAATAAACAAAGCAAATTTCATTCATATTATTATTCATAAAAATAAACAAATCGCAAAGAAATTAGTAATGAACGTTACGAAGAAGAGTTCGTCGGCAGCTGGCAAGGGCGCCGCCAAGCGTGCCACCATGACGGACATCGCCACCCTGGCCGGGGTGTCGCAGTCCACAGTGTCCTTGGTGCTCAATGCCATGACCGGGGCCAAACTGTCCGAAGAAACGCGCCAGCGCGTGCTGCGCGTGGCGGGGGAGTTGGGATACCGCCTGCCCGAGGGGCGCAGCAAAGCGGCTGCCATGGTGGCCGAACGTGCCGCTGCGGCGCCTGCGCGTGATGCGCGCAAGCTGCTGCTTTATCTGGTCGATGAAATCTCCACCAGCCCGCACCCCGTGGTTTCGGTGGACGGCGCCAAGGACGAGGCCTGGAGCCAGGGTGCATTGGTGGCGGTGTTTGCTACGCGTTCGCGCCAGGACATCGAGTCCGCCGTGCTCGCCGAAATGCTGGTCAATCCCGATCTGGTCGGCGTCATCTACTCCACCATCTTCACGCGCCAGGCTACGCCTCCGGCCGAGTTGGCTGGCGTGCCCACGGTGATGCTCAACTGCTATGCGAGCGAGGCTGGGGAGCCGCGGTTTTCCTCGGTGGTGCCTTCGGAAGTGGTGGGGGGCTACACCGCCACCGAGTACCTCATCAAGGCGGGACACAAACGCATTGGATTTATCAACGGTGAGCCTTGGATGGATGCCGCCAAGGACCGCTTCAAGGGCTATCGCCGCGCGCTGGCGAGTGCCGACATTGCGTTTGACGCAACGCTGGTGCGCGAGGGTGACTGGCAGGTGGCTACTGGCTATGACTGCACGGTGTCGCTCATGAAGGGCGATGCCCCTCCTACCGCCATCTTCTGTGCCAACGACTTGATGGCCGTGGGCTGCCTGGAGGCGTTGCACGAGCTGGGTCTGCAGGTGCCGGCCGATGTATCGGTCATGGGCTATGACGACCAAGAAATCGCCCGCCACACGCGCCCGCCTCTGAGTACCTTGGTGCTTCCCAACTACGAAATGGGTCGCTTGGCTGCCGAGTTGCTGCTGGATGAAGCCTCTTCGGGTACGCCGCAGCGCAAGCGCCGCATCAAGGTCGATGCCCAGCTGGTGGAGCGGGCTACTGTGGCTCCGCCCAAAATTTAACTAATATTAGTAATAACACCAATAGGAGCATTAATAATTTTTTGTACGATTCCTCTTGTCTTCAATCCAGACGGTTCGGAGGCTCTGTTCAACTACCAACAAGAGGAATCATGCGTTTCAACCACACTCTTCTCGCATTGGCGCTGGCTGCGGCTGGTGTCTCGGCTTTCGCGGCAGATGCCCCCAAGGTGCCCCAGAAGGCTTCGTACAAGGTCGGCTTCGCCCAGACTGAAAGCAACAACCCCTGGCGCCTGGCCGAAACCAAGAGCTTCATGGACATCGCGTCCAAGTGCGGCTGGCAGGTCATCACCACTGACGCTGGCGGCTCCGCAGCCAAGCAGGTGGCCGACATCGACTCCCTGATCGCCCAGAAGGTCGACCTGCTGGTGTTCCCACCCCGTGAAGACAAGCCCCTGATCCCCGCCGTGATGAAGGCCAAGAAAGCCGGCATCCCCGTGATCCTGGTGGACCGCGACGTGGACCACAAGCTGGCTAAGCCTGGCGTGGACTACATCACCTTCATCGGCTCCGACTTCATTGACCAGGGCCGCCGCGCAGCCCAGGCCCTGGTGAAGGCGACAGGTGGCAAGGCCAACATCATCGAACTCGAAGGCAGCACCGGCGCTTCCGCCGCGACCGACCGCAAGAAGGGCTTCGACGACGAAATCGCCAAGAACCCAGGCATGAAGATCGTGGCGTCCCAGTCTGGCGACTTCAACCGCGACAAGGGCCGCCAGCTGGCGCAAACCCTGCTGCAGGCCCACCCTGAAGCCAATGCCGTGTACGGCCACAACGACGAAATGGCCGTGGGCGCGATCACCGCCATCGAAGCCGCTGGCAAGGTCGCTGGCAAGGACATCTTCGTGGTTTCCATCGACGGCCAGCGCAACGCGCTCGAAGCCATCATCGCCGGCAAGATGGTTGCCACTGTGCAGTCCTCGCCGTACTTCGGCCCCATCAGCTGCAAGATTGCCCAGGCTTCTGCCAAGGGTGAAAAAATTCCTGGCTGGGTGAAGGTGGAAGACAAGATCTACGACAGCAGCAACGCGGCCCGCGATTTGGCCGAAGGCTTCTGATCTTCCTGTCTCCGGGTGTTGTGTGACGGCATGGCGGCGCCAGCTTCTGGCGTCGCCATGCCTGTTTGTTTATCGGACCTGAGGGTCCTCTGGGAAAGCAGACCACTGTGAATTCCACGCGCGAGCCGCTGCTGCAGATGCAGGGCGTCCACAAATACTTTGCCGGCGTTCCCGCGCTGCGCGACGCCTCCTTGCAGCTTTACGCAGGCGAGGTCCATGCGCTGATCGGGCAGAACGGGGCGGGCAAGTCCACCATGATCAAGGTGGTGACCGGTGCCTATGGGCTGGACGGCCCGCAGGACGGCGGCCAGATCACATTCGCTGGTGCGCCGGTGCGCTTTCATTCGCCCAAGCAGGCGCGCGAGAGCGGCATCAGCACCATTTACCAGGAGATCAACCTGGTGCCCTTCGCCTCGGTGGCGGAGAACATTTTCCTGGGTCGCGAGCCACGCCGCTTCGGCCTGATCGATTGGCCCCGTATCTACCGCGAAGCCGAGCAGGCGTTGGCCGTGGTGGGGCTCTCGGTCGATGTGCGCAAGCCCGTCTCCAGCCTGTCCACGGCCTCGCAGCAGATGGTGGCGATTGCGCGCGCCGTCTCGGTGGACGCCAAGCTGGTCATCATGGACGAGTCCACCTCCAGCCTGGACGACCGTGAGGTGGAACTGCTGTTCGGCGTGATCCGCAAGCTCAAGCAGGACGGGCGTGCCGTGGTGTTTGTCTCGCACCGGCTCGACGAGCTCTACGCCATCTGCGACCGCGTTACCGTGATGCGCGACGGCCAGACCGTGCACGTCTCGCCCATGGCGGAGATCTCCAAACTGGATCTGGTGACCACCATGCTGGGCAAGGAACTGGCCGTGGCACATCGAAAAGCAGCCAGTGAGACCAGCACGACGGCCAAGCCGGCGTTGCTGGACATGGAGGGTGTGCAGGTGGCGCCGCGCCTACGCGGCATCAGCCTGCAGGTGGGTGCGGGCGAGACCGTGGGCCTGGCCGGCCTGCTGGGTTCGGGCCGCACCGAGACCATGCGCGCCGTCTTTGGCGCCGACCGCCTGGACGCGGGCGGCTTGCGCCTGGGCGAGCAGGCGCTGGACCTGCGTGAGCCCGCGCATGCGATCGCCAAGGGCATTGCCTATCTGTCCGAGGACCGCAAGATCGAGGGCATCTTCCCCGACCTCTCGGTGCGCGAGAACATGACCATGGTGCTGTTGCCCCAGCTCGCGCGTCTGGGCGTAGTGGACCGCGCTGCACAGCTGCGCATCGTGGACGACTTCATCGCGCGCATCGGAATCAAGACCTCAGGCCCGGAACAACCGATCCGCGAGCTCTCCGGCGGCAACCAGCAAAAGGTGTTGCTGGCGCGCTGGCTGGCGCTCTCGCCACGCCTGTTGCTGCTGGACGAACCCACGCGCGGTATCGACGTGGGTGCCAAGGCCGATATTGCCAACCTCATTCACGGCTTGGCGGCCACTGGTATGGGGATTCTGATGTCAGCCTCCGAACTGGAGGAACTGGTGAGCATGAGCGACCGCGTGGTCGTGATCCGCGATGGCGCCAGCATCGCCGAACTACAGGGAGAAAGTCTGAGTGAGCACACCATCATGTCTGCCATCGCCGAGGGCCGTGTCGCCCCTGCCGCAGAGGCGGGAGATGCCCATGGCTAAAGTGATGACGCGCGACCGTGCGCGCCAATGGCTGATCCAGGGCGGCGCCTTGCTGGCCCTGGCCCTGCTGGTGCTCTTCAACCTGTTGTTCACCGAGAGTTTTCTCTCGTTGCAGACCCTCAACGTCAACCTGACCCAGGTCACCACCATCGTCATCGTCGGCGTGGGCATGACGCTGGTCATCGCCACCGGTGGCATCGACCTTTCGGTGGGCGCGTTGATGGCGATTGCCGGCACGCTGGCACCGTTGATCTTCCAAGCCCTGCCGGGCGGCTGGGGGTTGGCGGCCAGCGTCGTGCTACCGATTGCCGTGGCAGCGGCCTGCGGCTGCTTCAACGGCTGGCTGGTCACGGGCTTTGGCATCCAGCCCATCGTCGCCACACTGGTGCTGTTCATCGCGGGGCGCGGTGTGGCGCAGGTGCTCACCAACGGCAATTTGCAAAGCTTTGACAACCCCGGTTTTGCGGTACTCGGCAAGGGCCAGTTCTTGGGCCTGCCGGTGCAGGTCTGGCTCATGCTCGTCATCGTGCTGGTCGCTTCCTGGGTGCTGCAGCGCACGGTGTTTGGCCGTTTCATCGTGGCCACGGGGGGTAACGAAAAGGCGGCGCGCCTCACCGGCATTCCGGCAGTGCGCATCAAGATGCTGGTCTACGCGCTGTGCGGTGCGCTGGCTGGCCTGGCCGGGCTGATCACGGTGTCGATCAATTCCTCCTCCGACGCCAACCAGAACGGCCTGGGCATGGAGCTCGACGCGATTGCCGCCACTGCCGTGGGCGGAACCCTGCTCAGCGGCGGGCGCGCCCGCATCTTCGGCACCCTGATCGGGGCGCTCATCATCCAGCTCATGCGCTACACCCTGCTGGCGCACGGCGTTCCCGACGCGGCGGCCATGGTGGCCAAGGCCGCCATCATCGTCCTGGCAGTGTGGTTGCAGAAAAAATGATGAAGAACAAAGAACTCTTTGGCGTTTCCGCCGTCGTCGTGCTGCTGTTTCTGTTTGGCGCGCTGCGCTACGAGAACTTCTTCAGCGCCTACAACCTGCTCGAATTCGGCCGCTACAACACCATGTTCGCGCTGATCTCCATCGGCATGGCATTTGTCATCATGACCGGGGGCATCGATCTCTCGGTCGGCACGGTGGCGGCGCTGGGCTCCGTGGTCTCGGCGCTGCTGTCGCCGCACAGCGCCTTAGGCGCCATCGTCGCTGGCACGCTGGCGGGCACCGCCTGCGGCCTGGTCAATGGCCTGGTCATCACGCGCATGCGCATCCAGCCCTTTATCGCCACGCTGGCCATGACCCTGGCCGCCCATGGCCTGGCCCTGCTGCTGGCGAACAACCAGGCGGTCTCGCCCTCGTATGAGACCGGCTTCACCGAGTTCGGCCAGGGCGACTGGCTGGGCATCCCCGTGCCCATGTGGGTGCTGTTGGTGATTCTGGTGTTGGCAGGCGTAGCCCATGTCTACACCGCGTTTGGCCGCCACACGCTGGCCATTGGTGGCAGCGAGGAGGCCGCCAAACTCATGGGCCTGAACGTGAACCACAAGCTGCTGCTGGTTTATGTGCTTTCGGGCACGCTGGCCGGTCTGGCTGGTGTATTCCTCGCGGCGCAGGGCTCGGGTCAGCCCAACGAGGGCATGGGCTGGGACCTGTTTGCCATCTCTGCCGTGGTGGTGGGCGGCACGCTGCTCAGCGGCGGCGCCGGCTCCATTGCCGCCACCATGGTGGGGGTGGTGTTGCTGGGCCTGATCTTCAATCTGCTGAATTTCGAGAACGGCCTGGGGCAGTTCACCCTCTCGTCCTACTGGCAATCGGTGGTACGTGGCGTGTTCCTACTGATTGTGGTCGTGATTCAGGCCAGGTTGTTGAAGAAGCGCACGCACTGACGCGGGCCGTGTGAAGACTTGCCCTGGCGACGGGGCATAGTTCACGTTTTGTTGCTTTTATTGTGTGCCGGTCGCCATCCGCGTGTGCCATGGTGGGGCCGGCGGCGCACAATCGCGTGGCGTGGTCTGCTGCCATGATTGCTGCAGCAGCACGAAACGAAGGAGCACATCCCATGAACACACGCATGCATTACGCAGCCCTGCTGGCAGCTAGCCTGCTGGCCACCGCCGCTCAAGCCCAGGTGCTGGGCACCATCACCGCCTCCAGCACCAACGTCAAGGTGGGTGAGCCTGTCACCATCACCGCCAATATCGATGTGATCAATGCCAACTACTGCGGTTTCGTGGTGGGCTTTGGGGATGGTTCGTTCAAAGACGCGGTGAGCGATGTGAGCACCCCTGTGCCTTTGGTGGTGACGCGCACCTACGACAAGCCTGGCAGCTACCACGTGACCTTGGGCGGCAAAAATGTACAGAACCACCCCAACTGCGGTGGCCCTGAGCGCGCCGTCGACATCACGGTGACCGGCGCGGCCAAAGCGGCTGCTCCCGCCGCGCCCGCCAAGCCCGGCGATGTGTGCGAAAAGCCTTGGAAGCTCTCCGGCAAGTTCAACGCCAAGACCGGCGCCTTCACCTGTGCCGCCAAGCCTGGCACGGCGCTGCCTGCTGCGAAGCCCGCTTGCAGTGGTGATTTGAGCTATTTCGAGAACACCAAGAAGGGCCAGTTCGGCTGCAAGCCTTGAGGATATCAGCCGTCGCGCACAGCGGCGGAGTGTGAAGGTCTAGTAGGGCGATAGGCAATTTGCCGCTGGGCCGCCCCAAGGCAAATTAGCCCCCTGGGGGGCAGCGACCCGCGCAGCGGCGGAGCGTGGGGGCTTAACCGGCCAAGGCTGCGGCCTTGGCGGCCTCTTCCGCTTCCCGCTGAGCGGCGGCGGCAGCGGCCGCTGCCGTCAAGGTGGCCTTGCACAGCGCGCGGGTGAGCGGGCGGCCATCGACAAAGGCCTGCAGCTCGCCTGACTCCATGGCAACCCATGGTTCGTTGGTGGTGAGGGGTTCGGTCACCACAATCACCTGTCGGTCTTCAGGGCCGTTCAGGTTGGACAAATCCACCGTGATGTCTTCGTCCTTGAGCTGCACTTCCGGGAAGGGGTGTTGGCGCAGCACATAGCAGAGCTTGGTGCTGGCGTGGGCCCACAAAGCCTGGCCGTTGCTCATCAAAAAATTGAAGGTGCCGTGCTTTGCAATTTGGGGCACCAGCTCGGTCAAGGTGCAGGTCAGCTCCTCCACCGAGGGTACCGAGGCGTGAGACTTGTTGAGCTCCTGCAGCAGCCAGCAAAACGCCAACTCGCTGTCGGTGTTGCCCACGGGCTTGAAGCTGCCGTGCAGCGGCGGGTTGAACTCTTTCAGGTCGCCGTTGTGCGCAAACACCCAGTAGCGGCCCCACAGCTCGCGGGTAAAGGGGTGGCAGTTTTCCAGTGTGACGGCACCTACCGTGGCCTTGCGCACATGCGCCACCACGTTATGGCTCTTGATCGGGTAGCTCTTGAGCATGGCCGCAATCGGCGAGGTGGAGGCGCTTTCCTTGTCCACAAAGTGCCGTGCTGCTTTGCCCGGAAGGTTGCCTTCACTCTCGAAGAAGGCAATGCCCCAGCCGTCCGCATGGTGGTCGGTGCAGCCGCCGCGCTGCGAAAAACCGGTAAAACTCAGCGTCAAGCTGGCCGGCAAATGGCTGTTCATTCCAAGCAATTGGCACATGGAAACAGTTTACTCCTCGGGGCAGTTTTCGCGGGCACGGCGCTCGGACGCTTTTTGCATAGCCTTATGCGCGCGGCTCGGACCAGAGCTTGCCGCCGGTGGACCAGTTTTCGCGCTTGACCTCGGTGATGATGATGTCCACCGCCTCAGACGAACAGCCCAGGGTTTCGGCAGTGACGCGGGTCACTTCTTCCACCAGCTTTTTCTTTTGCTCGGGGGAGCGGCCTTCAAACATTTCAACATGGTAGGTGGGCATGGTCTTCCTTGGGGTGTGGAGATAGGGCGCGCAGATTAGACTGCGGGATTGCCATTTTCCTCCGACTCGTCCCTTGCAAGTTTTGTTCCCGTCCCGCTCTCCCG
>Ga0228698_1001172_pt1 | contig 13865 bp, 22 predicted proteins | sample McNCre117_Aug_MG_FD_178015 | JGI IMG/M metagenome (GOLD analysis project Ga0228698, IMG submission 178015) | Freshwater microbial communities from McNutts Creek, Athens, Georgia, United States - 1-17_Aug_MG | ecosystem: Environmental > Aquatic > Freshwater > Creek | place: USA: Georgia...
ACGCGCAATCCACCATCGAGCACATGTCCCGGTACTTCGGCCTGTATTCTCCGTACACCGCATGTGCCGGCCCAACCGCCGTCAACATACTCGTCGCCAGCACCACCTTGGCCAGCAACGCGCTCAGAATCCTCTTGAACTTCTGGTTAAACATTTGGGATTCCTCCGGGGAAAAAGTCGAACATTTGCAACAGCGCCCCAACCACTAGGTAGGGGCCAAAAGGGATGGTTTTGTCTTTGGAGCTTGCTGGACTCAGCCTGTCAATCAAAAGCACGCCACCGGCGACCACGGCTGCGATAAGGACGACTGGGATGATGGCCTTGTAGCCAAGCCAGGCACCGATAGCGGCCAGGAGTTTGAAATCACCAAAACCCATGCCGCCTTGACCGGAAATGAGCAAGCAAGTCCAAAACGTGGCCCATGGGAGCATGTAGCCGAAGGCTGCACCAAGGACGGCACTGTCCAATGGGATCGTGTAGTGGAATGCGCTGGCAAGCAGGCCCAGCCAGACCAATGGGAGGGTCAGCATGTCAGGCAAAAGCTTTGTTTCGAGGTCGATGACAGCGAGCAAGATAGCCACGGCTGTGAAGACCCCCATTGGCGCGGCGATGGCTTGGTTTTGGAAGTGCTGACCGACGAGCCCGATGAGAACGGCGCACAGGGTTGCAAATGCGAAGGTCATTCGACGACTTGCAAGGCCATAGCCAATCCATTTCTTGGGAGTTTTGAGCCTGTCGTTGATGCACGTTTCAAGCAAGCTGGCGGTTTCCTTGGTGACTTGCCGGCCTCGTTGTCCAATATCCTGAATGGATGCCAAATTTTCTTCGTCAATGATGTGGTCGGCCGATTCTTGAAGCCAACCGAGGCGAAGGTTTTGAGGAATGCTTCGGATCATGCTGGCGCAGATCACACCAAACAGAAATCCAAATGAGGCGTAGAGCCAAAATGATTGATTGAAGTTGGCCATATGCAGAAATTGATTTGTCGGGCGTGAGAAAAGAAAACACAAAATGAAAAAACCCGCCAATCGGTAGCCGAACTGGCGGGTTTTGTTGCTGTGGGTTACCGCTTATTTGGGAGCAGGCAGGCCCATTTTCTTGGCCAGATCAGCGGCCGTCATAGCGCCAGTGGCCATTTCTGCTTTGCCCGTTTCTGCGTTGCGATACAGGACCAGTGGCACGCCTTCGGCTTGCATCAGCTGGAAGACATGGGAATTGCGCTCAACAGAACGGGTCAGATCGCTTGGAGCAGAGCCCGCCTCTTCCAAGGTGATTCGGTCTGTGATGTGTTTGTCCATTGCTTTGATGGGATCTTTGGCGGCCAAGATGGTCGCACCGATCGCGGGCATGGTGTTGGGCAAGATGGAGACTGGTGCCCAGACGAATTTAACTTTGTCTTTGAGCAGTTTGGCCTCAGACCAGAGTTTTGCGCAATGAGGGCAGTTGGGGTCAAACAGGACGTATGCCACGTTCTTGGATGAGCCGACTTCAATACCTTTGACTGTGCCAGCAGCCAAGCCGTAGGCTTGCTCAGCTTCACTGTATGGGCTCTTTGCTTCTGAGGCCGGTTTGCTATCGCTTTTCTTGGGTGCGTCCGAAGACTTGGCTGCACTTGGGGCTTCGTTCTTGCCCGAACAAGCGGCGACCATGGCCAAGCTGCCAACCATGATTGCGGACAGAACGGCGCGACGAGATTTGATTTTGTTCATAAAATTTCCTATGGTGTTGCGAAGATGTTTAACACCGCGAATTGTATTCAGGTGTTATGTATAAGTTAAGCGATTCTGTCCGCATGTCAAGTCAAAAACAGAATTTTTTCGAGAAATATGCGGTGACGGCCTCAGTCGAACCGGATCAGAACGCCTGAGCCTGAACTCCAGGCAGCAGATCAAGACCTGTTTGCTGCTTAAATTGCTCATAGCTGATCGGCGCACCTAGCGTTGCTTCCGCTGTGTTTGACACGATGTGGGCCCATGACTTGCCCGAGTTGGCATCAAATACCAGCTTGAACAGATGAGAAGGCACCCAAACCTTGTTGGGTCCGATTTTCTTAGCCTCACCCTCAAACAACGGACCTGAAAAGACATAGACGTCGCCTACAGCCCGGCGTGCATATTTGCGTGTGTCGATCTCAGCTTTCAGCCAAGCCCCTTTGCGGTTGTTGACGGGATCTTGCGGCACCATGTTCGACAGTGCAAAGGACTGAACCATGGATTGCTGATCCGGCTGGTCGGCCGCATTGGCAAGGTGTCCTCTGTCGTATCCGCTTGCCTTGAAGTCAACAAGCTCTGCACGATCACCCACTGCAATTCGTGGGTCCGGGAAAAATTCGTTGGTTCGCTCTTCACCTTGGGCGTCTTGGAGCAAGCTCTTATTGAGCTTTTCGACAACAAACAGGGGCGTTTTGGTGACGGTTGAATTGAGTACCGCGAAATGATTGGAGCAAAGACTGACTGTCTTCCATTTGCGCTGCAACGCAGTCACATCAACCGGGCTGTTGTTTGGAAACAGGTTGGCGCAATGAGAAAACCCAACACCACCGAGGCCACCATCCTGGGCGACGTTTGCTGTGCTTGCATGATGCTGGCGTTGGGATTGGTTTTGATGCTCATGCGTTTGCAGCGCCTGGTGTGCCACCTTGAACACCACGGCCTCAAGCAACCCAGCGTAAGTGTTGGCGCTCAGACCAAGCGCAAGAGCAAAAACGAATTGAGAGAATTTTTTGAGTGGAAACATGGGCGTCCTTGGTTGGTGCGTTGAAACCAAATTAGCATCAGCCGCGCCCATGTCAACCTCCAAATGAAAAATCTCTCTATGCCGAAGTTGCAGGAATTTCGCCGCCCAAGGCCTCGATCAAGCCCAAGATGATTGGACGGATTTCAGCAGTTGCGAGCACCACATCAGCATCGAACCGATCTTCGGATTTGTCAGCCGCTTTGTCCGAGACAATGCCGTCCAGGAACCGAACCTTTTTGAGATGCAAGCTATCGTGCAACACAAATGCAACCCGCCCATCCCAGCTCAGTGCCAGGGACGTTGGGAGCTTCCCCTCCAACACATGTTTTTTGACTTCCTCGTTTGCGAGGTGGTGTTTTGAGAACTTCACGACCGCCCCGTCTTCACCGGAGGACTTGAGGACGCATTCGCGCTCGACACTGAGATTTGTCGGCCAGTCGTCTGGAGTTTCAGCAAGCAGCCATCCGGCCATGCCAGTTTGCGCGGAAAGCTGTGTTTGCACGCGACTGATTTGCAGCTCAGAAAAGACCTTCAAAAGCGCTGTAATCGTGTCGTCGGCCTTGTTTTGGCTTGCAGCTTCCAAAACCAGCAGATTGTTCTTCTGGTCAATCCAGATGAGAACAGCACTTCGGATAGGGAGTGCATTGGGCAGCAGCTGCATCCAGGCGTCTTCCTTGATCTCGCGCTTTTCTTTCTTTCCAGGCTTGCGCCCAGTTTGACGTTCGATTTCCTCGCATTGCTTTTCGGTTTCGCGCTTGACCAGATCACCCGGAACCTTTTTGATCTCACGCTGGAGCTTGAGAATAATTTGGCCATCAACGATTTCAGCCAAGGAGCCGTGTTCTTGGCCTCTTGGCGGGACGAAGCCAATGGAGCTTTCTTGGCTTGCCCCACAGGCCAGAAACTGGTGCGGCTCAAGTTTCTCATGAAGATTTGCACCGTTCAAAGAATCCAGATTGGCGGCTTTGTAGATGATGACTTTTGAAAACATGATTTGGGAATTTCGTTTGAGTTAGGCCGGCACGCAGGCCGTGGCGGTTGGTCGCAATGTGTGGGCATCAAGAAAGGTGAAGGCCCTGGAGTTGTCAATCCACGCGCCTGTTTCAATGAAGATCGTGTTGCCCAAACTTGTTGGCCGCTGGACAACGGTGTGTCCGACAACAACGGCGCGAACGTCTGAGATATTGGACGAGTCCATTTCCTTGATGCGATCGCGGCACGTTGTCGCTTCTTCTACGAGGTAGTCGCGCATGCCGGAAGTGAGGTGTTGACTGGTCAGCATGGTCTTGAACCTTGTCCAGCCGCTGTATGGACAGCATGCATGCACAATGCCGACCGGGCCATTTTCTGTAGCCAATTCGATGGCCAATGGCAGCTCAGAGAACGCCTTTGCGAAAAGATCACGTACCTTTTGCGGATTTTTCAGATTCCATTCACCCCCATTGGCTCGGTACAGCTCTGGATCCAGTGTGCCATCGGCCCACTTCATGGCCATCATTTCGTGATTGCCCTTGACTGCATGGAACCAAGGTTGCTGCAGCCACTGCAAGCACTCCATCGAGTCTGGCCCACGATCCACAAGGTCCCCCACCGAGAACAGACGATCACCCGCCCGAGGGTCAAACCCCATAACCAACAGCGCTTGTGAGAGCCGTCCAAATTGACCGTGGATGTCACCCACAATGAGGTCTTTGCCCCGCGAATTTTTTGGAAAGATTTTGAGCATTTTTTAGCGAAGCAATGAAATTGGAAAATAGATACAGGAGCGGCTATTGCTGTTTTGGACGCTTACGGAATTTTTGGTTTCTTCGCTTGTCCAGCGCTTGCAGTTCTTGCACTTAGGCGACGGCACATGCGGATTGCAGCGCAAAATGTCTGGCATGAGGGAGCTCAAGAAATTTGCTCCACGCCGCGAGCCTGGCTTTGAAGTTCTTCGGCTGTGGCATTTGCGCGAATGCTCAACAGCTCATTTTTGAGCGCATGCACTTCTTGCTCAAGCTCCTCCACCCTGGACAGAAGCCGAATTCGCTCTTGTGCAATCTGATTGGAGAATTGGCGTGCTTCGTGATATTGGATCGAAAGGATTTCAATCTCGGTTTCAAGTGCCGCTCGCGCCCGAGATGATTCCAGATTGAATGTGGGAGAGCCGTGTAATTGGCGAGCTTCACACGCTTTATCGTGCAGCTCCATCAGAATTTCTGTGTTTTGCATTTTGACCTCGACTGATTGTTTGAATATCAAAATTCAGACTATCAGTGGGTCAAAACTTTTCAAGTCGCAGTGTCCAAAATTTGGATTTATCCCCAAAAAATTCTTGTTTGTAGTTTCTCGTTTTGGAATTGCGTTTTTATTTTTGAAATTTTTTCCTCAAGCTGCGTGCCGGAACGAGCAGAAGCGCTAGACAAACAAACGCAAAGAAGGCAAAGCTAAGGAAAGACCAGTTTGCGATTGAGCCGCCGAGCAGTGTCCAATCGATTTTTGTGCAATCACCACTTCCTTTGAAGATCATGGGGATGGCGCGGTTGATGGGGAAATTTTCGACCATGCCGTAGAAGTCACGGCCGCAGGTCACGATCTCGGGCGGATACCACTGAAGCCAGCTTTGGCGAGCGGCAACGAATGCACCAAAGCCGCTGGAGGCCAGCGTGAGCATGGTCCAGAAAACTGCCGTGATCTTTTTGTTTGCCATTGCACCGAGCACGGCCAGGACAGCCGTGGCGATAAGTGCGTAGCGCTGGACGATGCACATGGGGCATGGATTGAGGCCCACCACATGTTGCAGGTACAGGCCAAAGCCGAGCATGGCTATTGACGCCGCCGCAATGGCGGCCAGTGGTTTCTTTTGAATTGAATTTTGCATTGTGATTATTTTTTGGTGACTGTTGATGCAAGAAATAACTCAAGCTGACCGGATGAGACACTGCCAACCAGTCGCTGACCGTCTTGCGAAAACATTGTTGGTGTCCCGTTAATGCCAAGCTTTTGGGCCAGAGCAATGTTGCGGTCAATGGGGTTGACGCAGTTGGTTGGGGACGTTGGCCCAATGGCGTTGAGCATCTGGTTGAGCCATGCGGCGTTACGTTGCTGTATGTTCCCCGCGCACCAAATAGATTTGGATTTCTCAGGTGCATTGGGGTGCAAGCTCTTGATGGGGTAGAGAAACGTGTAGATGCTGACGTTGTTAAGCTTTTCGAGCTCTGGCTCCAAGCGCTTGCAGAACGGGCAATCCGGGTCGGTAAAAACTGCGATTTTGCGTTGGCCATTACCTTTGACACGGAGCATTGCATCAGCCAGTGGCAGCGCCGCCCAGGAGATGTTCCCCTGAGCAGCTTGTGCCTGTGGCTGCGCTGGGTCGGTGATACCAAGCTCTTTGCGCCTGTTCGCTGCCAGGTTCACGCGATCAGGCATGTCGTACATATCGCCAAAGATGAAATACTTACCCTTTTCGTCGGTGTAGCCAATAGATTTCCCCGATACGACTTCAAAAATGCCTTGAAGTGGCGTGGAGCGAATTGCGGTGAATTTGGCTGTTGGATATTTTGCGTTGAGGCTGTTTAGGATCGCTTCATTTTGAGTTTGTGCAAATGACCCGGTTGATGCAATCGCGATGGCGATTGCTGCGAGGATTGTTTTTTGTGGCATTTTGAAATTCTTTGGTTTAGTGTGTGTTGCTCGATGGCATATCGTTGGCATGGGAAATTGCCATCGGCGGCGCATCGGCGTGCATGGGCCGGTAGAGAGACTCACCTTTGGCTGCGCGGACGCCCATTTGGATTGCGATGATTTCGTCTTGGCCAATGTCTTTGGGCTTGACCTTGCGGGTGGGTGCGTTGTCGCCGGTTTTTATCTCGGCTACGTGCCGCTCAATGGCATCTTCGACTTGTGCAGGATTGGCAAAATCCGCAACAAGCTTGCCAATGGCCCCCACCCAACCTTCGGCGAAGGCATCTCCCATTCGCGTGGCCTTTGCCTTATTGCCTCCTGCAGCGCCTAGGCTGGCGCGGTGCTCGGCAATCCATTTCTGACGCGCCATCTTGCATTTACGGACCAAGACTGATGCGGTGTATGCCGCAACTTCGGCCTGCGCCTTCTGGCCGATAAATAGAAAATGGCCCTCATTCAAATATGCGCGATATTCCTTTGGAACAATCATTCGACTCACCAGCATCTGGCAACCAAATGCCTTGCCCACCGTTGCAGCCAAGGCCACTTCCCAATTGGCTGGCTTGTCGCGAGCCATCGTGCGAATCTCGGTTTTTGCTTCGCCAACTTCGGCCATCGCCACATGATGAGCGTCCACACCGTGTTGTCGCATGAGCGCATGCGCCTGACGCATGGCCACAGCGGCCTCGTTAGGATTGGGCGATGCGGAAAGAGCAAGGCACTTCTTGATCTTTTTAAGGATTTTTGGGTCAATCGAGCTCATGCCGCCCCGCTTTCCAGGCCCCACTCGGCATAATCGAAGTCCAGCAAATCTTCAGCGTGTTCTTCCGCCTCAAATGGCCACACCTCGACTTTTGCTAAGGCGGACTCCAGCGTTGGCCTGAATCCCGTTGTATCTGGGCAATCGGTGTACCACTGAGTGATAGATGCGTTGTGCTTTTCGGCCATGTGTTTTGCAGCCGCCTCGCTTGGGGCTGCGTGATATTCGTCCATGCCGCCGATGTAAATAGACCAAAGTGTGCTCATCAAATTGCGCGGAGAACCCGGTCCTTGAGGGCCGGGAGGGATAGCGCGGTGCCGGTAAGGCACCCCTGACTCGCTCCTTTGTTGTTTGCTATCTTGGGTTGTTGGAAGTAGCCAAATCCGTCTGCTCGCTGGAGCATTTGGCAGTGTTTGTGGCTGATGCCTTGAACGACACCTGCGCTCGTTTGGATATTGAAGCTGCCGCTGGCTCTGATGGCCACACGGCCGGTGTGTGTTCCTGCTTTGATGCCTTTGGGCACGACGGCTTTAACCATGTCGCCCGTTCCAAATCCATGCACGCGCTTTGTCCTCATGAGGTAGCCACGCGGGAAGCCATATTTGTCCAGGCGCGTGCGCTGGTAGCTGCCCCGGCCCGTACATTTAACGGTGATGGCAGGCCGGTGCCAGTCTTTGATGACATCGAACTCGCCAACACAGGCGGCATCGAGCGCATGCGTCTTTGGCACGTCAAGGCGGCTTCGGTTGAACTTAGTGCGACCGCCACTGCTCAATTCCACCGGCAACCCTGTTGCTTTGAGCGCGTTGGCCAGGGCCCAGCGTGTGGCGTTCACTGCCGCCGCGTCACGCAAAGGCGCTTTGGCTTGAGCCAGTATCTTGGCCAAGCGTTTGGGGTCTTTGGCCAAGAACACCTCAACGGGCCGTGCAGCTTTCTTTTGGTTGCAGCACTGGCAGGCAAGGGTGAGGTTGGAGATGCGGTCACTGCCGCCTTTGGCCTTTGGGTGGATGTGCTCGATTTGAAGCGGCACATCTTTGACGCCACAGTAGGCGCAGGTGCGTTGCCATTTCTCCAGCAGGTACTCACGCACCTCGTAACCAAACAAGGTCCCTTGCTGGTACTCTGTGCCGGAGATTTCCGGGTTTTGCAGCGCCTGCATATCGAAGCGCACCAGCTCTGAGCTGAGGGCCACCACAGGTGCCCAGCGCTGGATACGAAGCACCCAGGACATGGTGGTATCGATGCGGTGCTGCAAGGATGGGGCGAGCCAACCGAGTTTTTTGTTGCCCCGGTTGAGAAACCGGGGTGCACGGTAGCGGGTATTGCGACCACGGCGCGCCCGGCGCATCTGGCAGCGTGCGGTGAGCCCCTCCGAGATCTGGCGGCCGCGGTGGATGATTTCGACAAGACTGAGTACAGCGATGCTGCGCTCGATCTCGCCGGTTGCGGGGTTGATGGCCTTGCTCTCGCGAACGAGCGCAAGGCCCGTGGTTTTGCTGCCGGGATCGAGTTTAAGCCGAAGCGGCTGCAGTGTGCAGTCAGCCGCCTTGCGGTCAGTGAGTCGGATCACAAAGGGGACCAGGCGATGCACACGAGCGCGGCCACAAGAGAGCAGCTTGCGTGCCCGCTTTTGGCTGCACGGCATGAGCGCCTTGCCTCTTTGATCCAACACAAAAACCGACATGCGGCCTCCTATTAAAAAGTGCTGTCTTTCCAGCTGCCAGCGCTTACGCGCCTGGTGACGGAGGGCTTGCGCCCTCGCTCCCCTCGACCATGTTGCACACCGGTTGTCAGCTATTGAAGGCTGACTGCCGCATCCCGTTTCGTCCTTACCCAAAGGGTGTCTGCTGATGCGGCTTCAAGAGGACGAGACTGAGGAAGCATCCCGCCGTTGGTCTGTTGGCCTGTCGTGCAACGTAGATTGAATTTCTCCTTTCTTGGTCTGGTCAACCAGACTTGCTTGGCATTGCTGCCTTACAAGCCTCGCCCTTTAGGGCGGGGTGGTTGACGCCAGGATATGGCCAATTGGTGTGCGGGATTAGTGTTGGGGCTTGCGGCATCGCCACTGTTATTGCCAAATTGGATGCGCCGAAAAGTGATAGCTGGGCGCTCATTTGTTTTCCTTCGGCGCTGGCTGTGCGGGTGTGGTGGCAAGCATGGCTCCGTAGGCAATATGCGCAGGGGCGTTCATGTACTCTGTGCCCTCCTTTACGCCAGCAAGGTACAACGCTTCGGTTTGTGTTGTCAAAATTTCGGCTCCTTGCTAAGGCCGCGCCAGATTTTGTTTTGGCAAGCGTCAGACCCAGCTTCGTATTTAAAACCTTGGCCATCTGCGAGGTGCATGATGCCTATAAAATCGCCCCAGTGTTCACCGTCCCAGTGGGCGTAAGCGGGGTGGTCCTCGTCACAAACGTTTCCCTTGACCTCATAAACCCCCACCCGAACAGGCTTGACGCTGGCGGGGAACCAGTCGGTCAGAGTTTGGTTTGTCATGATTTATCCTTTGTCAATTGCAGTCTTTGAATGTTGTGGCGCAAAGTTATGGTCTAGGTCTACACCTTGCAACTGGCAACGCTTAGCCACGCCAGCGCAGAGGTGCTTTCGATTTCTTTTTGCATGTCGGACCTCTTGGTTAATCTGTAATTTCAGACTAGCAAGCAAAAGCACTTTTTCAAGTGCTACGGTCCATTTTTTAACCACGCAATGAAAAATACCTACACAAACTGTAGGTCACCCAACCGATGCCGCCGCGACGGGTACCCTCTATATATTCCAGCACCCACACAAACAGTAGGTCGCCCATTTCGATGCCGGCCCCTGGCACTAAAGCTCAACCCAACCTCCGCGAGAATCCCCTCGCTTTAGCCGTGGGGAGGTTTAGCGCCTTTGTTTGTAGCCTTTACTTTTGACCTGATCTGGCTCTGCCTTGAACCGCTTCAGGCACATCCAGATCAAAAATGCCTGTGCCAGAGAAATCGACAAGGAATTTGAACTCATCTCGAATCCGAGAAGATGAATGGTCGAAAACATGAAATCCATCACCGCCGAAGCCCCCAGCAATACGCAAAATAGTGCTTTGCTTTGTCCTGGCCTGAGCGCGATCAACCCAAGCACGGCGATGTCGAACAAAAATCTTCGTGCGAAAGCTTCGCCGCTCTGATGGCCCTCAGTTGCGTATCTCGAAAGCGTTCCCAATATAAAAACCATCCCAAACGACACAAGGCTAAATTGTGTGTCTGCTATGCCTTTGAAATACGGCCGCAGGGTGATGATTCGAAACAGATGAAAAGCCATGGCCCCCAACCATTTGGCGGTCAGGCTCAAGACAAGCGACACCATCGTCAGAACTCCAATCCAGTTTGATTTTTTGAACGCAGTCCATTGACCGGCGAAAACTCGTGCGTTACGCGCCATGACCCGTCTGATTGTTTCCGTTCGATGAGCCCACAATGGCCTCGATTGACGATGACGGCCACCATTAGCTTTGCGATATCCATCCCTGATGGCCAATAGGTGAATCCATCGATCTCGCGAAGGCGAATGGCCTGAAGTTTTTTCGACATTTCCAATAATTCCTTTTTTCTAGGTCCGTTCGTGTGAGTTGGCCAACTGATGGTTGTTCGAGTACATCCAGGCCGCTGCCGGATCTGGACTGAGGTTTCGTAGTCGCCGGCGCGTACGGCGCTTGGCCAGCGTGACCATGTGGCGTTCTGGATCTGATTTAAGCGAATCCCATGCACGTTGATATCGAACATTTTTACCATCTGGCGCGGGTTTTGGCGCATCCTTTCCCGGGCCGAGTGTCCAGACCTCTATTGCATGGCGTTTTTCTCGGTTCTCCACATGCTTGTCCCAGCGCAAAACATGGATTTCTTCGCAGTTTTGCAGGTGCATGAGGTATTCGAGCGCCCACCGTTTGCTGATGGGCAATGATTGTGCAATCTGGTGCACATTCATCGGGCGCTGAGCCAACATCTCACGCATCCGCTGGAGTTTGGCCAAGGCTGCTGGCTTGGTGAAGGTCAGCTTGGCCATCACGCGCTCCCGTTTAATGCCGCATTGAGTCGGCGTTTCAGGCGGCGCAAGTCGTCACCCGATAGGCCTTCGGCATCGTTCGTCTGTTCGACGATGACCAGGGCGTCAAGCACCGCGCTTCGATGGACGATGCACAAACCGAATGGCAGCAGACCCTTTGCCAGTGTCTCCACCGGCATCGGTTCGTCTGACGGTCGCATTATGGCCCCCATGATTTCGGCAAGAGCATTGCACTGGGTCGCCAAGTTCTGGTGTTCCCGTGCAGCGGCTTGTACGTGTTGCATCGCAAATTGGAGGCTGTTCATGCTGCGCCGCCCTTCATCCGCCTGGCCCACCAGTCTTTTTCTGGGTGCATGGCGTTGTCCTGCTCCATGGCCACCATCAAAGCAATCAGCGCCATGCGCGTTGTTCCTGAAGTTCCGCCGCCACCGCCGCCAGGGTTGCAGAACTCAATCGACGCACCGCCGTTTTCATCCCAGACGGACAGATACACATCGTTATCGCTGTCGAGGCCAACGCGCAGATGCGCGGATGGGCTCATGTCGCCATATCGTCCAACATCGCGGGTTTTCGGCCATTCGATCTGCGCTTTGTCGGCTGGCTGTGCTTCGGATGGTGTGAGCGCCATGGCTTCTTCGCACTCGATCAGCACCTGCAAGGCGGTCTTTCCGGGCCAGACAGTGCTGACGTAGGCGGCCATGCTGTTCAGCACGGTCAGAGAATCTTCTTCGCCTTCATCGCCGGTCAGTGCGTGCGTGACTTCATCAATCTCGTCGGTATCGTAGATGATCGGGTTGCCCCAGTCATCGGTGCGCCACGCGTCTTTCAGCTTCACGATCAAAGGATCGGATTCAGCCGCCGGCACCTGCACAGGTGCTGCAAGGGTACGCTCATCAGCACGAACAAAAGCCTCAAAGGCTTTCAATCTTCCAATCTGTGCTTCAGTCCATGTGCAATGAGCACCCCAAACTTCGGCCGCCATTGCCAGGGTGAATTTGTCAGGATGATCTGAACTTTTTGTAGGATCAATCCCACTCGGGGCTGGAATCAACTTATTATTTTTCACGGCATTTTTGATTGGATTTTGTTACAGATTGCGCGGTAGCTTTCGAGCATTCGTAGGTGCTGATGCTGGGCGCAGCTCTGGCAACTGCGTAAATCATGCAGCTCCAAATCAAGACGCCAAGCAGCCCGAGGCCAATGAACCGAGAAAATTTTCCCAATTCGTTGCACAGCTTGGTTATCAAAGGTACGTTGTGCAAAGCGGCTGCAGCCTGTGATTTACCCACTTGGCATCCTTGGCCCATTTGATTGGGGCTTGCCATCACGGAACGCGCTGGGCAGTCGCGTCCTTGATTGCATTCGTAGTCGCAGCAATTCATGCGGCCTCCTCCTGTCGTTTGAACTCCACCACCCAAACCCAAGGGTTTGCGTCCCAGCTGTCTGGGCCGTTGATGGTCTCCCACAGCCGGTGATAGGCCCCTAAAGCGGATCGGCTATGCAAGATGGGGCCTGCGCTGACATCAGCTGTCCACCAGGGTTGCGGTTGATCGTCTTGAAGCGGCAAGCGTTGGACGCCTTCTGCCTCGCAGTCGAAAGGACTGATGTCCTGCAGGCGCTCCACGCGCACGCCAGTGATTTCAAGCGTGATGCGGCTGGCCCAGCGTGGCATGTGGATGCTGGGGCGGCGATACCAGCCTGGCACAGTTGTGCTGCGCCCATTGATGAACCCGTTTGGCTCCGTGTGATAGACGCCCATGTCTTTGTTCGGATGAAACGTCCACCGGCGTTTGCCGTTTTCATCTTTGCGGACGCTCCATATTCCGTGAAGGGAATGCGTCTCCCGCACCCAAAGTCTCAGTCCTCGTTCCCATGGAATATTTCGTAGACCGCAGATTGCGCTAGCCCCAAGGCTCTTGCCGCGCCCCGCTGGCTGCACAGTTGCTTTTCCAAAGCCCAGCGTAGCGCCTTGCGCTCGAAGTTTGTCAACTTCGCTGCATGGTGTTTCTCTCCCTTGTTCCCATGGCCATGTTCCTGCCGATCCTTCCAGTTTTCCTCCTGTGTACCCCACATCAGATTCGTTGGAACATTGTTCTCTCGGTTGCCGTCCAGGTGTCGGGTCTGCAACGTGATTGGCTTCGGCACTCCATGGAATGCCTCGCAAATCAGTCGATGGACATTGCGCGTCACTTTCTTGTTCTCGTGGGACATAGAAACCGAAACGTAGCCCTTTGTTGTCCGGTGTCCCTTCAAGGGATACCAATCCACGTATTCCTTCTTTCCAAAGCCCTTGTACCGCGTCCGCGAGTACACCTTCCCATCCGAACCGGCCATATAGTCGTCGTTGGGCGAAGAGGGTATTGGCATCAAAACGGTTCCATCCGTCAGTGTCAGCATAGGAAACTCCATTGTTGTGAAAGTCCAGCATAGCGCTGGGCTGCGGCTTCACAACCCGCCGCGTCTGCGTCTTGGTGCCATCCAGCAATGCCCGTACCATAGGAGCGCTGAACAACATTGGGTGCTCTTTCATTCCGAGGAGCCTTTCTCAAGAATTTTTCCACCTGACTTCACGGGAAATTGAATGACCTGCGCTGACTGGCGCGGCTGTTCTTTTGGCTTGAATTTCAGATAGTCACGACAGTCGCACGGCTTGTACTGGTAGTCGCACTCG
>Ga0228698_1001173_pt1 | contig 13845 bp, 12 predicted proteins | sample McNCre117_Aug_MG_FD_178015 | JGI IMG/M metagenome (GOLD analysis project Ga0228698, IMG submission 178015) | Freshwater microbial communities from McNutts Creek, Athens, Georgia, United States - 1-17_Aug_MG | ecosystem: Environmental > Aquatic > Freshwater > Creek | place: USA: Georgia...
GAAACCGAAGCCGTAAGAGCCGAGGCCGAATTCCATTAGTTGAGCGTCTTCTTGATCAGGCCTTCCAAGCCTGCGGGCGTAGTGTCGCCCACCGAGCGGCCCACTTCATTGGCCCCCTTGAATGCCACCAGCGTGCTTTGCATGTTGACCTTGAACTTCTTGAGCGTGGGCTTGGCCGAGTCGAAGTCGATGGTCATGAGCGTGATGTCCTTGTAGGCTGGCTGCTTCATGAGGCCGTCGATGATGGGTTTTTGCTCCTTGCAGGTCGGGCACCATGGAGCGCTGATGTCGAGCACGACGGGTTTGCCGGCCGCAGTCAGCGCGTTGAAGTCTTTTTGATCGAACGGCTTGATCTCTCCGGCCATGGCGATGGACATGAGCGATGTCATGGCGATCAGGATGGCGGATTTGGCGAATGATGAGGCGTTGAATGTCATGGGAAGTCTCCTTAAGGTTGAGTTAGCGGGATGGTTTGAAAGTTTTTTGAACTTCGAGAAGGTAGGCGGTCAGCGCCGCCAATTCTTTGGAGTTCCAGGGTAGCGGCTTGGCAGCCATGGGCATCACCATACAGCCTTGGATCATTTCGTCCAGATGCACCGTCTTGCGCCCAAGCTGGTCCTCGGCCATGGCGACGGTGTGGGGGTAGGGTTTGGCGAAGCTGTCGGAGAACGCGCCATGGTTGGCGTGGCAGCTCGCGCAGGACATGCCATTGGTGGAGAGCTTGGGGTCATTGAATAGCTTCTCGCCGAGCTTCGCGTCTCCGGACAGGGCTTTGTATCCAGCGGGGCGGGTGATTTGCGCTCCAGGGTCTTCTGTTGCGAGCGCGGCAGCCGAAGACAGCGCGATAACGGCTACAGCCAAGGCAATGATGGGGAGAGTGGATCGGATCATGGCGTTCCTTGTAGTGGATTCCTTGTTAAGAGGCGGTGGACAGCCAAAAAGGTTCGCGGACTCTGAAATATTTCTTATTGGTCGATGGACGGCGGGCTTTCTTACAGTTTGAAGCCAATTTTTTGCGGGACCAGCGGCGACTTGCGCCGTCTGGCGGTAGTTGGAAAACATTTTTCGGACCGCGAACCCAACGGGCCGTTGAATGCCTCTTAGCTTCCGAGGACCAACCTCGCAACTCTAAATATTCATCACTCTCAAGGAAAAACAATGAACACACGTTTGAAAATGGCATCCCTCGCAGCACTCACCGCCGCGACTCTTGCCTTGCCCGTCGCCGCTCAGGACATGAAGGATGGAGTCAAGTGCGGCCCCAAGGCCGGCATGTCCAAGTGCTGTGCGAAGTGCGCGGGCAAGTGCTGCGCCAAAGATATGAAGAAATCAAAATGCATGGCCAGCAAATGCGCTCCCAAATGCGCTCCCAAGTGCGCCCCTAAATGCGCGCCAAAGTGCATGGCCAAGTGCGCTCCTAAGAACTGATGGGAAAAGCGCATCTGCAGCGCAAGCCGTCGAGCGACGGCAGGGCGCGGGCCGCTGGCCTGCGCCTACTTGAAATCTACTCGGGATTAGCTTCGAGAGGCGAGCACCTGTTTGAGAAATTGCTAGAGGGGCAGACTCCCAAGCAATGGGCGCACTATCCGGAGGAGGACGCGATCGACGCGGAAAGCGGCCTTCAGTGGTTCTACCACTCGCATGCGCCGGAGGACCGGCCTGGCGCGGTGGAGCACGGACACATCCACCTATTCGCGCGGCGCAAGCTTTGGGCGCGCAGGTTGCGATCGGCCGCCGAAATCGAATTCGCCAAGTTGGGCGGCGAGCCTCCAGCTTCGGTGAACACAAGACATCTTTTGACGATCGGCTTCGATGCCAAGGGCGTGCCGACCAGCATGTTCACCGTCAACAGTTGGGTCTCGGGAGATCGGATGTTGAGCGCTCGGTTGACCGCCGAATTACTGGGCAGCATGGTTCTCGAGACAGGCAACCCGGAGGTGGATGGCGTGCTCGAATCGCTGGTGGCGATGCATCAGGATGAAATTGAAAACCTTCTGGTCAATCGCGACAGGTCGCTTTCGACTTGGACGGGGGCGAACGTACTATCCGACGAGCGACTTGAAGTGCTGTCGGAGTTCACGGTGGATGTGGATTCGAAGCTTGCTTGAAAGCAATTGACAAGACTTCGGTAGTGAACGGTGGCGATGTGCGCTATGGTCCGTTGGCATGAAGGACGATTTGATTTGTTTAAGAAGCTGATTCCTCGCGGGGCCGATGTCGACATCGCGCCGATATTTGCCGCCCGCGCATTGCGTGGTTTTGCCGACGGCTTCGTGGCCGTGCTTTTGCCAGTCTATTTGCTCGCGATGGGATTTGGCGGGGTGGAGGTCGGAGCGATCGCCACGGCGACGCTCCTGGGTTCGGCATGCGCGACTCTGGCCGTCGGTGCATGGGGTCATCGTTGGACTGGAAAGGCCCTCATGCTGGCCGCCGCGCTGCTGATGGCTGCTACCGGGTTTGGCTTTGCTTCGATCCAGGCGTTTTGGCCGCTATTGTTGGCGGCTTTCATCGGCACGCTCAATCCAAGTTCGGGCGATGTAAGCGTCTTTGTTCCCTTGGAGCATGCGAAGCTTGCCGCCGCGTCCGACTCCGGATCGAGAACGGATTTGTTTGCGAGATATGCGCTCACGGGGGCGTTGTGCGCGGCCCTCGGGGCATTGGCATCGGGCATTCCTGATCGCGTGGTGGATCTGGCTGATGTCGATAGGCTTTCGGCCTTGCGTGGCATGTTTGTGCTTTACGGTTTCATTGGGATCGCTGTTTGGCGGTTTTATGGATGGTTGCCGAGTTCTGGCGATGCAATTGGCGAAAAGCCTGCTCCGCTTGGGAAGTCGCGCATGGTCATGATCAAGTTGGCGGCTTTGTTCTCGGTAGATTCGTTCGCCGGGGGACTGGTCGTCAATTCGTTGTTGGCGCTCTGGCTATTTCAGAGGTTCGGGCTGTCGCTTGCCGCAGCCGGAGAGTTCTTTTTCGCATCGGGTCTTCTTGGCGCGGCTTCTCAGCTCGCCGCGCCCAAACTGGCCAAGCGTATCGGGTTGGTCAACACCATGGTCTTCACCCATATTCCGGCGAGCCTGTGCCTGATCGGCGCGGCGTTCGCGCCCCATGTTGGATTGGCGTTGGGTTTGTTGCTGGTTCGAGCGTTGGTGTCGTCCATGGACGTACCAGCTCGCAGCGCGTTTGTGATGTCTGTCGTTGAGCCCCATGAGCGTGCGGCAGCGGCGAGCTTCACGGCCGTGCCGCGCAGCTTGGCATCAGCGATGAGTCCGGTTTTGGCGGGATGGCTTTTTCAGTCGGGGTGGGCTGCCGCGCCGTTGGTGGCATGCGGTGTTTTGAAGATCGCCTACGACTTGGCGCTGTGGCGTGCGTTTCGATTGTTCAAGTAATGATTGGGAGTACGTTCGAAGACTCCGCCAAGTTTTCGAGCTGTTCAATTCGCCGCTCCGCCAAGTCGGAGTTTTGGGGCGAAACTTGGCTCTATGGTCTTGCGGGATGCTTGGTAGGGTCTATCTAGCTGCAGATATCGCCGCCAATTTTCCGCCAAATTTTGAAAAAATTTGCGCGAACCCAGTATTCATGCGGGTTGCGGGACCATGCGCGCATCATGCTGCATCATGGGCGTGTGGGCACCCAGGGAAGGGTCCGTGCGAGTGGCCGACGATTTGTCTTGTGAAGTCAATTGCTTACCCATCTTTTCAAAAAGCGAAATGCGTTGGGCTTTGTTGACGGGACACCGAAAACAGCACGCAGCGCAGTGCCGGCATTGTCGGTCATGGCGCCCTGAATTTTCCCCGCGGGGCAGGGACGCTTCGCTGACGGGCCGGGGCTGCTTGATCCAATATAGGGTTTTTCCCTGTTTGTTTATTCCTCGAACAAAGTTCAAATAGCGCTGCATTTGGAACCGGTTCCAATTTTCCATTGCAGTTCCATCACCTGCCCGGCACTGTCGGGAATCCGGGCATATGCCCACTTTGTACGAGGAGACAACTAAATGAAATTTCATTCCAAAACACTGCTGGCCCTGGTAGTGGCCGGTTTCGGTGCAGCCGCAGTGCATGCGCAAAACGCGGAAGTGATCCACTGGTGGACTTCCGGCGGCGAAGCGGCAGCAGTGAAAGAGTTTGCGGCGGCCTACAACAAGGCTGGCGGCAAGTGGGTGGACAACCCCATCGCCGGTGGCGGCGGCGCGCAGGCCCGCACGGTCACCATCAACCGCACCATGGGTGGTGATGCGCCTACGGCAGCCCAGTTCAACTACGGCAAGCAATACGAAGAAGCCATCAACGAAGGCCTGCTGAGCAACCTGGACGACGTGGCCGCAAAGGGCAACTGGGACAAACTGCTGCCCGAGAAGATCAAGGCCTCCATCAAGATCAAGGGCCACTACTACGCCGTGCCGGTCAACCTGCACAACGAAAACTGGGTCTGGTTCAACAAGGCCGTGCTGGCCAAGGCCGGCGTGGCAAAGGACCCGACCACTCTGGATGAAATGTTTGCTGCCATGGACAAAGTGAAGGCCTCCGGCGTGCAGCCGCTGGCGTTCGGCGGTCAGGGCTGGCAGGAAGGCATTACCTTCCGCTCGGTGTTGCTGGCAACCGGCGGCAAAGACCTTTACATGAAGACTTTCAAGGACAAGGACGCCTCCGGCCCGCAGTTCCGCAAAGCGGTAGAGAGCTTCAAGAAGCTCAAGGACTACGTGGACGCCGGTTCGCCTGGCCGTGACTGGAACCTGGCCACCGCCATGGTGATTGAAGGCAAGGCGGGCTTCCAGTTCATGGGCGACTGGGCCAAAGGTGAGTTTGTCAGCGCCAACAAGACGGCAGGCAAAGAGTTTGGCTGCTTCATGGCCGGCGGACCCAAGATGCCTTACGCCATTGGTGGTGACGTGTTTGTGTTCCCCAAAAATGACAAGCCCGGCGCCGCGGCGGCCCAGAAGAAGCTGGCCGAGCTGATGATTTCGCCCGCCATGCAAGTGGCCTTCAACAACAAGAAGGGCTCCATTCCCATCCGCACCGATGTGGACCTGAGCGGTGTCGACATCTGCGCTGCCGCCGGTGTGCAAGCCATCAAGGAAAACCGCCTGCTGGAGAGCGACAACGAGCTGATCAGCCCGGACGCCAAGGGAGCGTTTGAAGACGCCGTCAGCAAGTTCTGGAATTCCAGCCAGTCGGTGGACGACGCCGTCAAGGCCATGGCTTCTGCGCTGAAGCGCTAATGGCATCTTGCCCGCAGCGCCATCGGGTGCTGCGGGCAGCTGCACACACGAGACCTTTTGTATGAAACCCCGCCAACGCCCCAAACGCCTGAACCTGGCACTGCATGCGGCCCTGTTGCCATTGGCCATTACGGCCTTGCTGGCCTACGTCGGCTCGGTTATCTGGAGCATCCGAATTTCTTTTTCCAGCTCCAAGCTGCTGCCCCGCAACGACTGGGTAGGGCTGGCGCAGTTTGAACGTCTGTTCGAGACCGACCGCTGGATTGTGTCGCTGCAGCACCTGGGCATCCTGGCGGTGGTGTATGTCATTGGCGTATTGGTGTTAGGCACGTTGATGGCGGTGTTTATTGATCAGCAGGTGCGCGGTGAAAGCTGGTTTCGCACCATATTTCTGTACCCCTATGCCATGAGTTTTGTCGTAACAGGCTTGGTCTGGCAGTGGTTGTTCAATCCCAATCTCGGGCTGCAAAACGCCTTTCGCCAGATGGGCTGGGAAAGTTTCAGCTTTGATTGGACGGTGCACCCCGAGACAGTCATTTATGCGGTGGGCCTGGCCATGGTCTGGCAGGGCAGTGGCACCACCATGGCGATATTGCTGGCCGCGCTGCGGGGGGTGGACGAAGAGCAATGGAAAGCCGCGCGGCTGGACGGCGTATCCAAACCCCGCTACTACTTCAGCCTGGTGCTGCCGCAGTTGGGCCCGGCCTACGCCACCGCCTTCATGCTGCTGGCCGTGGCCCTGGTGCGCACCTTTGACGTGGTGGCCGTGATGACCGGTGGTGGCCCCGGTGACGCCAGCGAAGTGCCCGCCAAATTCATCATCGACCACCTGTTTGGCCGCAACAACATTGGCCTGGCATCTGCCGCCTCGGTGGTGATGTTGATCACCGTGTTTACCGTACTCACCCCCTTGCTCTACTGGCGCTCCAAAGTGCAGTCGCGCAAGCAGGCCGGTCACTAAAGCGGGGCACCCCATGAACGCAACAACCCAAACTTCTGTGCCCGCACGCCGCCCCAAGCGGACCTTGCTCACGCCCGCACGCATCGGCATTTATGCCTTCTTGCTCAGCGTGTCGGCCTTCTTCCTGCTGCCGCTGTATGTGATGGTGGTCACGTCGCTCAAGACCGCGCCCGAAGTGCGCCAGGCCATGCTGTTTGCCTGGCCTGCCAACCCGCAGTTCAGCAACTGGGCAGAGGCCTGGTCCTCGGCCTGTATCGCGCTGCAGTGCAATGGCATCCAGGGCGGCTTCTGGAACTCGGTGCGCATTGTGATTCCGGCTACGGCGCTGTCGGTCTTCCTGGGCGCGCTCAATGGCTACGCCTTGAGCTTCTGGCGCTCCAAGTGGGGCGACATTCTGTTCGGCATCATGATGCTGGGCGCGTTTGTGCCCTTCCAGGTGATGATTTACCCGCTGGTGGCCTGGTTCCGGCTGGGTGGCTTCTACAACACCTACTGGTCCATCCTGATCGTGCACTGCATCTTTGGCATGCCTTTGATGACGCTGCTGTTTCGCAACTACTACGTGGCGGTGCCGCAAGAGCTGTTCAAGGCGGCGCGCATTGACGGTGGCGGTTTCTGGCGCATCTTTTTGCAGCTCATGCTGCCCATGGCCACACCCATGCTGATTGTGGCCACCATCCTGCAGCTCACCGGCATCTGGAATGACTACCTGTTCGGCCTCATCTTTGCGGGGCAAGACAACTACCCCATGACGGTGCAGCTCAACAACCTGGTGGGCTCCACCTTTGGCGAGCGCCGCTACCACATCGACATGGCCGCCACCATCCTCACCTCCATCGTTCCGCTGGCGGTGTACTTCTTCTCCGGCCGATGGTTCGTGCGCGGCATTGCCGCCGGTGCCGTCAAGGGCTGATGCCCACCCCACAACCTACACAACGTATTTCCACTATGGCCAACGTACAAATCAAAGACCTCGACATCGTGCTGGGCGGCGTGAGCATCCTGAAGTCCATGAACCTGGACATCCAGGACGGTGAGTTTCTGGTGCTGCTGGGGCCTTCGGGCTGCGGCAAATCCACCTTGCTGCACAGCATTGCCGGCTTCAATGACGTGACCGACGGCAGCATCCTGATTGGCGAGAAAGACGTGACCTGGGCCGACCCCAAGGACCGCGATATCGGCATGGTGTTCCAGAGCTATGCGCTCTACCCGACCATGAACGTGGAACGCAATATGTCCTTCGGCCTGCGCGTGGCCGGTGTGCCCAAGGCCGAGATTGAAAAGCGGGTGAACCGGGCCGCCGACATGTTGCACCTCAAGGAGCTGCTGAACCGCCGCCCCTCGCAGCTATCGGGCGGCCAGCGCCAGCGCGTGGCGATTGGCCGTGCGCTGGTGCGCGACGCCAAGGTGTTTTTGTTTGACGAACCGCTGTCCAACCTGGACGCCAAGCTGCGCGCCGAGTTGCGCCGCGAACTCAAGCAGCTGCACAAAGACATTCGCACCACCATGATTTACGTCACCCACGACCAGGTCGAAGCCATGACGCTGGCCAGTCGCATCGCCGTCATGCTGGGCGGCAAGATCCAGCAGATCGACACGCCCGCCACCATTTACAGCCGCCCGGCCAATATGTTTGTGGCGGGCTTTTTGGGTTCGCCCAGCATGAACTTTGTGGAAGGCAGTTTGCACAGTGAAGGAGGAAGCATCCGTTTCCAGTCCGTTGCCCTGAACGTGGATCTGAGCGGCTATCCGTTCCAGCAAGCTCCTGCCAATGGCCAGCGCTGCGTATTGGGTGTGCGCCCCGAGTCCATCAAATTGTGCGGCGCCTCTGCCAGCACGCAGGGCAAAGCCACGGTGTCGCTGATCGAGCCCATGGGGCCCAGCCAGATCGTCTGGCTCGACGCGCAGGGCACTTCTTTGTCGGTGCAGCTTGAAGCACAGGCCACGCCCGCGCTCGATTCGACGGTTGGTTTGCAGATAGACCCGGCCGAGCTGTCGCTGTTTGACGGCACCACGCAAAACCGCCTGTGAGCATGCCGATGGCTGTGCAGCAACTGCCTAAGATGGCGCTACTTTTCAAGAAGGTGCAATTTCAGGATGGCAACGATCAAGGACGTGGCGAAGCTGGCGGGCGTGGGGGTGGGCACCGTCTCCAGAGCGATTTCGGGCAAGGGCGCGATTTCCGAGGCGGCCATGGCCAAAGTGCAGGCGGCGGTGCAGACGCTGCAGTTCAAACCGTCTTCGGCGGCGCGCGCTTTGTCGCTGCGGCAAAGCGGAATGATCGGCGTGTTTGTGCCGGTTTTCGAGGGCTCGTTTTATTCGCCGATCCTGCAATGCATCGATGCCGAGCTGCGCACGGCCGACCGCCACATGATGGCGGCCAGTGGCTACGGCCACGGAACCGTGGCACAACAGGCGGTCAACAGTCTGGATTTTTTGTTTCAGAAAGAGTGCGACGGCGTGCTGGCGCTCAGCTCACACATCACCGACCTGCAGTTCGCGGATTTGTCCAGGCGCACCCACAACCGCCTCGTGGTGTTGAACCGCAACATCGCGGGGCTGGAGGAGCACAGCTTCAGCGCCGACCACTACCTGGCCGGCCAACTGGCCGCGCGTGCCTTGCTGTCGCGCGGGCACCGCAACATTGCCACCATTCAAGGTACCCGGCACGGCCCGGACATCGCTTTGCGCATGGCCGGCTTCAAAGCCGAACTGGCCTTGCATGGGGTCAGGATCAAGGCCAGGAATCAGGTGGATGGGCAGTTCGACTTTCCCAGTGGCTATGCGGCCGCAGACACGCTGCTGCGACGTGGCCCAACCGACTTCACCGCCTTGTTTTGCGCCAACGACGTGATGGCCATGGCCGCCATATTGCGATTCACGCAGGCCGGGCTGCAGGTGCCGCGCGACCTGTCGGTGATGGGCTACGACGACACCGACATGGCGGCCTACACCGCGCCCGCACTCAGTACCGTGCATGTGCCCATACGCGAGGTGGCCACCAATGGCTGCCGGCACTTGCTCAACCTGTGCTACGGCAGCCAGCTCACCGTGCACCGCGAATTTTTGCCCCACGTGGTGTGGCGCGACTCGGTGGCCTTTGGCCCCTGCGAACCCATTGCCATGACCTGATCACTGAACCTGCTCTGCAGCAGTGGTCGGGCCTAGTTCTCCCAACCGTTCACTGATTTTCAAGGAGCAGACCCGTGAAGCCATTTCCAAAAGATTTTCTGTGGGGCGCGTCCACCGCCAGCTACCAGATTGAAGGTGCCACTGACCAGGACGGCTGCGGCACCAGCATCTGGGACACCTTTGCCGCAACCCCCGGCAAGGTGTTCAACCGCGACGATGGCCGCGTGGCTTGTGACCATTACCACCGCTACCCCGAAGACATTGCGCTCCTGAAAAACATGGGCGCAAAGGTGTACCGCTTTTCCAGCGCCTGGCCGCGTATCCAGGCCGACGGCACCGGCCCGGCCAACCCCAAGGGCCTGGCTTTTTATGACCGGCTGGTGGACGCCACCCTGGAAGCCGGCATTGAGCCCTGGCTGTGCCTGTACCACTGGGACCTGCCACAGGCCCTGCAAGACAAGGGCGGCTGGGCCAACCGCGACATCGTGGGCTGGTTCACCGACTATGCCGAAATCATGACCCGCGCGCTGGGCGACCGCGTGCCGCGCATTTGCACCTTCAACGAGCCCAACATCTTTTCGCTGATTGGCTACATGCTGGGCCGCCACGCGCCGGGCCTGACCGACGAGCGTGCCACGCTGCGCGCCATCCACCACATCAACCTGGCGCACGGTGCGTCGGTGGCTGCCATGCGCGCCATTGCACCGCAGCTCAAGTACGGCATCATCCCCAACCTGCACCCCATGAAGCCGGCCACTGCAAGTGCGGCCGATGCGCAGGCCGCCAAAGACATGGACGTGCTGTGGAACCGGGGCTTTCGCGATGTGCTCATCAAGGGCGAATACCCCGCGCAACTGGCTGCCCTGTTGCAAGAAAAGAGCGGCGCAGTGCAGGCCGGAGATTTGCAAACCATTTGCCAGCCGCTCGACTGGCTGGGCTTTAACCATTACAGCTACAACTACGTCAAGGCCAACCCCGAGGCCTTGTTTGGCGTGGAGCTGGTGGACCCGCCCGCAGGCTCGCCGGTAACCGACATGGGCTGGGAAATTGCCCCTTCCGCCTTCCGGCAAGTGCTGCTGCAAATGCGCGACGAGTTCGGCAACCCCGAGCTGTATGTGACCGAGAACGGCTGCGCCAGCGCCGATGTGCTGGTGAACGGCGTGTGCGATGACCCGGCCCGCGTGGACTATCTGCGCCAATACCTGAGCGTTGCCAGCGATGCGGTGGCCGAGGGCGTCAACCTCAAGGGTTACCTGGTGTGGTCGCTGCTCGACAACTACGAATGGTCATACGGCTACAGCAAGCGCTTTGGCATCGTGCATGTGGACTACGCCACGCAAAAGCGCACGCCCAAGACCTCCTACACCTTCCTGCAAAAAACCATTGCCAACCAGTCCGTGGCCTGAAACCACCACGCCCTTCATTACCCACCCAACGCACCATGACCCACTCCCACATTGACTCCCTGCTGGACCAGATGACACTGGAGGAGCAAGTCTCCTTGCTCACCGGCGCTGACTTCTGGACCTCGGTCCCCGTGCCGCGCCTGAATGTGCCCGCCGTCAAAGTCAGTGACGGCCCCAACGGCGCGCGTGGCGGCATTTTCAAGGACGGCCCCAGCACTGCCTGCTTTCCCGTGGGCATTGCGCTGGCCTCCACCTGGAACCCCGAACTCGTGCAGCAAACCGGCGCAGCACTCGGTGTGGAAGCCCTCCAAAAAGGCGCGCGCGTGCTGCTGGCTCCTACCGTGAACCTGCACCGCACCGTGCTCAACGGCCGCAACTTCGAGTGCCATTCCGAAGACCCGTGGCTTTCCTCTGAAATGGCAGTGGCCTATGTGCGCGGCGTGCAAAGCACCGGCGTGGCCGCCACCATCAAGCACTTTGTCGGCAACGAGAGCGAGTTCCAGCGCATGAGCATGAGCTCGGACATCCCCGAGCGTGCGCTGCGCGAGCTGTATCTGTTGCCGTTTGAGCGTGCGGTGAAAGAGGCGGGCGTGTGGGCGGTGATGACCTCCTACAACCGCATCGATGGCACCTTTGCCAGCAACCACCGCCGCCTGGTGACCGAGGTGCTGCGCGACGAGTGGGGTTTTGACGGCATGGTCATGACCGACTGGTTTGCCGAACACGAAACCGTGGCTGGTGTGCTGGCCGGCACCGATCTGGAAATGCCCGGTCCTACGCGCCACCGCGGCGCAAGCTTGGTAAAGGCCGTGCATGACGGCCTTTTGCCCGCGCAGGCTGTGCGCGATTGCGCCCGCCGTGTGCTGCAACTCATGGAGCGCGTGGGCAGTTTTGCCGACCCGGTGATTGCGCCCGAGCGCGCCGAAGACGTCCCGGCCCACCGCACGCTCATTCGCAAGCTGGGCGCAGAAGGTGCCGTGCTCCTGAAGAACGACGCCAACACCTTGCCGCTGACACCCGCAGCGGGCAAAAAAGTGGCGCTGATCGGCATGGCCGCCACCGTCCCGCAAATCATGGGTGGTGGCAGCGCCACGGTGAATGCGCACTACCGCGTGTCGCCGCTGGACGGTCTGCGTGCGCAGTGGCCGGGCGCCACTTTCACCCACCACGTGGGCGCGGACATCCACCGCTGGGTGCCGGTGGTGAACGCGCCGATGGAAATGGAGTTCTTCAACTCCAGCGAGCTGGGTGGCCCGGTGGTGTCGCGCCAGACCGTACATAACACCGAGCAACTGTGGGCCGGCCATTCACCCGAAGGTGTAACCGGTGAGCACTTCTCCGCCCGGGCCACCTTGCGCTTCGTGGCGCAAAAGGCCGGGCTGCACCAGTTCTCACTGGTGAGTTCGGGCCTGAGCCGGGCCTATATCAATGGCGAGTTGGCCATCGATGCGTGGACCGGCTGGAGCCGGGGTGAAACGTATTTCACCTTTGGATGTGAAGAAGTCATCCACTCCCGCACCCTGCAAACCGGTGCGGTGTGTGACATCACGCTGGAGTACACCACCAAAACCCACGAAACCATTCCCTTTCGGGCGCTGCGATTTGGCGCACACCGCATGCTCGACGAGTCCGATATCGCAGAGGCGGTGGAAGCCGCCCGCCACGCCGATGTCGCGATTGTGTTTGCCGGCCTCAATGCCGAGTGGGACAACGAAGGGCTGGACCGCCATAGCCTTGAATTGCCGCACAGCCAGGACGCGCTGATTGCCCGCGTGGCAGCCGCCAACCCGCGCACCGTGGTGGTGTTGCAAACCGGCTCACCCGTGGCCTTGCCGTGGCTGGACCAGGTGCCTGCGGTCTTGCAAGCCTGGTACCCCGGTCAGGAATGCGGCAATGCCATTGCCGATGTGCTGCTGGGCGCGGCCGAACCCGGTGGGCGACTGCCGCAAACCTGGCCTCTGCGGCTGGCCGACATGGTGGGCCACGGATCGCTGGCGCTGTATCCCGGCGTGGACGGGCATGTGCGCTACGACGAGGGTATTTTTATCGGTTACCGCCATTACCAGCGCGCCGGACGGGCGGTTCAATTTGCGTTCGGGCATGGGCTGTCGTACACGCAGTTCGAGTATGGCGCGGTGCGCGGAGCGCCTGCCAGCATCGGCGCGGGGGAGTCCATCACTGTGGAAGTGGATGTGCGAAACAGCGGTTCGCGTGCGGGTCAGGCGGTGGTGCAGTTGTACGTCAGCGATGCGGCTTGCAGTGTCGAGCGCCCGGCCAAGGAGCTGAAGGCCTTTGCCAAGCTCCACCTGGCCGCTGGCGAGACCGGCACCGCGCGGCTGACGCTGGGAATGCGCGCGCTGGCCTTTTACAGCGAGTCGGACCACTGCTGGAAGGCCGAAGCGGGCGCCTTTACGTTGCATTTCTCAAGCTCTGCGGAGCAGCGCTTTGCAAGCCATTCGCTGACGCTTACCGGCGATTGGACGGGTAGCTAAACACCCTCCGTAAGGGTGTCCCTCGGGTGCCGCCGCAACCGATGGCACTTATTGAGGGGGTATGGGTGCCCATCTCTGCGGCTGCTGTCTAGGTAGTACCACCTAGAATGTCCGATTACAGACTCATTTGAGGCGCAATAGTCCGGATGGCAGACGTGGAGAAAAAAGGGCAGTGGCTGGTGCGGACGCACTCCCGTATGCGTGCCGCGTCCTTTGCCATGGTGTTCGCAGCGACTTGCTTTCAAATCAGCGGAAAAGACTACGGCCTGGCAGCATGGGTTTATTTCGGTGGCTTGCTGTTGGTGTACCCGCAGGTTTTGTACCGCTATGCGTCGAAACGCGCTGACCGCATCGCCGTGGCCATGGGCTCGCTGTTACTGGATTCGTTCCTGCTGGGCACTTTTTGCGCAGTGATCCGTTATAGCGACTGGTTGTCTTTTTCAGTGGTGCTGGCCACTTTGATCAACAACGCCGCCAACCGCGGTTCGCGCAGCACGTGGCAAACCGCGTTGGCACTGCTGTCTGGCGCGGGGCTGGTGTCGATGGCGAATGGTTTTGCGTTTTCCCCGGCCACCGAGCCCACCACGGTGGTGCTGTGTCTCATTGGCCTGACGGCGTATGTGCTGGCGGTGGGCAACA
>Ga0228698_1001174_pt1 | contig 13842 bp, 10 predicted proteins | sample McNCre117_Aug_MG_FD_178015 | JGI IMG/M metagenome (GOLD analysis project Ga0228698, IMG submission 178015) | Freshwater microbial communities from McNutts Creek, Athens, Georgia, United States - 1-17_Aug_MG | ecosystem: Environmental > Aquatic > Freshwater > Creek | place: USA: Georgia...
CCGCGCTTGAAAACCTGCCCGATCCCTTCCGCCAGCTTGCGGGCTGTTTCTCCCGCACCTCGGGCCTCCACACGTTGCAGAACATTCAGCACCAGCGGGGCGCTGATGTCCGCCAGGGGCAGGGTGCCGATACGCGGGAAGGCGTCCTTTTCCATCATCCGTAGCCAGCGGCTGGCGTGCGAATCGCTCCACCCTGATTGTTTGATGTCGTGGAACTCCCGCGCTACGGCTTCGAAGGTAGTCGCGCTGCTGGCGCTGGCAGTGATCCGTTCAGCTTTGCGCTGCTGCACGGGGTTAGCCCCCGACTGGTGAAGTTTGCGGGCTTCGTTACGTTCAAGTCGGGCTGCTTTCAGGGGCACCTCGGGATAGCTGCCCAACGCCAGCCGTGATTCGCGGCCTTCGGTGTAGAACTTCCAGAACCAGCGCTTCGATCCGGCCGGGGATACCTCCAGGTACAGCCCCCCGTCATCCGTTAGGCGGTGGCGTTTTTTATCGGCAGGACAAGCCGCATTGCGGCAATCGGCATCGGTCAACATGGCGCGGACTCCCGGGGCGTAGTGACCGGGGAACGGGCTGGGGTTGTGTTGTTCCCCGGTCGGGCGTTGTTCCCCGGTTTTGTTCCCCGGATTGTTCCCCGGATTGTTCCCCGGATTGTTCCCCGGTTTGGGGTGCGCTGTACAGCACCCGCCTGATTCGCACTGAGAAGCAAAAAGCCCCTAAGTTGTTGATAAACCTAGGGGCTTGAGCGGTCCTGAATGGACCTGAGATGTTGGGGTGGTGGAGCCGGCGGGAATCGAACCCGCGTCCGCAAGCCATCCTCAGGCAGTTCTACATGCGTAGCTCTCTGATTTGAATCTTGCGCCGCTGCCGAGCAGGAGCACCCTGCAGACGACGCCAGTCACGTGTTCTCGATCTGAACCGTGTGACCCGGCTCAGACCCAGCCAATGTGAATGACCTCTCAGCCCTCGACCTTGCGATCTCAGGCCCGGCCCATCGGCCAACCGTTGAGAGGCTCACCGGTGTTAAGCGGCGAGGGCGAAACGTTCGTCGTTCGCAGTTACTTTGTTTCCAGTGGATTTACGAGCGAACTGGTGCTCGGCATGCCCTGCTCCAATTCCGCACCCACGTCGAAACCAGGTCGGCCCCAGAGAAAGAAGGTGCATTCTAGGCCAGATCGAGCAACGCCAGCAGATCGGGCGGTGAATGCAGCAGATGATCGGCCCCCCAGCGCTCCACCGGCTCGCCCTCACCCAGGTAGCCCCAGGTTGCCGCAGCGGTCGGCATGCCGGCCGCCTGACCAGCCTGGACGTCTCGCAAATCGTCGCCGACGTAGAGGATGCGCTGCGGCGGCAGCCCCAGGCGTCGAGCCGCTTCGAGCAGCGGGTCCGGCGCCGGCTTGGGGTGGGGTGTGGTGTCTCCGCCGATGACGACCGCAGCCCGGTGTGACAGCTCCAGCGCCTGCACCAGCGGCAGCGCAAAGCGCTCAGCCTTGTTGGTGACGATGCCCCAGGGCCGACCGGAGGACTCGATGCGCACCAGCACCGCGTCTATACGAGCGAACAGACGGGTATGAACCGCCAGCGCGCTGGCGTAGCTGTCGAGGAAGATCTGCTTGCAGGCCTCGAACTCGGCATCGCCCGGCGATAGCCCCAGCGCTACGCCGATCAGGCCGCGCGCTCCGGCCCCGGTCATGGCGCGGTAGGACTCCAGCGGCAGGCCAGGCAGGCCGCGCAGTCGCCGTAGATGGTTGGCCGCTTCGGCCAGATCGGCGGCGCTGTCGACCAGCGTGCCATCCAGGTCGAACAGGACGGCATCGAAAGGAACAGGGGTGCTCATCAGGCTGGACGACGGGCGCACAGCAGGTAGTTGACGCTGGTGTCGTTGTCCAGACGGTAGCGCCGGGTCAGCGGGTTGTAGCGGATACCCGCCAGCCGCTCGACCACGAGGCCGGACTGCCGGCAGGCCGCAGCCAGTTCACTCGGTCGCACGAAGCGCGCGTACTCGTGGGTGCCGCGCGGCAGCAGGCCCAGCAGGTATTCGGCCCCCAGGATTGCCTCGACAAAGGCTCGGGCGTTGCGGTTGAGCGTCGAAAAGAACACCCAGCCACCCGGGCGAACCAGGCGGGCACAGGCATCGATCACCGAGCCGGGATCGGGCACGTGCTCCATCATCTCCATGCAGGTGACGACGTCGTAGCGGCCGGACTGCTCCGCGGCCAGGGTTTCGACCGCGATCTCGCGGTAGCGGACGTTGCTCACACCCTGTTCCAGGGCATGCAGCTGGGCGACCTTGAGGGAAGCCGTGGCCAGATCGACCCCCAGCACCTCGGCACCCTGTCGGGCCATCGCCTCGCTGAGAATGCCGCCGCCGCAGCCGACATCGACCACGCGCCGGCCCGCCAAGGCACCGGCCAGCTGTTCGACCCAGCCCAGCCGGATCGGGTTGAGTTCGTGCAGGGGACGGAATTCGCTGTCGCGATCCCACCACTTGTGGGCCAGTTCGCTGAACTTGGCCAGTTCACGCGGGTCGACGTTGGCGGCTCCCGTTGTCGGGGCGGGCGAGAGACTCATGACCTGAGGCGTAGGGAAAGTGCTGTCGAAGCGGTTGGGTCAGTTGACCTTGGGGCGGGCGGAGAAGTCGGTGCCACCGATCTCGATCTCGACACGGCGGTTCATGGCGCGGCCCTCGACGGTGGCGTTGTCCGCCACCGGGTAGGTCTTGCCGCGGCCGATGGCCGTGATCAGCGTCTCGGGGATGCCACGTGCGATCAGCTGCTGCTTGACCATCTCGGCGCGTCGCTGCGAGAGCTTGACGTTGTAGTCGACCGATCCGTCGGAGTCTGTGTGGCCGTAGACCCGCACTTCGGTGACGTTGATCGAGAGCTTGCGCAGCTTGGAGGCCAGCCGATCGAGCTTGGCGACCCCTTCGGGACGGAGGTCGTGCTTGTCCCAGTCGAAGAACGAGTCCGCTGCAAAGACCACGCTGAGCTTGCCCTGGCTTTCCGGGCGACTGAGCGAAGCACTGCCAACCGGTATGCCCGGGATGGACGGCATCGGTGCGGCGCTCGAACCTCCTCCGGACGGCTGCGGCACGGGATTGGTGTCGGCGTCGTCGCTGACCGGACCGATGGCCGGGGGCAGGGACGGTGCAGGCGCTTCCGGCGACGGCGCTGGAGGTTGCTCACGGCTGCCCAGAACCGCCGGGCGCTCCGGTTCGCGGTCGGGGGCAGGCTGACAGCTGGCCCAGGTTGACATCAGGGACAAGGCTGAACACAGGGCCAGCTGGCTGAATTTTTTCATGTAGAGCTTCCCGGAATGGAGCGCGTGAGCCACATCTGATCGGATCGATACGGGCGATTATTCATCGGCCGCGGGGGGATGCAAGCGTCCGGGCCCCATTGCATCGAGAAAAACCCCCACCTCTGCGGCAACAGGCTGAGGCCGCAGAGGTAGGTGTTGCTCAGCTGGCTTACTTGCGTGTGCCAGCGACGTCGATCTCGACGCGGCGGTTCTTGGCCTTGCCTTCGTTGGTGCTGTTGTCAGCGATCGGCTGCTTGGAACCCTGTCCATCCGTGCTGATCAGCTTGGCGTCGACGCCCTTGGAGGCCAGGTACTTCTTGACGGCCTCAGCGCGAGCCTTGGACAGCTTGTCGTTCTGGGCTGCAGCACCGGTGTTGTCGGTGTGGCCGACGGCGGTGATCTTGTCGACCTTCACGCCCTGGAGCTTGGCTACCAGGCTGTCAAGATTCTTCTTGGCATCCGCTGTCAGCGTGGCGCTGCCCTTGGCAAAGGAGCTGTCGCCTTCCAGGGAGAAGGGTTGAACCGGCTTGGGTGCGGGTGCTGGAGCCGGTGCAGGAGCCGGAGCGGGCGCCGGTGCGACGACCGGGGCAGGTACGACGACCGGGGCAGGAATCACCACGGGCGCAGGGGCTGGTGCTGGTGCTGGTGCTGGTGCAGCCACAGGAGCCGGTGCCGGTGCGGGAGCCGGCTTCGGAGCGGGTGCGGGTGCGGGTGCGGGGGCAGGAGCCGGCTTGGCGGCTACGACAGCGCCATCGCAGGTGGCTGCGGCCGTGGCCGAGGTCCAGTTGGCATCACGCCAGCACAGGTCATTGCTGCCATTGCGCCAGACCGTGCCATCGGCGGAGCGCCAGTTGTCGATGCGGGCAGTGGACGAATCCCCCCCGGTGGCGCAGGCGGTCAGGGCCAGGGTGCTGACGAGAAGGAGAAGCGAGCTCTTGTGATTCATGGTGACTCCGAGGAAATGGTGGGCGCCCGACTCCGGTTGGAAGGGGAACGCTGCCTTCGAGGGGCCGTTCGAGGCACTGAACGGTATGCAAAAAGGGCAATAAATCGTCAGCCTCTCACGGTCGTGGGGATTCTGCCACGCCCCTTCCGACAGGGTCGGCGGACCGTGTGCCCGCAGACCGGGGGGCGGGGCCCGTAGAATCCCGCCTTTGCGCAGTCCGGGCGTGTGCGCCTGAACGGCAGCCTTTGTGAACTCCGCAGACCCCACCGGCATGACTCCATTCGCCAAAGAAACCCTGCCCATCAGCCTCGAAGAGGAGATGCGGCGGTCCTATCTCGACTATGCGATGAGCGTGATCGTCGGGCGGGCCTTGCCGGATGCCCGGGATGGCTTGAAGCCGGTGCACCGGCGCGTGCTGTTCGCGATGCACGAGCTGGGCAACGACTGGAATCGCGCCTACAAGAAGTCGGCCCGTATCGTCGGTGACGTCATCGGTAAGTACCACCCGCATGGTGATACGGCGGTGTACGACACGATCGTGCGCATGGCGCAGGACTTCTCGCTACGCCACATGCTGGTCGATGGCCAGGGCAACTTCGGTTCGGTCGACGGCGACAACGCTGCGGCGATGCGTTACACCGAAATCCGCCTGGCCAAGATCGCCCACGAGATGCTGGCCGACATCGACAAGGAAACGGTCGATTTCGGGCCCAACTACGACGGCAGCGAGCGCGAGCCCCTGGTGCTGCCGACCCGGCTGCCCAACCTGCTGGTCAACGGCTCAGCCGGTATCGCGGTCGGCATGGCGACCAACATCCCGCCGCACAACCTCAACGAGGTGGTCGATGCCTGCCTGCACCTGCTGCAGCAGCCCGAGGCCTCGATCGAGGAGCTGATGGAGATCGTTCCAGCGCCCGACTTTCCGACCGCCGGCATCATCTACGGCCTCGAAGGTGTGCGCGAGGGCTATCGCACCGGTCGTGGCCGTGTCGTGATGCGGGCCAAGGTTCACTTCGAGGACATCGACCGCGGCCAGCGCCAGGCGATCATCGTCGACGAGATTCCTTACCAGGTGAACAAGAAGACGCTGCTGGAGCGCATCGCCGAGCTGGTTCACGACAAGAAGATCGAGGGCATCAGTCACATCCAGGACGAGTCGGACAAGTCCGGCATGCGCGTCGTCATCGAGTTGAAGCGCGGCGAAGTGCCCGAGGTCGTGCTCAACAACCTCTACAAGCAGACCCAGCTGCAGGATACCTTTGGCATCAACATGGTCGCGCTGATCGACGGTCAGCCGCGCCTGTGCAACCTCAAGCAGCTGCTGGAGATCTTCCTGGAGCATCGCCGCGAGGTGGTGACCCGCCGCACCGTGTTCGAGCTGCGCAAGGCCCGCGAGCGCGGCCACGTGCTCGAAGGTCTGGCCGTAGCGCTGGCCAACATCGACGAATTCATCCGCCTCATCAAGGAGTCGCCCACGCCGCCGGTGGCGCGGGCTGCCCTGATGGCGCGCAGCTGGGATTCCTCGCTGGTGCGCGAGATGCTGGCCCGTGCGCAGGATCAGACCCCGGGCGGCCGCGAGGCCTTCCGCCCCGAAGGTCTGCCGGGCCACTACGGCCTGCAGACCGATGGGCTGTACCGCCTCTCGGAAGACCAGGTCGGCGAGATCCTGCAGATGCGTCTGCAGCGCCTGACCGGGCTGGAGCAGGACAAGATCATCGGCGAGTACCGCACCGTGATGGCGCAGATTGCCGATCTGCTCGATATCCTGGCCCGCCCCGAGCGGGTCACGGCGATCCTGGTCGGCGAACTCACCACGCTGCGCACCGAGTTCGGTCAGACCGGCATCGGCGCGCGCCGCTCGGTGATCGAGCGCAATGCGCAGGATCTCGGCACCGAGGATCTGATCACTCCGACCGACATGGTCGTGACCCTCAGCCACACCGGCTATATCAAGAGCCAGCCGCTGGCCGAATACCGCGCGCAGCGTCGCGGCGGCCGGGGCAAACAGGCGGCCACGACCAAGGACGACGACTGGATCGACCAGCTCTTCATCGCCAATACGCACGACTGGATCTTGTGCTTCTCCAATCGCGGCCGCGTCTACTGGCTCAAGGTCTGGGAAGTACCGCAGGGCGGTCGCGCCAGCCGCGGCAAGCCGATCGTCAACATGTTCCCGCTGCAGCCCGAGGAGAAGATCACCGTCGTGCTGCCGCTGACCGGCGAGTTCCGCAGCTTCCCCGAGGATCACTACGTCTTCATGTCCACGGCGCTGGGCACGGTCAAGAAGACGCCGCTGGGTGATTTCAGCAACCCGCGCAAGGCCGGCATCATCGCGGTTGACCTCGACGAGGGCGATTACCTGATCGGTGCGGCGCTGACCGACGGGCATCACGACGTGATGCTGTTCAGCGATGGCGGCAAGGCGGTGCGCTTCGACGAGAACGATGTGCGACCGATGGGCCGGCAGGCCCGCGGGGTGCGCGGCATGGCGCTGGAGGATAGCCAACAGGTCATCGCCATGCTGGTGGCGGAGGATGAAAGCCAGAGCGTGCTGACGGCCACTGTCAACGGCTACGGCAAACGCACCTCGATCGTGGAATACACACGCCACGGCCGCGGCACCAAGGGCATGATCGCGATCCAGCAAAGCGAGCGCAATGGCAAGGTCGTTGCCGCCACGCTGGTGCGTCCGGCCGACGAGATCATGCTGATCACCGATCGCGGTGTGCTGGTACGCACCCGGGTGGCCGAAATCCGCGAACTCGGCCGCGCCACCCAGGGCGTGACGCTGATGGCGCTGGACGAGGGCTCGCAGCTGTGCGGTGTGCAGCGCATCGTCGAGAACGATGCGCAGGGCGATGCCGCTGAAACCGACTCAACCGATGTGATGGCCGGCGTGTCCGGCGAGGAGAACTCATGACCCGTTCGATCAATCGATTCAATCGCGTATTGCTGGCCGGGCTGATCGGCGTTGCCGCCGCTCTGCCCGCCGTGGCTGCTGATGGCGCAGCCTCTTCGGCGGTTGCCGCCAAGAAGCCGGCCACTGCCAGCACGGCCTCCGAAGGCAAGAAGGCGCTGGTCGCCAAGGTGATCGCCCTGAACCTGCACGGCATCGAGAGCATGGCCCGTGCTCTGGTCGAGCAGCCGGCCGGTGATATGCAGATCCGCGCCAATATGTATCTGCGCGAGAAGGTGCCCGCCGGCCCGAAGCGCGATGCCACGGCCAAGGACATCAAGGCCGACGTCGAGAAGTATTTCGGTGAAGCGATCCCCGAGTGGCAGAAGAAGGCCGCCTCGATGGCGCCCGAGACGCTGGGCCCGATCTTCGAGGCCAACTTCGACGAGAAGGAACTCAAGGCGCTGATCGCCTGGCTCGACTCGCCGCTGGCCCGCAAGTACAACAAGATCAGCCCGGATCTGCAAAAGGCTCTGGCCGAGAAGCTCGCCGGCGAGATGCGCACGGCCTTGGTGCCGAAGCTCAACGCCCTGCAGCAGACCATCGGCAAGCGTCTGGAAGCGGCCACGGCAGCCCCGGCGGCTTCCGCGGCTGCGTCGGCCGCCAGCAAGTGAGTCACGCCCCGTTCACCGCTCTCTGACCCAAGGAAGTATCGGAGTCATGGCCAATCGCCCCTACAACTTCTCCGCAGGTCCGGCTGTGTTGCCGGAGGAAGTGCTGCGCCAGGCCGCGGACGAGATGTTCGACTGGCATGGCTCGGGCATGAGCGTGATGGAGATGAGCCATCGCGGACGCGAGTTCATCTCCATCTGCGAGCAGGCTGAAGCCGATCTGCGCGAACTGCTGGCGGTCCCCGAGTCGTTCAAGATCCTGTTCATGCAGGGTGGAGGGCTCGGTCAGAACGCCATCGTGCCGATGAACCTGTCCCGGGGCGGGGCGGTCGACGTGGTGGTGACCGGGTCGTGGTCGCAAAAATCGGCGGACGAGGCGCGCCGCTACGCCAATGTGGCGCTGGCGGCGGCCACGCCGACCGGGGCGCATTTGTCGATCCCCGACCCGGCGATGTGGGCCCTGCGGCCCGAGGCGTCCTACGTCCACATCTGCAGCAATGAGACCATCGACGGCGTCGAATTCCAGGAGCTGCCGGATCTGGCTGCGCTGGGGTCATCCGCGCCGCTGGTGGTCGATGCCTCGTCCAATATCCTGTCGCGTTCGGTCGACTGGTCCCGGGTCGGTCTGCTGTTTGCCGGGGCTCAGAAGAACATCGGCCCGGCCGGGCTGACGATCGTGATCGTGCGCGAAGACCTGATCGGCCATGCGCTGCCGGTCACGCCGACCACTTTTGACTATCGCCGCGTTGCCGACAACGGCTCGATGTTCAACACGCCGCCGACCTATGGCATCTACGTGGCTGGTCTGGTGTTCCAGTGGATCAAGCGCCAAGGCGGTGTGGCCGAGATGGAGCGCCGCGCCCTGGAGAAGTCGAATCTGCTGTATCAGTTCATCGATACCTCCGATTTCTATGTGAACCGGGTCGACCCGGCCGTGCGCTCGCGCATGAATATTCCGTTTTTCCTGCCGGATCCGGATCTCGACAACGCCTTCCTCGCCGGAGCCAAGGCCAAGGGGCTGGTTCAGCTGCGCGGTCACAAGAGCGTCGGCGGGATGCGCGCATCCCTGTACAACGCCATGCCGACCAAGGGTGTGCGGGCGTTGGTGGCCTACATGAGAGAGTTTGCCGTTGCCCATGGCTGAGACGTTCCCCTCGATCGATCCGGCGCTGGCCGGACTTCGCCAGCAGATCGACGCCGTCGATCGCGAGTTGCTGAATCTGCTCAACCGACGGGCCCGGCTCGCGCAGCAGGTTGGCGAGGTCAAGAAGCACGAAGGCTCGGTGGTATTTCGCCCCGAGCGCGAGGTGCAGGTCATCGAGGGGCTGCAAACGGTCAACGAGGGACCGATCCAGGCTGCCAGCATCGGCCCGATCTGGCGCGAGATCATGAGTGCTTGCCGTTCGCTCGAAGCGCCGCTGCGTGTGGCCTTTCTCGGCCCGGCCGGCACCTTCAGCGAGCAGGCCGCGCTGACCTACTTTGGCGCTTCGGTGACTCCAGTGCCCTGCACGGGCATCGACGAGGTCTTCCGCGCCACCACCGCCGGTACGGCCGATTTCGGGGTGGTGCCCGTCGAGAACTCCACCGAGGGCGTGGTCGCCCGGTCGCTCGATCTGTTCCTGAGCACACCGCTGACGTTGATCGGCGAGACCAGCCTGGCCGTGCGCCACAACCTGCTGCGCCGCGAGCCCTCGCTGGAGGGCATCGCGGCGGTCTGCGCCCATCCGCAGGCTCTGGCCCAGTGCCACGGCTGGCTGGGCAGCCAACTGCCGCAGGTCGAGCGTCGCCCGGTCTCCAGCAACGCCGAAGGCGCCCGGCTGGCGGGCCTCGACCCGACTCTGGCTGCTCTGGCCAGCGAGAAGGCCGCCAGTCAGTGGGGCCTGCACGTGGTGGTGCCGGCGGTGCAGGACGATCCGAACAACCGCACCCGCTTCGTCATCGTCGCCCATCCCGACCGGCAACCTTCACCGGGCATTTCGGGGCAGGATTGCACGAGTCTGATCGTTTCGGTCGAAAACCGTCCCGGTGCCGTGCATGACATGCTGGTACCGTTGAAAACCGGTGGGGTCTCGATGACGCGATTCGAGTCCCGCCCGGCGCGATCCGGGCAGTGGGAGTACTACTTCCACATCGATATCAAGGGGCATCAGGCCGACCCGGCCGTGGCGCAGGCGCTGCAGGAGCTTCGCAAGGTCTGCGCCTTCTTCAAGGTGCTGGGGTCGTACCCCATGGATGTGAAATGACAGGCCTGGCGCCTACGACGAACTGATCCTGGAACGGAACATGATCAAGCAGCTTGGGGTGATCGGATGCGGTCTGATGGGCGGCAGCTTTGCGCTGGCGCTCAAGCGGGCCGGTCTGGTTGAACGGGTGGTGGGCTACAGCAAGTCGCCGTCGACCCTGGACAAGGCGCGCAAGCTCGGCGTTATCGACACTGCGGCTGAGTCGGCCTTGCTGGCTGTTACAGGCTCCGATGTGGTGCTGGTGGCCGTGCCGGTGGCTGCCACCGAAGGCACGCTCAAGGCGATTCGCCACATCGTCGATCCGAAGACGCTGTACATGGACGTCGGCTCGACCAAACGCGATGTCGTCGATGCCGCGCGCCGGGTGCTGCGCGATCGCATTGGCAGCTTTGTGCCAGCCCACCCGATCGCCGGCAAGGAAGTCGCCGGGGTCGAGCATGCCGATCCGCAGCTCTACCAGGGCCGCCAGGTCATCCTGACGCCGCTGCAGCAGACCGATCCGAAGATGGTGCAACTGGCCACCGACATCTGGTCGGCCGTGGGCTGCCAGGTGCTGAAGATGACGCCGGAGAACCATGACGCGGCCTTCGCAGCGGTCAGCCATCTGCCCCACATGCTGGCCTTTGCGTACTTCAACGGCATGCTCACGCAGCCGGCCGGGCGCGAGTTCCTCTCGCTGGCCGGGCCGGGTTTCCGCGACTTCACCCGCATCGCGGCCAGCGATCCGACGGTGTGGCGCGACATCCTGATCAGCAACCGCGAGGAGTTGCTCAAGCAGTCGCAGCGCTTTCGCCGCGCGCTGGAGACTTTCGAGCACGCACTCAAGTCCGGCAACATCGATGCGCTGGAGGATCTGATCCGTCAGGCTTCGACCGCCCGGGCCGGCTGGCAGATGAGCTCACGTCCCGGCAGCCAGCGCTGACGGGGCCCGTCACGGCTCCCGTTAGCATTGCGGGATGTACGCGATACCCTTCCTCGATCTTCCCCCCCTGCATCACGCCGCCGGCACAGTGCGGCTGCCCGGCTCCAAGAGCATCTCCAATCGCCTGTTGCTGTTGGCCGGTCTGAGCCAGGGGTGCACCGAGCTGGTCGACCTGCTCGACTCCGATGACACCCAGGTGATGCTGGCCGCGCTGACGGCGCTGGGCTGCACCATTGAGCGCCAAGGGCGATTGACCCGCATCACGGGCATGGGCGGACGGCCCCAGGTGGCCGAGGCGGACCTGTTCCTGGGTAATGCCGGCACGGCGATGCGGCCCCTGACCGCCGCCTTGGCGATCATGTCGGCTACCCACGGCGGCAGCTACGCAGTGCGCGGTGTGGTGCGGATGCACGAGCGCCCGATCGGTGATCTGGTCGATGCCCTGCGCGGTCTGGGCTGCGCAATCGACTGTCTGGGCAAGGAGGGCTTTCCGCCGCTGCGCCTGCACGGCGGGCAGCTTCGCCTGGACGAGCCGGTGCGGGTGCGCGGCGATGTCTCCAGCCAGTTCCTGACCGCGCTGCTGCTGGCGCTGCCCCTGGCGGCCCAGCATCGTCCCATCGTCATCGAAGTGGTCGGCGAACTGATCTCCAAGCCCTACATCGAGATCACGCTGAACTTGCTGCAGCGCTTCGGCATTGCCGTGCAACGCCAGGGCTGGAACCTGTTCGTCATCCCGGCCGGCAGCCACTACGTGACGCCAGGACGGGTGCATGTCGAGGCCGATGCCTCGTCGGCCTCGTACTTCATTGCGCTGGGTGCGCTGGCCGGAGTCGAGGCGCCAGTTCGCATTGAAGGCGTGGGCAGCGCCTCGATCCAGGGCGACATCCGTTTCGTCGAGGCGGCCGAGGCGATGGGCGCGCAGGTCAAGGCCGAGGCCAATGCGCTGGAAATCTCTCGCGGCGTCTGGCCCCTCAAGGCGATCGACCTCGACTGCAACCACATTCCCGATGCGGCGATGACGCTGGCGGTGATGGCGCTGTATGCCGATGCCCCGAGCACGCTGCGCAATATTGCGAGCTGGCGGGTCAAGGAAACCGACCGCATTGCCGCGATGGCCACCGAGCTGCGCAAGCTCGGCGCGCAGGTCGAGGAGGGCGAAGACTATCTGCGCGTCTGGCCCCTGGAGCGCTTTGCGCCGGCCTCGATCCATACCTACGACGATCACCGCATGGCGATGTGCCTGTCGCTGGCAGCGTTCAACGGGCTCAAGGCCTCGCAGGGCGAGCCAGTGCCGGTGCGCATCCTCGACCCCAAGTGCGTGGCCAAGACCTTCCCCGACTACTTCGAGTCGCTGTTCGAGTGCGTCGGCGGTGCCGGGGCTCGGCATGTTCCGGTGATCACCATCGACGGGCCGACCGCCTCGGGCAAGGGCACGCTGGCCGCCGAGGTGGCACAGGCCCTGGGCTTCCACACGCTCGATTCCGGCTCGCTGTACCGCGTGACGGCGTTGGCCGCCTTGCTGGCGGGCGTGTCCCCGCAGGAAGAGGCTCGTCTGGCCGAGGTGGCGCGCGGGCTCAAGCTGCGCTTCGAGGGCACGCGCCTGTATCTGGACGGCGTCGAGGTCAGCGACCGGCTGCGCGAGGAAGCGATCGGTCTGATGGCCTCGCAGATCGCCGCCTGGCCGGCGGTGCGCATGGCGCTGACCGAGTTGCAGCGCGGTTTTCGCCAGCTGCCCGGTCTGGTGGCCGACGGCCGTGACATGGGCACGGTGATTTTTCCCGATGCGGCTTTGAAGATCTTTCTCACGGCGACCCCCGAATCGCGCGCCGAGCGGCGCTACCGCCAATTGATCGCGATCGGATTTCCTGCTAACCTCCCGGCCCTTCGGGCGGACCTGGAGTCGCGCGATGCTCGGGATCGAACCCGGGCCGTGGCGCCGCTGCAGCCGGCCGAAGGCGCGTTATTGCTGGACAACTCGGCTCTGGGCATCGGGGAATCGGTGCAGCAGGTCCTGTCGTGGTGGCAGCAACGCACGGCGTTTGCGACCGGGTCGTAAACGCTGCAGGTCCGGTGCCCTCCCTCCTGCGTCGCATGACGCGCCAGGGCGCCGGTGCTTCAACCAGCAACCCCCGCCCGGACGCGCGTCCTGAAGGACGTGGCGCCGCGGTAATCGACCAGAGACCGGCAGGGCCGGTCGGAAAGTCCCGATGTCTCAAGCAGCAATGGCCTCGTCGGCCATGGAATCCTTCGCCGCCCTCTTCGAGGAATCGCTCCAGAACGCCGACCTGCGTGCCGGTGAAGTGATCTCCGCCGAGGTCGTGCGCGTCGAACACAACTTCGTCGTCGTCAACGCCGGTCTGAAGTCCGAGGCCTATGTGCCGCTGGACGAGTTCAAGAACGACCAGGGCGAAGTCGAAGTCCAGGTGGGCGACTTCGTGTCCGTGGCGATCGACGCCATCGAAAACGGCTACGGCGACACCATCCTGTCGCGCGACAAGGCCAAGCGCCTGGCCTCGTGGCTGTCGCTGGAAACCGCGCTGGAGTCGGGTGACTTCGTCACCGGCACCGTCTCGGGCAAGGTCAAGGGGGGTCTGACGGTGCTGGTCAACGGCATCCGCGCCTTCCTGCCGGGTTCGCTGCTCGACACCCGTCCGGTCAAGGACATGAGTCCGTACGAGGGCAAGACCATGGAGTTCAAGGTCATCAAGCTCGATCGCAAGCGCAACAACGTTGTGCTGTCGCGTCGTGCGGTGGTCGAGGCCTCGATGGGCGAAGAGCGCGCCAAGCTGCTCGAAACCCTGCGCGAAGGCGCGATCGTCAATGGCGTGGTCAAGAACATCACCGAATACGGTGCGTTCGTCGAC
>Ga0228698_1001175_pt1 | contig 13841 bp, 14 predicted proteins | sample McNCre117_Aug_MG_FD_178015 | JGI IMG/M metagenome (GOLD analysis project Ga0228698, IMG submission 178015) | Freshwater microbial communities from McNutts Creek, Athens, Georgia, United States - 1-17_Aug_MG | ecosystem: Environmental > Aquatic > Freshwater > Creek | place: USA: Georgia...
GTTCCCAGACGAACAACCACCACAACCCACCGAAAATCGGAAACCTGGAGTTGGTCCAGCCGATTCTACGAACAAACCAAAACACTGGAAAAACTCGCACGTAATCCAAATCGACTTCGCGGAAAAAGACGAAGCAAAAGTAGTGAAAGCAGCAGATCAGATGTTTGCCCGCGCGGACGACCCCGATGAGGCAAAACTCGCGAAAGCAGTGAAAGCAGCGGACAGGATGTTTGCCCATGACCTGAAAAAGCGTGCTCATGTAGAACCACCCAACAGCCCTAAAGAACATGGCTCCGACGGGTCAGGCTCTACGGCCCAGTATCTCGCCCAAGGCGGCCATCCGGTTTCTGACATGGGCGGGCAAAAGTTGCATCACCCGGTTCCTAAAGAAGACCGAGAGCCAGTGATCATAGTTCCAGAAGCCCCAACTATCCCTACCTCGCTTTCGTTTACCGAATTCATGACCATGTATCAACTGTACAAGGAATTTACTCGTTCGGGGAAGTTGTGACATTTCTCAAACTGAAATGTTTCCGGTGCCAAGTTTTGAGCATGTCTACTTTCTGCGACGGAATCGTCAAATCTGTGAAATCAAGGAGCCTTCGGAACCATCATCGTCCTGGGAGCGTCTAGGTGATGGACAATATGGCCAACAAGATTATCTGATGAAACATTATTCCAAGAAGAATGTTTTGACAACCGAGACTGTCAGATGTACTGCATCAAGTACAAGCGCGACGGGAGCAAAATATATCTTCGCGAAGCTGCGCACAGAAAACTGTCTCTGCGGTCCGCCCACAAGATCCCACCAAGATTTGTTTGTCGTACGGTTCCCTGACAATAAATTCAGCCACCATTTTCCAAAACTCATGCGCCGTCGCGGCCATCCATGTTTAATTTGCCACGACCGGACGCGTCAGACAAGGCCCCGATGTAACCACCCCTGTCATAAAGGCTGCGTTGCCGTTTGGCGTACGATTCGTACGGATCTTCCGGCGTCAGCTTGTCCCGTTTGCGATCAAGGCACTCCAATCCATACACCCGATATCCGTTATTGTCTGGGCTGTGGCATTGGCATCGAGAAAAATGGTGGCTGTGATTGGATGCAATGTGAAATATGTTATTATCAATTTAATTGGGAAATGGCGCCACTGACCCAACCATCAAATCCTATTTACACACCCCAAGAAGCCACTACAAGACAACGTACCGCAACAATAGATCTCGTATTTGCTACTTTTGCAATGGTCTTATTATGGGGTATTTTTGCGTATCTTATTTATCAACGCGAATTTACTATGGACGGCCAAATGCTGAATTTGGAAAGAAACATCGACGATTCAATCCAAGAAGCCGATCGTATGCAGCAGTATATCTTGGTTTTACTCGAAAGAGTTCGAGAGTATGAAACCAAAATTGCAGCGTTGCGTGTTGCCGCTGCCACGTAATAAAACTCCTGACCATGTTAACTCACCAATCAATACATCATGTCGTGGATTTAATAGATGTTACGCGAGTCCCAGAACCCATAAAGTTCAAGATGACTCTCCAGCCACGTACCGCACGAAAACCGAATTTACATTGGATTGTCGGGAAAGTACCTGCGAAGGGCTGCCGTTACGGTATCGGATTCGCCGGCAACCCCGAATAATCGAATGGAAAACGGACAATGATGGTTTACCACGAAACGGGATTATAATGGAACTCAAACGTATATGTTACGCTTGTCGTACCATTGAGAATATCGACATGTTATTTCTAGCCAGATTCTCATCATCCGTTTGAAATCATGTGGTGAAATACGAGGACGATATTTTGGCAACATGGGAATACTCTCCTTTGGCTTGGATTACGAACTGAAAGGCCGCCACCAGTGCATCATATTATTGAGAAAGCGGCGCGCACGGGATTGTTGCTCTTGGTGAGCGGGAGCAGCCACGAAATCCTGTATCTTATCGCGGTATATTCGGGTCTGCAGAAGAGCTTGGCGTCGTTCTTCGGGATCGCGAATGTTATAAGCAGCCAGTTTCATCTGGTGTAACGTTTCCATAGTTTCCGTTAACAGTTCCTGGTCCTCACGACGACTCAGTTTTTCGAGGTTTTCCTGAACGACCTGGCAATACAGTTGGTACATGGTTTCGTGTTTGTTTATATGAAATCAAGCACGACACGCAAGAGATTCCGATCGAACAATAAACTACATGCCAATGGCATTTTTTTCATGAGCACAAACAAGACTGTGATTTTCGTTTGACAGCCATAACAACCGCCATCACGAAAACACTCTTCACAGATTTCATATCGGGAGGGGCATTTGTGGCACTTGTACATATCCACTTGCAACGCTACTGCAAAGCACGTCGACTTGGAGCATTTATAAAGTCTAACGTCGTGAAAATGAGTGTACGGTTGTACGAGAGAAAAATATTTGGTGGGATAGTTATCACACATGACCACCAAAATCGAAATTGAAAACTGTGGGACATTCATTTTTCAGCAAGTAATATTTCTGGAGGACCAGTACCCAACCGACACATGAATCAAGGTTATTGTCGGTTTCAAGTCGCCTTTGCGGACATGAAAGAACGAGTGCCGCACCGAATTCGAAGTCGAGCTCGAATCAAACGCATTCGTTATGCTCCTTATATTCGGGGCGAGTACTCGTTTCAAGGGTTTTCTCTCGTGACCAATGACATTTTCTTTGAGTTCAAGATGGGATTATATCGATCTCCGGGGGCGGCGTCGTTTCGTGGCGTGCGGCGGCTACAATCTTTTTGTGTCCGTTCTGGGGTCTGGAACATCCAAATTCCGTTGCCAACAACGACCACCCCCGATGACATTCCTTGGAAGCAAATCGCGATACGAGTTTCCCATCCGCGCATTCAATCTTTTGTAGTCCCTGCTGAATTCATCCGCGATTGAGATAATAAATAAGAAAAAAACAAGAGCCCTTTTTTCGTTTATGGGTAACGCACAATCGTCCAATGTGGCCACGGCCGTCGCAAATGTGGCCAACTATGTAAACGAATCTACCACGGCTAATTCGGCTCAGGTAAATGATACATCGAGCAATGTCAATTTCAATCATTGTTCGGTGATTTTACGCGGCGATTTCAATATTGACGAAAAGGCCGATCTAGCGGTTACCAACAACCAAATTTCCAAAGCCATGCAGAATGCGGACCTCACCAACAATATTCAGCAACAAATGATGCAAGAAGCGGCCTCGAAAGTGGGATTTCTGGGCATCGGATACGCTAATGCCTCCAATTCCGCTTCTGAACTCACCAACGCGACCAATTCTATTGTGCAGGATATGACGACTTCTTCGACTCAATTCAACATTACGCGATTGAACGTTTCGTGTGACGACTCTTTTATTTCTGGCAACAACCTCAATATTAACCTGTCCTCGACGGCCAATTTCCTCTCCCAACAGACCCTCGACCAATCGCAAACCGCCAAAATTGTGAATGACGTGTCACAATCAATCAAGCAAAAGGCCACGGCTACCGTCGAAGGTATCACGGGTATTTTAATTGCCATTATCTTGTGTGTGGCCGTCTTGATTTATTCCACGGGCAAGGTCGCCTCGTCGCCAGGAGCCAAAGTGGCCATTGGAGTTGGCTTATCGTTCCTGATGGCGATTGTCTTGGCGGGCATGTACCTGGCAAAAGCCCCGCCGTTGTTTGAGGAATCACAACAATGTATCATGAATTCGAAAGTCGGCAAGGACGCCAATGATACCGCACAGTGTATCAACCAAAAGACTGGAGTCGTGGCACTCGCCCAACCGCCCTTGCGCTACAATTATGGGTTGTTGCCGTCCAACACCTCGACGCCAGGGGGTAATCTGTTGCAAATGTCTATAGCCGCACTCAGCAATGCTATGCAAGGTGGTGCCGGAAAAGGGTCCGGGGATAATGGGGGCTATCGAATCGATGTTATGTTGGGGTTACAGACCAAGATTGACTCATATGCCCCCGCGGCCAAAATTGCTGGCGTTTCATTCAACATTCCCAATCCCTTGATGAACCCGGCCGGCGCCCAAGGTACCTATTACGTCATTCCCATTCAATATCGACAAGTTCAGGGCTCTACCGGCGATTACGAATCCGGTAAGTGTACACCGGGTATTTTGCAGCCGAAAGCCAACTCGCCGGATACTCCGACAGATTGCACCGGATCATGTGACCCGAAATCACTCACTACAGGCACCGATCCGACGCAAGGGATTGCCAATTTGAATTTGAGTGCCTGGGAGGATTATATCAACGGAACTGGGGCTTATCCGTTGAGTGGTGCCCCCGCCGAAACCTCGGACATGCGCAAGGCGTTTGCGAGATTTGTGCTCATGAATATTGCGTCGGGCTCAGCCGTCGATATGCATCTTTATATTCACGATTATGAGTTGATTCAGTTCTTGGACACCAATAATGAATTGGTGATTACACGAGCCAAAGATGCACCTGACAAAGGCTATCGCTTTACACCGGACAATCCGCCGAACGATTGGAGTAATGGCCTCACGGCGGGCGGTTCTATTTCGGGACCAGTGGGCAATTGGGATACGCGTTCCTTTAAATTCCAAAAGTTTATGCGCTATTTTGGGATCTGGGTCATCTTGTTGATCTTTTTGTTTGCGCTGTATCGACTGCGAAAGCAACCCGTCGCGGGGGGATCCGGGTCTGGAAGGAAACCATAAAACCTAGAAACCTAGAAAATGAATAAAAAAAAGGAATCTCGAATGTCATGGTCGAATTTTGTATGGGACGCAAATTCGCCGCGGTTGGTCGTCACTTTGACCACGAATAATTTAGTCTTTGATCATTTTGCCGAAAATAATCAAGGTAACTATCAATATGACACTGGCTGGGCTTGTGGCGACGGAATCCCCTGCAACCCTCCAACCGTGAAAAACACGTGCAACGCGCTGGCTCCTCAAATTGTCGTCTTTTCCGATGGGTTGAAAACCAACTCAAGTCACGCCAATAGTTGTTGCTATAAAGATGTCTGCACCATGTCCACGAATAACACATGCACCTTGAATAACTTAATCCAAGTGTGTGGTATGTTGAATGGGCCGCAGACGTGCTCACTCGGACAAGCAGGTACCGCCAATGCGACGGGTTTGACTCAAGGTACCGATTGGGATATTGGATATTCAAAAGATTGGGTCAGCGGGAATTCCCAGTTTGAATCGACCGTGAACCAGGGCTGGGTGCGAGCCGTGTATGGGTTTGATTTCAGTAACTACAACATGTCGCAACCGCCGAGTAATCCGTTTCAGCTCGGCAACTGGTTACAAGGCGTCTGTCAAGGCAAATCCGTCTCAGCGCCCAACGGTATGGATCCGATCGCCGCGACCCGAATTCGAGATGCTCATGCGACGTATGGGATCCTCCAAGAATTTTTTAACCAAATGTATGCCACGGGCTACTACACAAACCAACCCCAAGCGCGCACCATTTTCCTGAAAACCGCTCGATTTATTGAAAAGGGGTTCGCCGGGTACGTGAGTGCCGTGATCAATGGCATGTTGGGCCAGATCGAAAGCCTATATTCATCTACCGCAGGGGCGCCGCAAGTGCTAATTAATGCACTCACTCAGCTGCTCCAACCGCCTCATCCGATTCAGCAGCCCAATTCGGTCTACCAGGTCTCGTTTCAGTTGAATTACTTGCAATATCAGGCTTTTGTGAGCTCGACTGATGCCGCGGTCTATGTGAGTCAATTACTGGCCAGCATGTTGCGCGATTCCCAAGGTACCATGACCAACTTGAACGAAGCCGGCTCATGGGCACCCGATGACCCACGTCTCGACCACATTACCGTGGACGGTATCACCGCCATCGAATTATGGGATAGTGCCGCGAAACCCAGTTATTTAGTGCAATCCGGTATTGCGGTCGCTGATTGGCAGAGCAACTGGAGCACCAAGTACCCGAATTATATGTTTGCCACCGTGCAAGTCACAGGAACAGTTACGAAATGGAGTCCGCTGCTGGCCGTCTATTTCCAGGTCTTTTTGAATGCCTCGTTTGACAGTGCCACCTGTCAGGCCATTGCTGCCCCTGTGGGTTCACTGCATGTGGCGACCTTGCCCTTGACATGTTTTCAAAGCGATTGCGACCAAAGCGCACAACTTTGCAAAACCGAAATTGAAAAGTACTGTGCCGTGAATTACGTGCCGCCCGATTATACCTCGCGTGATACGACCGATTATTACTTAATGGGCAAGTACAGTAACGATTGTTTATGTTACGCGAGTGACTTGGCGCCGGTATCCAATCCGAAACCCGGCAACATCGGGGCCATGTGTTTCGACAACCACTGTTCGGCGCAGACGCGTCAAGAATTTGGAATTACCGATACTCAATGTAAAGATTACTGTCAGGAAGTTTGGGGTTGGTTGAATAACCAAGGCGCAGACCAATCTCAAAATGCGACCCATATGGATTGGTTGCGGTTTCAGCAAATCTGTGGGTCGAATTATCGACCGTATACACCAGCGGCTGTCAATTGGAGCGTTGCCATCTGTGGGGTCGTCGGGACCGTCTTGTCTGCGATTCTTTTATATGCTCTGACCCGGCACCGCAAATATTCCTCGACGAAAACCAAAATTGTCCTCGTCATCGCGGTCGGTACTTTACTCGCGGTTACTGCGTTTCTGAGCCGTGATATGGCCGGATTGTCCAGTTGCGGCGGCGGCTCCCAATTCGAATGTCGAAGCCGCTACACTCATTTGAAGCTACCGAAGCAATTTTGTTCGTACGTGCTCAACTGTGAATGTCAATTTGATCAGGATTGTCCCAGTGGTTGTTTATGTGCTTCAAGTACCTGTGTTCCGGAAACTGGAAAGCGCGGGTTTGAAACGAAAACTACACGGAATTGGGTCTTGATTATCATTTGGTCGCTCTTGTGTGTTTTGTTTTTCACGGCGGCGGGGGTTCTCTATCACGAGTCACATTGGAAAATTAACAAGTTCTGGTTTATTGCGGGTATCGCCACCGTAGGTATCTTACCGTTGGTCTTTCTGGCACTCAAAACCACTTCGGAAAAGGTTTTCACCGAATCGTGTCAAAAGGGCGGCACTTGCAAAACGGATCAAGACTGTCCGACTGGGGGCGCTCGTTGTATAAACGGACAATGCGAAGCGCTTCCAGCGGGGTGTCCCGTAACCAATGCGGTAGGGCCTCCGGACGCCGGGTCAACATTACCCTCGGGGAGTTACTTTATTCAGTCCAAAGCGCGTTATTTGCATTTGGTGCCGGAAAATGGCGCACCGGCCCGGTTGATCCCCTCCACAGGCAATACCGGAAACACGCCGCTGCCAATTTGGGTGCTCGATACCGTAAAGAACCATTTGATTGCAGCAGATATGAACCAGATCTCGTGTACGTTGGTGCCGTACGATCTATGTGAAGCCAAAAATTGCACCGGGATCATTTATTGCCAAAATATGAACACGACGATTCCGGTGCCGCAATTTTTCTTGACCCAGAATGGGAGCTTGTATAATGTCGAAGCCGGCGCTTATTTGATCCCCGATACGCGGCCTTGTGCAAGTATTCCTTGTGCGATGGGTGATTGTCTTTCGAATTCCGGCTTTCAATATGTCACATACACGACTGATCCTGTCGCGGCCGCTAATCAATGGATTTTCACGGCTTGTGATCCGACTGGAACTTGTCACACCAGTTGTGGGGTTTGCCCACCTTTCATGACATGTGTCCATCAAAACTGTCAAGTCGCCGTCTATCAACTCCAAGTCTTTTTTTCGGCTGACATGACCGGTTCATTTGACTGGGTCCAACTGGGAAACCCATATTCTTCGGGAAGCCAATATGAACTCAAGTTTACATCTACTGCAGATCCTGCTAATTTTGTGGCCTCTTATCTACCGGCGACTCAACAACTCACTTTATGGCCCCAAAATGATCGCTCGAAACAAGGCTGGGGTTTATCCTATCAGTGTGTGACGGCCGATTGTCCCAATTGTTGTCTGTATTACTCGCTCGATGCCTCAACTCCCGTTATCATTGGACCGGATAACCAGTTGTATCTCGGGAGCATTGCCGACTATACTCGCTTAGTGGGGGTTGCGTACTCAAATCAAATCACATTACTCGGGTCAGGAGATCCCAAGAATTATATTCCCTTGTATTTTAAATTTGTTTTGGTGGCACCTTCCTCCTAGTCACGGGATTTTCGGCTACCGCTACCGCCGTTGGAGCCTTTCCCTTTGGTAAAAAGGTTGAATAAAAAGGCAAAAAATAAGCAAGCGGCAATGGATGCCACAACCAATACACCACTTTTCGTTTTCGAAATGTTCAGATCGGTCGGTGAATCTTTCAAAGAGGTTTCCAAGTCATTCCAAAAGATTGTTAAAAACGGACCCAACCATATACCAATGAACACGGCCCAAAAGAGCGGTCCTCCCCAACTGGCCTTTAACCAGTAGCGTTGAATCAATGTCATGATGATGGTCAAAACAGCGGGTACAATGACAAACCCGGTCGCGGAGATCCATATATATTTCCACTTGTCGGCGGTGCTCTCGTCGGATACCATGAATATATAACGGTGCGTGGTTTTCTTTTTTTTAATAGATCGGTAAAATACACGACATTATCCCAACAAAGGAGAGGATTCGGCAGAGATACCACATCGGCGCCAGGCGACAAACATAAACATTCCAGCAAGGAATACACCCAAACCAACCCCAACAGCAACCCACAGCGTCGTGGAGGCGGGCGAAGCTGGTGGTGGTGGCGGGACACATTGAATCGCGGCGGTGTGGTTGCTGTTCGGCATCGACACAATAGTTTGTCCGTTGGGACATACTGAGCAGTTGAAACAGCACTCTTGATCGCAGGTCTGGTACCGGGAGTCACATTGCAAACATTGAAGTCCGTCCCAGAGGAATCCCACGCCACAGGCACAGTAGCTTTGTTCAGCACATGCCCTTATGGCACACTTGTCGCATTGGACCGCCAAACAAGCTGCCGAGTCGAACGAGGTCAATAAATTGCAAACCGTCGAATTGAAGAGGTATTGCTCGGCCGTACATAAACATTGGACTTGATAATTGAGGGCGTCAAATTCACAGGTCAGTTGTTGAGGTGGGTTTGATATGCATGTTTCTTGAATGCGAAGTCCCGAGGCACATTCACACCAGGAATTGTTCACTTTGATGCGATCAGACGGGCATAACGTACAGCCCACGGTATCGTCAAACACATAACCATCGGGACATGCACATATATTAGAACCCACAGCCGAGGTTCCACCAAATTGACAGGCCTGACAGGGACTCGTGCCCGTTTTGCTGAATGTACCCAGCGGACAGGATTCGCGTTTCCCGTAACATTGTCCTTCTTGACCATACGTACTGGCAATTGCTCCGGTCGTGGTATCCTCCTGTGGCGGGTAAACATATGCGCCATGAAACGTACAGCTGTTTTCCAGAAAGTCGAATCCGGTACACCATGACTCGTCCAGGCACGTTTGTTGACACGACTCCAACGTACACGAGTCGCAGGATTTCAGCGTGGGACAATTGACCGTGAAAAAATCAATGTATGGGGGGAAAGGCATTTGGAGGACCGACGTACAGAGACAGTTGCCGGAAAAGACATCATAGGCGGTGGCGGTGTACACCAAAAACAGCAATATATTTGCTTTCATAGGGAAAATGAGTTTTGAGGGGAAAAAAACTTGATTTGATTGGATTTGATTTTATTACGCCGAAACAACAGAAAAAATTCCCCGAGAAATAATTGTTTGTTAGGTATGCTTTGGCGCCGAAACCTCCGATAGCAAATCAAAACGTTGAATTTGCACCGGATCCGCCCAGAGTCGCTGGATATGCAATTCACTCAAACTCACACGAACGATATAATCGCCGGGCGGTAAATCTCGGAGGATGTCGGTGGTAGAGGTGACGGGTTCCACCATACGAGGAACCTCTGATGGAATATCCATTGCCGTGGATTCGCAGCAGTACTGTCGAACCAGTGGAGGCGGTGACGGGATAGGTGAGGCGGAGGCGCTGCCTTGGGCGTCTGGGGGCTTCGCATCGACTTGGGTATCAGACATGGATGGATCCACAGAAATTTGAGAAATGAGTGGTTTATTTCCTAGAACTCAAATTTGTTTTTTCCTTGCCAGAGTATGTTACATTCCTTGGAAGATATCCAGGCTGCGCTCCTGAAACCAGCCCCGAACCAAGGCAAAATGCAATACGCGACCAAACACACAAGCGACCTTTTCTATTTCATTAACCGACACAAATTGAATTGGGATCGCATTCATTTTCGATGCGTGGATGAGGATTCAATTAACGAAATCGAATTTGATTTTTCGGTTCCCGGGGTTATACGCAGCTTACCCACCGTCAACTGCCATGATATTATTGAAAGACGAAGTTATGATTAGTACGCATCATCAAATACACTCGCATCCGTCGAAAAGGTAACCTGTGGGGGCCCCGAACCGACGCCGCCCGAAAGCGGTTTATGATACTGTGTCACTGGCTTGACAAAGAAATCGGTCTTGGCTTCCAACGACTGCATTTGCATGAAACCAAACGGATTCTTGGCGCGGTAGACAGGGGGTAACCCCAAATCCCGGAAAATACCATCGGCCACAAACTTGACATATTCTTTCATATCCGTGGCATTCATCCCAATTACGGCCACTTGTAGCGCCTCGTCGACAAACGCCAATTCCAAGGCCGTATATTCCGTGATAATTTCGCGGATCCGCACTTCCGAGGGTTTGTCCATTACCAACTGATACAATTCGATGGCGTGGACGTAATGCAAGGTTTCGTCGCGGGAGATTAAATCATTGGCCTGACAGACGCCCGGAAGCAATCCTCGTTTTTTCAACCAAAAAATCGCACAAAACGACGAAATAAAGCCTAACCCCTCGACACAACCAAAGGCCAGGAGACGTTCCCCGAGCGGCCGCGTGGCGTCATCGATCCATTTCTGGGCATATTCGGCCTTGGCGCGAATCGAGGGTACCGTCGTCACGGCATTGAATAACTTGGCCTTTTGGGTGGATACGGCGATCGGGTCTGTCGCAAAAGCTCCCAACAGCACATCGATAATCCGCGAATAGGTCTCGGAATGAATCGATTCCATAAACAGCTGCGAGCAATAAAAATGTTGCGCTTCCTTGAGTTGGACTTCGCGGAGAAATCGCAGCGCCAAATTATCAATCACGGAATTTTCGGCGGTGGCGAAAAACGCAAAGACCATGGACAAGAACTCGCGTTCGGCGGCGGTGAGCTTTTCCTGCCAATCCTTGACATCTTCGGCAAAATGCAGTTCACCGGAATACCAAAATGACTGGATGGCTTTCAAGTACAAGTCGTAAATTTGCTGATGCTTGATCGGGAACAAGGCCAAGCGGTTCGGGTCGGCGACGAGTAAAGGGTCGACAGAGGTCGTGTTGGAGGACATGTAGGGTTTTTTATAGGCGAGATTTTTTTGCGATATGTCCGAGCGGAGGGATTTTTGTGGATCCAGCCAGCGCCAGCTACACATGCCAACGGGCTCGACACAGCGGATTCATACAATGGTAAAATATAGTCATGGGCTCATCTGCTGAACGGGTCTGCACGGCCGTATATTCGACATCGGTCCCGCGACATTTGAAACATTTTGTGCCCGTACTCGCCGCGGCCAAATTATCCGTATCGAGGTTGGTCGCTTGCAGCAATTGTTTCAACAAGGCCCGCGATTCTTGCACAACCGGTTGGGGTTGGCATTTTTCGGGCAGTAATACCAAGAAATCGGCATCCGTCATAGCGTTGAGTTCCGCCGCGGTAAAACGGGTTTTCAACCCCGGAATATAGCGTTCGTGAAACTGGATTTGTTTGAGTTTGTCTGCGGGATTCATTCTTACGTATTCAATTTCTTCTCCAGGTTTTGAATAATGTGGGTGCGGTAGACGATGGCATTATAGAGAATTTGTTGCCGCATTTTCATGAATTTCTGGGCCGCTTCCAATTCGGACACCAATTGGCGAAGTTCCGGGGCGGCCATTTCATGTAACTGGTTCGGAATCTTCACCGCAAGTTTCTCCCAATCGACTTCGGCAGTCGGAAGGGCCCCACTTCGGATGGCTGCTAATTCCATTTCCAATTCGTCACAGCGCGCACAAGTCTTTGATTCCGGGGGCAATTCTCTCGATTTGTTGTTGTAACGGGCTAGTTCGGCTTCGGCGGCGGCCAGTTTTTTCTGGCAAGCTTCCAGGGTTTCTGCGACCAAATTAATCTTGGGTTTGTTAAACACGGATTTACAACGTACCGCAAAACGCAAACTCGACAAGGTTTCTTCGGCCGAATCGCTCGTACTCAATACCGTAATGATCATGGCTGTTTTCGCCGTACCACCCAGCGAATCTTGCAACAGCCGCGTTAATTTCGAGTCGCGATACGGAATATGAGTAGGCGTTGCCGTGGAAGATGCCGTGGAAGACGCTGTAGATGGCGCCACCACCGAAGCTAATAAATTGATGACTCGCGCCAAAGTAAACAAACTCTTGTTGATCGACTGGGCTTCATTCAGTACGGTACCGGTCGCGCCAGACCGTTTGACGCGCTCAGAACCGGCTAAATCGACGACATTGAACAACGCTAGCAAACCGTTGGGTTGTTCCACCGAAATCTGCAGAATACAATGGGAGCGCGAAGAACGCTGATTCATGAGAGTGGCGGCCACGGCTCGTTTGGCTTCCGCGCGTCGCCAGAGTTTCTGGATTTCCGCTTGTGTCTTGACATAGACTTTGGTCAAGTCGGGGACGTAGACGCTGCCATTGGGCATTTCGCGGAGTGCCAAACCCGTCGCTTCGGTGTGTTCGCTACACAGCAAATCGTAAATGTTTTCCATATAAATTTCCAAGCATGATACAGCGATTCGAGTCCCCGCGGGCATCCGTTCCATCAAATCCTGAGACGCGCGAAAAGCATACCCGAGGTCGTTGTTGTTGTTGTTGTTGTTGTGACCACCCCCGAACGTGGTATAGGTTTTCCCCGAACTGGTTTGGCCATACGAACAAATCGTGACATTGTAACCGGCGAGAACCTCGGTGACCAGATCGCGCGCCACGATATCATAGACTTGAGCTTGAGTCGTTTGCGGTCCCAACACCCGATCAAACGCAAACGTAGTCGGGGTCGAGGGCGACTCGGCGATGGTTACCGCGGTTTGGTTTGGTTGCTGTACCGTCAAAATCGAGGTCGAACCGGGCTTGATCCGCAAATATACCGAGACCATCGTATTTCTTTTGAATCCCACCAATACAGAAAAAAAAGGACACGGTGTGATTTTTATCTCTCCATTTACTTACTCAAACATGTCAGGACACGGAGGCGGTAGTGGTGGTGGTGCTGGCAGAGGCGGCGGCGGGGGGTATCATGGCGGAGGGAGCGGCGGGTATCACCCCGGAACGGGTCATGCGTGGTCGGGTCGCCAAAATTGGGGTGGATGTGGCGGCAACGGTGTCGGATGTGGCTATAATGGTTGGGGAGGTTGGGGTTGGAGCGGCTACTACAGTCCTTGGTCGGAATGGGCGTATCGGGCCCCGGTTGCGACTGTCATTCAAGAACCGGCGACTCCCGCTCCTCCAGCTCCCACTCCCCCGACGATCGTGACTGTGCCGATGAGCGCCACCCCGTCTTCTGCCCCAAGTTGGGTCGCCCCCGTAATCTTTAGCTTGGTTCTGCTCATGTTCTTTTATTTGCTCGCGAAACGCTAAAAACCCCCCGTTTTGCGACGCTTGTTCGGCGCTGTATATTGGAGCGGCTGCGTCACGAGTTGGGCTAA
>Ga0228698_1001176_pt1 | contig 13832 bp, 16 predicted proteins | sample McNCre117_Aug_MG_FD_178015 | JGI IMG/M metagenome (GOLD analysis project Ga0228698, IMG submission 178015) | Freshwater microbial communities from McNutts Creek, Athens, Georgia, United States - 1-17_Aug_MG | ecosystem: Environmental > Aquatic > Freshwater > Creek | place: USA: Georgia...
ACGACAACAATGCTCGATGTGGCATGTGTTGGAGGAAGAGCGGCAGTAGCTGCAGGTGGTCGAGCGGTGGTACGTGCATGAGCTTCAGCGGTGATATCTTTGACAACAGTAAAACTGATGCTACCTATGAGCACAATAATAGCGACACCAAAACCGGCAATGAGAGTACCGTCTTTGGCCGATAAGTTCGACATGTGTAGGGTTAGTATACGAGCTAGGTTGCGACTCTACAATAGTATACTGAGTATTTGTGATCTAGTTTCCTTCGGGGATCGGGCCGTTATCAAGCGGTACACCATCAACTGGGCCGCGTTCAGCATTCCAGAGGTATCCGTCAATCGCGATAGCTTGTTCAGCTCGAATGATGGCAATAATTGCATCCTTGTATTTATGGTCCGCGAGGGCCTCTTTGGTGTTGTGTACCTGGTTGGTCACAGTTTCCGCGGCACTTGAACCGGGTGCAATAGTTTTGATACCTTGGCCGAGTGTGGTAATTCTTGCTGCTATAAATTGTTCAATTGTGTCAGTCGCGTTTCCGGTGACAAAGTCTGTGATAGCAGTACGCAGCGCGTCGTTCGCACGCTTTTCATTGGTTGCAATCGTATCGGTAATTGGTGAAAAAGTTTTGATTGAGTCACTCAGCGTTTCTTCGGCACGTACAATACCGTCAATTTTGGCGAGTAGGGTGATGCGCGTTGTGGTATCAAGCGATTTGTCTCCAGCTATCATATTGAGTACGTCTTTGGTGGTGGTATCAGACTGTTCAGCGATTTTGGCTAATTGTTCAGGGGTTGAGGTGCTGATGCCAAGTGCGTACCGGTTGAGTTCATTCAGTCGTGATTCGAGTAGGGAAATGTTGTGTTCAATTCGTCCTGTTGTCGTGAGCTGTATGCCCCCAAACAAACGTTCGCTGGCTACTTTGAGACTATAAAAACGATCGCCTGGCAGTTCGTTCCGTACTGCACGGAGGAGTACGATGAGAGAAAGTATGAGCACAATGATGCCGATACCTGCAATAATCAGTAATTTTTTGAAAGCGATGCGTCCGGCGTGTACATCTACTCGTAAACGAGCAGAGAGGGAGGTGTGTGTCATAAAATGATATAAACAATAACCGCTCCATAACGAAATGTATGTGCGTACTATCAAGTATACACTGTTATAGGATTACATGTGAGATGGTATGATGCAGGAGATGAGACTTATGACTCGTAGTACACGTATCTGTGGTGTGGCCAGTATAGCTGTGCTGGTTTGTTTTTTGTGTGTGCCCGTATTTCGAACAGCAGTGAATACAAATATGGCCAGTGTCTTTTTTACCGAGTCACGCCCGGCGCAGCTGCTGCGTGCGAAATACGATGTTGTCGCTCCGTCTTCAAAAGCGATACGCATTTTACTCGTGGCGGGACATGAACCAGATTTTGGTGGTGCGGTCTATCACGATCGCCGAGAGCGTGATATGACCGTGCAATTGTCTCAGTTTCTCGCGTCGTACCTCGAACAGGATGCGCGATTTGAAGTATTACAAACACGGGATACTGATGCTTGGAACCCGGTGCTCGCTCGCTATTTTGAAATGCATGCATCTGAAACCGCTGCGTTTTATGCAGACAAAAAAGATGAAATGGCTCGATTGATTGATTTGGGTCTGCTTCAAACAGTGACCGGTACACCACACATGACTGCGCGTCCTGATGTGGCACGACGATTGTATGCGATTAATCAGTGGGCGAACGAACAGGATGTTGATTTGGTCGTGAATATTCATTTTAATGATACGGTGCGTCGCGATACGACAGTACCAGGCCAGTATTCTGGATTTACGGTCTATGTGCCGGAGCGACAATACTCGAATAGTAGTTCATCTCGAGTGGTGGCAGATGCGGTGACGAGACGTTTACGTACGATGGCGGCAGTAAGTGATTTAAAATTTGAAAGTACTGGCGTGATTGAAGATCAAGAATTGATTTCAATCGGCCGCTATAACACGCTTGATGCGCTAGGTCTCCTCGTTGAATACGGTTACCTCTACGAACGACAATTTGATGCCCCCGAAGTGCGCCGGGTCGTGCTACAGGAAATGGCCTTTGAAACGGCCGCCGGTATCCAAGATTTTTTTGCAACACCAGCTGTGCAACATATTCCACCAGCAACCACACTCCTTCCGTTTACCTGGGATAGAGAACTCGCCCCATCCAAACAGCCGAGTTTGCCGGTGTTGTCTCTTCAGGCTGCTCTCCATGCCGAAGGGTATTACCCGGACGCAACAAGCACCCTCCATAACTGTCCACTATCTGGTTATTTTGATGCTTGTACCACTGCAGCACTGACTCACTTCCAGACTGATCATGCCGTGACCGAGGAATTGGGTATTCTCGGTACGACAACTCGTAGCATTTTGAACCGAAAGTATGGTAAGCAGAGTACTCGTTAGCTACACTATCGGTGTTACGGGCATCGCGAAAATCAAGAGTCATGTGCCGTCCACGTACGGGCCTACTTCCACGCACTAGACGAGTGGCTGAGGCATATTGATGAGATGCTTTGGTGGTGAGTGCTATACACACCCACTCTGACAAAATTCGCCTGGGTGGTTGTCGTATCTTATTTTTTGGCGCATTCCCAATCTTTGGTACCGCGGACTTTGTAGAGGACAAGGGCGTAGCCGAGATTGCCTTTGAGAGTTGTAATATCAAAGTCATGCACGGACAGATCGGTATTATTTTTTCGGTTGTACTCATCGAGGACTTTTGGATCAGGATGTTTTGAGGCGATAATCTGTGCAACACCAACCGCACTTGATCCCGCTCCGTTTTTCAGCACCTCACCGTGTTCATCGAATTGTTTAAAGCCGGATTCACAGTTGAGTATGGAAAGCATTTCTTTGGCATCATTTTGCATAAAAAATTCCTCGACGTAGGGTTTGATACCAATATTAGGATCGAGTGCGATGGCGGTAGACGCCGCAAAACTTTCACGGTATGCGGCCACTGTTCGGTGAACGACAACACCAGCACTTACGAGTACAGAGAGTCCAAGAAAAAGGAGAAGGTGGGTAGGGGTACGCCAACCTCGCTTTGGTTTTTTCTTGGATGATTGAGAAGAAGAGAACATACCTTGTCGCCGTGTGGTGGCAGATGGCTGTATGTAACGTCCTTTCTAGTATACCAGTTGTTATTTGCGTAATAAAAGACGCTTGGGGGATAGGTGTGATGCATCAAGATTATCAGTAGAGCTAGAGCTGACGTCGTGATGACTGGTATATACTCGTGTGCTACTGGCAATGGTATACTAGTCGCCTATGAATAAATCAATCGTGTTTGTGGGCTGTGGTCTTTTGGTGTGTTTGTGGAGTGCTGACGCGCACGCGGCGAGCGCTACAACAGCCACTTCGAGTAGTATGGAACGTATATCGACAACAACCGTATCACATGCCGCTACCACTACGAGTGCAACAACTACTCTAATTGCTGTACATAACCGCGCTGCGGTTGAAAAACGTGTACGCGAAGTGTTTGCATCGACTTCAGACATGGTAGACATTGCCCGCTGCGAATCAAACTTTCGTCAGTTTACCGATGCAGGTAAACCATTTCGTGGTGGAGCAGACGGGGGAATGATCGGTGTGTTTCAGTTTAATGAAAGAGTACACACGGTGGAGGCAACAGCTCTCGGTTTCGATTTGGCCACACTCGAAGGAAACCTCGGCTACGCAAAACATATCTACGATGCAGAAGGAGCGACCCCGTGGGCGTCTTGTGAGCCCGCGCCAGTTACCAATCTCGACGCACAAACCACACTTAAAATTGAATTGATGACAAAACTAATTGGATTGTTACAGGAGTTACTAAAATTAGAATTAGCCGGACGATAATAGACGAAACGACCGTCGGACAAGTGTCCGACGGTCGTGTGCGTTTATTATGATGTAGTAATGTGACTATTTCTTGCCCTTTTTCGCTCCTTTCTTTTCTAGGAGTGCTTGTTTGGCTGCTAAACGCTTTGGTGATTTGTAAGGGCGTGGTTTTGTATTATCCTTTGGACTTAGTGCAATTATTCGTGTCATATACCTAGTAGTATATAGTAATTTTGATTTTTGGTAAGGGCTGTAGATTATTTTGTGTTTTCCCCGTGCAGTCGAGTGGCATAGCACTTTTTAATCACAATTGTTCTGTGTTTAGAAGAATAATGTCGTAGCGCTGCAATCGGAGGCCTGTAATATTTTCGTTTTTCATACGGTCTAGTAGTGATGAAGCAGTAGTGCACTACAGACTCCTTGCTCTGTAGGGTGGTACGGCTCCAGAGCTACGAATGATACGACGGGTCTCTTATACACTATTCTTTAAAATTATATATGTCTCATTCTTCTATACGAACGATGACACAGCGTTTATTCGTTGTTACGGTGGTTGCTCTTTCTTTATTCGCAGTTGCACCAGCTTTGACACAGGCAGCTACTCTTACTCGATCACTCGATGTTGGAATGTCGGGTAGTGATGTCTCTGCACTCCAGACCTATCTCGCGACTGACGCAAGCTTGTATCCATCAGGACTCGTGACTGGCTACTTTGGTCAGTTGACAGCAAATGCAATCCAAATCTTTCAGTCACGAAACGGTATTGTGTCACAGGGTACACCAGCATCAACTGGCTATGGACGGGTTGGTCCAGTCACACTTGCTGCGATAAATGCTCGTATGGGTGGCGTTGGTAGTCCGGTTACTTCATATGTACCAGCTATCTATAACCTCCGTGTAACGTCAACGGCAAACGGCGCAACCCTGACCTGGATGAGTACGTTACCAACACGTGGTATCGTCCATTGTCAGACATCCGCTCCGTCACTGACCGAAGCGTCTGATTACACACCTGCGATTATCAGTGGAATCGCTGCAACTGAACCAGTCTATGGAGTAGTGCACTCAGTTGTGCTCGGTAGTTTGCAGGCGAACACAACGTATTACTATGTAGTCGAAGGTGTGACCGCAGCAGGTCACCAGGATCTCGTCTGGCCAGCAACACTGCAGACACAGTAGGGAAAATCAGCAAGAACACAACACACCCATCGGCATATGCCGGTGGGTGTGTTGTGTTCGGTAAATCGCTACGAAAGTCTCTCGTGTAGTGCAGGCATGTGTCTCTAACTGCGCGTTTGTGTATTGAGAAAAATCAATCCTTTTTCGCCGATGACATAGTTGCCTGAAGCTGTGTCCATTGTTTGGCAGAATTCAGCGCGAGTTGACTCGTTCGCGAGAAAGACATCAATAATAAGTGCTTGAAAACTTCTATGCTTGCCCCACCAGGCCATTTTCCAGTCATAGCGACCCATGGTGACAATTGCAACGTCGGTTGTACGAAATGTGGTGTCTACCATTTTTCTGATGTATGCGTCTATGTCGAGTAACCCCTCATAAGGAATTTCCATTGATGTTGTGTGGTGGTCTGTTACCATCATAAGCAAATTATTTTGAAAACCAGTACGGTTGAGTATGCGTAAGGTATCATTTGTAGCTTTCTCGATAAGGTGTACTGTTCGCGTGGTGGGTGTTTTTTCAGGGTGTGTAATGCTGGGAAGGAATCGTGAAATTATGGTGCTGAGATAGGTCGCGTAGACGATTGAACTTGAGAAAATAACTTGCCAGTGCATGCCAGGAATATGTTGCAAGAAATACGTAATACCACACAACAGTATCGATCCATAGAAAATGTTGCTGTAACTGACTGAGGTGATGGTGAGCGCAGTGAGGTTGTAGAGATTGGTGTAACGCAATAGTATGGCGAAACCTACCGAAATGAGATTGAGTATGGGAAATATATACCAGAGAGGGTTGCTGTGTTCTTGCGAAATTGTTTGTAATACCGTAATGCCAACCGCGCCATTAATAATGAGCGCAAACATAATCATGTAGTGTTTTTGTGTTTCTGTCTTGAATTGTGTGAAAAAAGCGGTATAGAGTGTAAAGAGCGCACCGATAACTGCAATAGCGGCCACTTTTTGAACATGTTCGAGAATCGCTACAATCTCGGTTTGAGTCGTGGGGTTATTGTAGTAAATCAAACCGAGCGCAATCAAGGTTAAAAAGATAGTTTCTTCAGTAAAGGTAGGGAGTAGATTACGGGTAACCAAAAAGTCACGCATTTTTCTTAGTATGATGTTCATAGATAAAGTATACAGAATCGTCACAAAAAATCACTTACACCTCCTTATGAACGTGACGTTTGGTCACTCGCTCCCGGGGAGCATATAAAAATAAAGCCACGCAAATGCATGGCTTTATTTTTATATGCTCCGCACCTGTGACGATGTTCGGTTGGAGATAGTGAGAAATTGAGGGGATTTTATATAAAAGAAAACCGCCCTCCGCCGAAACGAAGTTTGGTTTTCGTTTCGCCGAGTAGGCGGTTGTAGTGCTAAGCGACCTTTCGTTTGTCAAAGAATTTCCAGGTCACCATCCTGGCGCGTTCTTGCTTGCAGGCGGCCTCCGCACAGATTTCGTCGAGCAAGCAGTACAGCGCGCCAAGTTCAGAGACGTCTTCCTTCTCACGGAGCTCCTGCAGCTTCGCGTGCTGTTTTGATAGTGTCGTGAGATAGTGGTCTGTGGAGGTGTGGGGAAGAATCTCCGGAGCCCGAGGGTTTACCTCGATCCACTGCTTGAGCGCACGATCTTGCCGGAACAGTTCAGATGCGCGCGGATGAATTTCCGCATTTGCATCATACTCCTCGTTTTTCTCGAGGTTGTTCATGAACAGACCGGCGAACTCACTGAGGTACCAGTAGAAGGAGATTCGGCAAGATAGTTCGTCCAGCACTTGGTGCAGTGCGCCCATCTCCGACCAATCGGTACGGAGTTCGAGCAGACGACTTTTGGTCTGTCCGAGGATTCTCTCGTATGCGATTTCCATTGGCAGGATAACATCCTGATCGGCGTGACCAGCATATTTTCTGACATACGGGCTGATGTGAGCCATGATTTTCTCCCTGAGGTCAAGGTGCTTGGGTTTACTCTGGTATGATTACCATGAGTAATATAACATATATTATATTTATGTCAATATCTAGAATTTGGAAAAATTGATTTTGTTTAGTAATTTGATGGGTAATTTTGTAATGCCGTCATGAACTTCCATGTGGCAGTTCATACAGAGGAGGATGCATTTATCGAGTTCTGCTCTGGTTTTATCCCATGATCTGGTGAAGCCGCGGTAGGAGATACCGAATTCTTTGGTGTCGGGGTTGATGTGGTGGAAGGAGAGGGCTCGTTTACTTTTATTGTATCCACAAATTTGGCACGCACCACCCTTGTATTCGAGCGCCATGTCACGGACTTTTTTGCGCCGTTTAATGACTGCGAGTTTCATGTACTCGGCTCGATCGGTGTAGGTTCGAGTTTCTTTGCGAGGCATGTGGTATGTATTTTGATAGTATACCACATTAAACGGGCAGGAATTTCGGTCATTACACGACCAGTACACCTTGTCGCTATTTTGTTCGCAAGCTCCAAAATAAGCTGGCAAGGTCTTCGAATCCTGCCGCGAGTGACGTTTAGTCACTCGCTCCCGGGGAGCATATAAAAACAAAAACACGCCCCATGGCGTGTTTAAGATTTTATATGCTCCCCGGGCAGGATTCGAACCTGCGACCAATCGATTACACTTATTCATACGTTACTGTATGGCGTGGACTATATCATCACCGGTTGTATTTCTACACGACGGTGCAAGGCGCTTCGAATGTATTGCTACATCCTACTCCCCGAAGGGATAGTCTCTGGACCTTCAATTGGATTTCTCCAAAAGCTTGGCTGCTGATTGCCCTTGCTTGCGCAATAGGGGTTCCAGCAATTCACCTTGTTTGCAAAATCGATTTCTCGGTTAGGCTGCTATTTTGAACATTGTTCAATGTTACAGTCGACTGCTCTACCGCTGAGCTACCGAGGAAGACAATTACTTTTTTACTTTACTCTGCTGCTTGGGGTGTAGTGACTCTGGTTCGCGGTCGACCGAGGTCGACCCTCTTACAGAGGCTGTACAGGTTGTCGCCAGTCTATTTTGCTATTGCTTATAGACTTGCTGGCAACCTCTTGCGAAATGGGTCCCGGCCCATTTCTCACTCTACCGCTGAGCTACCGAGGAAGGTGGCTACTCTTAATTTGTTGGTCAAAATGACGTTTCAAATCAAGTGCCTTGTATTGTACAGAAATCTGGCGGATATTCAACCCAGGGGACGGGGACCGGTGTGTTTCCTGGGTTTTGGGGTAAAATGGGGGAGTTATTCCTATAAATTTTTTAACTATGCTGACCCTCTACTACAAACCCGGTTGTCCTTATTGTAATAAGGTGCTCTCGGCTAATCAGACGATTGGGGCTACGCTTACGCTCCGTAATATCGTGGCGGACGAATCGGCGAAAGCTGAGTTGCTGGCAAAAGGCGGGAAGACGCAAACGCCGTTTTTGGAGGATACAGAGCGAGGTGTGTCGATGTATGAATCACTCGATATTATTGCGTATCTGCATAGATTTTATGGCACCGGCCCGGCACCAGAAGTAGCGGCGACTGGTAACGTGTGTCCAATTGAATAGGTGTAGTGGCAGGAGTATAATTCTAAGAGGAGAAGAGAGCAGTTACGAAATAGATTGGCACGCTTCTCCGGGTATGACGTTTAATCGATTAATTACACTACTATGTCATTAGAGAGAATTACGTTTAAACACACGGCGACAGATGTTCGTCCACAACTCGAGGATATTATTACCGAAAAGCTACAAACCCTTGAACGATTTTTAGGTGGCAAGAGTGAGGTGATGTGTGAAGTAGAATTTGCGAAAGTGGCACCAAAGCGCAATGGTTCGATTTACCGGGTAGAAGTTAATATCACAAGTGCTGGTCAGCTACACCGTGCTGAGGCAACCGAAGAGACCTTTGAACGAGCGATTGATGTCGTGCGCAGTGAACTAGAGTCTGAGCTGCAACGATCACGAACCAAGAAACAAAGTTTGTGGCGCAAGGGTGCTCGTAAGGTGAAGGACATGATGCGTTTCGGCTAGAGCACTCCCTGAAATGCTGATAAAAGCCACCACAGCTGTAGTGGCTTTTTCTGTCTAGTACTCCATTTAAATGGAGTACTAGAGTGTATTCGAAAAGTAGTGCTTCCAGTCCAGTTCACTTTTTCCTTCGGGAATAATGCGAGTAATGATGAGTTGTCCGTTTGAATCGAGGTGGGCGGCTTTGATTTTGATGCGTTTGTTCTCGTGGATGAAAAAGGTTTCCGGCCAACCGTCAAAAGCGCGGATTTTGAGGAGGGTTTGGTAGGCCTCGTTTCCGGTCGGGAGGTTGTGGGGGTCGAGGGTCAGCTCACTCATACCTTTATCAATTTTAGTACAGAAGGTGGCAGCGGTATGGTCTTGTTCGACAGGGGTAATTGCGCCCGCTATCCACTTCGGAATTGTCTCTGCGAGTAGTTCGCCACCCATACGTGCGAGACGTACATCGAGTTCGTGTCCGGGCAGTGGCCATGCGTCTATTGAAATGTTTGCATTTGCCTGAGCAAGAATTGGTCCATGGTCCATCTCGGCATCGAGCAGCATGATGGTAACGCCAGTCTCGCGGATGTCATGCAGAATTGCGCTACGAATCGGGCTTGCTCCTCGGAGTTGAGGTAGGAGTGACGGGTGGAGGTTAATGGTTTTGTGCTCGGGGAGGTCGAGGAGCCATTGCGGAATCAGTTTGCCGTAGGCGACTACAACAAAGAGGTCCCAAGCGGTCTCGGTGAGTGGTGCAAGTGCCTCGCGATCGCGGAGATTCGTCGGTTGAAATACGGGTACGCCGTGTGACTCGGCCCAGACTTTGGTCGGCGGGGGAGTCATCACGTGTTTTCGTCCAACTGGTGCGTCCGGATTGCAAACAACAAGCGACGGAACAAAACCAGCCACAGAGAGAGCATCGAGCGCAATCGCCGCAATATCCGGCGTTCCAAAAAAAGCGAATGTGAGGTCACTTGTGTTTTCCATAGTTTCCATTACTATACCGGATAGACTAGAGTCAGCAATAGGGAAAGGAGTTATTATCCTATGTCACCCAAGTCATCCGGCTGCATCGTCTTTAGCAAAGCCCCAAGCTTTGCCGGGATGGACCAAGATGTGCTCGACGAGCTCATTGGTTTGACAGTGAGTTTCGTGGAGTCGGTTGAGGTGCTCCATTTCATGAGTGATGAACATCTCACTGTTGAGGGGTCGTCCATGAGAGTGTTATCAGTCAACTCGCTTCGGACAGTTGTTGTTCTGCCCGAAGAACTGCTTGATGCGGCAGCATCAGCCGGGCGGTTGAAACTTTCCCGTTGGTTGCTGGAAAACAAGTGTACCTATCTGATAGTTCCTGATGTGATGTATGATATACTTCACAACAGATGATGGTTCAAACGGTGTAAGGAAAAGCCCGCACGGCAACGTGTGGGCTTCCTGTTATTTTTCCTTCTTCATTCGCTTTTTCTCTTTATCTAACTCATCCTTGTGCCAGACTTTTTCGGCGCGGTCGGTGAAGAGGATGCCGTCGAGGTGGTCGTATTCGTGTTGGATGATTTGAGCAAGGAGGTTGCCGGCACCACGTTCGTTCCATTTGCCGGTTTCGTCCTGATAGCGGAGAGTGACGTTCGTTGAACGACGGACGAGGCCGTAGTATTCGGGAATCGAGAGACATCCCTCGCCAACTTCGTGGGTCTTTTTCGAAAACTTTACGATCTGGGGATTTATGGCAATCATAGAGGGGAGAGCGTCGCGGTCTTTGGATTGGTCTTCAATCATAAATACACGCTTCGAAACGCCAATTTGCGGTGCGGCAATCGCCACTGCCGTGAACCCGTCAACTTTGTAACTGTGGAGTGCCGACCGCATATCCTTCACAATCTTTTTGTGCGTCCCATCAGAAAATTCCTGAGGTGTAATTTCCTCGGCAATCGCATGAAGCGCAGGGTGGTTTTCAGGGACGAGTTTCGCCATATGAATATATCGTACTATAGCGTAAAAATAGAAAATGTCTACGGTACAGTCTGTTTCAAAAAGCGTTCAGATGTTGGATAATTCAAGATTTTTCAAAAATGCTTTAGATGCTAGGCGCGCAAGGAAATGGACACGAGCCGTACAAGCGTACGGTTAAGCAAAACAACGAGCGGAAGCGAGTATGATTTTGTTTAGTTCTAACTTTTGCCCTCCCTAGGTAAAAGTTCTGGAACATTCGCTCCAATTGTTCTTTTTTGAAGTATTTTTGGAAAATCTAAACGATTCGGTCGGGATTTATGACGACCGCCACATGCGGCGGGACATGGCGTAAATAATCAATGAGCATTTTAATATCTTCGTTTGGTGGAATACGTAACAGGCAGTGTCGCAGCTGTTCCTTTGGTTTACTATTCGGGTTGGTGTAGTAGGTGCCAGTTTGGTTTACTTTGGCCAAGAGTAATTTTACCTGTGCCTCGGTGTCAGCGACCATTTGGGCATTGCCTTGCCACGAAAAAAATACGAAGGTGGCGAACGGTGGGTATTTGAGCATCTGACGGAGATTCAACTCGTCGTCATGGAAACGGTCAACGGCACCGCGGCCGGCGTAGAGGAGGATGTCGTCGGTTTCACTGCGGGTTTGGACGATGACTTCGCGTTCACTGCGTTCACGAAGTTCAAGGAGCAAGCGGAACACGGTTTCGTCAGCCCGCCATGAGGGAATCGCACGCACTGCGTCGAGAGATACAACAGCTGAAATTGCAATATTGGTAGGAAGGTACGGCATCACCATTTGGGTTCCGATGAGGATAGCGCCTTTCTGTTTTTCAAACTCTTTCTGAATTGATTCAGCTCGTTTGTGAGTGGTCGCGGTGGTGTGATCAAAAATGATGAGGGGAACTTTGGGGAAGAGTTTGCGACACTCGTCTTCAACCTGTTGGATGCCGATGCCTTTTTCCCGGAGGCGCCACGAACCGCAGTCGGGACAAACGTCGGCAGCGCGTACTCGTTTCCCCGATGTGCTCGACAAAAACCAGCGCTCTTCGACATGCTCTGCATTATGCGTACGCAAGAGTGAATACGGCGTACCCGAATCGGGACAACGGAAAATAAATCCACAATCTGAACAGGCAACAACGGGCGCAAGTCCACGGCGAGCGGCAAATAAAAATACATTGTGACGACCCTCGAGTGTCGTTTCCATGCGCTTTTTCAGTTCTGGTGAGAACATTGAAAACGGTGATTCTTTAGTTGGTTTATCTACCTGATTTATGATTGTAAGTGTCGCAGGGATTTCAATTCGGACGGGATGTTCGCCCCAGGTTTGGTAGATATCTTCACGGCGTTTAAATTCGTCTTCGGTATGGGTCACGGTGTCGCCCATGATGAGGGTTCGACCAGACACCTGAGCAAAGAGTTTGAGTGCCTCGCGGTGGTCGAGGTTAGGGCGGGTTCGCATAACGTAGTGAGCACTCGCGGCTTCTTCGATAATAATTGTCGTACTGTCTCCGCGATCGAGGTAGGCGCAGCCGGGGGTCGTAATCGTGAGGGTGGCCTGAGAAAGGTCCGAGAAGGCCGCATAGGCCGCTTCACGTTCGCGTTTGGTCTGATGGCTCGAGAAACAGATAACACGGTCGCTAATGCCTCGTTCAAGCGCACTTGCGAGCTTCTTTACCGCGGAACTGGTTGGTACGACAAGTGTCACTGAACCACGGTGGGCAAAAGCGCCACGGACAATGGCTTGGTAGGCAATAATCCGTTCGTTGTAGGGGGCGGCGAGGATTTGCGGAATCGAGTCTTCACCGGCATTGATTTCACCTGAGGTTGGATACTGGGCGAGTCCGGTCCGGATATCAGGTGGCAAGAGCGCAAAGAGAATCGCCCCGCGCTTGGCTGGTAGTCGTTCGTACAATTTTGCAACCGTCGCGAGGAGTTGTGGCGAGAGGGTTTGTACATTTTCCTGCACTGGTAGTTTGCGAAGCGAAAATGTCGCCGCTTTCAGGGCAGTTTTTGTACTCGACACCGGATGACTATCAACCACAATCCCCGAAATCGTTTTGCCCCGTACGGGAATTGTCACAATCGCCCCCGTAGAGTAGGCAACTGAAGAAAAATACGACAACGACTCAATCTGAATACCTTTCGCAAGCGGAATAACTTCAATGACGAACATAGATAGGGACAGTATAGCAAAAAATTGATGAAACGATATTTATATGCGAAGCTACTATTGGTTTTTGGTCTTGGAGGCCCATAATGGTACTAAAACGATACAACGTGCACTTGCAGAAGCAGAGGTTATGCTCGTTCGAGCGAAATCGGGCGGCCTTGCGTAGAAAGTTTTGGTCACCAGAAAAACGCACGGCAGTCATGAGGGGGTATGAACGAACAAAGTGTGCCTACTGTCGTCAGTATACGCTTGTGAGGAACGGTGCAGTGACAAAGTGTAACACGTGTGGAAGTGTGTTCGAGGATCGTTAAGCGAGTAAAACGGGCGCATTGTGCGCCCGTTTCGAATTTATTTTTAAAACTCGTCCAAATATTTAATATCAGCTCCCAGTGACGCGAGGCGTGCAACCAAATTTTCGTAGCCGCGGTTGATACTGTAGATATTGCGGAGGACAGAGCGGCCGGTTGCGCCTAACATCGCGATGAGGAGAATAGTGGCGGGACGCAGTGCCGGTGGACAGACGAGTTCGTTGGCGCGCAGGGGCGTTGGGCCGTTGATGAAAATACGGTGTGGGTCAGCGAGGACGGTGTCAGCGCCGAGTTTGTCGAGTTCAGTGAAATAGATGGCGCGCTTTTCGTACATCCAATCGTGGATGAGGGTCTGGCCAGCCGCCT
>Ga0228698_1001177_pt1 | contig 13829 bp, 11 predicted proteins | sample McNCre117_Aug_MG_FD_178015 | JGI IMG/M metagenome (GOLD analysis project Ga0228698, IMG submission 178015) | Freshwater microbial communities from McNutts Creek, Athens, Georgia, United States - 1-17_Aug_MG | ecosystem: Environmental > Aquatic > Freshwater > Creek | place: USA: Georgia...
CGGCACTGGCAACGACCTGTGGCACGCGAATGCAGCGTGGGTTAAACCTGCCGCTTTGGTGGCCGCATGGCTTGCGCATCCGGCCATTACTTTGCACCCACTCTCGCCCGTGCACCACCTGGAGCGCAGCGCCAGCACAAACGGCCCGCCCGTATGGTGCCTGTGCGATGTGGAAGGCAACATCTTGGGACAGGCCAACACCGTCGTGTTTGCCAATGCCCGTGCCAGCGCGAGCTGCATTCTCGATTGGGCGCAACGCCGTCCCGATGCCTGCCCGGTTGCGCCCAATGCACTGGCCCAATTGGGTGCATTGCAAGCCGTGCACGGCTGCGTCAGCATGGGCGACAGCAGTTACCTTGCGCGCGGCACCTATCCGCCCTATCCGGTACATGGCAATGGACACTTTGTCGCTGGAATCCCGCACGGGAAAAGCCGCCAGTGGTTTATTGGAGCCACGTTTGAAACCGATATTTTGCGTGCCCTCGACCACACAGCGGCCCATTCTGCCAACCAGCAACGGGTAACGGCCTTGCTGCCAGGCGTTGCAGCGCAGTTGGCCCACCCGTTTCGCCAGGGCGCCGTGGACGCCTGGGTTGGCACGCGCTGCGTCAGCCACGACCGCCTGCCCCTGGTTGGCCCACTGGAACTCGGTGCCTACCCCTCGCTCTGGATCGCCACTGCCATGGGCTCCCGCGGTCTCAGCTACGCAGCGCTTGCCGCCGAGTTATTGGCAGCACAAATCAACCACACCCCTTGGCCATTGCCCCTGCGCCTGGGACAACAAATGAGCAGCCTGCGACCGCTGCGCAAGCGCGCCAAGTAATAATCGCTGCGTGCCAAATTCCGTACTACCTTCTCGCGTCTTTCTCGTCCCACTCATCATTGCTTGCGCGCTGTTCATGGAAAACATGGACGCTACCGTGCTCTCAACTGCCCTGCCGGTACTCGCCCACGACCTGGGCGTCAGCCCGATTGCGCTCAAGCTGGCACTGACGGCCTATGTGGTTGGTTTGGGGGTGTTTATACCCATCTGCGGCTGGGTCGCAGACCGCTGCGGCTCACTCTCGGTATTTCGCGCAGCGATTGCGGTTTTTCTGCTGGGATCGGTGCTTTGCGGCATCTGCAATTCCCTCCCACAACTGGTAGTAGCGCGCTTCATTCAAGGCCTCGGAGGGGCCATGATGGTTCCGGTGGGACGCATCATTATTTTTCGGTCAGTCCCGCGCAGCGACTTCATTGCCGCCATCGGCTACTTGTCAATTCCGGGACTTTTTGGGCCCGTGATCGGACCGCCTCTGGGCGGATTTATCACCACCTACTTCCACTGGCGCTGGATCTTTTTTATCAACGTTCCGATTGGCTTGCTGGGAATGGTTTTGGCAAGCCGCTTTATCGAAAATCGGCACGAAGAAGACCCTGGTCCGCTTGACCTTTTGGGGCTGCTGTTTTCAGCCATCGGCAGTGCATGCCTCATGCTGGGGCTCTCCCTGTTGGGCGGCGAGCTGGTGCCTGAATGGACGGCACTTGGAATGATTGCCCTGGGTGCGCTGGCGCTGTGGGGCTACAGACAGCATGTCCTGCGCATGCGCCAACGCGGAGACCTGCCGCTGCTGGACCTCTCGCTGCTGCGCATTCCTACCTTGCAGGCCAGTGTCCTGGGCGGATCGCTGTTCAGAGTGGGCCTCGGTGCCTTGCCTTTCTTACTCCCCCTCGCATTGCAAGAAGGGCTGGGTATGTCGGCTTTTGCATCTGGCAGCATTACCTGTGCGTCGGCCTTCGGCGGCCTGTTCATGAAGAGCCTGGCGGCACGGGTGCTGACGCGCTATGGTTTCAGAACGACCCTCATCTACAACGCGATTTTTTCTGGAATAGCGATCGCGGCTTGTGGCCTGTTCACGCCCAATACGCCCCATTGGGTGCTGTTGGCGGTGGTGCTGCTGGGCGGGTTTTTTCCAGCCCTGCAATTCACCTCGCTCAATTCTATTGCCTATGCTGACATACCGAGTCGCGACGTCGGTCGCGCCACCAGTTTGGCCAGCGTGGTGCAGCAGCTCTCGCTGGGCATGGGCGTGACCATCGCCGGTTTGACCTTGGAACTCTCTCACAATCTACAAGGGCACACCGGCATTGTGCCCAGCGACTTCTGGCCCGCGTTCCTGGTCATTGGACTGTTTCCGGTGGCTTCTACGCTACTGACGCGGCAGTTGCACCCCCGGGCGGGTGATTCACTCTATCGGTAAAAACGCTGCGCGTATTTTGGCTGGCCAAAGGCGCGCAATTTCGACATGCGGTCACATTCCCCTGCATAAACTTTATGGGATATCGTGAATCCCCAGGGTGAAACACCGCTAATGACGTTTTATGTCCAGTATGGGCTGGACCGGAAAATGTCTGTAAAGGTTCATGAGCGATGCTATGGCCTGTTCCGAGGGCGTAGTTTCGCAATGCAGATAGACTTTTGCCAGACCTCCAAAACCCATCTCCCGAAAGCGTTTCGCAAAATCAATATCCGACTTGCCTGTAGGCAGCCCCAAGTGCAAGACAACCTTCCCGTGCTCCAGACCAAAAACGGGGGTGTCCCAAAAGAATGCACTCACTCCGACATCCGGCGGTCGCAAGTAAAAGCAGCTGTAGTTACCCGCAAGATCCAGCTCACCACGCAGTCGGCGCTTCCACTGGAGCACCTTGTTTTCGGGGTGCGCAACACTTAAATCCACATCGTAAAAGTCATAGCCGCGCTGTGACGCCCACTCAAGTTCAAGGCAGTAAGTCATAAAGTTGACTTCGCTGAAAATTTTGCTACTGCTGAAAATGCCCTCGGGGTAACCCGACCGCAAAGCTTTCCAATAGCGCTTTCCTCGCCGCCGAATAGCACATCCCACGCTGCAGGAAACAGCCCCCCGCTCATTTGAAAAAACGGTGGTCACTGCGCCTTTCCTTCGGGCAAACTTTTTCAACTTTTTAAACGGCAGGTGAAATGCGTTTTCCCCGTAGCGAAAGTTGGCAAACGGACGCAGCATGGTTGCATCGATTTGCGTGAGTTCGGAGTCGCTGGTCACCAGCTCAACCCGGTAATCTGCCCTTCGCTTTTTATAGAGCGTCAATTTATCTTCGCCCATTCTCTCCAGCAACGCCTCCAGAGACCGGTCAATTCGCAGTATCTGATTCAAATAGTTTGGTACACGGATAGACGATTTCAATGGAAACTCGCTCACCACAACCCGTCCCCCAGGCTTTGACGCTTGATTTTCAACGTTGTGGGCTGGGTTTTGTTCCGTTCCGAGCAAAACCATCACGTTGTCCATAGTTTTTCGACGACCAAAGAAAGTCAGTCGATTAAAACTTCGTCCATCAACATTTTGGGAATATATACGCCAATTCCAAATTGAAATAAGCGACAAGAACTCAATTAGTTGCTGCGCAACGGCTCTGAGCTCATAAGCGGCCGACGCGAATGCATACTTAATTTCCATAAAATATTGACTACCTCTGCTTAACTGCTTGCTTCGGCGGTACTGAAGTATTTCATGCTCTCACCCGTACGCCGATTTATTAATATATTTAGAGTCATTCCTTGCCCATATGGAAATGTACTCGCAATTCATCTTTTATTGATCAATGCGCTAATTATTTCTTCAAGTGCAATTCTGCGCGCTTGTGGTGCACTACGTTGAAGATCATTTTTTATAGTTCATCCTGCCACCCCAGATATCTTGCCAGTCACCATTGGTGTTGTCCATCCCCCGAACGGGGGGATTTACTTGCCACTGCCCTCCGGGGCGCCGCTGCACCAGAAACTGATTTTCCCATGCAATACGCCGCAGGCATTGACCTTTGTTTTCATCGCAATGGGCTCATCGGGCAAATTGGGAAATTCAATTCGAATTGCAAAGCGAAGTATGAACGCAGGGACTGTGTTTTCGCGACCAGATTCCGAATTTAATTCAAAAATATTATTTTTGAAATGAGCCTTGGGTGCGCCTCTGAATATGTTTTTAATAAATTATTGCAGCGCTTCAATTGCAACAACACATTTAATCTAATTTATCCGCCAAGACCTAGCGCGGTAGAGGTTAAGCCTTTGGCATCCGGGCCCCTTGGTGCGCTCAATGCCAGGGATTCTCTTGGAAGGGATTAGAATTTATCAAGGTACACATCAAGTCAGGCGTCGGAATGTCCACCTTTTTAGTCCTGTTGCGCGGTGTCAATGTTGGGAAGTCCAATCGCGTTCCAATGGCTGCGTTCCGAACACTATTGGGTGAGCTTGGCTATACAAATGTAGTAACGCTACTCAATAGTGGTAACGCCGTATTTCACGCAGCGAAGGGAACTTCAGCCCAGCATGCGGCTGATATTTCCACTGCAATCGAATCAAAGCTGAAAATCGAAGTACCAGTCATAGTCAAGTCAGCAAACGAGTTGGCTGCCATCGTTTCGGAGAATGCACTGGCCGCGGGAGCCCAAGACCATTCGCGCCTATTTGTCGCCTTCGTACAAGACTCGAAAGGCCTAACTGGCTTAGCAGCCATCGCGCCATTGGTAGCACCGTCTGAACAGTTTGTAGTCGGCAAAGTGGCTGCGTACCTTCACTGTGTGACCGGCATACTTGAAAGCAAAGCCGGAAAAGCCTTGCTCGGGAAAGCAGGTAAGGCAGCCACCTCGAGAAACTGGGCAACCGTTCTCAAGCTAAAGGCATTGACAAGCGAACCCGATGCTTAATCTGTCCGTCCATCGGGCGCTGCCCGATTAAACAGCACCGGTTCGGCTTAACAATCCATTTGAGAAGCAGCATTGGATAGCACTGAAAGTCAGCAACCTGCCTGAAAATAACATCGGTTGTGCCGCGAAAGCGGTCATATCCAGCCGATTAATCGGAGGCTGTAATGGGCCAGTTGTGGTCCTTGGCGGGTGACTGCTTTGGAATTTTGCGATCCAAGCTGAAACTTTGCTATTTCAGTTAAACCGAGACCCTGAGTTGAGCTGGTTGGAGTTGATAAACCAACCAAACCTGAGTTAGGGGGCGCTGAAGAAGCAGACATCAGATAACTCACTCTATTGGGGGATGTTCAAACTGCACTCTGATTGCCATAATTTGAAGAGTATCGACGTTCATCGACTTGAAACCGTAGGATGCAACTTAGGCTGAATGCAACCTAGGCAAAGCCTGTTAGACGTCAACAAGTTTCGACAACATAGGTTACAGATTTCAAGAAGATGGAATTGGCGTACTTGTTGGCGAGCCCATGCCAAGTGCGCTTGACACCAGCAGGTCCTTCGTGTTTGCATGTACCGTCTCAGGTCGACGCATTGCTTAGCTTAGGTTTGCAATTACCGATGCTCCGTTAGATTTTTGTCTTTTAATTAATCGCAGCCTACATTATGGTAAATGTCCCACTTAACTGGCATCGTATCGACTGGATGCCAAACGAAACGTGGAAAAAGAACATTCTTCCAAGGTTGCAGAAATTTGGGCTCAGCTCCGCCGAGCTTAAGAAGTCAGTCTATGTCATCCGTTTGAATGGTGAATTTTGTATTCAGTACCCCGGTGGTACATCACCCACGATATACATTGGCGAAGGCAGGTTTGGTCAACGAATAAGCAGCCATCGAGCATGGGTAAAGGAATTGAAGGAGCTAGTTGGTAATTTTGCGTTTCAAGTTTGCATAGCTGTGCCAAGAGTGAAAAACAATGCTGACGCTTACCTTGATTGCGAGGCAGCGTTGCTTCAGCGTTTTGGTGAACTTTTTGGCAGTGCGCCTTTATGGAACAAGCAATTCGAATCTCGCCGCAATGACTACATCTACAACGACAGACAAGTCCGTCAAGCCATTTGCAAGCGGAGCGGCTCTAAATATAAGTGGGCCATCGCACCAATGAAGTCGTCAGTATTTTTCAAAGACTTTCATCGCACCCATACCATCCCTTAACGGCTAGTTAGATCCGGTCTTGGGAGCGATCTAAACTAGGGTGTCGGAAGACGCTCGGGTATTGATAGTTTTTCAGATTGACGCTTGAAACATCAAACCCAGCTAGGGTTTGCTAACTGATAGTACGAAACTCAGAAAACTGTATTTTTTGAGCCCGTAATTTGTGTTTGTAAATATAGGGAGATTTTAAATGAGTGCAAATTTTACAAAGAAGCAGAAATACTGTGCCACCTGTGAGTATTGGCAAGGTGAACGAAAAACGGACTCACCGAGAGTTTATTCAGTTTTACAAACAGGTAGTGTTCAGGGAAAATGTATTGAAAAGAAAATTACTACCCCTGGTGCCTCAAACTCTAGTTGCAACAAATGGGTTGCATGGGGAATTTTGAAATAGTATCCGTCGGACCGCTGCAGAATGTATGGCTTTTCTGTCTGAAGGCTTGGGCGTGAGCCAACCGCGTGCGCTTACCGGTACTGCGTGATCACCATCACCGGCGGGCAATCGCATAACCCGTCGGCGATCTGTTGGGCATCCTTCTCGGAATCCGAGAGGGCAAAGTGTCAGTTCGCGTTGCTCACGCAGTTTTATCATGACACGCGCCATCAATTTAACGAATGTCTGCTTGCGGACCTTGTTTGCTTGAGTCGCTAAGACCGCTTTGGGTCGGCAACCGCCGGACGGGTTCAAAACCAGAAGGTCAACTACCAGCCCACAGCTGAGATTAAACGTCAGCTATGGACCACGGTCGCTGAATTTAAATCGGGCGAAAGGAACGCAATTTCGCCGATCCGGGGTGGGTACATCAGTTCGCGCTCAGTGGTGAAGCTGAAACTGCATGAAATCCTAAAGCCTGTTTGACTTAGAGCAAATTGCGTTGCACGCTACGGCCCTATCGTTCAACGCAACCATGCCCTACTCCCACGCTATTTCAGCCCGTATTCCCACCGCTATCTGTGCGATGTGTGCCACGATCATGGCCGCGGCTCTGGGCCTGGGATTGAGCGCTTGCGCACCGCCGACCGAGAAGGCGTGGTCGGGCTATGCAGAGGCGGAATATGTGTATGTGGCGGCGCCTATCGGTGGCCAGATTTTGCAGCTTGCGGTAACCGCCGGTGCAACGGTGCGCGTGGGCCAGCCTTTGTTTAGCCTGGATTCTGCGCTGGAGCATGCGGCACAAGACGAAGCCGCTGCACGTCTTTCCAGCGCCCAGGCACAAAGCGCTGATTTGGCAGAGGGGCGCCAGACCGATGAAATTGCCGTTATTCGAGCGCAAATTGCGCAGGCACAGTCAGCATGGGAGTGGGCACAATCCGATTGGCAACGCCAGAGCAATCTGGCCCTGCAAGGTTTTGTGGCGCCGGCCAAAGTGGAGTCCGCGCAAACCACGCTGGCCCAAGCACACGCCCGCCTGACCGAATTGCAAGCCAATCTGCGCGTTGCGCAGGCGCCGGCGCGTGTGGCTTTGCGCCGGGCGCAGGATGCCAATACCCAAGCGGCGCGTGCAGCACTGGCCCAGGCGCAATGGCGCGCGCAACAAAAACAACAATCGGCACCGGTTGATGCCACCGTGGCCGAGGTCTTTTTTCAGGAAGGCGAAATAGTCGGTGCCGGGCAGGCCGTGGTTTCGCTGCTGCCACCACAGAATATCAAGGCCCGGTTTTATGTGCCAGAGTCCGACCTTGCAGGATTGCACGCAGGTGACCGTGTGCAGCTGGAATGTGATGGATGCGGCCCCGCCATTGCCGCCCACATAAGCCGCATTGCAACCCAAGCCGAGTACACGCCACCGGTGATTTACAGCAACGCGCAACGCAGCAAACTGGTGTTCATGGTGGAGGCGCGGCCCGATCCGGCTGTGGTTCAGCGTCTGAAACCAGGCCAACCCCTGACGGCGCATCTGTGATCGCCAAGTCCCCACTCGCAATCGATGTGCAGGGCCTGCGCAAGGTCTACAACGGACGGGCCGTGGTTGATGGCATCGACCTGCAGCTGCAAAGCGGCCGCGTATACGGCTTTCTAGGCCCCAATGGCAGTGGCAAAACCACTACCATTCGAATGCTGTGTGGGCTACTGACGCCGGATGCGGGCAGTGGCACCTGCATTGGTCTTGATTTGCGCACCGAGTTCAGCGCCATCCGTTGTCAGGTAGGCTATATGACGCAGCGCTTCAGTCTCTACGAAGACCTTTCCATTCGACAGAACCTCGACTTTGTGGCCCGGTTATTTGGCGTTTCTGCCAGGCGCGCGGCGGTTGATGGAGCCTTGCATCGCCTGGGGTTATCCGAACGCCAGCACCAAATGGCAGGTGCATTGTCGGGCGGTTGGAAGCAGCGCCTGGCACTGGCTTCCTGTTTGATTCACCAACCCCGGTTATTGTTGCTGGACGAACCCACGGCGGGTGTCGATCCCAAGGCGCGGCGTGAATTCTGGGAACAAATTCGCGGCCTGGCAAACCAGGGCATCACGGTGCTGGTATCGACCCATTACATGGACGAGGCGCAACGCTGCGACGCCCTGGTCTACCTGGCTTATGGCAAGGTGTTGGCCAGCGGCACGGCGCAAGAAATTACCCACCAAAGCCAGGCCTCGGATCTGGAAGATGCCTTTGTTCGGCTGGTGGCGCAAGCCACCGACAATTACCAATGACACGGCACAACGCACGCCCTTTTTCCGCATTGCGCGGTTTCAGCGTGGCACGCATGTGGGCCGTATTCATTAAAGAGTGGCAGCAAATGCTGCGCGACCGACTGACATTCGCCATGGCGGTGGGGGTTCCCATTTTGCAACTGGTGCTTTTTGGTTACGCCATCAATACCGACCCCAAAGGACTGCCGACCGCCGTGGTGAGCAACGACGCCGGCCCAATGGGACGCAGCGTGCTGGCCGCCATGCAAAACAGTGCGTATTTTCGTGTTGACCATGTGCTGCAAAGTGAGGCTGCGGGTGATTCTTTGGTGGCAAACGGCACCGACCAGTTTCTGGTAGTGATCCCCCCCGACTTCAGCCGCCGCGTGGTGCGCAGAGAGCACCCTGCCCTGCTGGTGTCGGCCGACGCCACCGACCCAAGTGCCAATGGAAATGCCCTGGCCGCACTGAATGCCTTGGTGCCGCAGGCGCTGACGCACGATCTGACCGGGCCACTGCAGGCCCTTGCGGCCAGCGGCTCAGCGCCCTTTGAAATCCGCATCCACCGGCGCTACAACCCGGAGGGACTTTCGCGCTACAACATTGTTCCGGGTCTGGTCGGAACGATTCTGACCATGACCATGGTAATGCTCACGTCTCTGGCAATGACCCGCGAACGCGAGCGCGGCACCATGGAAAATCTGCTGTCCACGCCGGTGCGCCCGGCGGAAGTGATGTTGGGGAAAATTTTGCCTTATGTGATTTTGGGGTACGTGCAATTGGGCGTCATTCTGGGAGCGGCGTTCACATTGTTTGACGTGCCAATGGAGGGCAGTTGGGCCTTGCTGCTGGTGCTGATTGGCGTCTTCATTGTGGCCAACCTGGGCGTCGGGTTTACGTTCTCCACAATCGCCCGCAACCAGTTACAGGCGATGCAAATGACCTTCTTTTTCTTTCTGCCGTCGATGCTCTTGTCGGGTTTTATGTTCCCTTTTCGGGCCATGCCCGAATGGGCGCAATGGGCCGGCGAATGGCTGCCCTTGACACACTTTCTGCGCATTGTGCGCGGCATTTTGCTCAAGGGGAACACCATGGCGGCGCTCTGGGGCGAGCTGTGGCCAATGCTCGTGTTCCTGCTGGTGGCCTGCTGGCTGGCACTCAAGCGCTACCAGCAGACCCTGGACTGAAGCGCCCGGGGGCGCCGCCTACTCCATCGCAGCGGCAGGCCGACGCGATTTCACATAAGCATCGCTGGGTTGGTAGTCTTTGCCATTGGCATAGCGCCACTGCGTCATGCTGCCTTTGCCACCGCGCATGGCGAGCTTGCCGACATAGGCGCCCATCGTAGATTGCTGGTCGATGGCGCGGAACTCTGCCGGGCCAAAAGGCGTGCTGAACTGCAGTCCGCGCAATGCGCGCACCAACTTTTCGCTGTCTACACTTTTGGCCTTGCGAATGGCGGCAAAAATTGCCTGCATGGTGGAGTAGCCGACCACCGAACCCATGCGCGGGTTTTCTCCGTAGCGTTTGTAGTAGTCGCTGGCAAACGCGGCGTGTTCGCGGTTGTCCAATTGGTCCCAGGGGTAGCCCGTGACAATCCAGCCGGGTGGCGTTTCGTCTTTGAGCACGTCCAGATACTCCGGTTCACCGGACAACAAAGACACCACCGGAATGCGCGGAAACACATTGCGTTGGTTGCCCTCGCGCACCAATTTGGCCAGATCGGCTCCAAAGCTTACGTTAAAAATGGCGTCTGGCTTGGCTGCCGTGACCGCCTGCAAGGTACTTCCGGCGTCGAGCTTGCCGAGCACCGGCCACTGCTCCGCAACAAACTCCACATCCGGGCGGCGCGCCTTAAGTTGTTCTTTGAATGTGGCCACAGCACTTTGACCGTACTCGTAGTTCGGTGCGATGGTGGCCCAGCGTTTGGCCGGTAATTTGGCGGCCTCTTCGACCAGCATGGCGGCTTGCATGTAGGTGCTGGGGCGCAAGCGGAAAGTATAGCGATTGCCTTTGTCCCAGACCATGGCATCGGTCAGGGGTTCGCTGGCAACAAACACCCGCTTGTTGCGCACTGCGTAGTCGGCCAGTGCCAGGCCGACATTGGACAGGTATCCGCCGGCAATCAAATCCACATGTTCATTGCTACCCAGTTCGGTGGCAAGACGCAGCGCTTCGTCGGGCTTACCACCGTCGTCACGGGATATGACTTCGACCTTGCGGCCCAGCAACCCCCCTGCCGCATTGACTTGCTCCACGGCCAATTGCCAGCCCTGGCGGTAGGGCACGGTGAACTGGGGAATCGAAGAATAGCTGTTGATTTCGCCGATCTTGATGGCACCTGTACCCTGGGCCCAGGCGCTGGTTGGCGCGCCCAGAGCGACCAAGCTGCCAAGAGCGACAAGCGTTGAGAGACCTTGCACAGTGGCCCGGCGGGACACTTTGCAATAAGCACGTGGAATGCAAAAACTCATAAATCCTCCTGGGCGCTGACCATACCCGATTTTGCGGGGCTCAACGCTCTTTGCGATAGGGCTTGCCAAGCGCCGCGGGTGCGCTCGATTTGCCTATAAATCCGGCCAGCAGCAGCACCGTCATGGCGTAAGGCAAGGCCTGCATCAGTTGCACCGAAACCTCTCCAATGCCCGGCAGTGCGACGCCTTGAAGGCGAATGGCCAGCGCATCGAGCAAGCCAAACAAAAGGCACGCACCGAGTGCACCGAAGGGCCGCCAACGTCCAAAAATCAGGGCCGCCAAGGCCATGAAGCCGCGACCGGCTGTCATGTTTTGAGAGAAATTGGCTGTCTGCGACAAGACCAGGTAACTACCGGCGAGGCCACACAAGACGCCACCCAAGGTCAATGCGGTGTAGCGCAAACGCTGTACGGAAACCCCCGCCGCCTCCACCATGTGCGGATTCTCACCAACGGCACGCAGGCGCAGACCAAAGCGGGTGCGAAATACCAGCCACCAGACACCGGGAACCAGGGCATAGGCCAGATACACCAAAATGCCATGCGACAGCAGCATTTCCCCTAACACTGGCAACCGCAGCAAGGCACTGTTCGGTGGCAAGAGGGCTTGCAAGCGCACCGCATTGTCCAAGGCGGGCGTCTGCCCCCCCTGGGCAAACCAGGCAACCCCCAAGACCACGGTCATGCCGACGGCAATAATGTTGATGGCCAGGCCGCTCACGACTTGGTCGCCCGCGTGACTGACGCAAGCCAGGCCGTGCAACCAGGCGAGTGCCACGGCAACACCAATTGCTGCCAGCATGGCAAGTGCCGTCGATCCAGTGGCTGCGCCAACGGCGCCGGCGGCAAACGCAGCAAACAGCATTTTCCCTTCCAGCGCGATATCCACCACGCCCGAGCGTTCCGACAACAGTCCGGCCAGCGCACAGAAAATAAGTGGTGTGGCCATGCGCACCGTAGAAGCCAGTGTGGCTGCAAAAAAGGCTTCATCCATGGCGAAGACCTCCACCGAGACGCACAAACAAACGCCGCAATAGCAATAGGGAACGGGCCAGTACCGGTGCAATAACATAGGTCATTGCACCCGAGAACAAAACAATCAGGCCTTGCAGCATCACCACCATATCGCGTGTGAAACCCGGCACATCGAACGCCACTTCGGTGCCACCCTGAAACAAAGCACCAAACAAAACTGCCGCAAGCACGATGCCAAACGGATGGTTGCGCCCCATCAAGGCCACGGCAATGCCGGTGAAGCCAGCGCCACCAACGAACTCCAGGACCAACTTGCCGCTGACACCTGATACCTCATTCATGCCAACCATGCCAGCCAACGCGCCCGATAGTGCCATCGCGAGCATGACCTGGCGCCGCGCTGGAATACCGGCGTATTCGGCTGCCGTGGCACTCGATCCGACGGCCCGCAAACGGTAACCGGCACGGGTGCGCCACAAGAAAAAATACACCATCAGTACGGCCAATACGGCCAGTAGCAGGCTGGCATTGAGCGGTGATTCCGGCCACTCGATACCGAACCAGGCCAGCATCGCCGTGGCCGATGGGAGGCGTGCCGACGCCGCCAGCGATGCGCTCTCCATCGCCATCCCCCCTTTGGCGCGCATTACATTGACCAACAGATAGGTGAGCAAACTGCTGGCAATAAAGTTGAACATGATGGTCGTAATCACCACGTGGCTGCCGCGATAGGCCTGCAAGTAGCCTGGCACTGCAGCCCATACCATGCCAAACACGGCTCCGCCCACCACCAGCAAAGGCAACATGACTGCCGCAGGCAATACCGGCCCCAGCCACAGTCCGACCAATGCAATACCCAAGCCGCCCAGTGTCGCTTGCCCTTCGGTGCCGATATTGAACAAGCCACCATGCAGCGCGACGGCCACAGACAGGCCTGTGAAGACAAATGTCGTGGTGTAGTAAAGCGTGTAGCTCAGTCCGCGTGCGGTACCAAAAGCACCCGCAATCAGGGCCAACAAAACGTCCCACGGGTCTTGCCCAACCAGCGCCACCACCCCGGCAGCAACCAGCAGGGCCGTGGCCAGGCAGACCAACGGCAATAAAAACAAATCGGCCCATCGGGGCAAAGTGGCGTCGCTGTTCATGCAGATCCTGCGGTCATCAAAAGGCCCAGCCGGGCCTCGGTGCAATCGGCAATCGGTAATTCGCCGCTTAACTCGCCCTGGTGCATGACCAGTACCCGGTCGGACAAAGCCAGAATTTCATCCAGCTCGCTGGACACCAATAATATGGCGCAGCCGGCCTCGCGCAGGGCGCGCAGCTGGGCATAAATGAATTCAATTGCGCCAATATCGACACCGCGGGTCGGTTGACCGACCAGTAAGATTCGGGGCGCCTCGCCCAACTCCCGCGCCAGCACGAGCTTTTGCTGATTGCCGCCAGAAAACTTGCTGCTGCGCAATTCGGGGGCCACCGGTCGAACGTCAAAGCGCTCCATCATGGTCTGTGTGGCCTGCCGCATGCGCCGCCGCGCCAGCCAGCCCCAACGACTGTATTTGGGCAAATGGTCATACCCCAACACCGCACTTTCCCAGGCCGCAAAGCCCATGACCAAGGCCCGGGCCTGGCGGTCTTGGGGCACATGGGCCAGGCCCAGGGCCCGTGCGCGGACGGGGTCGAGCCAGCGTCCAACTTTAAAAATATTGCCACCCACCGTGAGTTCGCCGCTGTCGGGAGCGACCAGGCCACTGAGCGTGTCCAGCAGTTCGCCCTGGCCGTTGCCATCAACGCCCGCAACGCCCACGATTTCACCGGGGTACAGCTGC